>Ga0335074_10008136_pt1 | contig 14569 bp, 14 predicted proteins | sample Lox_Sample_23_FD_206715 | JGI IMG/M metagenome (GOLD analysis project Ga0335074, IMG submission 206715) | Soil microbial communities from Loxahatchee National Wildlife Refuge, Florida, United States - Lox_Sample_2.3 | ecosystem: Environmental > Terrestrial > Soil > Wetlands | place: USA...
CCCGCATGGCCTCGGTTTCGGCCAGGGGCCGGAGCCGGCCCTCGGCGTCCGGCGCGTAGCCGTAGCGCGCCCGCCGGGCCACGGCGTCCGGCGGCAGCCGGGGGTAGCGCTCCGTGAGGTAACCCGTCACCTCGGCCGCGTCGGCGAAGGTCCGCGCGCCCCCGGCGGCCCTTGTGTCGAGCGCGTCGAAGACGGCCGGGGCGATGAACGGGGTGAAATCGATGGCGATCACTCCGGCGATCAAGTCCGGCCGCCGGGCGCCGGCCACGATCGCGTTGCGCGCGCCGAGCGAGTGGCCGATCAGCAGGACCGATCCGGCCTGCAGCGCCGCCGCGACGTCGGTGACGTCCCGCGCGCACGCATCGGCATCGAAGTGCCCGTCGCGGCCGATGCTGCTCCGGCCGTGGCCGCGCTGGTCGATGGCCACCGTGCGGTAGCGGTGGGCCAGCCGTTCCATGACGGGCCACCAGACGAACGCGTTCGCCGTCACCCCGTGCAGGAACAGCAGCGGCCGTCCCTGGCCCAGCTCGACGGCGAACAGCGACGTCGTGGACGTCTCGACGCGGTGCTGCCGGGCCAGGGCGGGGGCCACGTCCGGGCCCGACGACATTTCGCGCCTCCGGGGATGGTGGGAACGGGAGCCGGCGTCAGGTGTAGTAGGCGGGCGCCTTCTGCCAGTCCCGGAACGAGTCCGCGTCATGGGAGAAGAAAAGCTCGGCGTCATGCTCGGCGGCCAGGGATTCCAGGCGGCGCATCGAGGCGACGCTGGCGACCGGGTCGTAATGGAACCCGGAAATGATGGTCCGCTCCAGGCTCTGCCGGGTGTAGATGGCATCGCCGGCGAACAGCATCGGACGGCGCCCGCTGAGCTCAACCATGAAGCTCACATGCCCGGCCGTATGGCCGGGCGTCTCGAATATGTGCAGGCCGCGGGCGATCTCGGTGTCCCCGGTCAGCAGCTCGTAACGCGGCCCGATCTCGTCGAAGCTGAGGTCGGAGTAGCCCAGACGCTCGAACGGCTGGTGGTGATGGCTGGCCTGCAGTTCCTTCTCATGGGCCAGCGTCACCGCGCCCGTGCAGTATCTGTTACCGCCGACATGGTCGAAGTGATAATGCGAGTTGACGACGTGCGTAATCTCGCCGGGATCGATGCCGAGCAGGCCCAGCTGGCCTGGGATGGTCTGGACCGCGGTCTGCTCCGGCAACTCGAATGGCAGCACCTTGCGGACGTGGGCCAGATCGTAGCCGGTGTCGAAGAGGAACTTGCCTTCCGGGTGATCGACCAGGACGCTGTAGCACGGAAAGCGGACCGGGCCGCCGGGACCGACGTTCCAGTAGAGGTGATACCCGTCAATGACGAGCGTCCCTCCGTCGAGGAGATAAACGCGCGCTTCTCCGCTCATGATCTCGCCACTGACTCCCTTCAGGAGCTGACCGCGCCCTGGGCCTTGGGCGCCGCGACCTGGGGCTGGCCGCCGGTGATGCGGATGGCGACGAGGTAGCCGGCCCCGGCGACGACGAAGCCGACGAGCCAGGAGATGTCGGCACCGCCGAGCACCTTCACCATCGGCCCGACGTAGAGAGTCTGGTCGATGAAGGGGACCTGGGCCGCGAGCGCGATCACGTAGGGGATGAGCGCGACCCACCGCCAGCCGCCGTAGGCGCCGGACGGGGTGAAGAACGACCTCACGTCGTAGCGGCCCTTCTTCACGATGTAGAAGTCGACGAGGTTGATCACGCTCCACGGGACGAAGAAGAACAGCAGGACGTCGATGAAGTTCTCGAACGAGGTCAGGAACGTCTTGTACCCGGTCTCGGCCAGGACCGTGGCGATGATGAAGATCACCAGCAGGCCGATCACCCGGGCGGTCCGCGAAGCCACCACCTTCTGCCAGGTGCTGCGCACGCTCTCCAGCGCCAGCATCCCGGTGTAGGCGTTCAGCGCGTCGCTGCCCAGCAGGCTGAGGGCCAGGATGGGCAGGATCCACTTGCCCGCGATCGAGCCGATGGAGACAACGCTGTTGGCGCTCGGAGCGACAGCCGTGATGTAGATGCCCAGGCCCCCGTACAGGCAGGCGCCGAGGGCGTTCCCGCTGAACACCGCCCAGAACGTGCGCGGCGCGCTGACGTTCTTGGGCAGGTAGCGCGAGTAATCCGACACGTATACCGCCCAGCTCAGCATGTTCATGAAGAACAGCCCGACCGCGGCGATGAAGATCGGGAAGCTGGACAGGTGGGCGCCGCCCATCCCCTTGGCCAGGCTGTCCCCGCTGATCGCGGTCAAGATCACCGCCGCCAGCAGCGACGCGCCGAACAGCACGGTCAAGGCCGGCTGGATCCGGTGGATCCAGGCGTACCCGAACACCGCCAGCAGCACCGCCGGGATGGTCACGATGATGATCCAGACCGGGATGCTCACCGACCCGGTCAGGTCATTCAGTGACTGCGCCTGCACGACCTGCTGGGCCGCCAGGTAGCCGACATCCAGCACGATCGACGCGAGGAACACGAAGATCGCGCCGTAGAACCCGAACTGGCCCCGGGACTGGATCATCTGCGGCACTCCGAGCCGCGGGCCCTGCACCGCATGCAGCGATGTGAACGCCAGCCCCAGGAACGTCCCCAGGAACATCGCGATCAGCGCCCAGAGCACATTCAGCCCGAACAGGATCGCGAACCCGCCGAGCACGAAGTTAAAGACATTCGCATTGGTCGCGAACCACAACGTGAACTGGGCGCTGACCTTACCGCCCCGCTCGCCGTCCGGGATGATGTCAATCGAGTGCGACTCGATCTCCGCCGCAAACCCCTCAGCCGGCTCGCCGCCGCCGACCCGATCCGATACCTCAGTCATGCTCGACCCTTCCCGGGTTAGTGGCGGACATGTTCCCCGTCGCATTGACGGTCGAGCCAGTAAGCCGCCCGGCACGCATGGTGATCCTCATGAGAGTCAGCGAGTCGGCCATAGGCCGGACTCGGTCCGGCATTCAAGCTCCTTGGGGCGTCATTCCACTGCCTGTGGCGGCAGGCGAAGCGTGATCTGAGAAGGGCAAGACTGGGGGCGAGACTGTAGGTCAGTGATCGATTGATCACCGCTGCGTGGCCTGGTTGGCATCCAGGTGGCCTGGTTGGTACCCAGAGAGTACGGCTACCATACTAGTTGGTCAAGAGGCTGTTCACGAGAAACATGGCTGGAGCTCAGGGCAAACCTCGACTGCTCGACGGCCGGTGGGCCAGGGCCCGTCGGCTGCCATCCGGGTTACCATGTCAGATCCGGATCCACGGGTAAGGCTGACCAAGCGAACGGCGCCGGGCACTGACGGGAGCCACAGCTCAGCGATGGGAGCCGCAGCTCAGCCCGCACTGGCGTCAACGGGATAGATAACCGACCGGCCCAGCGGCCGAGGCCGGTTACAGGGCGAACTTGTGCTGGACCTCGTCGGCCAGTTCCAGCCGGCCCTGCTGCACGTGGGTACGCATCGCGGCTTCTGCCGCTTGGGCGTCCCGGGCTCGGATGGCGCGGACGATCGCCCGGTGCTCGGCGAAAGACCGTTCCATCCGGCCTTCCCGGCGGGTCACGATCAACGACAGCAGGCCGCGGTGCAGCTGCTGCTTGAGCAGGCGGTAATAGTCGGCCAGCGGGCCGTTGCCGGCACCTTGCATGATCAGCTCGTGCAGCCGCTCGTCGGTGGCGCTGTACCCCTGGGAGTCACCGCGCTCGGCGGCGTCAGCCATGGCGAACATCACCTCATCGAGCAGAACGACGATCTCGTTGCTGGCACGATTGGCGCACAACCGGGCGGCCATGCACTCCACTGCCTCGCGGACCTCGTAAAGATCGAGGATCTCGGGCCGGCTCAGACGCCGGACGAACGTCCCTCGCCGATGCTCAATAGCGACGAAGCCGGAGGCTTCCAGCTCCTTGAGCGCCTCCCGCACCGGCATACGGCTGACGCCGAATCGCTTGGCCAGCCGTGCCTCGGAGAGCTTCTCGCCGAAGGGAATGATTCCAGAGGCGATCTCCTGCCGCAGTTCTGAGACGATGGCATCTTTCATCGATCCCTTCCCGACGGGGGCGGGAGCTGCCCGTCCGGCCGCGGCAGCATCTGGCCTCGACACCAGGGTGCTGTCGGCGGGCGCCTCAGACCTCGCCATAAGACCGTGATCCATCCCTTCATCGGCACGAGTGCCGTGCTCTGGCGTGGACAGCTGCGATCCACCTCGGGCTACCATACTAGCGATGCCTCGTGACCGGGGCCGACCGAGGCCGACCGAGGCCGACCGAGCCGCTGTCCGCACCGAACTGCCCGCCACCAGCATGAACGTTGCCGGGCCGCCGATCTGTCCGAGCTGCACATGACGTCATCCAGGGTCGGGCAGTGAAGGCATTGCCCGAGCCGGATATCGCGCCGCCGTCCGGTCAAGGCAAGGCGGCGCGCGCTCTTCCGCATTCCCGGCCAGCCGGCGCGCAGCCGGGGACGCAAGGGCTCGACCGCCGCAGACCAGGCCACGCCCCCGAACGACGGCCTTCCGGCCTTACCGGTGAATCTCGATCTGACATGGTAACCCGGATAGCAGCCGACGGAGCCCGGTCGGCCGGCCGTCGAGCAATCGATGTTTCCCCTGAATTGCAGCCATGTTTGTCATGAGCGGCCTATTGACCAACTAGTATGGTAGACGTACTCTCTGCATACCAGCCAGGCCCGCAGGGGTGATCAATCTATCCCTGACCCTCCAGTCTCGTCCCTCTCAGATCACGCCTCGCCTGCCGCCACAGGCAGTGGAATGACGCCCGGGAGCTTGAATGCCAGACCGAGTCCGCCCGATGGGCGACTCGCTGACTCCCGCCGTCACATCACCGTCAATCACCCGGCCCATGTCGCTCTGGCTGGGCCTGCCCGGCCTGCTCGAACAGATCGATCTCGGCGCTGAGGGCAAGCGGCAGCACAGAGCCCGCACTGCACTGGCGATTCCGTACCTGCGAAGCGAGGCATAGCCGCTCATGATCACCGACGTGCACACGCACTTCTGGAACCCGGATCACCAGGGGCCGCCGTGGACCGATGGGCTCGGCCGAATCTCGACCCGGCTGGCCGCGGGCGCCATCGACAGCGTGACCGTCGAGTCATACCGGCAGCAGGTCGTTCCCGCAGCCCGCACCATCGTGTTCGGATTGCAGGCCCAGGCGTCGGGCATCATGGTGCCCAACGATGCCGTGGCTGCGTTCGTGCGGGAGGTCGGCGGTCAGACGGTCGGCTTCATGTCCGTGGACCCGACCCGCCACGACGCAGTCGCCGAGATCGAGCGCTGCCACACCGATCTCGGCCTGTGCGGTGTCAAGCTCGGCCCGATCTACCAGGGAACGTCACCGCTGAACCCGCTGACGATACGCGTCTTCTCGGCCGCCGAGCGTCTCGGGCTGCCGGTGATGATCCATCAAGGTGCGATCTTCACCAACGCAGGCCGCCTGGTCGACGCCAACCCCGTGCTGCTCGACGACGTCGCGATCGCGTTCCCCGAACTGCGCATCGTGATCGCTCACATGGGTCATCCGTGGGTGTACGAGACGGTCGTGGTCATGCGGCGGCACAAGAACGTCTTCGCCGACACCTCGGCGATTGCCAACCGGCCGACGGTGCTGGCCACCGCGCTGTCGGCGGCCAAGGAGTACGGCGTCCTCGACAAGGTGCTGTTCGGCAGCGATTCCCCCATGGTCTCGGCGGCCAGATCGGCCGCCGCGCTGACTCGTGTCGTGGCTCACATGCGGCAGTTTGCCCTCACGCCGATCACCGATGAGGAGCTGCAGGGCATCCTGCACCGGCCGTCATTCGAGCTGCTCGGCCTGCCAACCCCGGTCGCCACCGTGGTCCCCCCGCCCGCCGTCCAAGGAGCAACCCCGTGAGCGTCCAGCCCCAGACGACGCAGGCCGCCTTTCTCGGCGCCGCACAGGTGCTGCGCGGGCCGCTGCCCGAGCAGATCTCCATGGCGCCGATCCTCGAGGGCGTGCCGTTTGCCCGTGAGAGGACGGTCCTCGACGGCCGCGACGGCCTCTTCGCGGTCTGGGCGTGCGGCCCCGGCGTGTTCCCCCGCGTCAAGGACAAGCGGGGATCGTTCATGTACATCATCTCCGGCGACGCAACCATCGCCGACGAGGACGGGACCTCGCACGAGCTGACCGCAGACAGCGTGCTGGTGCTCCCGTTCGGCTGGGCCGGAACCTGGCATATCCGCGAGACGATTCGCAAGGTCTACCTGCACACGACTCCTGTACCCCCGCTGCCGGGCACGGTGGTCGCATCCGCGTTCCTGGCGGCCGACCGGGTACTGGCCGGCCGGCTGCCGAGCGCCGCGGTCGCCCCCGCCTCGGCCACCGCCACCGATACGGTGGTTTTCGACGGTCCAGACGGCCGCTGCGACATCAGGTCGCGCGAGCCCGGCCGGTACCCGTGGGCTCAGGACGAACACGGATTCTTTGCCTTCGTCCTGGCCGGCGATGGCTTCCTCGCCGACAACGACGGCGCCCGGCACGAACTCACGCCGGGCAGCGTCATCGCGCTCCCGAGCGGCTGGTCAGGCACATGGGACATCCGCCGTACCTTCCGCGCGTTCTGCGTGCGCAGCACCCCAGCGCCGGCCTGACGCAGTACCCATCAAATCCGAGCGACCACGAAGAACGGCCACCAAGACAGGGCACCCCATATGAGCAACGACGATCCCTACGCCGCGGTCACCCCCGCCCCGGCGCTGGCGGTGCGCAGCGACGACCTCAAGCACGGCGGGGAGATGCCGCTGGCCTTTCGCGATCCGCAGATCGGCGGGACCAACACCTCACCGCACCTGGCCTGGAGCGGATTCCCTGAGCAGACTCAAAGCTTCGCACTCACCTGCTATGACCCCGACGCGCCGACGGGTACCGGGTTTGTGCACTGGGCGGTGGCCAATATCCCGAAGGCCGTCACCACGCTTGCGTCCGGCAGCGGAGCCATCGACGGCCCGATGCCCGCCGGAGCACTGGTCATTCCGAACGATCTGCGGATGCGGCAGTACATCGGGCCTAACCCACCGCCCGGATCCGGGCGTCATCGATACGTCTTCATCGTTCACGCGGTGGACGTACCCCAACTCGAGATCGATCCCGGCCTGACGCCGGTCGTGCTCGGCTTCAACCTGCACTTCCACACCCTGGCCCGCGGCAGCATGACCGTCTGGGCAGACGCCGAAGACTGATCAGCGCGAAATCGCTTCGCGTCCGTATCTGAGAGGTACTGCGATGACAACACCACAAGCGGCGGCCCGGCACGCAGAAGTCGCGGGAGCCGGCTTCGCCGGTCTCACGGTCAGCGCCGCGCTGGCCCAGCGGGGCTGGACTGTCCGGCTGCACGAGCAGAACGACGAGGTGCGCGACTTCGGGGCGGGCATCCTGCTGTGGCGCAATGCCATGCTGTCGCTGGAGGTGATCGGCGTCGCGAAGTCGATCCGCGAGCATGGCCTGCTGCCTGACTACTACGAGACCAGCCTGAACGGGGTGTCGGTGTCGCCGGAGCTGCCGGGCTACCCGTACTGGGCGATCGGCCGGCCGACACTGCACGCTTTGCTGGCGGCCGCGGCCAGGGTTGCGGGGGTGGAGATCGTGACCGGCTCGAAGGCGGTCGGTGCCGACCCCACGGGGGCGCTGCTGCTGGCCGACGGCAGCCGCCTGGAGGCCGACCTGGTGATCGGCACGGACGGGGCCGGGTCGGCCGTGCGTAACTCGCTGACCGGGCTCAAGCAGGAGCGCAAGAAGTACAACGACGGCGTGTGCCGCGTGCTGATCTACCGGCCCGAGGAATTCCGCGGCGAGCAGTGGAACCGCGTGATCGACTTCTGGACGCTGGAGCCGAATGCCATGCGGATCCTGTTCATCCCGACCGCAACCGACCAGCTCTACCTGGCGTTCATGTCCGAGGTGGGCAACGAGCGGGCCATGCGGATCCCGGTCGACGTCGAGGTCTGGTCGGAGCGGTTCCCGCACCTGGCGCCTGCGATCGAGCTGGCCGGCAAGGCACCCGGTGGACGGCATGACCTGTACCAGACCAACAAGGTCACGCCCTGGTCAGACGGGCGGGCGGTAGTCGTCGGGGACGCCGCGCATGCCATGTGCCCCGCACTCGGGCAGGGCGCCAGCACCGGGATCGTCAACGCGGTGGACCTGGCCCATGCGCTGGACCAGACCGACGACCTCGCCGCCGCGCTGGCGCTGTGGGAGGCACGGGAGCGGCCCATGACCGATGCAGCGCAGGCGCGCAGCGCCTACATGGCCGAGACCCGGACACTGGCCAAGGGCAACGGCTTCACCCCGGAGGTCATGCAGACCGCGAATTTCGTCTCCGCGGCCGTGTCCCCCGAGCTGGAGGCGATGTACCCGGTCCCCGAGGCGAACCGGTCATGGTGACCGGGCCCGCGCGGGTCGTGCTCGGCGACGTCGAGGTCACCCGCGTGCAGGAGTACGCCGGGCCGAGCCCGGGGGTGCCGGGCTTCCTGTTTCCCGACAGCAGCCCCGCCTACTGGACGGACAACGCGAGCTGGCTCGACCCCGACTTCTACGACGCCGCCCGGGGCACCCTGCGCACGGTGCTGCACTCCTGGCTCATCCGCAGCCAGGGCACGACCATCCTGCTCGACACCGGCGCCGGCAACGGCAAGGAGCGCCCGTACGCCCCCGCGTACGCCCACCACGACACCGCCTACCTGGACAACCTGCGCGCGGCCGGCGCGGCTCCGGAGGACGTGGACATCGTGATCAACACGCACCTGCACGTCGACCACGTGGGCTGGAACACGCGCCTGGACCGGCGGGAGTGGGTGCCGACCTTCCCCAACGCCCGGTACCTCATCCGCGAGCCGGACTTCGTGTTCTGGGATCCGGTCAAGACCCCCCGGCCGCAGGGGGACGGCAACCAGAACGTCTTCGAGGACAGCGTGCAGCCGGTCCACCGGGCCGGCCTTACCGAGCTGTGGTCCGCCGACCAGCACCAGATCAACTCCGAGCTGGTGCTGGAGGCCGCCCCCGGCCACACCCCCGGCTCGGCGGTGCTCAGGCTGCAGTCCGGAGGCACCGGTGCCCTGTTCGTCGGCGACATCCTGCACTCGCCGGTGCAGATCGGCAATCCCGACGTCAACAGCTGCTTCTGCGAGGACCCGGCCATGGCCCGCGCGGCCCGCCGCCGGCTGCTGGCCGAGGCCGCCGACCGGTCCCTGCTGGTGTTCCCCGGGCACTTCGGCGGGCATTCCGCCTGCCACGTGGACAACGGCGGCGACGGCGCTTTCATCATCCGCGACTGGGCCGATCTCGCCCGTATCTGACCGAAACCCACTCACCGCTGAGGAGTTGCCGTGAATCAGGACCTCTACGACGCCGGGCTCGCCACGCGCCGCCGCGTGCTCGGCGACGCCCACGTCGACGCCTCGCTGGCCGCCGCTACCGACTTCTCCCGCGACATCCAGGAGTACGTCACCCAGTACTGCTGGGGCGACCTGTGGAACCGTCCCGGGCTGAGCCTGCAGGAGCGCAGCCTGATCAACCTCTCCATGATCACTGCGCTGAACCGGCCCACCGAGTTCAAGGCTCACGTACGCGGCGCCATCAACAATGGCGTTTCGCGCGAGCAGATCAAGGAGGTCCTGATGCAGAGCGCCTTCTACTGCGGCGGTCCGGCGGCCCTGGAGGCGTTCCGCTCCGCGGCCGAGGTCTTCGCGGCGATGGATGCCGAGGCGCCGGCGGCCACGGGCACCTCGCAATGACCATTTCCCAGGTCGGCTTCGTCGGTCTCGGCAACATGGGGGCGCCGATGGCGGCCCATCTGGCCGGCGCCGGTTTCACGCTGACCGTATCGGACACTGCCCCCGGGGTGGTCGAGCGATTCACCGCCGCACACCCCGGCTCGGTCGCCGCGGCCAGCCGGCAGTCTTTCGCCACCGCCGATGCGCTGATCCTCATGCTGCCGACCTCCGAGATCGTCGAGAACGTGCTCGAGGGCGACGGCGTGGCCGATGCGCTCCCGCCGGGGTGCCTGGTCATCGACATGAGCTCCTCGGAGCCACTGCGCACCCGCGCGCTGGCCGCGCGACTGCAGGCCAGGGGCCTGCCGATGCTCGACGCCCCGGTCTCCGGCGGGGTCCGCGGAGCCAGGACGGCCAGCCTGTCCGTCCTCGCGGGGGGCGCGGAGGACGACCTGACGCGAGCGGCCCCCCTGCTGAGCGCCATGGCCGGCACGATCATCCGGGTCGGCGGGATCGGGTCGGGTCATGCCGCCAAGGCGCTGAACAACCTGGTGTCGGCGGCGACCATGTCGGTCACCGTCGAGGCCCTGGTCATCGCCGAGGCATTCGGGATCAGCGCGGACACGATGACGAAGGTGCTGAACAGCTCCTCCGGACGGAGCAACACCAGCGAGAACAAGGTGGCCCAGTTCATGACCAGCGGGCGTTTCGACTCCGGTTTCTCCCTGCCGCTGATGGCCAAGGACGTCGGCCTGGCCATCGGCCTGGCCCGCGCCCTCGACCGTCCGGCCGAAGTGGCCGGGCACGTGGCCGACCAGTGGCGCCGCATCGCCGGCGAGGTGAACCCGGCCACCGACCATACTCAGATTTACACCCTGCTGCGAGCGGCGCAGGGTGGGTCCGGGGCCGGTGCGACGCGATGAGCGAACCGCTGCTGCACTGGATCGACGGCGAGCCCGTGGCGTCCGCGGACGGAACATCAGCATGCGCATTACAGGCCGATGACGCGTCGCGTCTTTGACTACATCGTCATCGGCGCGGGCACCGCCGGCTGCGTGCTGGCTGCGCGGCTGAGCGCGGATCCGAGCCGGCGGGTGCTGCTGGTCGAGGCCGGATTTGCCGACAATAGCGAACGGATCTCCACTACGCACACGTGGCCCGCGCTCTGCAAGACCGATGTCGACTGGGCCTTCGAGACCGTTCCGCAGGCCAGGACCGGGCACGTGCACGACATTCCTCGCGGCCGGACAGTGGGCGGTTCCGGCAGCATCAACGCCATGGCGTTTCTGCGCGGCGACCGCCGTGACTTCGACGCGTGGGCCTTCCAGGGCTGCACGGGCTGGGACTACGAGTCCGTGCTGCCGTACTTCAAACGGTCCGAATCGGTACCGCACGGTGACCCGCGCTACCGCGGCACCAGCGGACCGCTGCGACCGGCCCCGGCCGCGCAGCTACACCCGCTGTCGGAGGCGTACCTGGCCGCTGCCCAGCAGGCCGGGCATCCGCTCACCGCCGACCTGAACGGCGAGCGACTGCGCGGCGCCAGCAGCCATGACCTCCTGATCGTCGACGGCCGGCGGCAGAGCACCGCGACCGCCTACCTCGAGCCGGCGACCGGTCGCAAGAACCTCGATCTCATCCAAGGGGCCTTCGTCGAACGACTGACGCTGGACGGCGAACGCTGCACCGGCGTCGATGTCATCGTCAGCGGCGAGCTGCGCCACTACGCAGCCGCTTCCGGGATCGTCCTGTGCGCGGGAGCCATCGGCAGCCCGCACATCCTGCTCCGCTCCGGGATCGGCCCCGCCGCCCAGCTTGAGCAGGCCGGTGTGAAAGTCCGGCACGACCTGCCCGGCGTCGGCCGCAACCTGCAGGACCACATCATCGTGGCCGGGCTGACGGTCGAGGCGAGCGGACCGCTGCCCGCCCCGGCCGGCAATCTTGGCCAGGTGACCCTGATGCTGGACAGCGAGCCAGGCCGGGCGTCGATCGATCTGCAGATCGTCTTCATCCATGTTCCGTTTGCTAATCCGTGGCAGACCTCTCCCGAGCACGGATACACCTTCGGCGTCGGGCATATGCGGCCGGCCAGCCGGGGGACGTTGACGCTGGCCGGCTCCGGCGCCCGGACGGCTCCGCTGATCGATTTCCGCTACCTCGACGAGGACTACGACTTGCGGGCTCTGATCTCGGGCGTACGCCATGCTCTGGAAATCAGCGAAGCGGCTGCGTTCGACGGCTGGCGAGGTCGTTCCCATCCGCTCCTTGCTGCCGATGACGCGATCATCGCCACGTTTGTGCGCGAAGGCGTCCAGTCCTATGGCCATGCGGCCGGATCGTGCCGGATGGGAGTCGACTCGTTGTCGGTTGTCGATCCTCAGTTGCGGGTACGCGGGCTGGCGGGCCTGAGGGTGGCCGATGCGTCCATCATGCCGGAGATCGTGTCGACCAACACCAACGCGGCCACGGTGATGATTGCGGAAAAGGCGGCTGATCTGTTGTAGCGACCGATCGCCACTAGTCAGAGGTCGGCCAGGGGGATGTCGGGGTCGGCCAGGCGGCCCGGGTCGACTTCGGCCCCGGAGCGGATCAGAGCCTGGATGTCCTCGTTGACGTCCCAGACGTTGACGTTCATGCCGGCCACCACGACCCGGTCGGACAGCCAGAACGAAACGAATTCCAGGGACTCCTCGTCGCCACGGTAGACCACGTCGTCGTAGGTTCCCGGCTCGGGCAGTCCGGCGGTTTCCATGCCGAGGTCGTACTGGTCGCTGAAGAAGTACGGCACCCGGTCGTAGCTGACCTGCTGGCCCATCATCGACCGGGCTGCGGCCGGGCCGCCGTTCAGCGCGTTCGCCCAGTGCTCGACGCGGATCCTGCGGCCGAGCAGCGGGCTGAACGCGTTGGCGACGTCGCCGGCCGCGAAGATGTCCGGGTCCGAGGTGCGCAGTGCCTCGTCGACCAGGATGCCGTTGTCTGTCTCGAGGCCCGCGTCGGCGGCGATCTCGGTGTTCGGCGCGGCACCGATCGCGATGATGGCGACGTCGGCGGGCAGTTCCTCGCCGGCCGACGTGACCGCGGCGGTCACCGCGCCCCCGGATCCGGTCAGCTCGCTGAGTCCCTCGCCGAACCGGAACGTCACGCCGTGGCTGCGGTGCAGCTTGGCGAAGACCTCGCCGAGCTCGGGACCCACCGCGCGCTGCAGGGGACCGGCCTCCGGCTCCACAATCGTCACCTCGCAGCCGTACCCGCGCGCGGCGGCCGCGGTCTCCAGGCCGATCCAGCCGGCCCCGGCGATGACGACCTTGCCGCCGCCGCGCAGGGCCGCCTGCAGCCGTTCCGAGTCCTGCACCGAGCGCAGGTACAGCACACCGCGGAGGTCGGCTCCCGGGATGCTCAGCTGCCGCGGGGAAGAGCCGGTGGCGATCAGCAGGCGGTCGTAGGGCACCTGCTCGCCGCCCTCCAGCTCGACCCGGTGCCCGGCCCGGTCGATCGACCGCGCGGTGGTGCTCAGCCGCAGGTCAACGTCGTGCTCGGGGTACCAGCCCGCTTCATGCACGAAGATCGATTCCCTGGCGTCCTTGCCGAGCAGGTAGCCCTTGGACAGCGGCGGCCGCTCGTAGGGAAGCTGGTCTTCCGCGCCGATGAGCACCACCGCGCCGTCGAAACCCTCTTCCCTGAGGGTTTCCGCGGCCTTGGCACCGGCCAGGCTCGCTCCGACGATCACATAGGTGGATTTGGCGGGCATCTCGGGACTCCTTCCGGCGGCAGGCCGCCCGGCGACGATGACGGGCCCGCGCCGCGGGGGCTCGGGCGTGCTCGGGCACTGGCGGCCTGGGTGCTGGCGGCCAGTATGGTCAGGCTTTCATTCGCAGAGCCGGTGGTGCCATGCGATGGCCGAAGTATCCGTGAGTGAGGCGATCTGGTCGACGACGACACGCAGCCGTTGCTGGTCAGATCCTGCCGCGGCGAAGGCCGGCCGAAACACCGGCTCCAGCGCGTCCGGCGCGCCGGCCAGCACCGCGGCGGCCAGCTCGGCGATCACGTCCCGCTCCCTGGCCTGGCTCTGCGCGGCTCCGGCCCGGGCCATCACGTACTGCGCCGTGACCCCTTTCAGCAGCGCGCACTCGAGCCGCTGCTGCCTCGGGACGACGAGGTCCGCGGAGTACCTGGTCAGCGGGACGCCGGGCGGCCCGGCGGCCAGGGTCGCCGCCTGCGCCGCGCTGCAGAACCGGCCGATCAGCTCGCTGGTCAGGTTCTTCAGCGCGGCCAGGGACTCTAGCCCGCCGTCGACCGCCTGCGGCCAGCACGGCAGCACGAGCAGGCCGCCGAAAATCTCGCGCAGCTCGTCAACCGTCACCGAGCCCGGGGCGCAGTACTCGGCCGCGGTGAGCGCGGCCACCGCCTTCTGCTCGGACGGGTCCCGCAGCGCGCCCATCGTGATCAGGCCGGCCTGCAGCCCGTCCTCGAGGTCGTGCACCGAGTAGGCCACGTCGTCCGCCCAGTCCATGACCTGGGCTTCCAGGCACAGCGTGCCGGGCGGGGCGCCGAGCCGGATCCAGGCGAACACCTCGGCGTCGTCGGCGTACACCCCGAACTTGACCTGGCCGGCGCGGGCGGGCCAGGGATACTTCAGCGTGGCGTCGAGGGTGGCCCGGGTCAGGTTCAGGCCGGCGCCGGGCACCTTCGCCTCCAGCCGGGTCAGCAGCCGCAGGCTCTGCGCGTTGCCCTCGAACCCGCCGCAGCCCGCCGCGAACGCGGCCAGCGCCGACTCGCCGTTGTGGCCGAACGGAGGGTGCCCCAGGTCATG
>Ga0335074_10008137_pt1 | contig 14569 bp, 11 predicted proteins | sample Lox_Sample_23_FD_206715 | JGI IMG/M metagenome (GOLD analysis project Ga0335074, IMG submission 206715) | Soil microbial communities from Loxahatchee National Wildlife Refuge, Florida, United States - Lox_Sample_2.3 | ecosystem: Environmental > Terrestrial > Soil > Wetlands | place: USA...
TTCCCTTGCAGTCGCGCGGCGGACCATACATTCGGTTTGCTACTGCCCAGGCCTTCAAAGGCATGGAGAGTAAGGTCGTTGTGCTGTGCGATGTGGATCGGATTGACGGCGATGACAACCACTCACTTCTATATGTGGCGATGTCACGCGCCCGGAGCCTGTTGACCGTGCTGCTTCATGTCCATACAAAGGCGGCGGTCCGGGAAACGTTTAGAAAACGGTTCTCAAATCTGTAGAGGTGATGCTTTGACTGCAGCCGTTCGTAGCGAAATAGTCGATTTCCTGCGTCGCGAGCTGGTCGGTCCCGATCCGGGGCTGCCCGCTCAACAGCTGAATGGGGAGGAGATTCTGCGGCCCCAGGACCCGCCGCGGTTGCGCTACAGCGCAGGCGTCATCTTTCCGTTAAGGGCGGCTGTCGGTGTCGCTGAAACCGCGACCGAGGCAGAATCCGAACTGGACGGCGGAGCACTGTCGGAAGCGGATGAACTGGAAAATGAAGATACAGGCCTCGGCGATCCGCGAGCTGACGCCCGTGGCGAAGGCGAAATGCCGACCGATCAGGAGGTGAACCGGGCAAACGAATACCTCCCGAGCGCTATGGGAATTTCGGCGCTGCTGCGCCTTCCGGACCACCTCAAGATCCTCGTCAAGGCTGCTACCTATACCCGCGAGAGCATTCCGGGTTTGGGCCGCCTGGACAAGGATGGCGGGTGGCAGGATCATTGGCTCCGCCACCCGGTCGAATGCACACTCGACATCGAATGTGCCGATTTCAGAGCGGCGAAGCCGGTGGTCGGGCGATATCCCGTGAGAAACGGGGGCGCGGACACCTCCCTGACGCTTCATGTGTTCAGCCGACCGCACATCCGCGCGCAGAATCCGGACTCAGATCGGATTGTCACTTTCACACTCCTGAACAACCGAACGGCGCAGTCGCAGCGACCGCGCGACGAAGAGTGTTTCTTTCAATGTGGACTTGAAATCGCCGCTGACGCGGACGAGGCATGTTTTCTTGAATACCCAGATCGCTTCGATATTTTGCTGGACGAAGAAGAACAATCCCTGCGGTTGCTCTTTTCACGTGAGAAGACGTTCGCCGTCGGCCACGGTTGCGCGGCCAGCTGGGACGGCGGGACTGCGGACGCTGTCTCGCGAATCCGGACCGAATCGTTGCCGTCCTATGAGATCAAACCGATCGTGCCAAGGCGTATTGATGGCCTCGACCTTTCAATGCTCGCCCTTGCTACGCCCGGCCCAGGATCGATTGCGCTGTGCCACAGCCTTGCAGAGGGGTATCAAAGCTGGATCGGTGAAAGAGAGCAGGAAATCGAACGACTTCCTCAGGACCATCAGGACGCCGCCCGGCGACACCTGCGCGGATGTCGCGAGGCGCTGGAACGCATTCGCTTGGGCATTGCACTTCTTGAAACCGATGAACTCGTGGTTCAGGCCTTCACCCTGATGAACCGAGCCATGCTTGAACAGCAGTTCCATTACGATCTCGCTTCAAACCCGCAAAAGCAGCGCAGCTGGGTCAAAAAGGGTGATTCACTCGTGCTTGAGCGACCCTATTCTAAGCCGGATGTAACCAGCCTGCCGCCGGGTCGCGGACGCTGGCGTCCCTTCCAGCTCGCATTCATCCTGATGAACCTTCGCTCGATGAGCCAGCGTGGAAGCGAGGAGCGGCAGTTGGTCGATCTCATCTGGTTTCCGACAGGTGGCGGAAAAACGGAGGCCTATCTGGGACTCACCGCTTTTGCCATTTTCTGGCGACGCCTGGAGAACCCGCAAAATGACGGCACAACTGCGCTCATGCGCTACACGCTTCGGCTCCTGACAACGCAACAGTATCAGCGCGCCGCATCTCTGATATGTGCGTGTGAACTGCTTCGGCGTGAACATGAAGACGATCTTGGTACGACGCCCATCTCCATCGGCCTCTGGGTGGGAGGCGACGTCACGCCTATTAGGCACGACGACGCCGCGAGGAAACTTCAGCAGCTTCTGGACGGAGGCCTTGAGAACCCGTTCATCATGCTTAACTGCCCGTGGTGCGGCGCGCAGATGGGACCCGTCGAATTCGGCCGCAGCAACCGGGTGAAAGGCTACAAACAGTGTTCAAAACCAAAGCGCGTCGAATTCTTCTGCGACGATGCCGACTGCGATTTCCACGACGGACTGCCTCTTCATGTGGTTGATGAGGCGATCTACGAAAAACGTCCGACGCTTCTGATCGGAACAGTCGATAAGTTCGCTCTGCTTCCTTGGTATCCGGAGGCGCGAAACCTGTTCGGGCTTGACACGGACGGGCGATGCTTTCCGCCCGACCTCGTGATCCAGGACGAACTGCACCTGATTTCCGGACCTCTGGGGTCGATGGTCGGACACTACGAGACCGCAATCGATGCATTGTGCACGCATGAACGGGACGGACAGAAGATTTCAGCCAAGATCATCGCTTCAACGGCGACCATATGCCGCGCCGGCGAGCAGGTCCGGAATCTCTACAGTCGCCCTGTGTTCCTTTTTCCGCCCCAGGGTCTTAAAGCCGGCGAATCTTTTTTTGCCCACGAGGACAGAACCGCACCGGGCCGCATGTACGTGGGCGTGTTTGCAACTGCGCTTTCATCGCACGTGACGGCTCAGATCAGGGTCATGGCCGCACTTCTTCAGTCTGTCAAGAGCCTGAGCGGCAGGACTCCCGAAGAGATTGATCCTTATTGGACCCTGATGTCTTATTTCAATAGTCTGCGCGAACTTGGGCACGCGGCGACCCTCATCCGCGCAGATATCACCGACTATCTGAATGCAATGTGGGACCGTCTGGAAATCCGCCCGGACGGAAACCATGACCCGAGGAGGTTCATCAACGCGGATCGCGAGTTGACGAGCCGTGTCCAGAGCAGCGAGATACCGGAGGTGCTTCAACAGCTCTTCGTGCGATATGACGGCAGCAAAGATTCGCAGCCGATTGATGTCTGCCTTGCGACAAATATGATTCAGGTCGGACTGGATGTGCCGAGACTCGGTCTTATGACCGTGGTAGGACAACCCAAGACGACATCGGAATACATTCAGGCGACCAGCCGGGTGGGCCGTTCCCATCCCGGACTTGTGGTCACGGTCTACAATCCCGCCAAGCCGAGAGATCGGTCTCATTTTGAGCATTTCCGCTCGTATCATGAGACGATCTACCGCTGGGTGGAGCCCACCAGCGTCACGCCTTTTGCCGTTCCGGTAAGGGACCGCGCCCTTCACGCTCTTGCTGTTACGCTCGTGCGGTATTTCGATGGAGATGCCGCCCGGACTTGGCCCCAACCCTGGAACCCCGTGGGGGAGCTCGTGCCCAGGGTCACCGAAGTGATCGCCGCTCGTGTTCGGGCTATCGATCCCGATCAGGAGGATGCGGCCCGACGGCAGCTGAAAGAAATATTCGGCGACTGGCGCCGTAATCCGCCGCCCCGTTATGGTGACTTCAAGCCGCCATCGGCCGACACACCGCTCATGTATCCTGCGGGCACGCAGAAGCTCGCGGAATGGAGCGAACCTACCTATCAGACCCCCAGTTCAATGCGTAATGTCGATTCGACCTGCGACGCTCGCGTGCTCCCAAAATTCCCTCAACCGGAGGAGGACTAGATGCCTGCCGACAGACCTATCCGTCGCGGACAGCTCATCTCTCCATTCGGTGTCGGAGCGATGGTTTCTTTCCCACGGGACGAAGCTCTCATGACCGCCGGGCTCGATGCGTGGACCTCGCACGCAAAGAAGCAATGCCCCGCCGACTGGCTTGTTCGTGAAGAGCGACTCGAAGCCCGGCTCGGTGTCACCCATCTTCGTCTGCCGCCGGATCACCGGGATTCCGGCGTGGGCGTGCAATTTCCGAACCAGGACGTGCCGTTCGTGCGGTTTCCCCGCTGGCACTATTGCCACTACTGCGGAGGGATGGAAGAGCTCTCGCTTTTCGGCAATCGCCAGAGATGCAGAGCGTTGCCATGGCCGACCCGCAATTGCGCGCAGCGGACGCGTAAGCCGTGGCTGATACCAGTACGTTTTGTCACAGCCTGCCCCAGGGGGCATATCCAGGATTTCCCGTTCATGTCGTGGGTCCATCGTGGCCAGCCCGGCGGGGATGGCTGTCAGCTTCGCCTCCAGGCTGGCCGATCTTCAGCAGGGCTCACCGGTATCAAGATAATGTGCACTTGCGGCCAAATCCGGAGTCTGGGCGGCATTTTCGATTTCAACGATCAGAACGGCGGCGCATTGCATCGCATCGGATGCGACTGTCAGGGCTTTCGCCCCTGGCTGGGCGAGTGGGAAAAACCGCCGGGTTGTAGCGAGTTCCTTCAGGTCGTGCAACGGGGAGCGTCCAACGTCTATTTCCCGCACGTGGTCAGTTCAATATACCTGCCACTCTGGGCGGAAGCGGCCTCCAGTGGAATCGTCAAAGCACTCGAAGATCCGAGGATCTGGGGACCACTCTCTTCCGGACTCGTTGACGGCAAGATCTCTGTGGATCGTTGTGAAATGGTTGCGTCCATCCGCAATCTCGATCAACAGGAGCTTTACGCCGCCGCTCAACGCAAGTTGGAAGGCATCCCTGAATCGTCTGCGCTCATTGCCCAGACTGAAGAGTCATTCCGTCGAAGCGAATACGATGCGCTGAAGGCCGGACGCGGCGCACCGCAGAGCGACCTTCTGGTCGAAGCCGCAGCGCTGAGACGGTACAAATCACCGGTGTCAACATCCTTCTCGCACCTTGCCCTGGTGCACAAGCTTCGCGAGACACGCGCGCTTGCAGGTTTCACCCGCATCCTGCCGCCGGATGGAAATCTCACCAGCCCGCGTCTTCAGCGGCTCTCCCTCGATCAGCGGATCGACTGGCTTCCCTCGCTTATCGTTAGAGGAGAAGGCATCTTCGTAGAGTTCGATACCGTGCGCATGGATGCCTGGATGCGCGGCGCTCCCGGCATATCGGAGCGCATTCGCCGGTTGAGTGGGAGGTACAATCAACGCCGCGCCGACCAGGGCCAGCCACATCGGTTCATATCCCCGCAGTTCGTGCTTCTTCACACATTCGCGCATGTGGTCATCAATCAACTTGCCTACGAATGCGGCTACGGGAGCGCCTCCCTGCGCGAGCGCCTATATTGCGATCTGGCAGACCAAGCCAACCCCATGTGTGGAGTTCTCATTTACACGGCCTCAGGGGATTCCGAAGGCTCCATGGGCGGACTTGTCCGTCAGGGAGGCCAGGGACTTTTCGAAAATATCGTCATGCGTGCGATACAGAAGGCCAGCTGGTGTTCCTCCGATCCGGTTTGCATAGAAAGCAACGGCCAGGGCGCAGAGAACTGCAATCTCGCCGCCTGTCACGGCTGTTGCCTGTTGCCCGAGACGTCCTGCGAGGAGGGCAACCGTCTTCTGGATCGTGCGCTCCTTGTTGGTAAGCCTGGGCAACCGGAGATCGGATTCTTTGCAGATATTGTCTAAGCCGGCGCAATTCTAAATCAGCAGAACATCTTCAAGGCAGGTTCGCAGGCCGTGAGGAATATATACGCCCAAACAAGAAGCGAATTTCTGGAAGAACAAATTTCGTCGGAATGTAGAAAGGGACAGAGAATGCATCACTCGGCTGCGTCAGGGTGGCTGGAAAGTCGTTGTCTGGGAATGCGAGACCGACCGCATGGGATTGTTGGCGGACAGACTGATGACGTCGGCGCTCGGATCGGTGCGTCACGTCGAAAAATTAGATGTCGAGAAAATCAGGATTGTGGAAACTCGCGCTCGAGCCAAGCCCTCACCGACTGAGAATTATGGCCCTGATTCCTGAAAAGATGGGCGATATCTATGGCCGAGAGAATGATGATTGGGTGGCCGTCGCCCTTAATCTCCTTGTATGCCTGCCAGTCGACGTAACTCGTGGTCACCAAGATTCCGAACTGTCTGTGCCGGAGTCGGGAAATCAATCGCGATACTTCCCTGACTCCCACTCCATTTGTCGGGCTATTGCACTTTGCCTCCAAAGCGAAATCAACAAATATCGAAGAAGGTCCGTCCCCTATGCGTAATTGCCCGACCCCATCCCTTCCGCCATCTCGGGAGGGTCTTGTAACATCGAGCGTCGCGATATCTGGGAGTAGCATCTTGGCAATTGCTGCCGCGCAATGCTCAAACGCGTGCGAGTCTTGCTCAAAATATTGCCAAATGCATCGAATCACAGCCATATCGGCTTCGCTTGTTGGAAGTTGTTCGGATTTGGTGCGGTATTCAACGCTACGCGGAGCTACTAGGGGCTTTGGAACACCACTTTCCAGCCAAGAACGCCAAGGACCGGGCGCATTTTGGGAATCGATCTTTCTATTCTGTAGGTCAGAGATCCATGCTCGGGAAATAAGTTGCACGTCCAAAACCGTAAAGCTGGCGCGGTAGTTCTGGAACCGCTTTCCCTCAGAACTCCTCCATATCGCGACGAGTTCCTCCGAGGGTCGTAGGCTTCGGGCACCTGGTACCGCGAGACCGAGAAAGATGGCGTCACGGAAGATTCCCGCGCTGGCAAAAAGAAAGATTGGCGGTACGGTTAGCCGCGAGTCGAACCCGGAATGGGCTGCATCGAAGATCCGACGCAGAATTTCGTTTCCGTTTCGAGGCGTCTGATGAAGGTTCCGCCCAGGCTTTCGGTTGTCTCCATAGTAGGTAAATATCCCCGTCTCGCGGTCGAGTGAATCTGGCCAGTCCAATTCAGAGAATGTGGTGGTCAAGACGAGTAATTCAAGGCGATCAACAGTTCCGCGATAACGAAAGCCGCCGCTATTACTTACCCGGAGCAGCCGTGAGAGCGGATCATCGGACGCATTTTTTCGCCTTCCTCCCTGATACACGGCATCGACCAACAAGTCCGCGGCAGCCAAGTCGGGAAACGGAACGGTTTGAGTGGTGACCGTCATTCTCTATTCATCAAGATTTTTCGGCGCACACCGGATGTCTGCCGGCAAAAAGACCTGGTAAGACAGCGATGCACCTAGTAAGCTCTTCTCAGTATATCGGGGGCTTAACTTGTTGAAGGGCTTAGACATCTTTTGCGGGGCTGGCGGAAGCAGCACGGGCGCGCGTTCGGCGGGCATCGAAATGGTTGCCGCGATAGACATGGATCCGATAGCTACAAGCACCTACAAACAGAACTTCCCCACCGCAAACGTTATCACCAATCGGCTGGAGCTCGTCGACCCTTTTGCGCTTAGGCATTCTATCGGGGTCGTGGACATTCTTCTCGCGTCTCCCGAATGCACGAACCATACCTGCGCAAAGGGGGCCGCGCCACGCAGCGAGGCGAGCCGAGCTACGGCAATGGAGGTGGTGCGTTTCGCGATGGCATTCCGGCCCCGATGGCTCGTATTGGAAAACGTTGTTCACATGCGTCCCTGGTCACGGTATGGGGAACTGAAGAGCGAGCTGACAGCTTTGGGTTATCACCTATCTGAACAGGTTCTCGATGCCTCTGACTTTGGCGTCCCCCAAAGCCGCCGCAGACTCTTCCTCATCGGTGACAACCTCAAGCAGCCGACCCTGGTTGACAAAAAGCGGAGTGGGCGACGTAAAACAGTCAAGTCTATCCTCGATCCAGAGGGCACGTGGAAGACATCCATCTTCTACTCAGAGAAGAGAGCCCAGGGAACTCTCCAACGAGCTGAGCGGGCAATTGACGCATTAGGCAAGAAGTCAAGTTTCTTGCTCGTCTACTACGGAACTGATGGGAGCGGAGGTTGGCAGCCGCTTGATCGCCCCCTACGAACAGTTACGACCGTCGATCGGTTTGCACTTGTCTTGAATACTCGGCGAGGTCCGGAAATGAGGATGCTTCAAGTGCCAGAACTTCGGCGCGCCATGGGATTTGATGACACCTTTCAACTGCCGACCGGAACCCGCCGAGACAAGGTCCGTTTGCTCGGAAACGGCGTCTGCCCACCCGTTATGGCAGCAATTCTTCGTGCCCTGACCGATTCAAACACCAGCGATGACGACGACTAGAAAATCTTTTCGGCCAAGAGCGCGTTTGTTGCTACTACTCGGGGATCAGCTCATCAGAGATCCCGGAGTAGCCGTGTTCGAACTTGTCAAGAATGCGTTTGACGCCGATTCCCCCGACGCGACGATCACGATGTCTTACGTGGATGATCCAGCACACGGTGAAATCACTGTCGAGGATAGCGGGACAGGCATGGATTTCGAGACCGTGTCGAATGTATGGCTGGAACCAGGAACAGACTATCGATTGATGCAGAAGGAAGAGAAGAAACCAAGCGAGAGATTCAAACGTTTTCCGATTGGCGAAAAGGGCGTCGGCCGATTCGCAGCACATAAGCTGGGTGAAAAAATCAGGCTCATCACTCGGAAGAAGAACGCCCTAGAAGTTGTAGTTGACATAGACTGGGACAACGACTTCAGGAACAAGCGTTATCTCGAGGATGTGGAAATCCGAGTAACTCAACGAGCACCGCAATACTTCAAGCAATCCAGAACAGGAACCAGGATTGAAGTTACGCGTCTTCGTGATACCTGGACCAGAAAAATGGTACGCGACCTCGCCCGCGCTATAAATGCGATCTCCTCTCCCTATCAAGACACCAGCGAATTTAAAACCAAATTGGTAATGAAAGACCACGCTGAATGGCTTCATGGTCTTTTGGACGTCACGGACGTGCTCGCCCATTCGCTACACAAAGCGAAGGGCATCATCAAGGGATCAAAGCTGACGTACACTTACGAATTCACTCCGTACCCAGGAATGAAACGGGTGAAGGGAAGAACAGCCAGGAAATCAGTGACCCTCGGAAGCGCAAAGAATCCTGTAAATTTGGCCAACCATAACATAGGCCCCGTTCAAATAACTCTTTACTTGTTTGATCTTGACTCGAAGGTTTTGAGTCTCGGAGATATTAACGACAAAAAAGGATTAAAGGATTTCCTGAAGGAATCCGGAGGCGTGCGTGTATATCGCGGCGGGATCAGAGTATACGACTACGGAGAGCCGGGCAACGATTGGCTGAACCTAGGCGGTCGACGAGTCAATATTCCCACGAAACGTCTCAGCAATAACCAGATATTGGGGGCCGTCGCCCTTGACCCAAAACAGTCTATTGATTTGAAACGCAATCGGGGACTTATCGAGAAGACAAACCGGGAAGGTTTTGTAGAGAATGCTGATTATGATGCTTTCCATGATGCAATTGTGGACGCAATTCAGAACATCGAGGTTGAGCGGAATTATGACAAGAAGAGAATCCGCGATGCCTATTACGAGGGCAGCCTTCGTGAGCCGGTTCTAGAGGACATTTCGACACTTCGCCAAATAGTAGAAGAGAAGGAGCTCATAGGCGAACTGGGGTCTTATTTAGACCGCATCGAGGGAGACTTTCTCGCAATTAAAGAACGCCTGTTGACAAGTGCAAGTGCTGGATTGAGTTTGTCGGTTGTCATTCACGAAGTGGAAAAGGGTGTGGCTGAACTTGTTCACGCCGTGGAGACTGATAAGGCGACCAATCGGATCAAGGCGCTTGCTAAGCATCTTGCGGATCTCATAGAGGGTTACGGTGCCCTAGTGCGCCGCTCAGGCTCGGCAAAGGAGAGGGCCAGCTCGCTCCTATCGCAAGCCTTGTTCAATCTGGAATTGCGCCTTCGGATTCACAAAATCGAAGTCGTGAGACCGAAGGGTAATCACTATGACTTCCAGATGAAATGCAGTCGCCGCTTGGTCATATCAACGCTCATGAACCTGATTGACAACTCTATTTGGTGGCTTGACAACAAATGGGGTGAACAGCCAGACCGGAAAAAGCTGTTTGTTTCGACGGTGCGCGATCTAGATGGACATCCTGGAATTATCGTTGCTGACAATGGGCCAGGTTTCATTGATCCACCTGAGCTCCTCATCGAACCATTTATCACCAGAAAGCCGGAAGGTATGGGCCTGGGCCTCCATGTAGCAAGCGAGGTAATGAAGGCACAAGGCGGATCTCTTGTTTTTCCCGACAAGGATGATGTAGTCATGCCCGAAGGTATCGACGGAGCCATCGTCGGGCTATCCTTTAGGGAGCAAGAATGAACGGACTGATCGGCGCTCGTGTATTGCTTTTGGATGATGAACCAAAAGAGGCGCTTCCGGTTATCAAAGCGTTTTCCAAGGCCGGTATTTCGATCACCTACTTTGACGGCAGCGAAGACAGCTTCCCACTTGAAGCGGAGAGACTCCGTGGAGTGAGACTGGCTATTCTCGATATTGACCTTGGTTTCGGGAGCAACGCCAAGAATCGTGCGTCAACGTTGGCGGCAAGATTCAGCAAGATAATCAGCGACAAAAATGGCCCATACGGCGTATTGATCTGGACAAATCACCCAGAAGATGTGGAAGAGGTATCTGCTGCCATTTTTGATCACGTATCGACGCCGAATCCAATGTTTGTAGTCTCTCTGAGCAAGGCAAAGTTTATGAGTGGTCTTGGTGATAATTCCCTGCAGACAAGCACGACAGCCGCAGTAAGGAATGCGCTTCAAGATTCTCTCAGGAAGGGAAGTGCCCCGTTTGAATGTCTCCAGCTCTGGGAAAGCTTCGCTTTTGCGGCTTCCACGAATGTCACAAACGCCATTTCAGACCTGACGGGTACATCAGCAACGAAACTGGACGATTGGCAAAAGGCATGGGGAGACGAAATGCTCAGTCTCATGCTCGTTATAGCCAGAGCCAGATACGGAAAACATCTGACAGAGGAAAATGTACTGCGGTCGGTGCTCCTCGCATTAAATCCACTGCAATTGGATCGAATGGATCTGCTCGTTGAGTCGAATGCGAAGTCGGTATCGCATCATGCCAAGGGTATCTTCAACGCACAGGGTACGGCCTCGCTTACGCGAAGAGCAGGGGTCAATTCGATGCTTCACCTTTCAACGGATCATCTGAAGCAGTTTGCACCTGGTAATCTGTATCTCTTCGAACACGGGAAGAGGACGCCGTCGTTTATACCCACCGTCGATGAACTGCTCAAGGGCTGGATTGAAGGGAATGGTGAAAAGCTCAACGAAAATATGACGTTGGTGTCGAATGCTGCACACCTCTGCGCTGTGGAAATTTCTCCCGTCTGCGATCACGCACAAGACAAGATCGGATTCTCTCGACTGATCGCTGGCGTTATCCTCCCGTGGAACGGCTTAGCAAAGCAGATAAAAAAGCAAGTCCAATTTATAAAGATCGTTGGACCCTTGAATATTGCTGAGAATTTGCCGATTGGTGATTACGGCCTCTACCTGAATTCACGATATGTAACAAGCTCTCCTCTCAAGAGAATAAAACGCCTGAAGGCGGCATACAGGGTGAAACCTGAGTTACTTGCGGATATCCAAACGTGGAGTTCCTATCAGGGTGCCAGACAAGGCATCACAGTGCTGGAATGATGCGATGACTCCCTGGCCGTTACAGGCAGGGCATTGTGCAAACGCGATCAGGCCACTACGACGCTGGAATGGATAGCAAAATCAAGGATCTGGGTTGCGCTAACATGCAATTTTTGACCAATAGAGGAGTGAGGCCTTTTATGTGTGAAAGATGACAGCACCGTTGTTGAGGGAAGGGCCTTTAATCGCTTCGACAATCGCCTCGATGTCCTGAGTTTCACTGGAGCAGCTGCTCGCTATTGAAGAAACAAAGTCACCATTTTCATCGTTGATAACAGCTCCCCAGTTCACGTCGGCTGTTCCCCAGACAATCTCGCCGCCATCCTTGTGTTCGAGAACGACGCAGTTAATGCCACCCCCGGTGTCCTGTGAACCTGCGGCAAACCCCAGACGGACTAGGGCATCAGCCACCGCATCAACGATTTCATCTTCACTCAGACCTGTTTTCGTGTCGCTCATAATAAGACGATTATCACGCGCTGCAGGGTCCAGTCCAGGACCAAGACGTGTCACTCGATTCGTGATCGAGGCCTACTCGACAGGAGTGCCGCATGTATTCCAGATACGACCATTGTAAGAAATCCGACCCAGAAGACGGTCTTGTGCGTCGTAGATTTCGCCGCATCGGGCTTCCATTTCCGACGCGCCGAAGTGGTACTTTTGCCTGTAAGCACAGAAAACGCGCGCCGCCTCGTCGGCGAACCGGACGGCGACTTTGAGCGTCGGTGCCCCAAACGCAGCCAGATGGATGTAGTGAGGTTGATCATGAAGCTCCGGCTTTGCAGTCTGAATTGGGATTCTCGTAGACAAGGCAGTACCCCTAAATCTTACTGAACGGCAGTGACGCGTCTTTTTGCAAAAGCCTCAGCGCTTGGCCAGTCTGGCGAGACGTACAGGCTTTCCGAAACGCTGCCATTCGCCTCGTTCACCACGAAGAACGAAAGCAGGTTTCCGTCTTCGCGGGCGGCTTCAAGAAGCTCCTCCCAGAGGAAGTCCTCCGCATCGGGGTCATCGATGGACGGTACATCACCAGAATCGTAATTCTCGCTGATGCCGAGAGAACTCCATAAATAGGTCTGCGCGGCCCTGTCCATATTTCCGAAAGCCTCGCGGGCATAGTTACGGTCGTATACTTTCAGAACCTCGACGCGCTTGTCGCCTGTCTTCTGCTCGAAAAACACTTCCTGTTGCGGCATTCCGTCACCCTTGCTGACTCATTATCCCGCCCGACTACGCATGAGTCCAGATTCATGCGAAAAATTTGGCAGGCCGCAAAAAATTACATCGTCCCGTCTTTAGGTGCTTCGGAATGCCGAAGGCCTTTTGCGGATAGCGGATCGCGCCAGATGATGAAAGGGACCGCACCTTTGCTGCTCTAAACTAAATATCGGTTACAAAAGTGAAGTACACGCTTTTTCTCTTTTGACCGGATGCGGCGTGCGCGGCAAGTGCGATCAGGCTCTGCGTTGAAGATTCTCATCGGGGTCTAAGTATTCGCCACGATCAAATGCACTATTCTCACGCTTGCTTTCGCGGGTCCGCAGCAATTCCGCATGCTTCGGAGCAAACACGTATTCTTCCAGGAATCGGATCCGGTGAGGTGGCCAACGACGAGTGATCAAAAGGTTGCGGTGTTCCTTGCAGAACTTTCGCAGCGCCTCAAACTCTATGGAATATATGGGTCTGCCCGTCCGCGTTTGCTCGCGCTTTGCCTGCAGAAGTCCCTGCTCGATCCAACTCATGACTTTGCTGTATCGCACTCCAAAATGTGAGCAGATCTGACGCAGACTAAGTACGTCGTTGCCGCAGTGTGTGTATCCCCTTCGGTGGATCAAGTTGTACAGGGTCTTGGCTTCACAATGGAAGCGTTGCGACGCGGCCCGTACACCGTGTTCCGACACATATTCAATGATCGACTCAACGGCAGTCGGATCGAACGTTCGCCTGGACCCGGACCCAGGTCTCTCGACACCGTGCTTTTTCAAGAACCGCCAGCAAGCAGCTTTGTCGTAACCGGTCAAAGATATGAGCTCTTCGCACAACCGGACCGGATGTTGCTTCTTCTGCGCGATGCACACCGCCTCCGCGGGCCACAGGTATTTTCTCGGCTTTTTAGGAGGCACTTCATTTCTTGTGCTCATACCGCACCTCAGTCTTCCATATACACACAACTAGGCAGAAAAGAAGAGGGGTATAGAGATTTTTATAAGTAATTTTTTTGATTTCAACGAGAGCCAGTCTCGTGCTTAGCGCGAGGGACGCTGGCCCCGACTGCTCGTCCCCCATACTGATATAAGGCATTTTGCTATGCCGTTTGGGGCCATCGGAGATGGATTTTTTTCTGCGTTTAATCGCGGAGCGTAAGTTCAGGTTACAATTTCGTTTTGCAGCATACTGCGGCAGAGTGGCTAAAAGCTGACGTCGCAGGAGGTCCCGTTGGACAGGCCCCCTCCCCCTTCCAGTGAGTACTGGTATGTGGGGTCGCAAGACCGAACCGTGGATGATCTTTTTCGCCGGGTTTGCGCCCTTGCGTGGCCTTACGCTCTGTTCTGTGCAACGCGCTATCTCCGCGACATTCACGCCGCTTACGACCTCATGGATGCAGCCGTCTTGAATGCAGAGCAGTACTATGAACGGTTTAATGGCAACCGTACCTCTACTCAGCTCTTCTATCGCGTTATCAGTGTCCTGAAGCGACTTTCCAAACAGCGTGTCCAGAATAGCCGTGAGATTCCTTCCGGCTCTTTGCCTGATCTGGAAGTAAAGGCACGTACGTTATCGTCGCAGCCCGAGGCCGAACAAAGAGCGTACGTGCAGCAAATCCTTGCTCAGATGACCGAACGTTCGAGGAAGATCACTTACTGGCGGATCGAGGGTCACACGTGGCGCCAGATTGCTGACAAACTGAACGTGAACCATACCGCGGTGCGGCGGGCCTACCACAGGGAACTTCGTAGATTATTGTTTTCTGCTTTTGATAGCCAAAGCTCCGGCGAAGGAGAGGACTGAGATCAAGAACAAGTTCAATCCGGAACACTGGTTTCTCAGTCAGGTTGAGACCCATATTCGCACACAGTCTGGCGCTGACAAGACACCGGAGTGTGTTGACGATGCCTTTCTGAAG
>Ga0335074_10008138_pt1 | contig 14569 bp, 13 predicted proteins | sample Lox_Sample_23_FD_206715 | JGI IMG/M metagenome (GOLD analysis project Ga0335074, IMG submission 206715) | Soil microbial communities from Loxahatchee National Wildlife Refuge, Florida, United States - Lox_Sample_2.3 | ecosystem: Environmental > Terrestrial > Soil > Wetlands | place: USA...
AGGCCGCGAGGTTCAGCAGGGTCAGTCCGACCTCGGCATCCTCGGGACCGAGGACTGCTTCAAGGATCCGCGCCGAGCGACGGCCGAGTGACTCGGCTTCCTCGCACCGCCCCTCGTCGCTGGCCAGAACGGCAAGATTGGCGCAGGTCATCCCCACCTCGAAATGCTCTGGCCCGAATCGGTGCTCGAACACCGCCAGGGCGCGGCGGTAAGCCTCCGCGGCGTCGCCCAGCCGGCCTGCGCCGTGATAAAGGGCTCCAAGAGCGTTCCAGTCGCGGGCCGCGTCCGGGTGGCCGGCCGTACTGCCGTCTAGCAGCCTGATCGCCAGGCTTGCCGTCGCGGCAGCATCACCGAAGCGATCCGCGGACTCCTCGATTTCCGCCCGGGTAACCAGCACCGCCGCCATGTCCGGACCACTGCTAAGGCCCGCCGCCTCGAGTACGGCCAGGGCCTGGTTGATGACCAGCGGCGCCGCCGGATCTCCCTCGTCCAGGGTGGCCAGCGCCTGGTCGCGCAGAAGCAGTGCTCGCCCGGCTGCGGTACGGTCGGCGGTCGCCGTCCGTTCATTGTTCATGTCTGTCATGCCCCCCGTTATGGACAGCCCCCAGCCGGCCAGGCCTGTGACTTCCGCCCGGCCAGCCAGGGAACCGTCACCCCCATGTCTGGTCAGGCGCGGCCGATGGCCGCGACGGCGCGGGAGTGGTTGAGGCTCAGGAGACGGCTCCCTGCGCGGGAGTGGTTTTGGGAGAGGGCCCGGCTCGCTGCGCGGGAGTGGTTCATGCTGAGGATCCGCGTTACGGCGCGCGTGTGGTTGATGCTGAGGGCCCGCGTCACGGCGCGCGCATGGTTGAGGATGAGGACCCTGGACTGCTGCGTTCGGTGCATGATCTTGTAACCCCCGTTGAGGTACCGGCAGGACGCTGGTCGGCCTGCTTCTACTGATGGGCACGTGCTCGCGCAGGACGTGGTTCGCGTGTTAATCCAACGTTCAACTTTGTCGATGCGCGTTTACCGGCGTACGGAGTGCAATCGAGCAGCTTGGGGGACTGTGCCCCGCCGCCCCGTCAGCCGCCCGGAAATGTCGGAGGGCGGCTGTAGAAAAGAGGTATCTCCTGCCCGGACATACTTGCGGAAAGCGGGGCGTGAACATGACTGATGACCTGTCGGGCGTCGTCGAGAACGAGCTGGCCGAGCTGTCGCGCCGGTTAACTGACCCGGGGGAGCGTGAGTGTCTGCGCTGCTACCTGGTGCGGATGATCAGCGAGTTCGGCTGCGACGGCACGCACCGGTGGACGGCCCGGTGGCGCGACCTGCGGTCCCCCCGGGCCCGCGGGCTTGTGCAGCGCATGCAGCGGCGGGGTGGCTGCTGCTGCGACTGCGAGGTGATCTTCAACGTCTTTCCTGACTATCCCGACACCGACAAGATCCTGCCCTGCGCCGGGGTGCCGCGCCCGGGTTCGGCGGTCCCGTGCCAGCTGACGGCACTGCGCAAGAGTGCCTGACCAGGTTCGGCGGAGTGGGTGCTGCTGGCCTGCGGCGTGGGCCTCAGGCTCCGCCGTGGTCGGCCAGTCCCTCGCCGGCGACCTCGTTCTCGGGAGCGCCTTTTTCCGACAGCCGCTGCAGTGCCCTGGCCACCGGCAGCGAGGTGATGCCGACCTGCCAGGGCCGGGCCCCGTGCTCGGCGAGGCGGTCGCTGACGGTCTCCGGGGCCACCGGTTCCGGCGGCTGCCACGCGAGGCGGCGCAGGGCGTCGGGTGGCAGCAGGTTCTCAGCAGGCAGGTGATGCTCATCAGCCAGTGCCGCCACCGCCGCCCGGACGGTGGCAAGCCGCGCGGCCGCCTCCATGTCGCGCTCGGGCCAGCGGTGGGCCGGCGGCGGCCCGTCGCTCGGGGGCGGTGACAGCGAGGGGAGCACCCGCTCGGCCTGGGCCCTGGCCCGCCTGATCGCCCGCATCCAGTCCGCTGAGTGCCGCCTGGCATTGCGGGTGTCAAAGCCGGGGACGCTGGCGAGCTCGCTGGGCCCGGCCGGCAGCACCCGGGCGGCCTCGATGATCGCGGCGTCCGGCAGTACCCGGGTGGGCGACAGGTCGCGCCTGCGCGCGATCTCGTCCCGCTCCTCCCAGAGTTCGCGAACGACAGCCAGGCCCCGGCGGTTGTGGATGCGGTGAATGCCGGATGTCCGGCGCCATGGGTCCGCGCGGGGCGCAGCGGGCCCGGCACTGAGCACGGCGGCGAACTCCTGCTGCGCCCACTCGGCCTTGTCCTGCTCGATGAGCTGGCCGTCCAGCGCGTCCCGTAGCTCCACGAGCACCTCGACGTCGAGGGCGGCATAACGCAGCCATTCCACTGGCAGCGGACGGGTTGACCAGTCCGCGGCCGAGTGGCTCTTTTCCAGGATCAGGCCGAGCAGAACCTCGACCAGCGTGCCTAGCGCCACCCGGGGGTAGCCGAGCAGGCGCCCCGCCAGCTCGGTGTCGAACAGCAGCCGCGGCCGGTACCCCAGGTCGGCCAGGCAGGGCAGGTCCTGCGACGCCGCGTGGATGACGACCTCGGCGTCGGCCAGCGCCTCGTCAATGCCGGACAGGTCCGGGCAGGCTACGGGGTCGATGAGCACGGTCCCGGCACCGCGGCGGCGGAACTGGACCAGGAACGCCCGGTGTCCGTAGCGGAAGCCAGAGGCCCGCTCGGCGTCAACCGCAACCGGGCCGAACCCCTCACCCAGACCACGGGTGGCCTCGGCCAGCGCGTCGGCGGTAGAGACGAGCGGGGGGAGACCTTCGCGTGGCTCGAGCAGCGGCACCGGCCCGGGCGGGCCGGTCTCTGACGGGCCTGGAGCCGCGTGCGAGTCGGTCTGCCCGCTCTCCTCCGTCATCGTGTCATGGCCGCCGGCGGCGGGAATGCGGCACCCGCAGCGCCCGGACCCCGTCCGGCAGCGGCGGCAAGCCCGACGCTGTGCAGAGAGTGTCGCACCAGGCGGCAAGGTGGGTGCCAAGATCGTCATCGGCACCGGGTGACCACGACGCGCGCAGCTCGAAGCCGGTGGTCACGGGCTCGTCGCTCTTGGACCCGAAGCCCTCGGTCACCACCCTGGTGACAGTGCCGCTGGCCTGCTGGTACCCGGCTGTCCTTGCGTCCAGCGACTCCACGAGCCAGGTCCAGCCCACCTGGCCGGCCAGCGGGTCGGCGGCGATCTCCGGCTCAAGATCGGCCCGCACGTAGATAACTACCCGGAACGGGCCTCCCCAGCCAGCCTGGCTTGCCGGGTCATAGAGCAGGACGAAGCTGCCCCAGCCGATCTCGCTGCCCTCCGCGTCGGCCTCATCGTCGCCCGGGCGGGCGGACCTGCGGCGCGGCATGGGCTCGCTGACCGTCGCGCCGACAGCGGCGGCGTACGGTGCGAGCTTGCGCGGCGCCGGCTGAGTGTCGAACTCGAGCTCAGGCCGCGCACGCCGCTGCTGTTCGATGCCGGCTTCGATGGCGCTGACAGCGCCGCGGAACGTGACGGCCGCGTCTGTCTCGGCTCGTCTCGCCGGCCGCGCAGCATTGCTCATGATCCGAGCATGCTGGACTGGCGCCGAAATGTCATGCCACGCGCCTGGCGGGCTCCCGGGCCACGTCACGGGGGCAGTATGCCAGGCCCACGAGGAGAGCAGCGCCGCACCTGGTGCATGCCCACTCGGGGCACTCGCCGTCCGGCGAGTCCGGGCAGCTCCCAGCGGCATGATGCTGCTCGAAGGGCCTGTCCCCGCCACAGTCGGGGCAATGCCATGTCATATCGGTCATCGGGGGGCCTCCTCGCCGCAGGGCTCAGCACGATGCTGGCACGCCACCGCGCTGCCGCCGGGGACCTCCAGCGGCGTGTCGCGGCTATGAGATGATCACCAGCGTGAGCCCCAACGCGGACAGCCCGGTGTTCCTGGACGCCTGTCGCAGGCGGCCGGTGCCGTACACGCCGGTCTGGTTCATGCGCCAGGCGGGCCGGTCGCTGCCGGAGTACCGCGCGGCGCGAACCGAAACCGGCATGCTCGAGGCGTGCACCAAGCCGGACCTGATTACCGAGCTCACCCTTCAGCCGCTGCGCAGGTACCCGGTGGACGCGGCCATCCTGTTCAGCGACATCGTGGTCCCGCTGCGCGCCGCCGGGGTCGGCATCGACATCCAGGCCGGCGTCGGGCCAGTGGTCGACCAGCCCTTTCGCGAGGAACGAGACCTGCAGCGGCTGCCACCGCTCGAGCCGCCGGACGTGGACTACGTGGCCGAAGCGGTCACAGCGCTGGTGGCCGAGCTGGGCCGCACCCCCCTGATCGGCTTCGCTGGCGGCCCGTTCACGCTGGCGTCGTACCTGATCGACGGCGGGCCATCGAAGAACTTCGAGAAGACGAAGTCGATGATGTACGGCAACCCGAAGCTGTGGAACGCGCTGCTGAGCCGGCTGGCGGACATCACGATCACGTTCCTGCAGGTCCAGGTAGGCGCGGGCGCGTCGGCCGTGCAGATGTTCGACTCCTGGGCGGGCGCAGTCAGCCCCGCCGACTACCGCAGGTCGGTACTGCCACACTCCAGGCGCGTGTTCGAGGCCCTGGCGGCGTCGGGCGTGCCCCGGCTGCATTTCGGCGTCACCACCGGCGAGATCCTGGGCCTGATGGCGGAAGCCGGTGCCGACGTGGTCGGCGTCGACTGGCGGGTGCCCCTGGACGAGGCCGCTAACCGCATCGGCCCGGGCAAGGCCGTGCAGGGCAACCTCGACCCGGTAGTACTGCTCGCACCGTGGGACGTGATCGAGCAGCGGGCGGCCGAGGTCATCGAGGCGGGCCGGGCGGCGGAAGGTCACGTGTTCAACCTCGGCCATGGCGTGCTGCCGGAGACCGATCCCGGGGTGCTCGCGCGCCTGGCCGAGCTGGTGCACACACGTTCTGCCCGCACCGCTGTCTAGCCCGACCGCTGTCTAGCCCCACCGCGCCGTCGGCTGCGGCGGGGCTAGCGGGTAGCGCGGTCAGCCAGCAGGGTCCGGCCGGGCGCGGCGCCGCAGCCGTCGGCGCCGCGCCGCGTACGCAGCGGCCACCAGCAGCGCAACGACCGCGGCAAACGGGAGCGCAGCGCCCACCGCGGTGAGGACCGCCGAGACCGTGACGCGCAGCCCGTGCCAGCCTGCAGCCAGCCCGCCAAGGAACCCGTGCTGCTGCGCCCGGTGCACCGTGACTTTCGCTGGGGCCGGGCTCACGAGCTGCAGCGACACGGTCGCGTAGTTGGTCTCACTGGCCAGCGCGCGCTGATCGGCCTCCAGTTCCTCGAGCGAGGACTCCTGCGAGTCGATCTCCTGCTGCACGCTGAGCAGGTCGGCTACGGAGCCCGCGCGCGCCAGCAGCGCCCGGAGCTGGACGATAGCTGCCTGCGCTGAGGCGACACGGCTGTTCACGTCGGCGACCTGCGAGGTGACGTCCTGGGCCTGCTGGCTCAGCGAGAGCTGCGTGCCCAGCGTGCTGGACAGCTCAGCAAGTACCGCGGGATACACCCCGGCGGGGATCTTGAGCTGCAGGCTGACCGAGGGGAGGGCGTGGCCGGCCGGGTGGATCGAGGCCTGCTCGCCTGACACGTAGCCGCCGTTGCGCTGGGTGATGCTGGTAGCCCGGGCGGCTTCCGCGGCCACGTTCCTGGCCTGCACGGTGAGGTTGGCGGTGTAGACGATGCTCAGGTCGGACAGGTCAAGCTGGGCCGACCCCGAACCGGTTGCCGGCGACGCCCCGCCCGCCGCAGGCAGCGCGGCCGGAGCGGCGCCGGCACCGTTCGCGCCTGCGGGTGCGTGGGCAACGGCGGGACCGAAAGAGCCGGAGCCGGGAGTGCTGGGGGTGCCGGAAGGGCCGGCCGCCGAGCAGCCAGCGAGCAGCAGGGCCGCACCGGCCAGGAGCCCGGCACAGGCGAGCGCATTCATGCGCAGCGGCCCGCGCGATGCACGGGCACACAGGAAGGGGTTCATGCGCCTGGGACGTGCCCGCCGGCGCGCCGCGTTCCGCTGCCTCGGCCACGGTCACATAACGGTTGCAGGCCCGCCAGCTCACGCGGGTTCTGGCTGCCTGGCCGGCCCTCAGCCAGGGGATCGGCTTAATGAATTAAATCCAGACAATAAAGTAGATATAGTCATAAAGGTAAAGTGACCCGCGGCTAAAGCCATGCCCGCAGTAGACTTCGAATCCCCCACGAGACCCTCTAGGTGCGGAGAGACCGGAAGTCCAGGCTAACGATGACGGCGTCGCACGCTCGTGCCTCCGTCCGGGTGGCGGTTCAGTCGTCACGCCGGCTTCTCCGTGACAGCTTGTCAGCCTGTCTCGCGGTGCGCCCAGACATCACTGTCGTTGGCAAGGTGGCGGAGCCGGACGCCGTTTTCGAGCTGTGCGAGCTGCGCCGTCCGGATGTTGTGATCCTCGACGCGGGCGCGCGGCTGGCTGAGATCTCCGAGCGGGTGGCCGCGCTGACCCGGCGGTTCCCCGACCTCAACGTGATCGTGACCTACCGGGAAGCGTCCGAGCAGGATCTCGCCGCGGCCTGTCGCGCTGGCGTGGCGTCGCTCGTGCCCGAGTCCAAGGGTCTCGCCGCGGTGCTGGCACTGCTGCGGCGAAGCCGGGGACGGCACGCCAAGGACAGCCCGGGCGGGCTGACCGACCGCGAGCTTGAGCTTGTCGTTCTCACCGGCTCAGGGCACAGCGTGAACGAGATCGCCGGGCTGCTCGGGATCAGCCCGCTGACCGTCGAGAACCTCAAGCGCCGGGTGTACGCAAAGCTCGACGTGAGCAGCAGCGTGCACGCGGTCGCCAAGGCAGCGTCTCTGGGCATGCTGGACGAGGCGCAAACCGCGCCGACCATGCCGCTTCGGCAGAATGCCGGCAAGACCAGAAGTACACCGAACGCAGCCAGGCGCCCCCAGCCCGACGGCGGCTCGGTCGTCCTGGCTGTCGTTCGCGGCCAGTGCTGTTCCGCGCTCGACCAGGTAGTGTCCGCGCTGGTCGCTGCGCCGCTGCCGTTCGTCCTGATCCGGGAACCGGGTCCGGTGGCGGACACGCACTGGGCGCGCTGGCACCGGGGCCCGATCGTCGCCGTGCTGGTCGACCCGGTCCCGTCAGACTGGGACACGGTCGCCGAACTCGGGATCCCGGCCATCCTCGTGCACAGCAAGCCGCTCGACCCGCCGGAACTGGCCGAGGCTCTTGCCTGCGGAGCGAGCTCACTCGTTCCCGCTGACCGGATCGAGGACCACTTCCTCTCCGTGCTGCGCATGGTCGGCCAGGGATACCTGGTCGTCGACTCGATGCCGATGCGGCCGCTGATCGGGGCTGTGCGCGCTCGCTGGGACGAGCGCGCGCCGGGGAGGCTCGAGCTTCCCGAGCTGACAGCCCGGGAAAGCGACATCCTGAGTTCCCTGTCCAGCGGCCACTCGATCCGCCAGACAGCGAGGGCGCTGGGCATCGCCCCGAAGACCGTCGAGAACGTTCAGACCCGCCTGTTCCGCAAGCTCGGCGTGCGCAACAGGTCGGGAGCGCTGGCCGTAGCCGACGCGTTCGGGCTGCTGCCCGGGGCCGCGACCACCGAAGACGAGCCCCTGGCTGCCGCTCCCGCCGGCTTCCCGCAGCCTTATTAGTTTTGGGCTTCGCTTGCCTCCGGGGCTGTGTTTGTTTTGCGCCTCCGGGGCGCTGGGCCCGTTGTCCTCCCTCGTCGCTCGGGTCGCCTGCGGCTCCCCTCGCTCCTCAGTACAGGACAACGGCGCGCCCCTTTGGCGCTCGGCCTGGAGGGCTCACGCTGGGTTAGCGGCCGTGGCGGCGCCGATCTGGCGGAGCAGATCGTCGATGGCGACGTTGGCCCAGTGCCTGATGCACTGACCGCGGGAGTTCACCTGGACGAAGTGATATTGCTCGACGCGGACGGGGCGTCCGGAGGCCTCCTTGCCGAAGAACCGGCCGCGGTGGGTGCCGGTGATCACGACCCGCATGGCGACCCGGTCTCCTTCGGCCACGATGTCTTCCACCTCGGCGTGCAGGTCGGGGAACCCGGCCCGGAACTCGGTGATGGCGGCCTTCAGATGGCCACGGAAGTCGTCCTGGTCATGCTCGTGCCGGTCCACGGCGTCGGCGGCAAGCGCTTTGTCGACGACCTCTAGCCGTCCCTGGTTCCACCCTTCGTCCCAGACTTGCCTGGCGAGCTGCTTGGCGATCTCCGTGCTCATGCTAGCCTCCGATCCAGTAAGACTTTATCCGTCCGAGTAAGACTAGGATTAAATAGTGGAGCGCGTCAACCCTGACCAGAGCACTGCGCCGAAACGCCCCTATCAGTCAGCCCTGCGAGCCGAACAGGCCCGGCTGACCCGCGACCGCATCCTGCAAGCAGCCGAAGACTTGTTCCTGGCGGACGGGTACGGAACCACGACGATCGCGCGGATAGCCCGGCAGGCCGGCGTCGCGGCTGACACGGTGTACGCCACCTTCGGGTCCAAGCGGGGGATTCTCAAAGCGCTCATGGACACGCGCGTCGCGGGAGACTCCGAGCCGGCTCCGCTGCTTGACCGGCCAGACATCCAAACGGCCGCGGCACAAGCTGGGCGAAGCGAGCGGGCTCAGGCCGTCGCCGACGGGATCGCAGCTATCCACGAACGCGCCCGCCGGATCGACGACCTGATGCTGTCAGCCGCCGGCAGCGACCCCGAGATCGCGGCTCTGCGGTCCGACATCCAGGAGCGCCAGCGACTGGAGGGAATGCGATATGCCCTGGCCGCGCTGAAGGGCACCGGCCCGCTCCGCGCCCCGCTTGGCGACGATCAGGCCACCGACATCCTGTGGGCGCTCACCGGCCCCGACATCCACCGGCTGCTGAGAGACCAGCGACACTGGGCACCCGGCCAGTACCGCCAGTGGCTAGGCGACGCTATCCAGCGGTTGTTGTTTGATTAACGGGGGTTGCGCGTCCCGGCTGCGTGCCCGCCGTCCGGAGCGCGAGTGACGCCGGCACGCTGGCCAGGCCGGGGTGCATCATATGGTCATCGTAGGTGTGTTCGAAAAGAATGCTGCCGGATTCCGGCCACCAGCCGCCCCCCTCACCGCGGAGACTTTCCCGCTGATATGGCCGGCAACACTCCACCCTACGCCAGCAGCCCGCGATGACCCGGGTTTCGGTGGGGCTATATTCAGCTATCGCGCTAGCCGGAAAGCAGGCGAGCACCCGCGCCCGGATAACAGCCCCACGGAAACCCATTTCGCGGCGTGAGCAGAATCCGCCCCTGCTCCTGAGCTGTCACCGCCTGCCAGCGCCCGGGTCAGCAGATCCGCAACCGGCCCCGGCCACCGGGAACAACAGCGACACACCGCTCCAAAAACGAAGATCAACTTAAGCCGAGCGGCACTGGGTTCCGTCAGCTGTTTGCGCGCACGGCAGTGGGTTACGGACAGCCCGGGCGCGCCAGCCGGAATTAGGGCAGTTGCACGCCGCCCCTGGAATGGCCGAAATCAGCCAGGCCGCTAGCGCCGGTTGCCGTATCACCATAATCCGGGGAGCCGGATCGCGAGACGTTGCGCTCACCCCGGTTCTCGTGGCTGACGGGCGGCCGTTTGGGTGAGAGCGGCACGCAGCCTTTGGTACTCGGCGGGCCGGCCGGAACGCCCGAGTCCTCGGGTGCGTAGGGCAGAGTAGACGGGTGAGTACACCATCAAGTCAGCCTGTTGTGGCGATTGTGGGCGGAGGGATCTCCGGGGTCGCGGCTGCTTTCTTCTTGCGGGACAGCGGCGCGGCGGTGACTGTGCTGGAGGGGTCGCCGCAGGTTGGCGGCAAGCTGGCCGTGTCGGAGATCGCCGGGGTGGCCGTGGATGAAGGGGCCGAGGCCCTGCTGGCCCGGCGTCCCGAGGGCACGGATTTGATCGCCGCGGTGGGCCTGGACGGCCAGCTGACCTGGCCGGGAACGACGGTGGCGGCGATCTGGACCCGGGGGCGGCTACGTCCGCTGCCGCGGCGTCAGTTCCTTGGGGTGCCCGCCGACCTGGACGAACTGGAGAGCACCAGCGTCCTGTCCGCGGACGGGATGGCCAGGGCCCGGGACGATCTCCGGCTGCCCGCGACCGAGCGGGACGCTGACGTGGCGGTGGCCAGCCAGGTCGGGGCGAGGTTCGGCCAGGAACTTGTGGACCGGCTGGTGGACCCGCTGCTCGGCGGCGTGTACGCGGGGCGGTCTGAGGAACTGTCCTTCGAGGCGACGATGGGCGGCCTGGCGCAGGCGTCACGCCAGAACCGTTCACTCGCGATGGCAGCCGCGTCGCTTTTGCCTCCGTCGCAGGCGCCAGCGTCCGCCGCGGCGCCCGCTCCCGTCTTCACCACGCTCTCCGAAGGCCTCGGGACGCTCCCACCTGCGGTGGCGGCGGCGTCCGGAGCCACCGTGCGGACCGGCGCCATGACCCGCGAGCTCACCCGGACCGGTAGCGGCTGGCGGCTGACGATCGGCTCAGCCCACTCACCTGAGTACCTGAACGCTGACGCGGTGATCCTCGCCGTCCCGGCCACGCCGGCCGCCAGGCTGCTGAACCGCGTGCCTGGTGCGGCCGCGGCCGCTGCGGCCCTGGCCGAGTTCAGCTACGCCAGCATGGCGATCGTCACGCTGGCCTATCCCCGCGACGCGTTCGGCCAGCCACCGCAGCGCAGCGGCTACCTCGTCCCTGCGGTCGACGGCCGTTCGGTCAAGGCGGTCACGTTCAGCACGGTGAAGTGGCCGCACCTGCGCGAGCGCGGCGAGATGGAGATCGTCCGCTGCTCCGTTGGCCGGGTCGGCGAGGAAGCGCTGCTGCAGCGGGACGACACAGAGCTGGCCGGCCTGGCCGCCGCCGACCTCACCGCCGCGACCGGAGTGCGCGGCGCGCCGGCCGCAGTCAGAGTCAGCCGGTGGGGCGGCGGACTGCCCCAGTACGCGGTCGGTCACCTGGACCGGGTAGCGCGCGTCCGCACCGGGGTCGCCGCGCTGCCCGGCGTCGCTGTGTGCGGCGCTGCCTACGATGGGGTCGGCGTCCCGGCCTGTATCGCCACCGCACGGCAGGCCGCTGGCCAGGTGCTTGACTATCTGGGTTCCCGGGCCGCGGCGGCGGCGGCAGCGAGGTGAGGGTGAACAATAGCGATATGAGTGACGAGAGGGCGGGACACACGGGCCAGCGACCGAAGGCGCGTGACCTTAACGAGCTGATCCGGTACACGATGTGGTCGGTATTCCGGGTCCAGGGCGTTGGTGTGCTTGACGCTGTCGCTTCGCCGAGCGAGGGCGGCAGGCCGGCCCTGGCCGCGGAGGTCAGTGAGCTGTGCCAGCAAGCGGCGGGCAAAGGCGTCGTCACTCGCGGCTGCTATGACGTGCAGGGGCTTCGCGCGGACGCTGACTACATGTTCTGGTGGATCGCTCCGTCAGCGGATGACCTGCAGGAGATGTATGCGCGGTTCCGCCGGACTGGCCTGGGCCGTGCCAGCGAGCCGGTCTGGTCGGTGATGGCGCTGCACCGCCCGGCCGAGTTCAACAAGAGCCACGTGCCCGCGTTCCTCGCCGACGAAGAGCCGCGGAACTACGTGAGCGTGTATCCGTTCGTGCGCTCTTACGAGTGGTACCTGCTGGACGAGGACGAGCGGCGGGCGATGCTCGCCGAGCACGGGCTGATGGCGCGGGAGTATCCGGACGTCCGGGCCAATACGGTCGCCAGCTTCGCGCTGAACGACTACGAGTGGATTCTCGCGTTCGAGGCAGACGAGCTGCACCGGATCGTTGACCTCATGCGGCGCCTGCGCGCAGCCACAGCCCGCCGGCATACGAGGGTTGAGATCCCCTTCTACGCTGGCCGGCGCAAGCCGGTGCACGAACTCGTCGCGGCGCTCGCCTGACGAGCCTTCTTTGGCGCTGGCCCTTATCCGGTTGGCTCCGGCTCGGCCTGAGGAGTGACGGCACGCCCGCGGATCGCCGGGGCGGCGTCGGAGTCGGAGACGCGCAACGACAGCACCGCGCCGACCAGGGCCACAGCGGTATTGGTGAGGAACACCCAGTGGAACGCGGCGACCGGCGGCCGCACGTGCACGACGTTACCGCCTGCCAGGGCGAGCACCGCGCTGAGCACAGCGACGCCGATCGACATCGTCGCCCGCTGCAGCGTGTTGAAGATGGCCGAGGCGTGGCCGGTCCGTGACGAGGTGACCTGCGCGAAAGCTGCCGCCTGAGTGGGCAGCATGATGAACGCCACGGACACGCCCAGCAGGAAGCACAGCGCGCGGACCCACCACAGGCTCGTCGTCAGCCCGGCCTGGGACAGCAGCCCAGTCGTCAGCGCCAGCCCGAGGAACCCGCCCAGGATCAGCCTGTGCGGGCCGACCTTGGCGAACAGGCGGGCGACGGCGCCCGATACCAGGCCGATGGCGACAGCCTCCGGGAACGTTGTCAGCCCCGAGGCCATGGCTGAGTCACCTCTGGCCTCCTGGACGTACAGCGCGGTGAAGACCAGCGAGCCGAAAAACGCCCACATCGCGAGCATGATGCTGACCGTGCACCAGCGGAACAGCCGGTCACCGAGGATGCGGATGTCGAGCAGCGGGTTCGGCCGCCGGAGTTCGGTGACCGTGAACGCGGCCAGCAGCACCAGCGCTGAGCCGCCAGTGCCGGCGGTCACGGCCGACGTCCATCCCGCCGTCGGAGCCTCACCGACCGCGAACAGCAGCAGGCCAAGGCCGCCGATGCCAAGCAGCGCCCCGGTGACGTCGAAACCGCCGCGGCGCGGTTCCTGGTGATCGAGCAGCACGAAAATGCCTAGCACTGTGATGACGGCGCCCACCGGCAGGTTGATGGTGAAGATCCAGCGCCATGTGGCCCAGGTGACCAGCGCCCCGCCGATCAGCGGCGCTGTGGCCGGGGCGACCGCCTGGACCCCGGCGAGCAGCCCGAGCACATGTGCGCGACGGTCGGGCGGGTAGGCGCGGTACACCATCGCCATGCTCACCGGCGTCATCGTCCCGGCACCAGCGCCCTGCAGCACCCGCATGACGATCAGCTCCGGCATGCTCGTTGAGATCGCACACAGAGCCGACGCGACTGTGAACGTGCCGACCGCTATCAGGAAGACCGGCTTGGTGCCAAAGCGGTCCCCGATCCAGCCTGACGCGGCCACGCAGACAGCGATGCTCATCATGTAGGCCGTCACCACCCACTGGACCGCAGCGTCGGCGACGTGGAAATCCCTGGACAGGGAGGTCAGCGCAACGTTAACGATCTGGCTATCCATGATGCTCATGAAGCTGGCGAGCGCGCAGATGATCACAATGGCTCGCGCGCTCGGCCGCAGGGCTAGCCGGGCGGCCAGGGAACGGTCACCCCGGCCGTGACCCTGGTCAGGTGCCGTTGACACGTCCACTGCGCTGGGCATTCCTCCAGATCCTTCGTCAGGCTAACAATCTCAGGTGGCGCAGGCTTCCGTCCGCAGCCCGGGTCCGTGATAACGGTCACAATTCCCAGGTTGCCAACAACCAGGACTGATCCTGATAATCAAGCCGATGAGCGATTGGGCTTCCGCAGATGCCGCCAGGTTCGCGGCCGGTTCACGCGTGGCTGGCTTCTGGCTCGAAGAGCAGATCGGCCAGGGGCCGACCGGCACCGTGTTCCGGGCGCGTGATGAGCGCAGCGGCGGCATGGTAGCGCTGAAGTTGCTGGCACCGGAGCTGGCCGCGGACCGCGAGTTCTCCGGCACGCTGATCCGGGAGGCGCAGGCGGCGACGGCGGTCGGCGAGCCGCACATCCTGCCGGTGCTGCGGACGGGCCAGGACGGTCAGGCGGTGTTCGTCGCCATGCCGCATGTGGCGGGCAAGGATGCCGGCGCGCTGCTGCGCCAGGAGGGCCCGCTGCCCCGCGAGCGCGTGGCCCCGATCATCTGGCGCGTCGCGTCAGCGCTCGACGCCGCGCATCGTGCCGGGCTGCAGCACGGCGACGTCAAGCCGGGCAACATCCTCGTGGATACCCCGCCCGGACAGCCCGACCTGGTCTACCTGTCGGACTTCGGGCAGCACCGGACGCCGGTCGCCGGGCTGGCCGACCAGCAGGCGCTGGCGTGCATAGCGTTCGAGCTGCTGACCGGTGTGCCGCCGTTCCGGCGCGACGAGGCCACCGGCATGATGCCAACCCAGCCGACCGAGACGCCGGCCAGGCCGACATCACTGCGGGCTGATCTTCCGCGTGCGGTCGACGACGCTCTGGGCCGGGCGCTGATCCTGGCACCGGGCTACGGGTACCCGACCTGCCGCGAGCTTGCCGACGCCTTGCAGGGTGCGCTCTGGCCGAAACCAAGCCCGGTACTGCAGAGCGCGCCGGCCGCCACCGCGTCAGCCGCCACCGCCTCGGCTGCGGCGGCGGCCGCGGCCGCGACCGCGACCGCGCCAAGCGGACCCGCACCGGCTGGGACCGCAACGAGCGGAGCCGCACCGGCCGCGGCCGGGCCGAGCGCAGCCGCCCCAGCGGGTGCTGCCTGGTCAGGCGCGGGGTACTCCGGGCCCACGCTCGTCGGCGGAGGCTATCCCGAGACCCCGCCGACGGCAGG
>Ga0335074_10008140_pt1 | contig 14567 bp, 10 predicted proteins | sample Lox_Sample_23_FD_206715 | JGI IMG/M metagenome (GOLD analysis project Ga0335074, IMG submission 206715) | Soil microbial communities from Loxahatchee National Wildlife Refuge, Florida, United States - Lox_Sample_2.3 | ecosystem: Environmental > Terrestrial > Soil > Wetlands | place: USA...
AAATACTTGGTCATGGCTGCAAGGGTTCACTCCGAGCTCCCGAAATCAAGGACCTCCAAACCACCCTTCTCAGAATCCTCATCCACTTACCTCACGAAATACTACAGGATTCCGGACATCCAGACGTCCCGAGCAACGTCAGCTATCATTTGCTACCTACCTGTCGCAGTTTATGTCACCTGGAGATCGTCTCATCCATAACATTCGTTTCCAAGAAGTCAAACAATCCTTGGCCTGGACTGTGCTTGGAGGACTTGTCCCAGACCGTAACGCATACACAGGTGAGGCCAAATGGGCAGAATTCCGTGTCTTGTTTAAGAAGTTTATGATTGAGGGAGATTACATGGACACGGATGAACGTTCTTCACTAGATGCGATGATGAAGACCCTGTGTGAGTACTGCGTCTCAATCACCTCGGCTCTCGTCTCTACAGAAAATAACATAGCACCTGGACTTTATGTTGAGAACTTCGTCCAGGAAGGGGTGGCACCTCTGGTTATTCTTGACGATGGAAACCGATCTCTGCTCACCAATACCTGCATTGTCATCGCCCACTTCGAGCCGACCCAGGTAATCATTGTTGGTGACACCAAGCAGCTTCGACCTGTCGTCGTTGGGCCTACACCACTCACCGGATTCCTTCCTGAGCTTGAAGTGTCTACAATGAGTTACTTCCTAGATGCTGGATGGCCTTGCGCAACTATATACATCCAACGTCGGTCTCGCGCAGGTGTTATGGACATCCCTGTCCATCGATTCTATCACGCCAAAGTAGTAAAACGGACCTCACGCCAACTCGGACGCCGTCTTCTATTACACAAAGAAAGTGATCAAAATCGTTGATGCAGAGTTCCGAGATCGAAAAGTTCAGCAGTTTCCCACTATGTTCTTTGAGGTCGTCGATTTCGAGGCTCAAGTCGACCCAATTACTAAGTCTCGATTCAACCTCCGGATCGCATCAGTTGTTATGAACATGGTCGAGCTCCTTGTTCTGAACGGTATCCCTTCTCGCGATCAAGGCATAGTCACTCCATACATGGCACAAGTTATGGTCTACAAGTACGCAGCAAACCGGCTCCACCTTGCATATCCTACCAAAGGTTATAACCAGCTGCTAATCGGCACCGCCGATTCAATGGAAGGTGAGGAGCGTCCAGTCATGCATACTGATACGGTTGTGACACGCGAGCTTGGTTTCGTCGACGACTCAGGTCGCATGCTTCTTATGATAACCCGAGGCAAGCATGTAAGCATGATCTATGGAAATACAGCTGAGCTCTACCAGAAGACTCGCCGCGAGTCTGATCTTATTTGGCTCTTCAACACTGCTAAGTCTGAGACTCGCCGGATCTGCAGACAAGTACCAGCGGATTCAAAATACCAGCATCACCGTTTCATACAGAATCGTACCATCAAAGGCCGACCCAAAGAACGTGCCTACCCTGCCGACAATAAACACTAGCAAAGACCGAGGACTGGGTGATGGCATTGATACTGTCGGTAATGCAGGATGGGGTGGACAATCAAATGGTTGCCGGTGGCTTACGCTGACGGGTATCGCGAGACAGGGATTACAGTACATGACAAGGCTTGACTCGCCAGAATCGCGTTTAAGAGGATTAAAGTAGTCGAAATATAATCATATTGAATCTTTAGACTTATCTATATGACTGAGAAGCCATATACTAATGAAAATGCCACTCCTGATTTAGAGGTAGATATCTGTCCACCGCCTAATTCTACCAGCAGATTTCTGCTGCTATTCTTAGATCTTTAGGCCCAACTTCTACTACTAGATATCTGCTACCCCTCCAATCTATTCCTCAAGCTGCGATCTGGGCATGTTGAGGCATGTACTGAATGCTGTCAAGAAGCTTCAGTTACGGCACTCCGAAGGTGGAACTGAAGAGCTTTTACTAAGGCATAAATGGGTGGGTAGGCCAAGCCTTGTCTAGTCTTGAGCATATTACGCTCGTACGCATCGTCTCTTAGACTTAGATATTCACTCTACTGTCAAGTTCTCGCCCACATGGACTTCGAAGACCCCATAAGTGGGTGATAATACTCATGATGCTCGTGTACATAGACTCCATCAGATATCAGCAATGACCCCGTATCTAGAGAGGCCCAATATCTTATCTTGATACATTACATTTCAGGCGAGAGTTCGTGTAATCAATCAAGTTATGTGAATTCATAACTACAGCTAGGAGCGAAATTGGTGTCCTCTCTACCTAAACTCTTTTAAACAATTCTGAACGCACAGACGTTTTATGTTTGGTGTCACCTGCTGACCGGATATATGTTTTACCGAAGTCCGAGAATGAAGCAGCGGCATTGTCCCATCCACTATTGTCACATGACCAGGCACATAAACCGACAACACCAAAATAACAGTAATCACTCTAGTCTCCACTCTATAGCCACCACCCCCTATCCTAGACTCCTATTATAGTCCGTATTACAACTACTGTGGCTAGCACTACTGCTAGAGAGGTGGATACATAGTTGCATGGCCTTGCCACAGAAATTGGTCCTTTATAGCAAATTTTGTACAGAGTTTTCTATGAGCTTAAGTATATATAGAAGGGTCCTAAGCATAGGAACTAGCAGTTCAATCCATTCGTTAAGTCCTAGTTACTCTCCCATGCGACAACTATCGACTACCACCACAATGGCACCAAATTTCAACGTATGAGCTCTCCAATCAGAATCTATTGCCTTTTGCATCTCATGGTAATCGGCGCTTTCCAAGGTGGGACCTGCTACTCCATCTCTCGAATCCGTTCTCAGCTGGGGAGGCCAAAAAACGTTCCCGACCCTGATTTATCTACAATCCAACCGACTTTTGAGTCTTGCCCGACGAGTCAGCGGCAATGGATGGCTTAATATATTGCGCAAGGAGCTCGTTCAAAGACCAGTTTGTGGCCTTCGAAGACGAACCCCTTTCGTTATTACGTCCAGGAAGCGCACCTTCTGAGAATGGGCCGAAGTCAGAGACGCTTTTCGAAACCATAGAAATCCGGCACGGTATCGTCGGGAGGCAATGGCCAGACGCGCCGGAACATCCAGTCTTCCACAACCGGTCGCAGCAACCGGCGTCGGAACTATGCAACTTTTACTCAGAGCAAGATTTTGGCGGGATTGTTCCGCAGCTGAAGCTCATCCGTATCCAGAGCCGATTCTCAGCCGGAAGTGAGGGGAGCGCCGGAAGCTTCTCACTGAACATTACGAGGAGCCTCTTCAACCGTCTCCTGGACCAGATACAGGCCAATCCATGGGTCCTTTGGCTCATCAGCAGCAAGTACGACGGATTCCACCACATCAAGGCCCAAAAAAACGGGCATGCCGATACGTATTTCTTCGGCTTCTTCCATAGTGCCATTGTCTGGACATTCCTCCCTGCGACCGCATGCACGAAGGCTCTGTTAATCAGCCGCCTCTCCTCTCAACACGAGTCCTTCTATGCCCTGCTTGATAGCTATACGCCACACCTTTTTACCCCATATGTGCCATTAATGGCCATTGCCCTAACCACTATGTTTAGCTATGACGAGAGCTTAGACAGATATGTCAGTGATATTATCAACGTCGAGAGAGGCACAGGATTCTCCTGGGTCGGCACGGATATGTCTGATCTCAGTTTCAATGTCGATGCGCTGGCAAGATGGTCACGAGTCAGTGCCAATGTGCAGATCAATATCATTAACCTTCTACGACACCATGAGAACTGCATGCACGCACTCGACATTATCAAAGTGAAACATACCAAGGGTAATTTGGAAAGTCCAAATGCCGAATACAAGGAAGATTACGATAGATCTATAACTGAAATTCTCGATTCGATCCATGTCTTGAAGATGCGAGCAGATTCGTTCATACCATATGCGACCTACCTCAAGAATAGAGCTGAGGCACAAATCAGCGTGGTAAGAAAAGCCTTAGATAAATCTCGCCCGTAGTCAGAGACTTCTAACCGGTTAAATCTCCAAGATATTCGCACTTCTCACTCACGAAGACTCTGTCTCTAACCTCAGAGCTGCTGAGGCATCGATGGCAATTGCTGCAGCCGCGAAACGCGACAGTTCCGCTATGAAGACCATCGCCGTCATGACAATGGTTTTTCTTCCGGCTACTTTCCTCGCAACTATTTTCGCGCTTCCAGTCCTGGAGTGGGAGTACAAGAGGGATGTACAGATGGATGGGTTTCAGCTATACTGGGCCGTGGCTATTCCTTCAACGGCCGTGGTTTTTGTTGTGTGGGCGCTGGTCACACAAAGGAGTTGGATCTTGAATAAAGCTTTGAAACATCGGAAGAAAGTAGATGGGCTGGGAAAAAAGGACTGTTAGTCTCAAGCAAATCTGACGTATGCGTTATGGGAGAGGTCAAGGCAGAGGCGGGCTGAGATCACGAGGGACAGGAAATTTCAAGTTTTACGCCTCAAATTTGTACTCATGACGGTAAAGAAAATCACCTTATCCACATCAGCGAGGTTATCAGTGATCAAGGAATACAGTGCTTCTAGGTACAGTATTGTTTAGGCTGTATCCGGCTCCTAGTCTTGCTACGTCAGAGGATGAAACTGCTTGAACCGAACGGAAGCTAGTCCATGGATGGATCAAAAGCCATCTAGGGTGCCAGGCGCTGTCTCATTGCTGGGGTAATGGCTCTCCTGGTAACTCGACCTTGGTCAATGGCTGCGAGCTTATGATCAGTGATAACCTCTTCAGCGACTTGCGACGACTTAAACCCCTCAATTAATGTGAAGTGCCAGCTAGACAAGTGACTATATCTTTAAGGCGCATACAAGGAACAATAGCGAGCTTGCCATATAAGGCAGTCAACATAGGAGAGGTGATGATTTTAGGTCGGCCAGTACTATTCGATGGGGCTTTCGTTGATCCGAAGGGAAGAATGCTCTGTCAGTGGCAGCGTATCGCACATACAGAACAGCGAGCGATATTAGCTGTTTGGTCATCAGTGGGTCCTTGGTCACCTTGTAACTTACTGTTGATTATGTTCTGGGTCAGCTCATACGTTGAAATTTGGTGCCATTGTGGTGATAGTCGATAGTGGATCGGACAATGCCACTGCTTCATTCTCGGACTTCGGTAAAACATATATCCGGTCATCAGGTGACACCGAACATGAAACGTTCTGTGCGTTCAGAATTGTTTAAAAGAGTTTCAAGACACCAATTTCGTTCCTAGCTGTATCATTTTATCGGTTATCTGTCAATCCCTCTGCTCTCAGCGTCGACGCAGAGAATTGTTTAAAATCAGGCTGCAGCCTTGTCAACTTTGTGTGCCTTTTGTGTCAGCCCTAGGCAGCACCCATGCCATTCATGTATCAACTATATAACTGTGTTTTCACCTCCCTGTCTTCTACAGCGCCTGATCATGTTATTGAATCGTAGCCATTGCAGCATGGAAACCTCAACAGAGTTTCCACTCTTCAGCCAATTCCCCGCTGAGATCAGGCGCCTCATCTGGAGACACGCCCTCCCGGGGCCAAGGATACATCGTATATCTAGACGCAGCGCCCACAGTCCCAGCTCTTCGTCCTGCTCGCCCCCAGAAATCCTCTTTGTGTGCCGAGAATCCCACGACGAAGCCCTCCGGGTGTTAAAACCGCTGAGACTTCCCTCTCATTCCGGGAGCTGCACTTCTAATGCAGTAACAAATGCACTCTGCTGCCTCCCCGTGCTCATTAATCCTCAAATCGATACTGTCTACCTGCCGGGACGTGCTCGGTTTCCGCTGGGTTACATCGCATGGTTTTCCAGAAGCGACGTTGACCTCAGCCTTGTGCGCTCGCTAGCCGTAGATGTGGGCTGGTCTCGGCCATGGCGGACAGGGTTCGATGAGAACATTAGAGTGGAAGAAATAGTGAGAAGGCTGGGGCATGTCAACGAATTGCATCTAGTGAGCGAGTATAGTATGTTCAATCCGGATATCAGGTATGATTATAGTGCTTGGGGACGTGTGCCAGAAGTGGGAGAGCCCGGGTGGAATTGGGTGGATGTGGTGGATAGGGAGGTGTGGGAGGATGTGAGCCATGCAAAAATCCGGCAGGAGAATATGGCGAGGAAGTTAAAGGCTGAGAAGGCGAGGTATGAAGGAGAGGGTGACGGGAAGTGGGTGTTGCCGGAAGTGGTGCTGAGCCTCGTTAAGTATGAGAGGATACCAAGGAAGCCTGATGACTCTGATGAGGAGATACTGGGGATGTTGGAGCTGGTGAAAACTGAGGAGTATAGACCAAGAAGATCCTTTTGGCCAGACTTTGCGAAACATTTAACGGAGAGGCTCAGGATATTAAAAGGAGGGCTACTGTAGGAAGAAACAAGAGATCTAGCCAAACTTCACAATTAACTTAGAATATAGAGCGGCGGCTATCAATGTATTTCGAGACCAGAGAATCAATTAACATCGTTGACCACATTCTAGACCGCGGATGCGATAGAAGGAGAAATGTCCATTCTCTCGACTCGTACGCCGGGATATGACCCAGGCCCTTTAGATAATGTATACTTATTGCTGGAATTACAGGTATAGTGGACCACAAACCCCATGACCAGCTGTACAGAGTGGCAAATTGGGACATCTGTAGCTGAACTTTCAGCTATCATGTCAGTGGCAACTGCCTAGGTGGCGACAGCGATACAACTGCTTTGCCACTGCTATTGTATATAATACGGACTTACGTCCTACAGGATAATCAAGCAATTCAATCAATTCTATGCTGCGCATCCACAATCACTAATTATAACCTCGTGATTCCAACATTTATATACGACAAGACAATACAGAGATGCTACGCCGACAAGCCGTAATTGCATTGAAGGGATTTTCGGTTCGTAAAGGTCTCCGATCCTTCTCCATGCAGGCTGCGGTAGCTGACTTTTTCACTGTCGTCATGCACTCTGTTGTTTGCTAACGTCTGTCCCTACGTGCCGAGACGCACCCTGTCACGAGACAAATCTGCAGATTTGGAATCACAAAATTTTTTCTTGTAAGTCTATAAAGTTGTTATTTATATAACACCTTCTTTAGTTATTTCTCCTTAAGGAGACCACTTAATTATAAGAAAAAGACTGATAGTTGACTATGCTATTGATCGTTTTAATCACGCCACTGATCGCCGCTTTAGCTATCCCCCCCTGTTTAATCGCGACTATTAAAGTCTTTTCAAAATTCAGAGCACTTAAGAAAAGGTCCTATCACAAAATAATATAGCTCCAAATTTTAAAGACACCTAGAGAAGGAAAGAATACAGTCTGGGAGTTACACCAGGACGATGAGAGGGTCTATATGTTTCAGTGCTTAGTAATGTATACTAGCCTAGATAAAATTTACTATATTCACACCCAGGCTCGCTATATCTTAGCCACGCACCAACTGGACGGCTAAAATGCGACCGAGTCTAGCTACATATTTCATCACGTGTAATTTCATGACCAAGGAGAAGTTCTTAGCATAATTCTTGAATTTCTGATGAATAAGGAGTTAGAGTGTCGCAAACCAGGCATCAATTCAGTACACAGATAGAACCTACAACGATGAAAAAATGGCTCTGCTGTTTAATCATTAGCACACCTCAGTGCGTCGCAAGGTATCCCATAGAAAAATCCTAAGTCGTGCCAGATTCTTCAGAGTTCCTCACCTTTCTCCGCCAATACCACCATCGCAGAGCAATTATTGCTGGGGAAAAAAAAACAACAATCAGCAACAGCAATCCCGCAATAGCACCTACCACAATCCCGCCGATGACGCCATCGCTCAGATTCCCACCTGGATTCGCTGTGCCAACGAAAACGACGAGTACCGCGGTGTATGCGACTGTAGCAGTAATAACGTCCTTATTTTCAGCGGCCCTCATGCTAGCAGCTAAGATGCCTGCGACCACCAGAACGAAGATCGCGGTGGTAAGTAACGCGGTGAGTTTGGTGGCATGAAGTGTCATGATCAGCATAGGAGCGAGTAATGCAAAACCACCGAAAATCGCCATTTTAAAGCGTGAGATGAAGGCCTTGAATTCCGCTTTTCGGTGGCTTTCTTCGAGACACTCCCGATCCAATTCATTGAAACCATGCCATTCATCGAATTCGAATAAATCATGGGAGTGGACGTCCAAGCTAAGGTACTCTAATATTTCTTGTTTGGCGCGTTGCGAGTCCTGTACGCCATCGCCTGGCAAGGGAGTTCTCATTGTGCGTGTAGCCAATCTTTTGACAGCATTGTCCCACTTACGGCTTATATATGTAGGCGTGGCGTTTTTGATTTCGTTAAATAATTTGTAGTTCCTCTCGGCTCGTACTCGACGTGGTTAGCTTCGAGACCTTCATCGATTCTTAGTAGTCAGGCTTACAGTATTCATCGACGTGTAGTTGCATCTCGGAGGGGCGGGATACGCGGCCGGCGACGTAGTCCTGGTACAAAATAGCTCGGGTTATAACAATTTGCTTTCGTAATATTGCGCGCACAGCGTCGTCAGTTGATATTAGATCGTCTGCCTTCATGGCAGCGCCACACTTGCCCCATGGATCATTTTGATTGTTTTTCTGCGTCTCAACGCCTGTTGTTTGCGGATTTTTGCCAGATTGGGAACCATTCGCCATTTGACGATGCACGATGTCTTGTCTTGATGAGGAGGCACTTTTCAATGCGTTCTTGACGACAAAGCAATTTTGTAATAGGCGGATTCGCCTTAGAGGCTTTGGCTAAAAATCGAAGAGGTTCGTTCTAGGTCCTGTAATGTAGAGCGCTAAGAGAGAAGAAGTGAAAGCCGGAAGTGAAGAGTCGAAAGTGAAAAGTCGGGAGTTTGAAGCATTTCCCCAGGAAGGGGACGGCCGATTTTGTTGGCTCTGCACAGGCCACGTTTTGCTTTAACCTAATCGGAGGATGTCGGGAATCAGGAAGTTTCCACAAACGCCGCAGCCACACGATTATCAGCCACAAAGTTTTATTAGAATTTTACCGAGGTTACTATAACCACACCGCCACCTACCACGAGTCCTTGATCGCTTAATTGGAGGAGGTATCAGCCTATGTGGCGACGTCCTATGACATGGCACGCCCCGGCCGCCACAATCGTGGCAATAGCTTTTTAGCCTTATAATACAACCTGGATATCCATATCTAATTGTTTTATGAGTTTAAAAGGTGAAAAATGCTTAATGGTAGTGTCGCAAGTCAAGGGGCCGTTTTATAGTGTAAAAGAAGGCTCTTTGTAAATTTAAGGGGGCGGCAACGACATGATAATAATTTTCGGAATTAATAGGTCAGAGGTGTTTAGGGGAGGTATACAATACACTGAAATAAAAATAAATAGAAATTTTAACGCGTTTAGAGATTTAAAGTCGCTTGAACTTGAAGTACCTACGATTTGTCTCGCTACAGGGTGCGTCTCGCTACGCAGGGACAGACGTTAGTCATATTGCTGTCACTAAATATTCCATTGCCATTGCTTGTCTTCTATTCCTCCATCCCGTAGGACGCCTTAACCCATGATGATGACTCATTGGTCTCGAGGTAGGCACAAATGCATAATGAGACTTTGCGAGAATATGAAAGTGGGAGGATAATCGGAGTCTTGAGTTTTTGGTCGCGTACTCTGTTTAAAACGCCATTAGCGTCGGTAACTTATTTACAAAGGATGAAGTAATTCGGAGCGAAGAAAGTCCGTGCAGGGATGGCGCATGATGTCTGCACACAGGCCCAATAAACGATTACTAACGGAACATGCATTTATTGTGCCGGCGAGCTTCTCAGGCAACCCATCAGCGACGAATGCAGTGCAGATCCCCACCGAAAACGGCAGCCCGCAATCGACAAATAACTTCTCGACAGAACTCATGCAGTAAATACCTCTTTCGTGTGGGCAAAGAGGATTGTGGTGCATCTTCAATCATCTGTCATGCGAGACGACAGCTCCCGATCACAGAGCATCCTTGCGAGTAGCTCTTTGTCGAGCTCCAGACCGCTCAAGGAGCTCGCAAGTGGATATCTCGCAGCGTCGAAGGAGGGTAGGCAGCCATTATGTGGCAATAGTGAGGGTTGGGGCCCATTGAGCTCCATTAGATATGACTTCACTCCATGTTTTATGGATGTGTGGGTGTCGTCGGTGGCGGTGTTTGGGATATTGTTTGGAGCTGGTGCTGTTTGGTGGCTGTTGAATAGGAAAAAGGCACAAGAGGTCTCGAAAGATTGGCATTTCTGGACGAAGCAGGTATGATTTTCCTACCCCGTTCCCAGGCATCCCCCACGGAAGCTGAGTGCCGTCTGTCAACATGGCTGTCTCTTGTCTTCAATCATACTACTCCCTCAGTGGACTTGTCCACTCTCTTCGTGAATGTGCTAATTGATGTTTTTCAGGCTCTCATAATAGTCATAGCTGCAGATGTTGGAGTCCAGCTCGTTTTCCAAATCCTGAACTATCCCGATGTATGGGCAGGCGACTTTCGATTCTGGACGAGTGTTTTGACAGTACTATCTCTTGGGATCATCTTCTGGATACAATGGTTGGAACATGCCCGCCTCCGAAATGCGAATGGGGTCGTCCTCTTCTATTGGCTGTTTCTCATAATCGCATTCTGTGTCAAGCTCCGTTCGTTGATTTCTCAGGAAATACACGAAAAGCACCTACCATACTTTATCGCATATTGTGTGGGTGTCGGCCTCTCTATAATTGAGTTCGGACTGGAATGGCTTGTGCCCAAGAAGAAAAGCGCATACGACGCATTAGGAGACGAAGACGAATGTCCCATTGAGTACGCTACTGTGTTCTCAATCTTGACCTTTAGCTGGATGACACCAATGATGAGATATGGGTATAAGCAATACTTGACCGAGGATGATCTATGGAATTTGGCAAAGGGAGATACCACGAAAGCTACCAGTGCGTCTTTTGAGGAAGCTTGGAACCATGAGCTTCAGAACAAGAAGAACCCATCTTTGTGGATGGCCCTTTTTCGTGGATTCAGTGGTCCATATTTCCGTGGAGCATTGTTCAAGGCCGTCAATGATACCTTAGCCTTCACTCAGCCGCAATTACTGAGACTCTTGATAACATTCGTTCATTCCTACAATGACGATTCCCCCGAGCCAGTGATCAGAGGTGCTGCAATTGCGCTCGCCATGTTTGCAGTATCAGTCATCCAAACGATGGCGCTTCATCAATACTTCCAGCGTGCTTTCGAAACAGGCATGCGTATAAAAACTGGACTTACAGCTGCGATCTATAGCAAATCGCTGAAGCTATCAAATGAGGGTAGAGCAAGCAAATCTACCGGGGATATCGTCAATTATATGGCTGTGGATACCCAGCGATTACAGGATCTTACGCAATATGGACAGCAATTGTGGTCGGCACCATATCAAATAATCTTGTGCATGGCTTCTTTATACCAGCTGGTAGGACTTTCCATGCTTGCTGGTGTAGGAGCCATGATCATCATGATTCCGATCAACGGTCTTATTGCTCGTCTTATGAAAACTTTGCAAAAAGAGCAAATGAAGAATAAGGACTCGAGAACTAGGCTGATTGCAGAGATCGTGAACAACATGAAGAGCATCAAATTATATGCATGGGGCTCGGCGTTTATGAACAAGCTCAACTATGTTCGTAACGATCTGGAACTGAAAACACTCCGGAAGATCGGGGCCGCTCAGTCATTTGCTAATTTTACCTGGTCTACGACGCCGTTCCTGGTGTCATGCTCTACATTTGCGGTCTTCGTGTTGACGCAGGAAGCGCCGTTGACTGTTGATATTGTGTTTCCAGCGCTTACTCTATTCAACTTATTGACTTTCCCGCTAGCGATTCTGCCCATGGTCATTACGTCAATAATAGAGGCGTCTGTCGCTGTGGGACGTTTAACGGCCTTCTTCACAGCCGAGGAACTGCAGCCTGATGCTATCGTCATCAAGCCCGTAGTTGAAGATCTTGGCGAAGAGTCAATTCAGATCCGTGACGGGACGTTCTCATGGAACCGGCATGAAGACCGGAATGCATTGGAGGATATCAACTTCTCAGCCTCCAAGGGTGAGCTCTCGTGTATTGTTGGCAGGGTCGGGTCCGGAAAGTCTTCCTTCTTGCAAGCCATTCTGGGGGAGCTTTACAAAGTCAAAGGAGAGGTGATTGTTCATGGAACAACAGCCTATGTCGCCCAACAACCCTGGGTCATGAATGCAAGTGTCAAGGAGAACATTGTGTTCGGCCATCGCTGGGATCCGACGTTTTACGAAAAGACTGTCAAAGCTTGTGCACTGACCGAGGATTTTGCGCAATTGCCCGACGGTGATTCCACAGAAGTGGGCGAGCGTGGGATTTCTCTTAGTGGAGGTCAGAAAGCTCGATTGACGTTGGCTAGAGCTGTATACGCAAGGGCTGACATCTACCTGCTTGATGATTGTTTATCAGCAGTAGATCAGCATGTTGGAAGGCATCTTATTGAAAACGTTTTCGGCCCTAATGGACTGCTCGCCACTAAGACCCGAGTACTTGCAACAAACTCCATCCCAGTTTTGATGGAGGCTAATTTCATTGCATTGATAAGAGATGGGAAGATAATAGAACGAGGTACCTATCAACAATTGATGGCAATGAAGGGGGAGATAGCGAATCTTATTAAAACAGTGGGACACCAGGATCAGTCTGGAGAGATCGAGACCAACAATGGGACTTCTAGTGACTCATCGACGATTGTGACAGATATGGATGAGCGAGATAAAGAAGAGATGGAAGAAGCTCAGGAGGGCATATCACAACTGGCCCCAATCAGACCAGGTGGTTCAGGTGCAAAGCAGCGAAAAGGTAGTATGGCTACATTGAGGCGAGCAAGTTCGGCTAGTCTCAAAGGTCCTCGGGGGAAGCTTCGAGATGAGGAAGAACCTACAACGCAGACAAAGCAAAGCAAGGAATTCTCAGAGCAAGGAAAGGTCAAATGGAGTGTGTATGTCGAATATGCGAAGACGAGCAATTTGGTCGCCGTAGCTATTTATGGAATCACTCTCATCAGTGCGCAGACAGCACAAATTGGCGGAAGCGTCTGGCTCAAGCACTGGTCAGAGGTAAACGGCGAACAAGGCGGTAATTTCGATACGCCCATGTATATTGGCATTTACTTTGCCTTCGGTATCGGGTCTGCAGCGCTTGTTGTTGTACAGACTCTAATTTTATGGATCTTCTGCTCAATAGAGGCGTCAAGGAAGCTGCATGAGAGGATGGCGTTTGCGATATTTCGATCACCCATGAGCTTTTTCGAGACAACACCCGCGGGGAGAATTCTCAATCGTTTCTCAAGCGATATCTATCGCGTAGATGAGGTACTGGCTCGCACTTTCAACATGCTGTTTGTGAACGTTGCTCGGTCTGGCTTTACACTTGTTGTCATCTCGGCCGCAACTCCAGGGTTCATAGCCGTCATCATTCCTCTAGGCTTTGTCTATTTGTATATTCAGCGTTATTACCTAAGGACCTCACGGGAGCTCAAGCGGTTAGATAGCGTCTCCAGATCTCCGATTTATGCACACTTCCAAGAATCGCTCGGAGGTATCACAACTATCCGCTCTTACAGGCAGCAGAAGCGATTTGCACTTGAGAACGAGTGGCGGGTGGATGCAAATCTACGAGCTTACTTTCCGTCTATCAATGCTAATAGGTGGCTGGCAGTAAGACTTGAATTCATTGGCTCAGTCATCATATTCTTCTCTGCCGGGTTCTCGGTCATATCTGTGGCTACCGGAAGTGGCCTTGGAGCTGGTTTTGTTGGACTGGCTATGTCATATGCGCTCCAGATAACGCAATCTCTTAACTGGATTGTCAGGTAGGTTCTATTTCTTATTGAAATACAAGATCCCTCGGTCCTCTAATCATTATTACCTATCCATCTCTGACCCTATCTAGACAAACGGTCGAAGTAGAGACCAATATTGTCAGTGTGGAGAGAGTACTAGAATACGCAAGACTTCCAAGCGAGGCGCCCGAAGTGATCCATCGGCACCGACCTCCCATCAGTTGGCCAGCACACGGTGGAGTCGAGTTCAAGAACTATAGTACAAGGTATCGCGAAGGTCTAGACCTCGTGTTGAAGAATATCAACTTGTCTATCAAGCCGCATGAAAAGATTGGTGTAGTGGGTCGCACGGGCGCCGGGAAGTCAAGTTTGACACTCGCCCTATTCCGAATAATTGAACCAGTGAGTGGAAGCATCATCATTGACGGCCTTAATACCTCCACAATAGGACTGCTAGACCTGCGTCGACGACTGGCAATAATCCCGCAAGATGCGGCTCTTTTCGAAGGCACGATCCGCGATAATCTGGATCCTGGCGGAGTGCATGATGATACCGAACTGTGGAGCGTGTTAGGTATGTTTGCATTAATCCAGCCAATCGGTAGCAGCATATGCTGTGCAACCCGTTTGTCCCGTCTTCTCTTCTTCTTCTGGATCTTTATGTGGCTTTACTGATTCTCGCAACCCTATAGAACACGCACGCCTAAAAGACCATGTGGCCAGCATGACAGGTGGCTTGGAAGCCAAGATCCACGAAGGAGGTAAGCAGT
>Ga0335074_10008141_pt1 | contig 14567 bp, 18 predicted proteins | sample Lox_Sample_23_FD_206715 | JGI IMG/M metagenome (GOLD analysis project Ga0335074, IMG submission 206715) | Soil microbial communities from Loxahatchee National Wildlife Refuge, Florida, United States - Lox_Sample_2.3 | ecosystem: Environmental > Terrestrial > Soil > Wetlands | place: USA...
GGTCGGCATTGACGTGCTCGACCTCACTACGATGATCGAGTTCTGGTCCGCTGCCCTTGGCTATGAGCTGGAACACCGTGAGCAGGGCTATGCGGTGCTGCGTGATCCTGCCGACCTGGAGCCCCGGCTGTTCCTGCAAGTGGTGAGTGAGCCGAAGCTCAGCAAGAACAGGGCGCACATGGACGTCGAGGTTGCCGATGAAAGATCAGCGGTCGACCGCCTGGTCGGCATCGGCGCACGCGTTCTCTGGCGACAGGACTTCGTGACGCACCACTGGACGGTGCTCGCCGATCCCGAAGGCAACGAGTTCTGCGTGGGTCACTTCGGCTGACTCTGACTGCGCCGGCCACGCCGGACGGGAGATTGATCCTTCCCGGCGAGATCACCCGGTGGCACAGCCAGCCGCAGCCGACCCGAGTTCGCGGCGAGCGTCGCTTCGGAGCGCACGCCTCTCGCTCGAATCTTCGAACACACCGTCAGTATCTCGGAGCGGACGTTCTCAGGCTTCTGGCTGCTAGCCCAACACGACTCATTTGCCGCTGTTGCTTTGTCGGTCCTGCGCCCGGAACGCTCGGTCTTCGTCAGGGCGGTGGGAGGGGAGTCGGGGTGGCGCCAGGCTTCCACCACCGCGAATCGGGACCGTAGTAAATGTCGCCTGCCCAGTCGTCGGGTGTCTGGTGATAAACGATATCCCGGCCCACGATCCACACACGCGGCCTAGCCCCCGCGGCCCCAGACCAGCGCCGGTCGATACGCGCCACCGCCTCCGCGGCGGAGACGGCAAAGAGGGCCACCATCTCATGGCGATCCGGCGGCAGAAGCTCAGGGCCTCCGCGTCGCCGGCACACGGAAACTCGCCGTGCGATCGCAAGACTGATTCGGGCACCCGGTATTCCAGGGCTCCGGGAGCGCCGCCGACCCCTATGGTAGTTCGCGTTGTGATGAGATCCTCGGCATCGGCGTCGTCAAGGTCGTACTCGGCCAGTAGGCGGGCTAGATCACTTCTGGTGCCGACGTTTCTGCGGAAACGCGCTCGTGCCGCTCGCCGTGAGCTCGCGTTCTGCTCGCGCGCCAGCCATTCTGCGCTGGCCTGCGGTCCTGGATGCGGAGAAGTCGTCCGACCCGACTCCGTGCCGGGCTCACCGGACGCGATGGCCAGCGATCTGGGATTGCGAAACGTGGCCTTCGAGGTCAACGACCTGCGGGCGGCTGTCGGATGGGCAGCTACCGAGGGTTACGGACTGGTCCGGTGGCATCGGCCAGTACGAGGGCGCCTGGCGGATGGCCTACGTCCGGGGGCCGGAAGGGATCATCGTCTCGCTGGCCGAGCGTATCGGCTAAGAATCGAACGGCCGCATCTGTCGCCGGGCGAACAATCGGAGGCCGGATCGGTCCCGGGACCTAGCTCACATTGAGCCGCTCGAGGGGCTGACGGGTAATGCCGGCGATGATCTCGAAGTCCTTATCGACATGCAAAACCACGAGACCGGTCAGTTCAGCAGTTGCAGCGATGATCAGGTCGGGGATCGACGGCGCCCGGTGCTGGCCGCGGTCGGCCAGCAGGGTCAGAACTTCGACAGCCCGCTCTTCTATGGCTGGCGTCTGGTACTCCACCGGCATGGCCGACAGCGGCGGCCTACTCAGCCCTGCGCGCAAATCTTGCCCAGACCGGGCGGAATAGCCAACCTCAAGCCGCGTCACAGTCGCGATCCGGACCAGCCCGCGTTCGACCCGGACGGCCCACTGAGCGGCGTCGGGACTGCCAGCCAGCCGGACCAGGGCTGACTTGTCGATCAGCCAGTCCGTCACCGCCAGGCCTGTGACATGACCTCGGGGTCCTCCAGGTCGCCGAACACCTCAGTGAACCGCGCCAGGTCCTGGACGCTGACAGGCGTCCCGGTCGTCGCGGCGTCCTGCGCGAGCCGGCGCCTTACATACTCGCTCCGCGACAAGCCCAGGCGGCTGGCGCGCGCGTCGACCGCAGCCACGACGTCGTCCGGTACGTCCCGGATCAGCATGTCAGTCATCGGCAGCACCTCCATGTGATATCCCACGATAGCGCGCCTGCTCTTCCCCGTCCGCCGCGGCCCAGCGAACATCCGCACATGCCGCTCCACGCGCGCTCGTCCAGGGCGAGCATGTCCCATCGCTTGCCGGGAACGGGCGGTCGCCGCAGCCAGTCGCTAGCCGACGCTGGCGGCCGGGACTTGGCAGGCGGGCTGCAGTTCGATCCACCGTGCGGCAGCTTCGCAGCGCTCCTGGCCGGCGAGGTGCGCGATCAGGTCTTCCACGTGGATCTGCACCCCAGCCCCGTACGCGGCGACCCACTCCAGCGGCATGCCCCGCTCCTCCCAGACCAGAAGCGTATGGTCGCGGTCGGCGGTCAGAGTGATCTCGGTGAAGGTCGGATCCTGCTGGTCCGGTTCGGTGCCGGTCACCACCAGATGCCGCGGGTAGGGCTTCCAAAGCCGGGCCGCGTCGGCGTTGTGCACCGGGCACTTGGCATCGTGGTGGAGCAGAGAGTCCGAGCTCGTGCCGAACTGGTCGTCCAGCTCGCGGCACTCAGCGCAGTCCTGCAGACGCCACTCCATGTACGGAACCTCGCGGGCCATGCAGTCTCAGGCCTTCCTGATCCGGGTCATAATCTCCGTTTCCCGCTTTCGGACCTGTGAGCTCACCGTTGAACGCCTTCGCAACAAGTACTCGGCCAGATCGCCTGCGAGTGCGTTCCGCGACCTCAGCACCCCACGGCGGCGCAGCTCGCGGACAGCCGGCGCGGGCCCTGGGCGCGCGCGGATACATGATCTGCACGAGGAGCAATACCGCGACTGTTCCTGCGGTCAGCATGCCGGCCTCGTCGAAACGCCGGGCTCGGCACGTTCGCTGGCGGGACCGGCAGGTTCCAAGCTCGTCGCGATTCCCCGGAGTTGCTCGAGTGGTGGCGGCTGGGGCCGGGGTTCAGGGCGTTGGCTACGGCGACCGTGGCGCAGTTGAAGGCGGCGACCCCGGCGGCGAAAGCGAGCGAGCCGGGCGGCACAGACGTGATGGGCTCGTTCCAGGGCAATGGCGCGCGTCGCGGAAGCGCGATCACATGGCAGGTCGGCCAGTTCTCTCCGCTGCGGGCGCCGGGAACCTGCCCGGATCGCTGGTCGAGTTCGTCTGCTGTGATCCGGCCGACCCGGAACGCCTCGCTCAGCTCAGCGTACGGTCACGGTCGGCGCCGGAATCCCGAAGGTCGCCGGGCGGCCAATAGTCCCTGGCGGCTGTGCCGTCACCCGTGCCCCGCGGGAGTATCACCCTTCAGCTGCCGGATGCGGGCCCGATCGTTATTAGGCGTCGCGGCGGAGAAGGACAATAGCGGTCATGGCGATGAGGGCGGCGGCGAGAAGCACGAAGATGCCGGTCTCGATGCCCTGGAATGCCCAGTACCGGCTGGCCGGCTGGTAGCTGATGAACCCGTGATACCCGCGGGCGGTCAGGCAGGTAAACAGCTTGAGGGGACCCTGGAAGGCGAGTGCCCGACACGCAGAGGGCATCTCGCTGATGGGGACGCCGTCGATGTGAGCGCCGGACACGTTGGGCTGCGCGGTCAGTACCTTGCCGCCCTTGTCGGCGAGGCCCTGCGCGATCAGCCAGTAGGACCCCTTGGGCGTGAACTGGTGGAGGAACGCGTAGGTCTTGGTGACCGCGGACATGTAGTGCGAGCGGAGGTCCTCGCTGATCACCAGGCGCAGGAGGACGAAGACGCCGAGGGTAACGGCGAGGGCGGGCAGGGTGCGCCGCAGGATGGTGCCCGCCGCGATGCCGAGCGCCACGGCGAACACCGCGTAGCCGACAGGGACGATGCCCTGGATGTCGAACTGGCCGGGCTGGAAGTTCTGCTGGTTGAGGGCGTTCAGCGGGCTGGACCACCAGGTGACCAGGGCGGAGACGGCGCCGCCCCAGGCGGCGGCGGCTAGCAGGGCCCAGCCCGCTTTGGCAGTGAGCCAGCGGCCGCGGGTGATGGTCTGCATCCAGGCGAACTGGCTGGTGCCGGTCTCAAGCTCCCTGGCCACCAGCGGCGCGCCCCAGAACAAGCCCAGCAGGCACGGCACCACCACGGTCAGCGTGACCAGCACGGACAGCAGCGGCGTGCCAAGGGTCAGCGTGTTCGCGAGATTGCTGCAGGAATGGCTGGCCGTGCAGGCGGTGCGGGCGGAGTGATACTGCGACGCCATCTGCCGCCCGGTGACCAGCACCAGGACGGCGAAAACGGCGAGCACGGCGGCGGCGAAGTAGGCCTGGTTGCGGTGCTGGCGCCAGACAAGCCAGGTCATTGGTCTTCTCCCACCGTGGTCAGATGGGCGAGCGCCGGCGGGGCGGCCTGGCCCATGTAGCCGAGCACCAGTTCTTCCAGTCCGACGTCGGCGGTCTCGAAGGCCGGGTCGATGACGGGCCCGTTCCGGCGGATGAGCAGGGTGACCTGGCGGGCGGTGCGCACGGCCTGCACGAGGGTGTGGTCGCGCTCGATCGCCGTGGTGTCCTTGGCAGGCCCGACCAGGACCTGATGCTCAGCGAGCAGCGTCTCGATGTCGCCGCACAACTGGACCCGGGATGCAGCCAGCAGGATGAGGTGATCGCAGGTTCGTTCCAGGTCGGCGACCAGATGCGAGGACAGCACCACAGTCAGCCCGCCGACGGCCACCGCGTCGGCCAGGGCGGCGAAGAACTGCCGCCGGGCGAGCGGGTCCAGTGCCGCGACGGGCTCATCCAGCAGCAGCAGCCGGGGCCGCTTGGCCAGCGTCAGGGTCAGCGCCACCTGGGCACGCTGGCCCCCGGACAACGTTCCCACCTTCTGGTCAAGCGGGATGTTCAGGCTACCCAGCCGCTGCCGCACCGACGCGCCGTCCCAGCGGCGGTTGAGGTGGCCGCCCATGCGGATGTGATCCTCAGCGGACAGCCGCCGGTACAGCGGGATCTCCTGGGCGACGAAGCCGATCTCGGCCAGAAAGCCCGGGTCCTGGCCCGGCGTGGCGCCGAGCACGGCGACCTGCCCGCCGGTCGGCCTGGCCAGCCCGGCGAGCATCCGCAGCAGCGTGGTCTTGCCGGCCCCGTTAGGGCCGATCAGCGCCGATATTCGACCCTCGGGAACGGTGATCGTGCAGTCGGTGAGGGCGGTGCGCTTGCGGTAGCGCTTGCACAGCCCGCGGGTCGCGATCACGGGAGCGGCAGTGTTCTGGGGGTCTATCACGCGCTCTCCTCTTCGGCTGCCGCTCGCAGCATGATGCGCAGGAGCGACTCAATCGACTCCTCATCCAAGCCCGCCTCGCGTGCGCCTCGCACCCATTGCCCCAGGCTGCGGGCCAGCCGCGCATGCGTGGCGGGCGGCGGACCGGGCGGCCGGCCCACCACGAACGTGCCGTGCCCGGCCCGTGGCTCAACCAGCCCGTCGCGTTCCAGGTCGCGATAGGCCTTGAGCACCGTGTTGGGGTTGACCGCCGTCGCCGCGACGACCTCCCGCACCGTCGGGAGCTTGTCGCCCACCTCCAGCACGCCCATCCGCAGCGCCTGCCGGACCTGCTGCACGATCTGCAAGTACGGCGGCACGACCGAGCGCCCGTCCAAGCGGAAACTGATCACAGCAACATCCTCAAAGTACTATGGTCCTAAGACTTTAAGCGCACCATGACCAGCTGTCAAAAGGCGCGGCCGTGCGCGCCGACCGTCGGCGCCCTGCTCTCCGCCTGGCGCTTCGTTGAGCGATCCTGTATCCGATCAGATACACCTGGAGCGACGTGACGCAGTCCCACAGCCTGGTGGAGTGCGCCAGGAGGCTGGCGGGCCTGTCGCGGGCCGAGCTCAACGCGCCGGGCGGGCGCATCCAGGCCAACGCTGGCTGCTTATGCTCCAACGCTGGGTGCTTATGCTGCCGGGGCCAAGAGCCCGACGCTGTCGACTGCTGAGCGGATCGTGCGTGCCGCTGGGTTCGAGCTGGACATCGTCCCCCGCCCGGTCTTCCGCGAGGTCCCGGTGGGCCGCGGTCGCGTTGTCTACGTCCCCGATCGCCTGCCGCGGCTGCCGGTCGAGCGCGCGCTGCGGCCGGCGCACCTGCCCCTGCACCTTAACTGGTGGCAGCCCAGCCGCGAGTTCGACCTATCCGACCGCCAGCAACGCGCTCGGGTATACGAGATCGTGCTGCGCGAAGGCACCGCCGACGACATCACCGACTACGTCGACGGCGCCCTGCTGGCCGACCTGTGGCCAGAACTGGTCCTGCCAGCCCCGGTACGCCGCCAGTGGCAGCCGCTCATCGACACCGTTTGCGGACACACGGCGGCCTAGGGTGGACGCAGGCCCGCTCACCCGACTGCAGGTCGAGGCCACCGGGCTGTTCTTCAGCCTCCCCGCCAGCGCCGGATTCGCGGTCGCAGGCGGCGCAGCGCTCATCGCCCGCGGGCTCATCACCCCCAGGATGTCGACCTGTTCCTCCTCGACACTGGGTTGTCGACCGTGACCTCAGCAGCCGCCGCCTTCGAGACCGCGATGGACCGTCGATGCTGGTCTCACCACCGGACGCGTGACCACCAAGAGTTCATCCGGCTGTCCATCGCCGATGGACAGGACAGCCTCATCATCGACTTTGGTCGCGACACTCCCGCTACTGAGTCGACCGACGCCACCCAGTTGGGCCCGACCCTCAGCCCGCGCGACCTGGCCGCCCGCAAGACCCTGGCGCTGTTCGGCCGCGCCGAGCCCAGGGACTTCGCCGACGTCCGCGACCTCGCCCAGTACTACGGCTGCGACCATCTGCTCCAGTGGGCCGCAGGAGACGACCCCGGCTTCGACCGGCAGGTCTTTGCTGACATGCTCACCACCATCGACCGCCTTGCCGACGTCGACCTCCCCGTCAGGCAACCGCACTCGAGTGACTCCGCCAACTAGCCCATGGCCGCCCCGAGCCGGAGCGGCGCCAGCAGCGTATGGCGTGAGAATCGGGATAAGGCTCGGCTCAGGTGGCTTCGCTCGCCGACATCAAGCCGATCTGCTCATAGAGCCCGCTTTCGTCTGCGACCTGCGCGGAGCGGAGCGCACGATCTGCGCTGCCGTTGCATCCGACGTCGTCCGCGCCGTCCGCGCCTACGGGACCGGGCCACTCCGGAACCCCGGATTAGCGCGCAACCCGGCAGGCGAAGTGAAGAACCGGCAGGTCAGCGCCCGCGCGGCGAGCCGCGAGTCGTGCATAGCTGTCCGGTTATAGCCGCGCGTAGCTGTCGATGTCCTGCTCGAAGCGGCTTACCATCTCTGGCGTGAGGGTCCGGCGCGTCTGCCCGATGCCGCACAAGACATCCGCCGTGGTCGTGACCTCCTCTCCATGCTCGAACATGACACGCTCGAACACCAGCTGCGCCGTCCTGCGAGCCGCGAACTCGATGTCGGCCGGGGTGAACAGCCTGGACTGCTGCACGATCGCGGCCATATCCACGCCCGAGTGCGGCATCAAGACCAGGTACCGCTCCCAGATCGCGTGCCTCGCCTCGTCGTCGGGCGGCCCGACCGGGATGACATAGTCGAACCGCCCGTGCCGCAGGAACGCCGTGTCCAGGTCACGCACGGAGTTCGTCGCGCATATCAGCAGCCGCTCGTCTCGTTCCCGGAAGGGCGGGATCAGCTTGAGCATCTCGTTGGTGACACCCTGGCTGGCGGGGGGTGCCTGCGGCCGCCGCAATCCGGCGATCTCCTCCACCTCGTCAATGAAGACGACCACCTTGTCCAGTTCGGCGATCAGACCGAACGCCTCCCGCAGCGCGGCCGCCAGGCCCGCCGGCGAGTCACCAGCCAGCCGGGACGGGAACAGCTCGACGAACGGCCAGCCGAGCCGGGAGGCCACTCCCTTCGCGAAGGTGGTCTTGCCGGTGCCAGGCGGCCCGAACAAGATGACAGCCTGCGGTGGAACCAGCCCGAGCCGTCCCGCGACCTGAGAATTCCCGAGCGGCAGGATGATCCGGCGCTCGATCAGCTCCTTCTCCCTGGTCATCCCGGTGAGCTGAGTCCACGCTCCGGCGCGGATCATGTGGCCGCCAAGCTGACGCAAGATACCCACGTCCTCCGGCCCGACCGGCTCGAGCTTCTCGTACAGCCGCATGCCGGGATGGACGGTGTACCCGCAGTTCTCCAGCGCGAGCGCGCCCGCCTCGTTCTGGCCTGCCAGCAGGCAGGAGATCCTGTGCGCGCCCGCCGCGACGAGCCGCCGTTCCAGTTCCGTGAGCATCGCGCTGCCGATGCCCTTGCGGCGCCAGCCCGCGGCAAGGCTGATCCGCATGATCATCGCCCGGGCCCCGTCGACGTTCGCCACGAGCGCTCCCACGAGCTCGTCACCGACCACGGCCACCACCGCGGGAGCATGCGCCCGTACCGCCGTAATGAGGTCAGAGACCCCGAACACGGGCGTCGCGCTTCCTGCCGCGGGGTCATCCCAGAGCCGGATCGCGGCGTCCAGATCGTCGTCTTGGAACTCGCGGATGCGCCAGGGTGTCATCGGTCAAGTGTCCCCGATCGAACCTGGCCCTGTACCAGCGCCGGTGTTCTGCCGGCCCGAGCTGGTCCGCTGCTGCCACCAGCTTGCCCGTCGCTATCAGGCAAGTGGTGATGCACAACCACGCCGAATTGAAGTCCGCATCTGCCACCGACTGCGAGCGTGGTCCATTACTCTGGCCGCCCGGATCGCCGAGCGTTCCCGCCTCTCCGCAAACGGCATCATCGATGGATCAAGTACAGATCAGCCCGTTCGGGCGACCCTCGGTGCCGCGGTGCGGAAGGCCGCTCCGCACAGCCCACTGCCCGAGGCGATCCCGCTGCGGAGGGCCTGCCCGCGCCCAGGTGGGGCGTGGCGATGATCGCGGTGAGGGTGGTCACGGCGGTTGTTGTTCTGCTGCGACGCGGCGGAGTTGGCGGCGCCCGAGTTGGTGAGCCCGGGTGTCAGGGGCCGTCGGGTCGCCTGGAAGCCCGAAGCTCAGGAAAGAAAGACCGAACAGAGCCGCCCAGGCTCGCGCTCGATGCCACATGGCCGCAGGCACCTGATGGTAGGCGGACCAGAAGTCGCCGTGAACGTCGAGATCGAAGAGCCACCACAACGCGGCAAGGTCAGCGGCCGCGTCGCCGGCGGTCACGTCACCCCAGTCCAGCACCGCGCAGAGGCGTCCCTGGCTGACCAGCACGTTACGCGGATGGAGATCACCATGGATCCAGACTCGCTCGGTCGCGGTCGCTGCCAGCACCCCGGCATTGAACAGGCCAGCTGCTTCGGCAATCAGCGCCTCGTCTCCGCTCGTCAGTGGCTGCTCAGCCCACATCGCCACAGCCTCCTGACGCGACGCCAGGGGTCCACCACGGGCGGGATTAGGCGCAACGTCCTCGGGCGCCGGCACGTGCAGGGCCGCCAGAAACCTGCCAAGCGCCCGCGCTTCTCGTGGCTGCGGCGGTACCAAGGCAGCAACGTCGCCGTCGAACCACGGGACGACACTCCAGGGCCAGGGGAACTGGGCGCTGGGAACCCCGGCGAACACCGGCGCCGGAACCGGCAGCGGAAGCCCGGGCGCCAGGACCGGAAGCCAGCGCTGCTCGTGCCGGTGCAGATCGACCGCGACCGCGCGCCGGGTAATCCGGATCGCCAGCACGTCGCCGAGCCGCCACACGGCGTTGTCCCACCCGTCTTTCACCTTCACCGCACGCAGGCCGGCCAGGTGCGGAGCCTGCTCGTCGAGAAGCCGGGCTATCAGCCCTTCGTCGATGTCGGTATCCGCGCCTCTCCTTCCGGCCATGGCTACATCGTCCCATAAGCTCATCAAGACGGCATTCCGAAGCGGGGGCCGGGCTCCCCCGAGCCGGCAGCTAACCCGTACGCATGAACAGCTTTCCGCCAGGACCCGTCGATGAGCATTCCGCTCGGCTCGTTCTGCATGATTCATTCCGTTAGCACTCGTAGGCGCAGCGCACTACTTTGCCGCCCTTGGGTGTGCCTTAACCAGTGAAGCCGCGCCGTCGGTGCGGCAGCTGCCGTGCACTGCGCTGTCGGGCACGCGACAGCCAGGCAGGCGGTTGGCGGTCCAACCGGCTAGGCCCGCAGTCCGGGTTGGCTAACACGACGGCGGTCAGTATCTGGTGATGATGGTCGTGACCGGCAAACCGACCCGGCGCTGCGCCTGATGGGGCAGGTCGGCCCTGAGCCAGCGGGATAGGTGCCGAGGCAAAGTGGCCACGATAATCTCGTCGAACTGGTGACTGGCGCACACCTTCTCGATGGCCTCCTGTGGGTCCGGGGAACCCAGAGCGCCCGCCACAGACACACCCAACGCAGCAAGGCTGGCCAGCATCGAGTTGAGCCGCTGCCGGGCCTGCGCGGTCGCCTCTTCGTCGGTAGCTGGGCGCGCATAGTAGGTCGCCCACCACCACATGCCCGGCTGGGGGAGCATCCCGCCGGCTGCCACAGCGTCATACTGGGCGGCTTTGGTGTCCGGGACGATCACGAAGAACGAGCATGGCGCGGCGCTGATCCGCTCGCGCAGCGCGTCCTGCAGCTCAGCCGCCTGCAGGGTCTGGTTCGCGACAACTAGATATCTGCGCATGACCATCACCCGCTTCAAAGTATCCACGCGGAAACCCGGCCTAGGGAGAGGCAAGCGGCGCACGGCTAGTTCCGGCGTTCTGCGCCAGTGCTCTGAACCGCCGCCGGCTAGTCTCACTTGATCATCGACGGGGCCTTGGTCGATCCTGGACACGCTCCAGACGCTTGTAACGGTCCCTTCTGGCGGCCGAGCGTCCGCAGGGAAATCGGTTAACTCCTACTCCGGGCCGGCACTGGTCTCCTGCAAGGCGCTGGCAGGAATCCGGCCGCCGTTGGTCCGTGCGGCGTCAGCTCTGCTGTGCAGCGCTGGTCCGCTTCGAGATTGTTCAGCGGGGTGCTCTCGCGGTGCCGGTCGCCAGCGACCCGGAGAATGGCGACCGCGTTCTGGTGCGCGGTGATCGCCTCCTCACACCAGCGCACCTCCCGCAGGGCGTTGCCGAGGTTGCCCATCACCACGCCCCCGCCGCGGCGGTCGCCAGTCTCCCGGCAGGCCCGTACGCACCGGGGCAGCCTGCTCCCACCACGACGCCAGCGCCCGGCCGAACTCATCATCAGCGTCAGCTCGTTGCAGCAGCGTCCGGGCCAGCACTACCGCCCGCTGCTCATCACCGGGAGCATTCTGCAGAGCCGCCAGCTCCGCGCCACCGAGGGGCGTCGGCCCGGTGGCCGCCGGACTGCCCGCGCCATCCATGCGGCGGAACGGGCGGCGCACCAGTCCGACAACCCCGTCCCACAGCCGAGCACCCAGCTCACCGCTCGCGCCGCCGACTACAGCCAGCAGCACCGCTCCCAGCGTCACCGGATCCATCCACGCTCCCCAGCCCAGCCCGACACAGGCTGAGTTCCACCGTGATTGTCCCACCCAGGCCAGCAAAGACCAGCCACATCCGCCCGCTCTGCGCGGTGGTGAGCACGGTGCCGGGCTGCAACTTTCCGCTCGTAAGAGATGATCGGTGTGCTCGCCAGTGCCCGCTTCTCGCTCCGGCCTCAGGGGTCAGCAGGCGACGTCGCCGCGCCAAGTCGCCGCAGGCGCTGGGCCTCCTCGGCCAGGTGGTCGATCGCGTCCCGCAGCGAGGTGCTGCGCTCAGCGGCCAGCCCGGTCAGTATCCAGCCCCGGATCAGCGCGCCCACTGGCACGTCCGCTTGCGCTGCGATCCGCTGGATGTCCTCAAGGTCCTCGGCCGGAAGCCGCACCGACTGCACGACCGACCGGCCCCGCCGCTCGCCCTTGACGTCTTCCGGCAGCGGCTGGTCCCGCGCAGCGTCCGACTCTTCCTGCACTGCCTGCACCAGCGCCCTGGCATCCTTGCTCACACTCATCACCTGCTACTCGCTCCCTTCTCAGACCTGCGCGGGTCTGTGTCGGCTTTTCAGCGTGATGGTTGCTGACGGCAGACTGTAATCCCGGAGCTGGGTCGGCGCGCCGGTCGCGCAGAGTGGCGGCCACGGTGTCGGCGAAGTCTTGGCTCACCGGGCTCAGCGCTTCCCACTGGCGTGCGGCCCAGCCGGTTGCGATTGGTGCTAGGTCCGGGATGGGAATCAGCCGAAGGTGGCTTGGGCCCGGTGCGGCAGGCTCCGGCAGTCTCGGCACGATCGCGTGACCCAGACCGAGTTCTGCCAGCAGCATGGCGGTGTCCCAGTCAGCGACACCCGCAGTTGAGATCGGGTCGGTTCCGATGGGCGCGAGCTGGCCTTCCAGCTGTCCGCGCGACACCGAGTCCTGTGGGAGCCGTATCTGGCGGAGGCTGGCGAGATCCGAAAGATCGATATGGTGCTTGCTCGCGAGCTGGTCATGCACGTGCGTGGCGAGCACCCAGGGCAATTCGATCACGGGACGCTGCTCAATGCCGCGCACCTGAGCTCCCATGCTGATCCAGGCGAGGTCAGCGTCCCCCGCGGCCAGTGCGGCTAGGCACGCCCGGCTGGAGTTCTCGGTGCGGAACTCCAGATGGACCTTCGGATGCCTGCGCCGGAATTCGATGATCGCAGCGGACATGAAGTGCCGGACGGTCGTCGCCCCGGTTGCGATCCGGATGCTGCCGGCCTCGCCGTTTCTCAGGTGGGTCACCTGACGGAGCGCGCCGTCGATATGGCTCAGAGCGCTGGTCGCGGCCTGATACAGGATCTGGCCCGCTTCGGTGACCGCGACGCCGCGGGGCTGCCGCTCCAGGAGCGGCACGCCGAACTCGGATTCAAGTCCCTTGACGTGCTGGCTCACCGCTGACTGCGTACGCGAGAGATCGCGGGCCACATGACTGAGGCTGCCAGCCTCGCAGGCGGCCACGAAGATCCGCAAGTCCTCGAGGGTCACACCATCAAACGTATTACTGGGGTAAATCTAAGTAAACCCAAGGATTGACTTAGATAATGCCGAAGGCCCACGATCAGGACGAGCGGAAGGCTCCGGCTCGACGGCGTCGTGAGGAACGGAGCAGTGGCATGGCAGGAGGTGATCTCGGCTTCATAGGACTGCCCAACGCCCGCGATCTGGGCGGCTACCAAACCGTGGGAGGCCGCATGGTCGCGACCGGGGCACTGTTCCGCGCGGACTCGCTGTCCCATGCCTCGCGCGCAGACGTTGCCGCTCTGGCGAGCATGGGCGTCCGTACGGTCATCGACCTGCGCGGCGATCCTGAGATCGACACGTTCGGGCTTGGACCGTGGACAGGTCGGCGAGTGCATCTGCCGGTCGGCGACGCCGCTCACGACATCTGGCGAATGATCACCCAAGCCAGCACGGGAACCCGGCTGAACGAGCAAGACATCAGCGAGCTCATGACCAGTACGTACCGGAACTTCGTGGCTGACGGCAAGGCCCGCCGGCAGTTCGCCGCGGCGCTGGCAGTAATCGCTACGCCGAATGACCGGTCGGCGATGCTGTTTTACTGCACCGCCGGAAAGGACCGTACCGGCTGGCTGGCAGCGGTCCTGCTGACGGCGCTCGGAGTAGCGCAGGATGACGTCTACTTCGACTATCTGCTCACCAATGAACGCTTCACCACCGGCCCCGGCGCCGACGGGCGAACCAGCTTGCTGGAATCACTGCGGGCACGCCTCGGTGACTCCCAGCCGGTCATGCCGCTGCTTGAGGCCCGGCGCAGCTACCTGGCCGCGGCATTTGCCGAAGCAGAGTCCAGATACGGAGGCTTCTCGTCGTTCCTGCGCCACGGCCTGGGCGCCGATGCCAATGCCTTGCAGGCCAAGTTCCTCCGATGACAGCACCCCAAGTCAGTGTCGCCAGCCACGGCAGGGCGACCAGAAGGGATCGATATGTCTAGCGCTGCCACATGGCCCGTCGGAAGGCGGGTCACCATCCGTGACCTGCAGGCGGCCACCGACCGGGGTGAGCGGTGGTCAATGCTCACCAGTTACGACACGCTGACTGCGGCCATATTCGAGCAAGCCGGGGTCCGCGCCCTGCTTGTCGGTGATACCAGCGGCGAGATGGTGCTCGGTTACCGCGACACGCTGCCGGTGACGATGGACGAACTGTTACCGATGGTCCAAGCGGTGGTGCGCGGGACCACCGTCGCTCTCGTAGTGGCCGATCTGCCCTTCGGCAGCTACCAGGCAGGTCCGCAGGCCGCGCTAGCGAACGCCGTCCGGTATCTGAAAGAAGGCGGGGCGCAGGCAGTGAAGCTCGAGGGTGGCCGCCGCGTACTGCCCCAGGTGAAGATGCTCACCCGGGCGGGCATCCCCGTGATGGGACACCTCGGGCTGACGCCGCAGAGCGTCAACGTCCTCGGCGGTGTGCGCCAAGTACAGGGCCGCGGTGAGGAGGGCGAGGCGTTGCTGGCCGACGCGCGGGCGCTGGAACAGGCGGGAGTATTCGCGGTCGTGCTGGAATCCGTGCCGGCCGAACTCGCGCGGCGGGTCTCCGCGGCCCTGCGCGTCCCCACCGTCGGCATCGGCGCCGGCCCGCACTGCGACGCCCAGATCATGGTCTGGCAGGACATGGCCGGGCTGA
>Ga0335074_10008142_pt1 | contig 14567 bp, 9 predicted proteins | sample Lox_Sample_23_FD_206715 | JGI IMG/M metagenome (GOLD analysis project Ga0335074, IMG submission 206715) | Soil microbial communities from Loxahatchee National Wildlife Refuge, Florida, United States - Lox_Sample_2.3 | ecosystem: Environmental > Terrestrial > Soil > Wetlands | place: USA: Florida...
CTGCCGGATACTCCACGGAGACGCTTGAAGGTTCCGTCGACCAGCGTGACCGGGACCGGATGCAGCAAGACTTCCTGGCCGGTAAGTTCCAGGTTCTGGTCTCTACCGATGCCGGCGGCGAGGGAATCGACCTGCAGTCCGCGCACGTAATGATCAACTGGGACATCCCCTGGAGCCTGGTCAGGCTTGAGCAGCGGATGGGCAGGCTGCACCGTATCGGCCAGCGCAACGACGTCCATATCTACCACCTCGTCAGCCCGGAGACTCGGGAAGGGCGCGTCCAGGAGGTCATGCTCGACAACCTGGGCAAGGCGGGCGAGGCGCTGGACGGCCGGATCTTCGACCTGCTGGATGCCACCGCTGACCGGGCCGCCTTCGACTACACCGCGGCAATGGTGGCCGCCCAGGCCGGTGAGGCGGCGGCTGATACGATCCGCGTCCCGGACACTGACGAGCTGATCAGCACTGCACGTTCGCTAGCCGCCGAAGAAGAGCGCTTGCGCACTCGCACCGACACCAAAGCGGCCGAGCAGCGGTTCCGGGCCGACCGGCTGGAGGCGATTAACCCGGTCATCGTGGATGGCTTCGTCGAGCGGCTGGCCGCCGCCGCCGGTTGGCAGCTATCGCCGGGACCGGTGAGCGGGTTGCGGCGAATCCGGTCACCTCGTCCGCTGCCGCCAGCCCTCGGTGGCCGGTCAGAAGCGCTGGTGGCTGCCGACGGAGCGTCCGTCCGGCAAGCCCGTGCTGACGGTGCCATCGGGCTCGACGAAGTGATCGTCCTCGGCCCGACCGAGCCGCCCTTCATCGAGCTGGTCGAGCTGGCCGCCGCTATCGGGGGCCCTGACCTCGTCAGGGGAGCGCGGCTGACCGACACCTCAGCGCTGACGGGCTACACCCTCCTGATCTATGCGGCTGAGACCGAAGTCAGCGATGACGCCGGCCTGCGCACCCGCCGACCCACGCCGATCCTGGTCCGCTACTCCGGGGCGGGAGCATTCTCGGTCTCCTGGGAGGCGCTCCTGAAACTCGTTCCGGCGGCCGGTCATGAGGTGGCCCTGGCTCCAGCGCCCGCGATGCGCGCCGATGGTCTGCACGTCGCCCGGAAGGCGCTCTCAGACGAGGTCGAGCGGGAGCGTGCCGAGCGCAGCGCCTGGGTCGCCAAGGCCAAAGCCCAGTTGGAGGACGTCGAGTATCGCTATCTGGAAGATCTGCAGTCGCTTGAGCCGTCTGCCCGGCGAGAACAGATGCTCTTCTTTGAGCAGCTCAAGGCTCACCGCCTCGAACAGCTCGCCGCCGTCGCAGAGGTCCGCCACGGGGCTTTGCGGCTCACCGGCTGGACCGAAGTCCTGCCCGGTGCGCTAGCGGGCCAGATGGGCTATGACCCGGACAGCGAGGCGATCGCCATCGCTACCGTCTGGGCCGAGCTGGAGCGCCTCGACTTTGATGTCGACGACCGGCAGACGGCAGGGCTCGGCTACGACCTGCTGGCTCGCCACCGGCGCACCAACGAGCAGCGGCTGGTAGAGGTAAAAGGTCTTGCAGGCTCGCTAGGGCCAGTTTGGCTGGAGCAGAACGAATGGGCGCAGGCCCAGCAGCGCGGACCCGACTACTGGCTATACGTTGTCGCCGACTGTGCAGTATCCCCGACAGTTGTTGTTCGGGCGCAAGATCCTGCGGCGCAGGTCGGCGGGCCTCGGCGTATCCAGCGCTACCAGATCCGCACCGAGGATCTTCGCAGGATGGCTAGGAGGGACCAGGAATGACCGCAGTCGGCACGCGCGAAGGAGCCCTTCCAGTGCGTAACGCCATGCCGGTCGCCGATGGCGCAGTGAACGCCCAGGATCGGCTGATCGACCACTGGTTCCCGTGCTCAGCCGTGGACAAGACCGTCGGTACGCCTGAAGGATCGGGCCGCAGCGAGAAGGCGCTCTTTACCTGGTTCGCCTCCCGGCCGGTAGCACAGGCCCGCGCAGCGGTCCTGACGACGCTCCTTCCCGCTGACGACCACCAGCTTCGCGGTTACGTCAGCCACGCCGTCCAGGGCCAGCGCGGAGCGCTGGATCATCTTGCGCATGTCATTCGCCGCGAGCACGCCGCCACGCCGCCGGTGGTCCTTGATATGTTCAGCGGCCGCGGCATCATCCCGCTCGAAGCAGCCAGAGTCGGTGCGACCGCCGTCGGAATCGACCTCAGCCCGGTCGCAACGCTGGGTGGTCGGCTCCTGGCGGACTACACATTCATGGACTGGTCTGCGGAGCCCAAACTGCCCTACGTAGGCGACGAGAACGCGGCTCCTGAACCACGACTGCTGGGCGACGTACGGCTCGTCCTGGCGGAAGTCGGCCGAAGGCTGCTTGAGGCTGTCAAGCAGTACTACCCGCCGATCCCGGATGACCCGGAAGAGCCAGAGAACGCTGAAGAACGGTATCCATGGGCCTACTTGTGGGCGCTGACGATGCCATGTGACCGATGCAGACGCCGGTTCCCGCTGGTCGGATCGCTGGTGCTTAGGTACCCATACCACCGGACTAACGATCTTGGCCAGGCACTGCGGCTGCTCAAGCGCGGCGACGATTGGTACAGCGAGGTCATCGACGGCCTTCCCGATCAGCAGCCGACATTCGCCGCGCCCGCTGGCCGGAAAGGCAAAAGCGCCGTCTGCCTGTTCTGCAGTCATCCTCACTCACTCGATTCAATAAAGCAGATAGGCAGGCAATCGGAAACGCGCTTCCAGGACGCTCTGCTGGCGGTGGCTGACGGCGGCGATACGGCCCGCAAGACCTGGCGCCCTCCGCGCCCCGATGAGATCGCAGCTGCAGGCGCAGCCGAAGAAGCAACATTCGCCCCATTCGGAGCGCTCACCGCTATCCCAAACGAGCAAATTCCGACAGGGAATGAAGACACCGTCAGGGCAAGCGCGTACGGCTACCGCACCTACGGCGAGCTGATGAACGCCAGGCAGACGGTCCAGTATGTGGAAACGGTTCGCGCTATTCGTGACGTCTACGCCGAGATCGTTAGCGTCGGGGTGAGCACGGACTATGCGGCTGCGCTAGCGGGCTACGCGGTCGCTAACATGCAGCGTCGGCTGAGGCGGTCAACCCGCGGAGCCAAGCTGCTCTGCCATGGGAAGCCCTCCGGTGCGGAGCAAAACCGCGTGCAAGCACACGATCTCTTCTCCGACGAGAGCAAGATCTCGTTTCAGTTCGACTACCTGGAGACCGGCCCGGCTCTAGGTCCAGGGACATGGTCTAGCGTCGCCGAGCCAGGGCTAAATGCCCTGCGGAAAATACTGCAGGAGAATCGCTCAGGCAGGCCCGGGCGCTTCCGTCGAGCATCTGCGGTAGCTCTGCCGTACCGAGACAAGTCCGTCGACGCGGTCGTAACCGATCCGCCCTATTACAACATGATCGACTACGCGGATACCTCAGATCTCTTCCATGTCTGGTTTCAGCGAGCCCTGTTCGACATCATGCCCGACCTGTTCGGCATACAGGGCCTTCAGGAAAAAACCGACGAGATCATCGTCAAGCGCGGTAACGCTCCTGGCGAGCACCGCACGACCGAATTCTACGAGCGGATGCTGTCGAAAGCGTTCGGTGAGGCTCGCCGAGTGCTGCGGCCCGATGGTCACCTTGTTGTCGTCTTCGGGCATTCCGATCCAGACGCGTGGCGCAGGCTGCTCGCGGCACTGCACGCAGCTGGCTTCGTCGTCACCAGTTCCTGGCCCTCGAGGACCGAGACGGCAAACACAGGCGTCGCTTCGATCAAGGTCACCGTCACGATCGGATGTCGGGTCGCCCGCCTCGACAGGCCAACCGCAACGGCAGGACAGGTCGATCGAGAAGTTATTGCCGAGCTCAAAGACCGAGTCCGCGAATGGGACCAGGATTCGCTCGCCCTGCCCGACCAGCTGATGGCCGCGTATGGTCCGGCGATGAAGGTTTACGGCCAGTACTCGGAAGTGCTGCGCCCTGACGGGACCACACCCGAGCTGGAGCACTACCTGACGCTTGCAAGGGCCGCGGTCCGCGACGCTACCGCCCTGCGACTCGATGAGATCCCGCTTGACACGTTCGACGCCGCTACCCGGTTCGCGGTCTTCTGGCTGCGCCTATACGGAAGAACCGACGTCCCGAAGGGCGAGGCCCGCTTTGCCGCCCAGGTCGATGGCCTCACTCTCGACGAGTTGCGTGGGCCGTTGCTGACGGAGAGCCGCGCTGGGTTCCGGCTGCGCCTGGACGCCGCCGACTCGCTCGGTCCGTCCAGCAGCACGTTCGAGGTCGCCCGCTCGCTCGCTGCGGCCTGGGACTCGGGCGGCACCGACGCTGCCGCTGCGGTGCTCGCCGAGGCCGACCGGGATCCTGCCGACCGCCACCTCTGGGCCGTCGTCAAAGACATAGCTGCTCAGCTTCCGGCTAGCGACAGCCTTGCCAAGTCCCTCGCCGCTATTACACGGAACGCCAGCACGATCGGCAGCATGGTGAGCCGCCAGCAACCCGCGCCCATTCAGCTGACCCTTGCAGACGACTGACAACAAGGACTCAGGACCATGGCCCCTACCTCCACGCTGACCGTGCCGCACTGGGCCGACGTGCTGGCCTTGCGGCCGGAAGTCACCAGTTCCGATGGCTCCGTCGGTGAGCTGCAGATGAGCCTGCACAAGGCCGTCTATCAGACCGTCGACGTGCCGTACCGGGAGGTCGGCTACTACGCGGAGATCACGGAGCCGGCCCCGCACCTGATTGGCTTCCTCGGCCGGATCGCCCGTCGGCTCGGTACGACGGCCGACAGCACCGCGCTCTATCACCTCGACCAGGGGATGGGTGGCGGCAAGAGCCACGCCCTTGTCGGGCTCTACCACATGGCTTCGCGGCCGGACGAATTCTTCAGCACGGAGCTAGGCCAGCGTGTCCTGCGCGAGGCTGAGTCGGATGGGCGCTCTGTCGATCTGCGCGGGACCAAGGTGGTCACCCTCTGTGCTGACCACTTCTCACCGGGCAGGCCGACCGAGAACTTCGGGCCGGCCACGTCCCTGTTCGAGAGGTTCCTGTGGGGCCTGACTAGCGGCGACCGCACGCGCTATGACCGGTACGTCGCGATGGGTGTCAACAAGCAGACGCTGCAGACGGCGCTTGCCGAGGCTCAGGTGCCCGTGCTCATCCTGCTGGATGAGCTGATGGACTACGTCCAGCTGCTCTCTGACAAGACCACGATCGACACGCTGCCGGGAGAGCAGGCCTTCCTCAATGCTTTGATGGACGCCTGCGACGATGTGCCCCGCGTCGCTTTCGTGGTGGTCATGATCAAGAGTGACCTGGACGAGCGCGGCTACCATTTCAAGGCCCAGGAGTTCCGTGACTACGTCAGCCAGCGTCTCGTACGCAACGGGACCACGGTAGCGGTCACCGAAGCTCAGGACTTCTCGGCGATCATCCGTCGTAGGCTCTTCGAGCCGCCATCGGTCCCGGTTCCGGCCGCTGACCTGGCAGCCGGCTATGCCGCTGCTGACGATCGCTGGCGCACGCAGGTCCTGGACAAGCTGGGTGGTGGTCGCGGGCTGGGGGGCATGGCCGGGCGGGTCGCTGGCAGCTATCCGTTTCACCCTGACCTGATGCGGCTGGTTCAGGATGAGTGGAGCACGGTCACTGGCTTCCAGAGAGTGCGCTCCACGGTTGCCATCTTCGCGCGCACCGCCTTGCACTGGGTCACGGAGCACAAGGCCGGGCGCTGGGCGCCCGCGCTGGTGGGAGTCGGCGACATCCCGCTGACGGTCGCCCTGGAACCGGTGCTCTCCTCCGGGTTGCTGCTGGGTAACGATCGCAGCATTCAGGGCTACCGCGCCGTCGCCAGCACCGACATCACCTCCGGTGACGGGAGCAGCGGCAGGGCCGTCACGATCGACGGACTGCTGGCGGAGGCGGGAGTCGATCCCGGTCAACCGGCTCCGGCCGTACGGATGGCGACTGCCTTGTTCTGCTACTCGCTGGTGGCCCGGCCCCAGGGCCGGCGCGGTGCCATCAAGCCTGAGTTGCTCGCATCGATCCTCGAGCCGGCCACCTCAGCTGGGGCAACACCGCTCGCTGCCGCGGAGGAGGTGTTCAACCGGCTCACCGCTGAAGACGGACTCGGCGCCCTCGAGGTTATGACGGTGCCCGGCGGCGCCAGCCGCTACTGGCTGACTATTAAGCAGACGCTCCGGATGTACCACAACGCGGCCCAGCAGCTCGTCCAGTCCTGGGAGCGTGATGAGCTCATCTGGAAGACGGTCCGGGATGCTGCCACCAAGGGATACTTCGACCGGCTCGTTCTGGTCGAGGCACCGAAGACCCCGGATCACCAGCTCGCGTCCGAGCCCCTCTCTGAGACCTTCCGGTCGGTAGACGCCGACGAAACGAGGCTGGTCATCCTCGATCCCGCCCGCTGGACACTGCTCAACGGCCGTGACGATGCGACTCGCGGCGAGATCAGCGCGCTGTTTGGGATCGGTCCGAATCCCCTGCGGGTCGATAACGCCGCCAGTTGCGTCGTTGCCTGCATCGGCAGCTACCAGCGAGACCAGGCCCGGAGGCGCGCCGCTACCGTCCTGGCCTGGCAGCGGGTCATTCCGCAACTGCCGCCGGATGACCTGGACGAGATCGGCGAGGCCAAAGCCACGCTGCGCGAGGAGGACCGCAAGCTCCGGCAGGCTGTTCTGGCCGCCTACCAGCACTACGCCTTCATCAGCCGCAGCGGCAGCGACTTGGTGGTCGAACAGCCTCGGATGGAGGACGAAGGGCAGTCCGCGCTTCAAGGTCCGGACGTATGGGCCGCCCTCGTCGACAAGGCACGGGCTACGTTGCCTGGTGGTCTGTCGGCTACTTACCTGGCGACGCTGCTTGACCGCTTCGACCGCGAACTGACCCTCCGCGAGGTACGCCAAGCGTTCTACAAGAATCCCGATTTCCCGCTCGTCCCGAGCATTGACGAGATCCGGCAAGCCGTCTTCAAGATGCTCGCACTCGGCTGGGAGATAGCCGACGCAGACGGCCAGCAGGCGGGCATTACCAGCGCCGGCCAGATCCCGGTCAACTCGATGAACCAGGTACTGCGGCGGATCAGGCCCAGCACCCCACCTCTGGACGGGGCAGAGCGGCCGGCTTCAGTCCCTGAACCCGCAGACGGGCCGGTCGATAGTCCTGCGCCACCAACGCCTGTGCAGCCCGGTCCCGCTGTTCTGACCGATCCGGTTCGGGTGCCGCCGCGTGCCGGGCCGGTCACCTACAAACGGTACAGAGTGCGGCTGGACAATCTGTCAATAACCAACCCGGAGGCGCGCGCCAAAGCCTGGCGGCTATTCGCCGAACTTGGCAGGCTACTCGACCCGGTTCGCGAGGACTTCGATCATCAGCTGATCAACGTCGATGTGACTCTCACCACCGCCGAAGGACATGTCGCCAACCTCGATACGCGTGTCACCGAAGCTGGCGGCCGAGTTGAGGTTACGGACGACGACTTCTAGCCCGCAGATGTCCTACACCATCGACGACAAGTTGAGGCTGGCTCCGCATGTTGATCAGGGTCGAAGCCGTCCCAACTGGCTCATCACCAGTCCGGACGTCGCACTCTTCTCAACTTCGGCCGAGCACAGCGACACGCTCACCAACCCAGCCTGAGCGCCCTCACGTTGTCAGGCGGGGCTGAGACAATTCGGATATGGCCACCAGCCTCCACGATTACTTGCTCTCGATGTACGCGACGTACCTCGATGAGCGTGGCTACCAGGCGGTCAAGGTTGCCGAAACGACGACGAAGACACTGGACCTTGAGGTGAGCGGGCACGGCAATGTCTACCTCAACGAGTTCAAGTCTCCAGACCTTCGGCTCGATCCCGTCATGGGGATGTACAAGTTCGCGACGACGAACTCGAAACTGTGGGTGTCGATCCACACCGCCCTCAAGCAGTGCACGGCGCACGATCCGTCCCACAGGATGCCCTGGGTGATCACCTTCGCCTCGGTCAACTTCCAGCTCTGCTGGAACTCCTTGTGCGAGGCCATGCAGGGGGTTCTGTCGTACAGGGCAAAGTTCTCTTCGACTGGACGAGGTCGGCCGAGTTCGAGCGGTGGACGAAGGACCGCTACGAGGCGGACCTCTACGTCTGGCTGCAGGTGAACCAGCGGCAGCCGTACCAGGCATCCTTCGTGACCAACGACCGATCACCGCATCGCCCGCTCGTCGACGATCTCGTGGGGAACCTCCGAGCCATACCACTGAGCGACATGGACAAGAACTTTCTGCTCGTCTAGGCCGTTCGACGGCTCACCAGGCCGGAACATCTCGACCATGATGATGAACGTGAATGTTCCGCCGCCAGCCGGTCTGGCCCAACTGGTTAGCTGCTACGACGGTCAGCACCAGGCAGCGGTCCGTTTCCGGGTCCCTTCCTGGCGGCAGGCTCTCGCCAGCTGCCCCGAGAACGTGACCTCCCTCCTGGTCGATGATCGCTACACGACGGCATGCGTCAGCGAGCCATACTGCCTATTGGGAGATCGGACGGCGACTCGTGCTCGCGTCCGGTCCGCCTGCCAGGCAATGGATCTGAACGACCCCGAGGACGTCTTGCAATGCTTCGTCCTGGTCATGGCCTGGGGCTCGGGTACGACCGGGAGCCGGGGTCTGCGCAATACCGCTCGTGCCCTGACCGATCCCGACGCCGCAGCTAAGACACTGGCCGGCTCGGCACGCCTACTGCGAGAGGCGCGGGTCGCTGGAGGCGCCCTCCGGCAAGCGCATCAGGAGTTCAGGCTCCGCGGTGTTGGGCAGTCGTTCTTCACCAAGTGGTTCAGCTACGTCGGCTTTGCGCCGGAGAGGGCCTGGAATCCGCTGATCCTTGACAGCCGTGTCCTGGCCACGCTCAACCAAACTCTGCAGATCAGGACACAGACGATGGCTGGCAACCGGCGCCGGGCCGTCCGGTATGCCTCCTACGTCGAGCACTTGTATCGCTGGGCCGACGAACTGACCACGCCTGAGAGCCCTGTCGACGGCGAGCGCCTTGAGTGGATCATGTTCGAGCACAACGGGAAACCGCTGCCACCGACAAGCGATACCAACCGGAGTTAGCAGTGCTCAGTCTTGTCGAGCACCCTTGTGCGCGCGCCGTGCCCCGGAGTTCGGCTAGCCACATAACGGGATTCGTCGTCGACACGCCGTCCAGCTTCCCGGCTCGGGGCGCCGACACCGGATAGCCTCCTCCCAGCGAGACCTCGGACGAACCTCGGGGGATAGGGCGCGCGAGCTACGTCTCGTGTGAAGTCGCAGCGCTGCTCCGGGGGTTTATCAACCTATGAGCGAATGCAGGCCTCGCCATCCATCGACTCGCTTGGCTGGCCGCTTGTCAGTCGGCAGTTTTGTGCCGCCTTTATGACCTACGCCGGGCAACAGTCAGATCAGGCTCTTCAGGTCGGTATGTCGCAACTGACCAAACAGTCCGTACGCACTTCTAGAATGGCAAAATGATCTTGGTAAACGGATCAGGCTTATGTGGTCAGACAATGAAACGACCGTCGATCTCCTCGGCTTCGACTATCTCGTCGACAGCCTTGAGGTTCTGCTGACGCAGCCGGGACTCCTGCCGCTGACTGTCGGTGTCCTTGGCGACTGGGGCTCAGGCAAGACCAGCCTCATGCGGATGGCCCAGCAGCGACTCGACGCCCAGGACGGATACCTGACGGTCTTCTTCAGCCCGTGGCGCTATGAGGCCTACGAGGACGTCAAGGCCGCTCTTATCGACACGATCCTCAACCGGCTGGAGCAGGAGATCCCCGAGTCGGAACCCGAGAAGAGGACCATTCTCAACCGGCTCCGGAGTATGGCGACGCGCCTGCGGACCGGTTCCCTGGCCGGTCTTCGGTCGTTTCTTCCGGCCGGTCTGGCCCTCGCGGCGCCGCACGTCGGGATTCCGGTGGCCCTCGCCGCAGCGGCTGGGACAGCGGTGGCCACCGGCGTCGACGCGGCTGCGGCTAGCCAGCCGGAGGCACAGGAACCGACTGGGCCGAGCGTCATCGAGTCGGTGACGGAATTCCAACACGAGTTCAAGAAGCTGCTCGACAGCCTTGATGGCGTCAAGGCGGTTGTCGTCTTCGTCGACGATCTCGATCGGTGCCTCGACGAGACAATCATCTTCGTCTTCGAGGCGATCCGCCTCTTCCTCCAGGTGGCCTGGACAGCTTTCGTTCTGGCCGCTAACCGGGAGATCGTCCAGGCGGCGATCAATCGTCGCTACCCCGCATCGCGCGAAGGCGATCCGGCGCTGGGCAAGGACTACCTGGAGAAGATCATCCAGATAGAGGTCAACGTGCCGCCTCTGACAGAGGCCGAAGCCGAGACCTACCTAAACCTGCTCTTCGCCGAGCGCCGGCTCGACGAGGCTGGGATGAACAGTATTCGCGCGGCCGTCGATCTCCGCCGCCGCCAGGGCCAGTTCGCCGTGGCTATGAACTACGGGATCGCCAAAGACGCCCTGGGCGGGACGGTCAGCCCAGAACTGACCGCGGACTTCACCATCGCCAACCGCATCGCACCCACCCTCAGTCGCGGGCTTCGTGGCAATCCCCGTCAGCTGAAGCGGTTCCTCAACACGATGCTGCTGCGCCTGGAGACGGCGAGGCGGCGTTCGGTCAACCTGGACCCGGCCATACTGGCCAAGCTAATGGTGCTCGAGGCGGTGGCACCGACGGAGTTCCAGCAGCTCTTCCTCTGGCAGCTCGTCCAAGACGGCGCGCCCGAAGAGCTGGCTACCGCCGAGATCGCCGCAGCGGCAGGCGCCGACATTCCCTCCGATCGTCGCGAGCTCAACAGCTGGTACGCAGTCCCAGCGGTCCAGCCGTGGCTGCGGCTCGAACCCGCCTTGGCCGGCACCGCTCTGAGTGAGTATTTCTTCTTCAGCCGCGACAGGCTCTTGCTGGCCGCCCCAGGGACGCGCCTCGCGGCATCGCTTCAGGCCCTGCTCACCAAGCTGCGTTCCCCGGTGCGAGCCCAACGTCGGGCGGCTGCTGAAGCTGCGGCCAGATTGACGCCCGAGGAGATCACCCCGCTCTACGACGCGCTGCTGGACTTGGCCGCCCGTCGGCCCGACTCGGACGCCATGAAGGGCGCTATTGAGATGGCGGCTAAGTTGCCGTCGGTACTGCCGACACTGACTGCGGTCCTCGGCAGGGTTCCGCCGAGCAACGTCCCGCCGGCCTTGCCGCTGCAGCTGGTGGAGATTGGCGGGACTAGACCCGAGGTCAACGCCCTGCTCGATCAGTGGGCCGCATCGAGTAACGGGAACCTGCAGAAAGCCGTGGCACAGGCCAGAAAGACGCCTAGCTAGAGATGGGTACCTCGGCCGGCAATACGGGAGGCAAAGGCGGCGGCTGGACCCGTTACAAACGCAGCGCCTACAACTTCGCCCGCTACGGCGGTGAGGAGCGAGCGGCCAAGGCCCTGGCCGGATTCGTGGGCGCTATGGGCGGGGCGGCAGCAGCCGGGGCCGCGGCTGCACCCGGCACGCAGGCGGGCCAGCCGCTCGGCGAATTCCTGGCAGCCTCAACCGGACCGGAGGGTCTGGCTGGCGGTCTGGAAGCCGTCGGGCTGGGACATCTGGTCGGTCAGGATCGTGCCACCGTCCTGGCGGAGCTGGTCACGGCCTTTGGCGGAGCGGGCGCCGACCTCGAACAGGAGGCGGCGCGGCTGGCCGTCCTGGATGTCCTCGACGAACTGCTCCCGCAAGGAGAGGACGTCCCGCTTGAATCGGTTCAGCTCGACGAGGCTGCGATCACCGAATCGCTTCGTCAGTACGTCGCCGCCCTGGTGTACAACCGGGCGATCCCAGCCATCGATGCGCACCTGGAACGGCTCCAGAACCAGACTCTGGCCCAACGACGGGACCGGGAGCTTCGGGACTACATCTACGAGCTGGTCCGGCACGAGATGGGCAGCGTCTCGCCCCTGACCGTCGACTGGAAAGGCCAACCGGGCCACGACTTCGTCGAGGGCATCCTGGTCGCCGTCTACGAGCAGTTGGAGGGTTGGGAGTGACCTCCTTCCAGTTTCAGTTGCGGACCCAGCGGGAGCAGGAGCCGTCAGCGGAACCAGTTATCCTGCTGGACTGGTTCGGGGGACGGGCAGGCACGGTCCAGGTCCGCGACTCGCTGAGATACGCCCTCCCGATTCCCGACGTGGCCATGGACCTGTTCAGGGTGGCCGGAGCCGTCTACTGCGCCGACCGGGTAGCCAGACGACCCGGCACCTGGACTCGCTCGATGGAGCTGACCGTTCCTGTCCGGGACCAGCAACTCTGGGGCAGCGCCATCGACCGGCTCTCCGAGGGCATCTCCTTCCTCAGCGGCGACCATTGGCGATTCGAGGTCCGCTCCAGCACCGAGCCGCCGTGGGCGCCGGAGGAGACTTCACCGCCCGTCGACGCCGTCTGCCTGTTCAGCGCCGGCCTGGACTCCTTCACCGGAGCCCTCGATCTCCTGGCCCAGGGCAAGAACATCTGCCTCGTCGGACACTATGAGGGCGGTCAGGCGCCCAAGGCGCAGGTCGACCTGTTCGGAAAGCTGGGCCACCGCTACAGCGACCAGCACCTCATCCTGCGTCACATCTTCCTCCGGCCGGCTCCACGCGATCCGCTGCAACTGCGACCGCTGCCCGTCCGCCGCGAGACTTCGACCCGCTCACGCTCGCTGCTCTTCTTGGCGGCCGGACTCGCGGTCGCGGCCGGCTACGGACCCGACATCCCGCTCTACATACCCGAGAACGGCTTCATCGGCATCAACGTCCCGCTGACACCGGCTCGGTACGGCAGCTTCAGCACCCGTACGACGCATCCGTACTTCGTGGCGACGTTCGCCGAAGCTGTCCAGCGGCTCGGCATCACCAACCCGATCGTCAACCCCTTCCGGACGATGACCAAGGGCGAGATCCTGGCAGGCTGTCGGGACCAGGGAACGCTCCAGGAGCTGGCAGGCAGCACGCTCTCCTGTTCTCATCCGGAGGTCGCCAGGTACGCCCGGCGGAAGCAAGGCAACTGCGGCTACTGCTTCCCCTGCCTGATCCGGCGGGCGGCGATGCATCACATCGGGCTCGATCGGGCAGAGGACTACGCTTACGACGCGCTGCGCGAGGATGCCGAGATGGCCAACAAGAAGGGCAACGACCTGCGCGCCCTGATCCGTTCCCTGAACCAGCCGGCACGACCGATCGACGTCCTCCGTAACGGTGCCCTGCCAGCTGCGGACATCCCGGCTTTCGCCGGCGTCTACGAGCGCGGACGCCGCGAAATACTGACCTGGATGACCGCCGCCACTTCGTCGCAAGATCTTCGTCGCCAACTGCCAGCCACATGAACTTCTACGTAGACACCCACTGTCACCTGGATCTGTACGCCGACCCGTCAAAGACTCTCGACGACGCGCCGGAGACCATCGTTGTCGCCGCGACCGAACTGCCAAGCCGGTACCGCATGCTGGCGGCCCGCTTGCGTGGCGACCGGCGGGTCCGGGTGGCCGTAGGGCTCCACCCGCTCCAGGCGGCCTCTGCCAGCGCTCTCGAGGTCGGACAGCTGGTCCGGCAACTGGAGAACGTCGATTACGTCGGGGAGGTGGGCCTCGACTTCTCAGCCCACGGCAAAGAGACCAGGACGGCCCAGCTGCGCGTCTTCGATCGCCTTCTTGAGCAGCCCGCCATGCGGCATAAGGTTGTGACCGTCCACTGTCGCGGAGCCGAGAGGGTTGTCGTCGAGCGGCTTCGATCGGCTGGAGTTGTGGCTATCCTCCACTGGTACACCGGTCCGCTCGGCGTCATCCCCGACGCTCTGGCCGCCGGACTGTACTTCAGCATCAACCCGGCGATGCTCTGCTCCGAGAAGGGGCAGAAGGTGATCGCCGCGATCCCTCGGGATCGGACGCTGACCGAGAGTGACGGGCCGTTCGCCAAGGCGCGTGGCCGTGCTGTCGGTCCGAGTGACATGAGAGAGCTGACCGCAGATATAGCACGTCTGTGGAGAGTAGAGCCCGAAGCCGCCCGTCGGCAGATCTACGACAACCTGTCGCAGCTGTACGCTGCGACCGTCGGCGAGAAGCCAAAGCAAACGTGATGGCCTCAAGGCAGACAGGTCCAGGTCACTGAAGGGAGCCGGACCCCAATCCAGAGTCGTCAGGTAGCCGTGATTCGGTACACCGGGGAATCGCCTGGCCAGGATGGTGGCTACATGCCGGTCGTTGTCGGCACACGAGGCTGGCCGTCCGCCGAAGACTGCCATGACCGCCAGGTCCAGGCCGCTGTGGCCTGTGCAAACAAGGCGATGGCGCTCTCGTCCTTCGCGATGCTCCTCGACCTCTCATTCCTCCGGGACGATCCTGACGTCCTTGACGCGTGCCCGGCGCTGTCCGAGTTGCGAGACGTTGGGTAGGCCTCGACCCAGTTGTCGAAGCGAAGGCCGTTGCAATGCCAGCGGGGTTCGTCGTTGTACCTGGACCGCCGGCGGAGGAGTTGCCAACACTGATCCGGAGCGACTACACCGGGCACCCCGTTCCGAG
>Ga0335074_10008143_pt1 | contig 14566 bp, 21 predicted proteins | sample Lox_Sample_23_FD_206715 | JGI IMG/M metagenome (GOLD analysis project Ga0335074, IMG submission 206715) | Soil microbial communities from Loxahatchee National Wildlife Refuge, Florida, United States - Lox_Sample_2.3 | ecosystem: Environmental > Terrestrial > Soil > Wetlands | place: USA...
CCTGCTGTCCCACCGAGACCAGGCCTGCGTATCCCGCGAGCAGGTTCCACATGCAGGCCAGCGTGAGCACGATGAACCCCTGCACCATGATGCTGGTGGTGCCCGAGTAGACGATGTAGGGGAACAGTGCGAGCACCGCCACGACCGCCAGAGCGACCAGCCCAGTCCAGGCGACGTTCCGCCGCGACCGGGCTACCCGGAACTCCGCTGTGGTTGCTTCGAGCCCGGGGGGCGCCGTGTCCGCGGTCATGACTGTGCCCTCCGGGCGATGAGGCCTTGCGGGCGCAGCGCGAGCACGGCGAGGAAGACGATGTACCCGGCGAGGACCTCGTAGGACAGGTTGATCTGGCCTCCGATCGCCTGAGCCACGCCGAGCACCACGCCGCCGACCAGGGTGCCCCACAGCGAGCCGAGCCCGCCGATCACCACGGCGGCGAACGCGAACAGCAGGATGGTGTCGGTGCCGGTAGTCGGGTCAAGCTGGGAGTACATGCCGTAGGCGATGCCAGCCAGCCCCACGGTCGCGAACGCGAGCGCGGCCGCGATACCGAAGACGTGCCGGTAGTCGGCGCCGGCCAGCTGCGCGGCCTCCCTGTCGTCGGCCACGGCGCGTATCAGGCGGCCGTACTTGGACCCGGACAGGAAGTACTGCAGCCCGAGCAGCACCGCAACGGCGACAGCGAAGATAACCAGGAGCAGGTAGGCGAAGTGGATCGAGCCAATCTTGAATGAGCCGGTCACCAGGGAAAGCCCGGCGCCGATCCCGCGGCTGTTGGCGGTGAAGAACTGCAGCAGGCCATTCTCGATCACTATCGACAAGCCGAAAGTGACCAGCAGCGTGGTGAGGACGCTGCGGTCCAGCGCGCTCTGGATGACCGTGCGCTGCAGCCCGTAGCCGAGCAGCGCCATCACAGGCACCACGATGAGGAACGACCAAAGCACCGGGATGTGGGTGACCGCGACGACGCCGATCGCGACGTAGCCTGCGACGACCGCCAGGTCGCCGTGCGCGAGGTTCACGACCTTCATGACCCCGAACATCAGCGAAAGCCCGCAGGCGAACAGCGCGTACAGCCCGCCGGTCAGCACCCCCTGGATGATCGCGTTGATCCAGGGCGTAATGGACATTACGGTTGACTCCCCTCGCTGGGTGCGCTGGCCTGCTCGGACGGGGCCGCGCCACCAAGCCCGAAGTAGGCTGCCTCTACCTCGTCCGCGGTGACGTCGGCGGGCCGGCCCTCCAGGGTGGTCCGTCCCTCCAGCAGGCAGTGGATGTGTGATGCCACCCGCAGTGCCTGGCTGACGTCCTGCTCGACCAGCAGGACGGTAAGGCCGGTCGTCAGGATCTGCGGCAGCATGCCGTAGATGCGCTGGACGACCACGGGTGCCAGTCCGAGCGACAGCTCGTCGAGGAGCAGCACGCGGGGGTTGGCGACCAGCGCCCGCCCGATGGCGACTGCCTGCTGCTCACCGCCGGACAGCAGCGCGGTGGGCTGCTTGCGGCGCTCCCGCATCCAGCCGAACATCTCGTAAACCCGCTCGATAGTCCACTGGCCCCGCCGCGCAAATGAGGCCCCGACCTGCAGGTTTTCCTCGACAGACAACGACCCGAACAGCCGCCTGCCCTCCGGGACCATGGCGATGCCCTGGGTCGCCCGGCGCTCAGGCCGCATCCTGGTGACGTTCGCGCCGTCGAACACTACCGAGCCGCTTGTCGGAGAATGCAGGCCAGCGATCGTCCGCATCAACGTCGATTTCCCCGCGCCGTTGGCGCCGATGATCGCGTAGACCTCACCCGGGAACACCCGCAGCGAGATGTTGTCCAGCGCCTGCAGCTGCCCGTGGTGCACGACGAGGTTCTGCACTTCGAGCAGCGGAGCCTCGCCGTTGCGGCCCGTGCCGTTGCCGGGCTCGCTCATGGCGCGCTCCGTTCCCCGTCAGTGCCTGGGTCTGGCATCAGCGAGCCGCTGGCCAGCGCCGCGGTCACGTCAGTGCCGAGGAAGACCTCACGGACTGCCTGGTTGGCCAGCACCTCACCGGGGTTGCCGTCGCCCACGAACGCGCCGCCGGTCAGGCACAGCAGCCTGCTCACGACTGCAGTGAGCGCCCGCACCACATGCTCGATCCAGATCACGGCGATGCCATCGGCGTTGACGCCGCGGACGATCTCCACGAGCTGGGCGACCTCGGGGTCGGTGAGACCGCCGGCGACCTCGTCGAGCAGCAGCAGCGTGGGCCGTGTAGCCAGGGCCCGGGCCAGCTCGAGCCGCTTGCGCTGCAGCAGGCCGAGCCGCGAAGCGGGCACGTTCGCCTGGCCGGACATCCCGCAGCGGTCCAGTGCCTCGACCGCTGCCGCATAGCTGGGCCGCCGCCGCAGCCCGGCGCCCTGTTGCGCGGCGACGAGCAGGTTCTCGAACACGGTCATGTCACTGAACGGGCGTGGCACCTGGTACGTGCGGCCGATGCCCAGCCGGCACCGTGCCGCTGCGTCCATCTTGGTGACCGTGTGCCCGGCAAAGCGGATCTGACCGGACCCAGGGGCAAGGTCGCCGGAGATCAGGCCGAACAGGCTGGTCTTGCCAGCGCCGTTCGGCCCGACGATCCCGACCCTGTCACCGGCGCCGACGGCCAGCGACAGATTCTCGGCGATGACGACCCGGCCGAACCGTTTCGTCACCTGGTCTAGCTCAAGCAGCGGGCTGCTCATCCGCTCACGTGTTCGTCGGCAGCAGGTCGGCCGTGATCTTCGCCTGCGGCAGCAGCGTGTTGTCGACGACCTGCAGTTCCAGCGGGTACTTGGAGCCCTTCTGCCACTGCACACCAGCCGGCGGGGTGATCGCCACACCTGGGGCTGGGCCGCCGGAGACGAAGTCCAGTGGCCCGGCGAGCGCGCTCATGTTGACATTGTGCAGCGCGGCAGCGACCTCGGTCTTGTCGTGCGGGTCACTCACCGAGGTGAAGGCTTTATAAGCGACCTCGAACAGCGAGTAGTTGCTGAGGCTGGCGCTCCACTGCCCCTGGGTGCTCTCGTAGTCGTTCGCGAACTGCTGGCAGGTCTCGCCGGTGAACGATGAAACCCACGGCAGGGTCGGCACCCACCAGGTGTCAGTAGCGACGTTGTAGGCCTCGGAGCCGAGCGCGTAGGCGTCGGTCGGGAACAGCAGCACCTTGGCTACGGTAGCGAGCTTCGGCAGGAAACCCTGCTGAATCGACTGGTGCCACATGGTGGCGAAGTCGGGTGGTTCGGGCACGTTGGTGAAGAAGTCGGCATTGACCGACTTGAACTGGGAGATCATCGAGGTGTAGTTCGTGGTCCCGTCCGGGTACGCCGACGACATGACGAAGTCGTAGCCCGCGCCCTCGACGATCGGCGGGAAGACCTGCCGGAACGCGTCGCCGTCGGGATCGTTCGGGAACGCCGCCGCGACCACCTTGTCGGTGTTCAGCTGGGAGTGGATCCGGTTCCACATCGGGATGAAGCACTTGGCCAGGTGCTCAGCGCCGAAGAAGTACATCACCACATACTTCGGCTTGAGCGTCGGACTCGCCGGGTTGCCGCCCAGGTTGGCGTACCAGGACTCCCACGGGATGTTCGCGCAGACCAGCGGCACCCCGAGTGATTCGGCCTGAGTGGCGACCGCGTTCACGGTCTCGGGCGTGGACGTCGCGAACAGCATGTCCACGTTGTCGCTCAAGATGGCCGTCCGGGCCAGGTTCCCAGCGCGGGTCGTGCTGGACTGGCTGTCGTAGGACTTGATCGTCACCGAGTACGTCTTGCCGCCGACCTTGAACCCGTTCTTGTACGGCCCGGTCTGCTTGATCTTGGAGGTTATCCAGTTGTCCGGGGCACCGAACCCGGCGATGTCACCGGTGAGCGGGTGGATCCAGCCGATCGTGATCGTGTTCGAACTGCTTGAGCCGGCACCTTTGATGCCGGACCCGCACGCCTGGAGCAGGCCGCCGGTCCCGATGGCGGCTGCGCCAAAGCCAGCCGCACGCAGCACGCTGCGCCGGCTGATACTGCTCGGCCCGCTTTTGTCAGATATAGGAGTCTGGTCACTCATCCGTCATCGATCTCCTCGGGTCGCGTCGCTGGGCACCGACTAGTTAGGAGGGAGACCGGAGGCCTCCCCAGGACGGGGGCTGGCTGCTCGGCGTCGTTCGCGCGCTAACATCACCTGAACTCTGGGTTCGGCCGCGGGCGCCGACCTGCGATACCGCTCGTTCGCATCGCGAACGGGCGTGCATAATTTGAACTGCATGTCACCATGCCAGTCTCCGGTAGTCAACACTCGTTATGTAACTGTTGTGGCGAGGTGGCCGGGTGCCCGATGGTTGCGGTTGCCGCAGCCAGAGCAGGCCGACTGGTATCCGGGAAGAAGGCAGGCGATCGACCGCGTGAGGGAGGCAGCCGTGGGGGTTTTCGGCTTCCGCAAGACGAAGATGGTCACCGCGGACGAGGCTCTGCCGGGCAGGCCCGACCCGATGCCGGTGCCGCAGCGGCACGCCGTCCTGGGCGCCCCGCTCCGGCCGCCGTACCCGGGCGGCACCGACGTGGCCGAGTTCGCGCTGGGCTGCTTCTGGGGCGCGGAGAAGCTGTTCTGGCGGATTCCCGGAGTCGTGACCACCGCTGTGGGCTACGAGGGCGGCCACACGCCCAACCCGACGTACGAGGAAGTCTGCACCGGACGAACCGGGCACGCCGAGGCGGTACGGGTGGTCTTCGATCCCTCGAAGATCAGCTACGCTCAGCTGCTCAGGGCATTCTGGGAGGCACACAACCCCACTCAGGGCATGCGCCAAGGCAACGACGTCGGGACCCAGTACCGTTCTGTGGTCTTCTACCGCTCGGCCAAGCAGAAAATGGAAGCCGAGGAGTCGCTCGCCGCCTACGCCAAGCGGCTGGAAGAGGCCGGGTACGGGGGCATCACCACCGAGATCATCCCGGCAACCGAGTTCTACTTCGCCGAGGACTATCACCAGCAGTACCTGTACAAGGTCCCCGATGGCTACTGCCCTGACCACAGTACGGGCGTGACCTGCGCAGTCGGCGCGAATCCTGGCTGACCGGCAGCACACGAGCGGCACACGCCGACGGCCCCAGCACACAATCAGCACACATCACGGCCGACTGACGTTCTCGGCAGCAGTGCCGGCCGGCCGGGTGAAGAACTGCTCCATCGCCTTGCGGGCCCGGTCCCGGTCGTCGGGCATCATGTGCGAGTAGGTCGACTGAACCGTCGCCTCGGTGTCCCCCAGGAACTCGGCGACCGCCCGCACGCTGATCCCCGCCGACAGCCACGCCGACGCCGCGGTGTGCCGCAGCACGTGCATCATGTGGTACCGGTCGCAGCTGACCCCAGCCCGCCGCAGCGCGGCCCGCCAGCGGGTGTTGACCACCTGGCGGTGCATCGCCAGCCCGGGCGCGCGGGACAGCAGCAGCGTGAACGTCACCGGCTCGCCTGCGGCCTTCACCCATGGCAGCGTGACCTTGTCCGGCGGCCAGGCGCGGATGTACTCCGACAGCAGCACTACCCCGGCGTCGGTCAGCGGGACGTCGTGGGTTTTGTCGTTCTTCAGCGGCGCGAACACCTGCTTGCCGCGGATGATCTTCACCTGTCGGCGGACATGCAGCACTTTGCGGAGGAAGTCGATGTCCTTGCCGGTGTCGATCGCGAACAGCTCACCCTGGCGCTGCCCGGTCGCCGCGCCGAGGTAGGGCAGGATCTCATACCGCGACGGCTCGCACCGGTCACAGTCCGGCGGGCATCCCGGCGCATGCCGCAGCGCGGCCGACAGCGCGTCCAGCTCGTCCAGCGTCAGCGGAACTGCCTCGTGCTTGTCCGGATCCGGCCGTGACACCGACTTGGCGTGCAGCGGGTTACGGGTAATCAGCCCATCGTCGACCGCGGCGGAGAAGACTTCCGAAACGCGGTCGATCACCTTGACCTTGGTGGAGCCGGCGAGCTTCATGCCGGCTATCCACTGCTGGGTCAGGCTTGGCCGCTTCGCCAGGTCCCGCAGCTTGTGATGCCCGAGCGCGGGCCCGCCGCGCTGGCTGCGGCCGGAGTTGCCCGGGTCGGAGTAGACGTGCAGCCGGAACTGATGCTCCACGTTGATCCCGGTCGTCTCACCATGCGTGCGTGCCGTCCGCCAGGGCTCGGCATACTCCTCGAACGTCGTCTCGCCGCTGCGCGGGTCGGTGTAGTTGCCGGTGTCGATCGCGGCCTGCAGCTGCTTGTCGAACGCGTCGGCGTGCAGGTCCGGGTTCTTGCCCTCCTTCTTGGCGAACCGCTTGTTCCGCTGCTGCTTGTTCTCATCACGCCACCGGACGTCCCACCGGTCACCCTGCCGGTGCTTGGCTGACGGGTACAGCGGGTGCTTCGCGCTGCCGCACCGGCACGGCTCGTCGCCCGGGCCCGGCTTCTTGTGCCACAGGTCATAGACCGCCATCAGCCCGCCGCCTCCCTCATCGCCTGATCTCTGACCTTCGCAAGCTCTACGGCCATCGTGCGCAGCATTGCGGCGGTGGACTGGACCATGGCTGGTGTCGTCGAGATGCCGCTGGATAGCAGCACCAGCGCCGCATCCCGGAGTTCACGGACAACGTCAGGATCGGCGACCGGCTCAGACGGGTCAGACGCCAGCAGGAGGACCGACCTCACGCCCAGGGCCGCCGCGATGGCGGCCAGCTCATCGACCGTAACTTCGCGGCGGCGGCGCCCGTCCGGCCCGCGGCGCCCGCTCTCGATGTTCTCGATGATGTTCTCGGTCAGGCCGCACCGCGCCGCGAGTTCGCCGGTCTTCCAGCCGCGCGCCTTCCGCATGTCCCTGACCCTCGCGGCTACAACGTCGCTCACAGTTTCATCCGTCATATCGACGGATAGTAGCAGCAGGTTTGACAACTGACCAGCCCCACTCCAGACTATCCACCATCCCGCCGATTAGGCGGAGCCGGACCGTCGGAGGGACGGGAAGTGGAAAAGTACCTGAGCCCCGAGGAACTGGCGGACAAGTTCAGCGTGCCGCTCCAAACGATCTACGGCTGGAACAAGACAGGCGCCGGACCGGACTACATCCGCGTTGGCCGGCATGTCCGCTACCGGCCGCAGGACGTGGAGTGGTGGGAGAAGAGCCGCTTCGTGGCGAGCGGTGCCGGCAGGTCAGCGTGACCACTCCGCCGGTCCCGGGCGAGACAGCAGCGGCCGGGCGCTAGGCCCGGCCGCCACCCCACGACGACTCCGACGCCAACCGGAAGTCACCCATGAAGATACAGCGTGATCCCCCAGGCAGGGCAGCACGAGAGATCCAGCAGTTGCGGATGCGCCTCGACAGCGAACACAGGTTCGGGCAGCCGTCGACCTACAGCCTGTCACCCGCCGAGCTGGCCGCGCATATCCGGCAGTGCCAGCACGCGGGATGGCTCAGGTGGGAGCTGCGCGTCAGGTTCGGGCGGCGGTGGGCCGCGTGACCGAGCCCCCGCACAACATCGAGGCTGAGCAAGCCGTCCTCGGCAGCATGATGATGTCGGCCGCTGCGGCTGCCGAGGTCAGCTCCGTGATCACTCCCGGCGACTACTACCGGCCTGCCCACCAGGCCGTACACGCCGCGATCCTCGCTCTGTCCGGGCGTGGCGACCCGCCCGACATCATCGCGGTCAAGGACGAGCTCGAGCGCCTCGGCGAACTCCGCGGCAACCTCGACGCGCCATACCTGCACACCCTGATCCAGGCAGTCCCGGCCGCAGCCAACGCCGGGTATCACGCACGGATCGTGGCCAGGCACGCTCGCAGCCGGAAGATGATCGAGCTTGCTGCCAGGCTGCGTCAGGTCGGCGAGGCGAGCGACCCTGGCGACCAGGCCGCCGCGCTGGCCGCGATCGAGGCCGGGCTCGCTGCGCTGGCCGCGCCGATGCCTGGCATGTCATCGCTGCCGCAGCCGGTGCGCCTCGACGAGCTGCTGGCCGAGCCTGATGAGGAGATCGTCTACAGGGTTGCCCGGCTGTGGCCTGTCGACGGCAGGATCGTCCTCGTCGCGCAGCGCAAGGCGGGCAAGACCACGCTCACCGGCAACCTGCTGCGCTGCCTCGCCGACGGTGACCCGCTCCTCGGCCGCTATGAGGTCACCCAGCCAGCCGGGACGATCTTCCACTTCGACACGGAGATGTCCCGGGCGATGCTCCGGCGGTGGCTGGCCGACCAGGGCATCCGCGGCTCCGGCCGGATCCACGTCGAGATGCTTCGCGGCAGGGTCGGGTCGTTTGACATCCTGCAGCCCGCCGTCCGCGCCGAGTGGGCCGCGATGATCCGCGGCACCGGGGCCGGGGTCGTCACGTTCGACTGCATCGGCCCGGTGCTCGCCGCGCTCGGCCTGAACGAGAACGATTCCAGCGAGGTCGGCCGGTTCCTTGTCGCGTTCGAGGCGCTTCTCGACCAGGCCGGTGTTGCTGAGGCTGCGCTTGCCCACCACATGGGCCATGCCGCCGAGCGGTCACGCGGCGCGTCGAGGCTGCGGGACTGGCCGGATGCCGAGTGGACGATCGTCTACGAGCGCCCGAAGAACGGCGACACCGAGCCCAGCCCCAGAGCGGGCCGGTACTTCGCTGCCGCCGGGCGGGACGTCGCCGAGTCAGAGCAGCGCCTCGACTTCGACGCCGTCACCAGACGCCTGACCGTCGCCGGCGGGAGCCGCAAGGACGAGCAGCAGGCCGGGATGCTCGCCGCGATCACCGGCTACATCGAGGCCCGCGCCGAGGATGACTGCACTCAGAACCGCATTGTGGACGCGGTCGAAGGCCGCGCCTCCGACATCCGCGTGGCGCTCGACCGGGCAGTCGTGGACGGCACGCTGTGCGTCCACAAGCGTGGCCAGGCTCATCTGCACCGGATCCGCGGCAAGTGCCCGGACCACAACCCGGACACTGCCGGAGTCCTGTTCGGCACCGATACCGCGTCCAGTGCGTCCCACCGCGTCCCGCCGGCGGGGACGCAGGAAGCGCTAACCGCGTCCCGCGTTGAAAACCGCAGGTCATAGCCATGCCGATGATCATTTTCGCCCGTCATGTATCTACTGAGACTCCCTGGTCAGCGACCCGGACGCGGCGGGACGCGGTCACTGCGTATACCGCGTCCCCGACTGTAAGGAGGGACGCGGATACGCAGTACCTCCGTACGTCCGGTGAGACCGGCGGGAGGGAGACGAAGCCGTGACCGCCAATGCGGAGCTGGCCGAGCTCCTCCGGCGGCCAGGCCGACGACGCCATGCTCCGCCGCAAGGCGCTGCTGTGTGCCTCGGCCGCGCTCGGCGAGACCCAGTCCGTCCCGGCAGCAATCAAGGTCATCCGCGATTGCCGGTTGCCCGCCGAGATCTCCGAGGCTGCCGTCGATCTGCTCGGCCAGCTCACCCAAGACGTCCTCGCCGCAGCAGGTGGTGGGGCAGGCAAGGAAGGAAAGCGGGAGTGACAGATAACCAGGCTGAGCGCCTGCATTTCGCTGGCGTGATGCAAATCGGCGAGGAGTTCACGAAGATCGCGGCGCGGCTCCGGGACAACCCCGGCGACGCGCGGCATCTCAGTGACCGGACGCTGCTGGCGCTGGCCGCGTGGGCCGAGGGCACCGAGGACAGTGCGGCGGTCGCTGCGGAGTGCAGGCGGCGCCACGAGGAGCTGGTGGTGCAGGAGCGGCGGTTCGCTGCGTTCGGCGGTGGCCAGCTCGCACTCATCGAGGACCTGGACGACGACGGTTTGTGGGCGCTGGCCCGCAAGATCCTGTCGGCCAGGCGGTCCTAGTAACAGCCGTGCGGCCAGGCGGTTCGCTCATCACGGGCCGCCTGGCCGCCACCACTCACCAGGAGCATAACCATGACCATATGGACGCCGCGCAGCCTGCTGCCCAGCGAGCGCGCGGAGATAGCCAGCCAGAGCATCGGCATGGGCTACAGCATCCGGCGTACCGCCGATTACCTGCAGGTGAGCCCATCGACGGTACGGCGTGATCTGCGGGCGTACGCCGAGCAGTGCCAGGCGCGGCGGGACATTGGGCCTGACGCTCACAGGTGGACGCCGTGACCGCGCTTGCCGAGTTGCTCGACGATGGCCAGGCTGCTGCGCTCGCTGCGCTGCGGATCCGCCTCGGCCAGCGCGCCCCGGCGCCTGCGCCGCCCCGGGAACTTGCAAGTTCTCCGCCTGCCCGGCCGGGGCCTGCGACGTGCCACGCGTGCGGTCAGCCGGTCCCCAGCCAGCTTCCGCCCGGGCGGGCGGATGTTATCCACAGGAAGAGGCGGAGCCTGGCGTGACTGCGGCGATCGAGTTCATCGGCGGGTCGCTCGACGGTGCCGTCCTCAGCCTGCCGGCCACGGCCTGCGCGGTGCAGACGACCGGCGGCAGCAGCTACGTGATCGACGACGCGGCCAGGGCGTGGTTCACCGGCCACGGCCACACGGGAAGGCAGATGACGAGCATGTTCAGCAGCGCCCGTGATCACCGGGACATCGAGGCGGCTGAGCGGGCGCTCCAGCCCCGAGGCTGCCGGGACTGCGGCGCGACCTTCGCGGACCTGAACTCCTGGACCGTGCACCGCGACCCCCGCTGGCCAGGCGGCTGCCTGCCACCGGGCGCGCTCGGCCAGCTCCAGGAGCGGGATGGCATCTGGGTGGTCCCGGGCAGCGACGCGGCGCGCAGCTAACGGTAGTTCGCTGCCAGAAGTGACAGCTGTTAGCCGTACGCTGTTCGCAGATCCCGGCCAGCTGTGGCCGAGGCTGACCCCGGCTTCGAAGGGAGACCCCGGGTGGCACCAGACCCGAAGCAGCAGGCACGCAGCGGCTACGCCGCTCGCAAGCTCGAAGGCGAAGCCCTGCTGCGCTACCAGCTGAATCAGGCGGCCAGGACGGCCAGTGTCTTGCGTGAGCAGCTCGGCAACTCTGAGGCGCAGCTGGCGCAGTTCAAGGTCACCGAGCCGCTGACCTACCAGCCGGACAGCCCGCACTCGTTCTTCCGTGACATCGCCCGGTCGGTGAAGCTCCAGGACCAGGCTGCCACCGAGCGGCTGGCCCGCCATCAGCGGGAAATGGAAGCCGAGTTGCCCCGCCGCGAGCAGCGCCGCGCCGCCGCGGCCGCCAGGGCGTACGAGGAAGCGTTCAGCCGTACCAGCCGCGAACGGCGGGCCCTGGATCAGATGACCGTCCCGCCGTTCGAACGGCGCGCGATCACCCGCATCGACGGGCAAGGCGGCTACTTCGCGCCGCCGCTGTACCTGGTCGACGACTACGTTGCGTTCGCCCGCGCTGCCGCAGTGTTCGCGTCGGCCTGGCATGAGATCGACCTGCCGTCTGGCACGAGCATGATCAACGTGCCGCGGCTGGCGCTGGGCACTGGCACCGGACCGCAGGCCGACGCGACCCCGGTCGCCAGCCGGGACCTGCAAGACAGTCTCGTGTCGGCGCCGGTCCGCACCATCGCCGGCAACGCCGACGTCTCGCGCCAGTGGTACGACCAGGGCCAGGGCAGCTCGCCGGACTTCGGCACCGACCGGATCATCTTCGCTGACCTCGCCGCCGACCTCCTGCAGAACGCAGACGGGCAGCTCCTGGTCGGCTCCGGCACCGGAACTCAGCTGCTGGGCGTGTGGCCAGCCGGGGCGATCGCCGCGGCCAACGGCATCGTGGTCGCCGACTCGAACAACGCGACGTCGCAGACGTGGACGACCGCCAGCACCGGCAGCTCGCTGCACACCTACGCCGCTCAGGGTGTCTCGCTGCTGCGACGGCTCCGCGCCATGGCTGACGGCCTGGCCTGGTACTGGCATCCGTGGGTGTGGTCGCTGTGGACAGCGCAGGCCGACACGACAGGCCGGCCGTTCGTCCTCGGCCAGGACACCGCCGGGCTGCCCGACGGCGCTGTCGGCTGCTACCAGAACATCCCGGTCTACCTGGATGCGAACATCCCCACCACGTTCGGCGGCACCACCGCGCCGTACGTCAACGGCGTCACCGCCGGCCAGTACGCCGCCGTCGCCGGAACCGGCACCGGGGCGGCCTACACGCCGCTGCTGCTGGCCCGGCCTGATGACCTGTACCTGTTCGCAGGAGGCGTCCGGATCCAGGTCCTCAGCGAGGTCCTCTCCGGGAGCCTCGGCGTCCGGTTCCAGGCCAGCCAGTACCTCGCCGCCATGCCCAACCGGTACGTCGCCGCGGCGGCGACCGGCAGCGTCGTGTCGGCCGGGGGCGACGTCGCGCACTCAACTGTCACCTGGCAGCAGACCAACTCGCTGCTGCAGCTCTCCGGATCGGGATACTGACATGGCCGCAACCCGCCACCCCGCAGCCACCGCCGAGCCAACCGGTCACGACATCGACGACCTCGAGCAGACCGTCACAGACGTCGTCCGCGTACTCGCACGGCTCGCCGTCCAGAGCTCGCACGCCAGCGGCGCGGCGACGTTCGACCGCATCATGGTCAACGAGCTGCACATAGCCACCCACGAGGAAGCGCAGCGGCTCGCCACCTGGCTCGAAACCCACCGTAGAGGCCCCAGCCATGCGCGGCAAGTTCCTGACCACCTGGTACACCACCAGGCACCGCGAACCCGAACCGCGAACGCAGTGCCCAGCATGCCGTGGCGTCCCCGACATCAACGAAACGGGCTGGTGCGACTACTGCACCGGCCGCGGCTACTTCGACGAGCACAACCCGCCGCCAGGAAGGTGATCACATGGACCGGCAGCAGTCACTCGACGTCCGCAGAATCCGCCGCACCGCCATGACCGGCCAGCGCGAACGACTCGTCAGACCATCACCAGCCGAACTCGCCGCAGCCAGCCGGGCGACCGTCAGCGAACACGCAGCCGCCGACCTCGAACTGCGCCGCCGCCAGCTCCAGCTCATCAACCTCGGACGCTGACACCATGCCCGGCAGGTGCGCATGCGCAGGCTGCACCACCGGCCACCACGGCGCCTACACCCAGCTCCTGCACACAGCACAGCAAGACCAAGACCCCGCACACCGGCAGCAGGCCATGGACGTCATCACCCTCGCCATGCCCTACTCACACGCCGGAGCCGACGCACTCGCCGCACCCGCACTCGAACGCCTCTACCCGAAGGACACCAGCCAGCCCACAGGCAGCGCAATGCAGAACGTGCAAGCGATCACCGACCGCTACCGCGCCGAAGCCCAAGCCATCATCGACCAGCACACAGCCAGGAGCTAGGCCAGATATGCGCCTGCCAGGCATCCGGTTTTTTTAGAAGATGATCGTTTTCGAGGACCCGCCGGCCCGTCGTTTTCCCGCTGGTACCGATGGGACCCGATTTTTTCGGCGGAGGGTGACCATCCGGACCATCCTGGCCCCAGCCAGGATGATCTGAGGTCAGGCCGATGCTGGCGTGCCAGCGAGCGTGACGACGCTGACGCTGCCTTCGATCGCCCATCCAGGCGTGTTGCCGCCCGTGGCGTGTATCGCGGTGCGGACCCAGCTCAGCGCCGCGCTGAGTGCCAGCAGGTCGTCGTCGGCATCGACGGTCAGCTCGAAGACGACCGCGTTGTCCGCGGCGTCGGAGCTGACGGCATAGTCGAGCAGTTCGGGTGTGCGTTCGTCGATCAGCGCGAGCTGGTCGGTCACGTCGTCGATCTCCTGGCCGAGGTCGGCGTCAGGGTCGCCGAGCGCGACATGGATGGGAATGACTGCCTCGTACATCACTGGTCGTCGTTCCCCTCTTGCCAGCAAGGCTGGCGCTGTAGCCATTTGCGGAGATTTAGCTCGTAGTTGGGGTTGGACGGGGTGAGGTGTACCCGCCGCTGGTGGCTGCCGCACGGGCAAAGCATCGCGAAGTACTTCTGGCCTTTGCTGACGCGCCAGCCTCGTCGCTCTGCATCGCGGAGGACAGCCTCCAGCTCCTTGACCTTGTGCCTGGGCCTGCTCACTGGGAATGGTCCTGCCTTCGACAGTGTAGGCATGTGCCGGTGGCCTGCGACAGTACCCGGGTTTTCGCGCAGCTGCTCACCGGCTGCTTCTCTGCGCGGGAACAGTCAGCTCGTGCAGCTCCGCGTGGCAGAGCACGCACTCGGTGCCGTGCTCGGCGCACAGACCCCGGTGGTGCGTGCAGGCGGGCAGGCCGCAGAACTCGCACAGCAGCAATCCCGAAGTCTCGCCGCAGGCGTCACATTCCGCCGGGCAGCCGCACGGCTGGGCGGCCGTGCTCACTTTTTCTTCCGTTTCTTCGGGTTCAGCATCGGGTGTTTCGGGTCGGGCGTCTCGATCTGCCCGCTGCCGCCACACCCAAGGCACGGACCGCCGTACCGCGCTGACTTGCCGCTGCCCTTGCATGCCGGGCATGTTTTCCAGCCCATCATGTGCTCCTTCGCTGATTGGGGCAGGCCGCCCGTGCTTTGCTGCCAGTCCTGGCCCGCGGTTTCGGTGCTGGCGGCCCTGGCCCCGGGGCCTGCCGGGGGGTCAGTGGGAGGCGCCCGGGGGCCAGGACGATTCAATGGCGCCCGGGCTGCCCCTGGTCCCAGTAGGTGTCGCTGACCTGCTGAGCCCGGCGGCTGTAGAAGTCCGGGCCGGCCCAGCC
>Ga0335074_10008144_pt1 | contig 14565 bp, 14 predicted proteins | sample Lox_Sample_23_FD_206715 | JGI IMG/M metagenome (GOLD analysis project Ga0335074, IMG submission 206715) | Soil microbial communities from Loxahatchee National Wildlife Refuge, Florida, United States - Lox_Sample_2.3 | ecosystem: Environmental > Terrestrial > Soil > Wetlands | place: USA...
CCGCCACAGCAAGCCGCCCCCTCAGCATTCAGCCCTAGAATTCGGCCATTTTGAAGAGGCGTCCGTCCGGCCCGTCATCGTGTAGCCGCAGGACAATCTCGCTTCCAGGAAACTCCACACGCTCGTCCTTGGAATTGCGGGGCATGTCTGAATCAATCATCGTCATGATATATTGCGTTTTCCTGGAAGCGACCTGCTCCCGCACGATGTTCAGAAAGGCAAGCTTCTTACGGTCATCGAGGCCCTCGAGAATTCCATCATGGTAGACGAAGTGAAAAAACGGAGCGTCTTCATAGACTTTTAGAAGCGCTAAGTCGAATAACGCGCAGACCAGCTTTTTGTAGCTTGTCCCTTCGATCAGGTCGTCCGCGCTAGGGAATTCGTTGGCCGTGCCGTGGAAGGCTCCGTCACGCCCGCCGTCAGGGCCAGGTGCAAAAGGGCGAACGCCCTCGCCCAACCAGCGGATGCAGATCCGGACGATGAGCAACTCGAATTCATGGTCGGTAAGGTCGTAGAGGCGGTAGTCGCGGGGCATCGAATCGCTTCTTCAAAGGGGGATCTTTGAGAACCCTTCTGGCCGGGCAGTCACGAGCGCGTGACCGAAGCTACACCGGCACGTCGTGAAAAGTCCCCAATTTCTCGAATGACCTATCGGTGGTTCTGTGCCCTCGCCGTCAGAAACCCCAACTCATCTTCCCCCCGCCCGTGGCGTTAGCCAAACGACGCATCGAGCAGCGCAAGGTCAACCCGGCCGGCGCGGAACGTCTCGCCCGTCTCCAGGCTCGTCACGATGGCCTCGGCCGGGCTGAACAGCATCGGGTCGATCGCATAGAAATCACCCTTGAACGCCCGGAACGTCTCGGCAAACGGGCGGCCATAGTCGCGCGAGCCGGACCCAGGCAGCCCGTCCGCCAGAGCCTGCGCCTCCGCGGCCGCCCCCTTGACGAACAAATGCACACGCCCGGCAAGGATGACCGCATCGTTGGTGCGGCCCATGGCGGTGACGAAGTCCGGGTGCGGCGGCGGCAGTGGCGCCACGCCCATGCCATCGACGATCCGCGCCAGCGGAAAGCCGAGCGCATGCGCCTTGTGCAGCGCCACTTCCAGGATTCGGGCGACCACCTGCACGCTACCGGCCAGGCTTTGCGTCGGCGCATAAAGGATCGCCAGCCGAGCCGCCGATACCCCGCAGTCCTGCGCGATCCGTTCCACGAGCAGTGCCGGCGGAGGGCGCGCACTCTCCAGCACCAGCACGGCGGCATCCGCCTCGTCGGCATAATCGAGTTCAGCGAACAGCTTCTCCTTCCGCGCCAGTGCGCGGGCGGGACCGGAGCCAAGCGCGAAGAACGCGTTCGGCTTCGCCCCGTGCGAGAGACTCCACCCGGCGTACTGGCTGGCCAGACACGCAACGACGGGACAGGACGACGCCACCGAAACTGACCAGGGCCAGCGCGGGATCGCCGCATCGGCGAGAAGCTGTACCGTGCCGAGCCCCCCCATGCAGATTTCCGCCAGCCGCAGGCCCGCCGCGACGCCGCCTTGTTGCGCGGCCCCGGCATCGATCAGGGTTTCACCGTGCTCGCCGGTACTGATGCCCAGGCCAAGCGCCTCGGCATCGGCGCGCAGGGTCTCGACCAGACGCCATGCGCGGAGATTGACGCTGATCATCTCGGCGCTCCGGCCATCGCCAGAAGTTCGGCGGCACGCTCGCCAGCCAGGCGCCGGGCGAGGCATGCCGTCTGCGCTTCGGCAAGCACGGTGCAGAGTGGTGCCCCCGCCGGCACCTCTGCATTGGATGGCTGGTGGTCGGCGGTCCAGTCGGGCCAGGCGAAACCAGCCGGAAGGCGGCTGCGGGTCGGTGCATAGACAACGGAAGCGGCCGCGGCCCCCGCGAAAATCGGCGCCGTCTCCGGCAGCCGGCCTCGACAGGCGTCGAGATGCAACTGGAACAGCCGGCCTTCCGAATCGCGGAAGATGTCGAGCGTGGCCCCGGGCCGCGGGTTGATCTCAAGCAGGTCGAAGCCGTCCGCACGAAGCAGGAAGTCCGCACTGCACAGGCCGACGACGCCGCTACCGAAAATCAGCCGCCCGACCGCGCGCGCCATTCGCTCCGACTGCGCCGCAGGCACGAGTGCGGGGCGTGCGGCGCCGCCGTAGCGAAACGGCCGTCCCCGAGCAGGGTCAGCCCACTGCTCGCTGAAACCCAGCACCATCGCGCGTTTCCCATCCGCAAGGAACAGCACCGAGACTGCGCGGCCGACAGCGTGGCGCTGGAAATATTCCTGCGGCCGGCGACGCGAGGTGGCCGGCACAGGGCCGGCCATGACGGCGGCGCGGACCGGATGCACATGCGCCCCGCCGGCCGCACCGATGTGCTTCTGAAGCCACCGGCCACGAACTCCACCGGTCCGCCGCGTCTCGGGATGCGGGATGCGCGCCCGCCGGCACAACTCGGCAAAGGCGAACGGGTCCTTTACCCGCGCGATGGCCTCCGGCGGGCTGCCGATGAGCCTGTGCCGCCGCGCGATGGCAGCCAGCAGCGCCGGGCGGTCCTCGAATCCGCTGCCATAGACGACCCCCGCGGGGCTACGCCCGTCCGCAAGCCGGCGCAGTGCGTCGAGCAGCGGCGTCCGCCCGAATCCCAGCCCGAGCGAACCAGGCACGCGAATCGACTGTGCCGCGAGCTCGCGCGTGTCGACGTCGCCGAACAGGTCTGCGACCAGCGGCACGTATCCAGCGCGGCGCGCCGCGGCAGCGAGAGCTCGTCCGGACACCGCTGCGATCAGCACCGCGGTCGGTTCACGCAAGGAGTTCACGTGCCAGCACGAACGCGTCGCGGAAGTCCAGGCTGACCGGCTTGCCGCTCTCGATCATGCGGCGGAACAAGCCGAACTCCGTGCGGTATTTGATCTGGCCGATTGCCAGTGCACCGATACCCAAGGTCCTGCAACCGCCGAGCGGGACGCCGTCCGCCTGCACTCCAAGCCCTTCGACGCCGGCCGGCGGCACGGCGTTCACGTCGGCAACCACCAGCAGGTCGGGCGAGCCGCGCAGCACCTCGGCGCCGAGGATCTGCACCCCGGCCCGCCCGGCGCAGAACGCGGCGTCGGCGTTGCGCAGAAGCTCGGCTTTGAGGGCTTCCGTGCTGGCATCCGCCGCCTGCACGGTTACGCCGAACCGACGGTTGATCTCCCCGGCGGATCGCTGCACGCGGGTGGCTCCGTCATGGCCGGCCAGCACCACCCTGGCACCTTGCAGCGCGGCGATGACCGCCGAAGCGAAGCCCACGACGCCGGTAGCGCCGTACACCACGACCCGCAGCCCGTCGAAGCCGCGCTGCAGTTTGGAGCGCAGCACGACCTCGACCCGTGCCACCATCGCCGCCGCCGTCGTGAAGGAGCCGGCAGGGTCGGCGAACAACGAGATCACGAAGGGCGGCACCATGGCCTTCTTCGCCGCCTCCAGCATGTCCAGCGCGGCGATCGCATCCCGCCCGCCGAAGAACACGCCAGTCTTGGCGCCGTCCTTCGGTGGGCGCGAGAAGATCGCGTCCTGCACCAGGCCGGTGACATCCGTTGGCGCAATCCCCGCATAGGGCAGCACCGCGTCGAACCCCGCATCCAGCGCCATGTTGGCGTCGAACGGGCTGACCTGGGGCAGCGGGCTGAGCATGTGCAGGATGTATTTGTCAGCCATGGTGCTGCATCCCGGGATCAGTGAGTCAGCGGTCGGTTATGGTTGCACCGTCATTGCGCGGCCTGCAAATCGTAATGTCGAGACCTTCGCTTCTCGTGGACCGGCGCAGCAGATCAATCAGGCGTTCCGCCGTCGCCTGGCTGTTCACGAAGGCAAAGCTGGCTGGGCCCCAGGAGCTTTGCCCGCTGCCTGTCGCACCTGCATCCGATAGCAGCGACAACGCCGCGCCAACACGGGGACTGCTGAACCGGCTGCCCTGCACCGGGGCGAAATATTCGCCGATGATCACCTGGATGCGCGAGATCGCGGTGCCAAACCGGGCCAGGTCGTCTTCGACCACCGCCGGCAGGACCTGCATCAGGACGAGCCGGCAGATCTCGGCGCTGTACGCATCGCCGAGCGGCGGCAGTCTGGCAAAGGCAGCGGCCTCGTCGCTGCCGGACAAGCCTGCTCTCGTGGTATCCCGGATGAGCAGAACACGCCACGTCTCCGGCACCGCGATGCGGCTGAGCATCGGCGGCGGCCCCCCCGCCTCGCCGATTCCGCCATCCAGCACGAACCCGCCGTGCTGGAAGAGAGCGAGGCCGATCCCCGAACGGCCGCCGCGGCCGAGCGCGTGTGCGTCGCCGGCAATATCGTGCGGCAGCCCGTGCAGTCGCCGGAGCGCAGCGGCGACGCCGAGCGCAAGTTGTGTCCCTGACCCCAGGCCCGCATGGGCCGGCATCGCCGCGACGATCGTCAGGCGGTGCGCGGAGGGCAGGTTCAGCCGGCGCGTGAGGGTCGCGAGGTAGCGCGCTGCACGCTCGGATTCGGGTCCATCGACGCGTGTCTCGGCGGAGCGGCGCAGCGTGATCTGCGTCTGTGGCTGATCGAGCGCCATGCCGATGCTGCCGAAGCGACGGCCCAGGGTAAAGCTAAGGTCGAGAAACCCCATGTGCAGGCGCGCGCCGCAGGCGACGTGAACAGCGACATCGTCCGGCATCTCCGGTCCCGTCCCGCGCCACTTGGTCATCGCCGGGCTTTTCCCCTGGCTGTCCGGTCTGATTCGAGGCATCGCACGGGTAGGCTTCCATTGTCACGGCTGGCTGGGTTTCCCCGAATTTCGCGAAAGCAGGGTCTCTCCGAGCGCCGTGGGGCGGAAAAGCGAAGCGCATTCATCCATTGCGATATAGCAACAATATGTTTCCGTAACCGCACCAATCGTGGGCCAGCGCGATCAACGCAGATGAGCCTCGGAGTCAATCGACTGCCGGAGCAAATCAATGGTTGCGCATTCCACGTCATAACCACGCTGGGGGCCGGTTCCTGGAAAAGTCTACGAGAACGCATTGGCGGCGTTTATCGCCGCCGAGTACGCGACCGATCTGCGGCTCCGCCTTTCGAGATCCAGTGCTTTGCCAACGGTCTTTGAAGCGGCACCGTGCATCTGCGTCCATCCGCGTGCATCTGCGGTTGGAATCGCTTGATTGCTTGCCTTGGAGCAGCTCATTCGGCTTGCCGCAGAATCAATGACGCAGAGCACCAGTGCAGCGATTCCATGAAACCAGCCCTATCCGTTGGCTGCTATCCCAGGTCGCAAGGCCGTTTCGGGGTATCCCGACAGGCAACGCTGTACTAGGGCCAACGAAGTCTGCCGTCGGCGCACCGCGGACTGCGTCCCAACGAGCGTGCCCGGCACAATCGACGACGCCGTAAACCGGCCCAGCTTTCTCCGCGGCGAATGCAGCCCGAGCTGTTCTTCGTGCCCTTCGTGAATCTTCGTGTCCTTCGTGTCGAAATGCCCTTGACGCATCTCCGACCACGTCACATGGGCGCAAACCCGGCCGCAAGGGCCTGCTGATGTCGGCGTGACAGGAGTCGTTCCGGGAAAACGCCGCACTGGCTGTATCGACGCCGTCCCTCCCTATCATGAGGCCAGCCTCCCACTTGTCTTCTCGGGTGGTCGCCCGTTTCAACATGCCGGGCCTTTCCTGCAGAGACGGCTCGAATGCGTTACGATTGGATTACCGTCGGGATCAGTTCCCAGCAGTCGATGTACGCCTCCCAAGCGCTGCAGACTGCCCTGTCCTTCGTCCGCTCTGGGCGACGAGACCGGTCGTGACCAGTCATCGCGCAAATCCACTTACGTTGTCCGACAGGACGATCGCTGGCCCGCTGATCGGCCCGCGACATCAAAGCCACACTCGTGCGTAAAGTCTCCATCCGCGCGGAACTGCCCAAGAGCCCTACCGCCCGCCCACACTCGAGCAAATCGCCGCCCAGGACCGCTGCCGCCCGATCGGCGCCGTCCTCGTCGATATCTGCCTCGATCTCGGTATCATCCCCGGCCAGATGCATCCCGCGTCGTGGAACGAGCTAGGCCGCGACCTCGCCCTCTACGGCGGTGATCTCGCAAACCTCGTGGTCTGGCGGCGCCCGACGGGTTCCGGTCGTCGGCCCCGCAACCCCCGCTTCCTAAGCGTTTCCATCCCCGGCCAGACCGGCCTCATCTTTCCGCCATGGCCGGGACCCTCCCGGCAATCCGAAGCCAGCACAGGCCCTCCCTGAACCGCCCGCGTCCCCTTCGACAACTGACCCCGACAATTGTTTCGGGACTGGCGCACGGCCTGCCCCGCTATCCTGATTCCCCGATCCGCGCGACTTTCCCGATCAGCCACGACCGCGTGGCCCAGCAAGCAAAATCAACCCCCGCCCTCGCGCTCCACGGAACGAAACCCGACGCTGCGGGCTTGACTCGCGCGCACCAGGACAAGACGCGACCGTCTCGTTGCGTCGGCCCTGATGCAAACGCCGACCATTCACGTTCTTGCGTTCGTCGCCTATGCTGAACACCGGGTTGCTCCGAGGCAATATAGTCTCGCACGCAGACGGGAGGACCACGGCATGGCCGAGCGCGCCAAGGAACATGCGTATGCTGAATCCGAGGTCGAGGAGCATCTCAAGCGCGAGTTGCCGCACTGGCGGCTGGAGCGTGGATGGATCCGGCGCACTTACCGGACCAACGGTTGGAAAGGCACGTTGATGGTGATCAACGCGGTGGGCCATCTGGCCGAGGCCGCATGGCATCATCCCGACATCACCGCGTCCTATGCCTGGGTGGAAGTACGGCTCAGCACCCACACCGCGAAGGGCATCACCGACAAGGATTTCCAACTGGCCAGGAAGATAGAAGAGGTGATCCAGTGGCAGCCTGCGAAAGAGGGCAGTGCGCTGGAAGGCACCCCGCACGGCGACCAGAGATTCGCTTACATCAAATACGACGAGTGATGCAGGTTTTCCATCGTCATGGCCGGCTTTGTGCCGGCCATCTCGCGCGGGTTGTTGCTGGTGTGCCGAAACCCGCGGCCCATGACGCCTTTGCGGTCCGGGACGAAGATGGATGAGCATCGGAGCGAGGATTCACGGCCATGCGGTGCCGCTGGATGATGCGATCGCCGAAGCGGCCCGATTGATCACCGCGAGTCGCTGCACAGTTTTCGCCGGATTGGCAACCGACGTTGCCGGTGGTGCGGCGGCGATGCAGGTTGCGCGGCAAGTCGGCGGCGTGATCGATCATATGCATGCTGATGCCGCATTGCGCGATCTCGATGTGATGCGGCGGGCTGGCTGGGTGGTGACGACGCCGGCGCAGGCCCGGGCGCGCGCCGACGTGGCGGTGCTCGCCGGACCAGGCTTGGATACCGCCTGGCCGCGGCTTTGGGACGAGTTGCAGCTTGATCGTCCGCCTTCGCTGTTTCCTGAGATTGCGCGACGCGTGGTACGAATATGCCCCGGCCGTGTCGCTGCCGCGTCCGCTGACGCCGGGGCGTCAGTGCTGACGATCGGCGATGATGCAGCAGAGTTGCAGCCGGCACTTGGCGTATTGCGCGCGCTTCTCGCCGGTCGTCCCGTGCGGTCCGACGCGGCCCTGCTTGAACCGTTGCGTGAGTGTAAGTCCTTGCTGTCATCGGCGCGTTTCGGCGTGGCCGTATGGTCCGCCCGGCATCTTGATGCGCTGAGCATCGAGATGTTGTGCGGGTTGGTCGATGACCTGAACGCAAAGACCCGGTTTGCCGGTTTGCCGGTGGCACCGGGCGGCAACGCGATGGGCGTTGCCCAGGTTGGCGGCTGGATCACGGGTTTTCCGCTGCGCATCGCGTTTGCCAAGGACCATCCCGAGCATGATCCGTGGCGCTTCGACACCGCGCGCATGGTCGATAGCGGCGAGGCCGACATGGCGGTTTGGATCTCGGCTTTCGCGCCGCAGCCGCCGCCCTGGCGGCGCGTGGTGCCAATGGTGGCGTTGGTTGCATCAGGTACCAAATTCCGGTCCCCGCCGGAGGTGGAGATCGGTGTGGGCCGCCCGGGCGTCGATCACGCCTCCATCACTTTCGATCCTGCTCTCGGTGCACTGGCCTGCCGACAGCCGATACAGGAACGTCCGTCGCTTCCGTCGGTCGCCGAGATTTTGCATCGGATCGGCGGGGCGGTGCACGATGCGTCACCACGACCATGTTGACCCGGCTCACCGGCGGCCGGGTGATAGATCCGGCGAATGATCGCGACGGCCCGGGCGATGTGTGGTTCGAGGACGGGGTGATCATCACCCCTCCGCAACCGGACCGTCAGCCCGACGTCGCGTATGATGTGACCGGCGCGATCGTCCTTGCGGGCGGCATCGACATCCATTCGCACATCGCCGGGGCGAACGTGAACACGGCGCGGTTGCTGCTGCCGGAGCTTCGGTCGGATCCCGATGCGACTCCCGTGCCGGCCAGTGCAGAAATTGGCCGACTATACATCCAGATGGGTTTCACCACCGTCGTCGAACCGGCGATTTCGCCGCAGGTCGCAGTGCAGGCGCATCTCGAGCTGGCATCCATCCCATTCATCGATACCGCGATCCTGACGGTTCTCGGCAACGAGGATTATCTGCTCGAACTGCTGCGCAACGGGGAAAGCAAGGCGGCGATCGCCGATTATGCGGGGCGCATGCTGGCCGGCAGCCATGGGTTGGGCGTCAAGGCGATCAATCCAGGAGGCGCCGCCGCATTCAAACAGAACGTGCGCACTTTCGGGCTGGACGACGTGGTACCGCAGTACGGCCTGTCGTCTCGCGCCATTATGCGCGCCTTGCAGCAGGCAGTGATCGATCTCGGCGTGCCGCATCCGCTGCATATCCACTGCAACAATCTCGGGACTCCCGGCAACGTCGAGACTGCGCTCGCAACGATCGATGCGCTGGGCGACCTGCCGGTCCACCTCGCGCATCTGCAGTTCTATTCGTATGGGAACGATGGGCCGCGCGGTTTTTCCTCGGCTGCGCCCAATCTTTCGGAAGCGGTCAACACCCATCATCGCGTCACCGTCGATATCGGACAGGTGATGTTCGGCCAGACCGTCACGATCTCGTCGGACGTGCTGCGCCAGTTCAACGCGCGCGGCCAGGCGCATCCGCGCAAGTCGGTCATCATGGACGGCGACGGCAACGGCGGCGGCATCGTGCCGTATCGTTACCGGCGGACCAATTTCTTCAACGCCGTGCAGTGGGCCGCCGGGCTGGAGTTGTTCCTGCTGCTCGACGACCCGTGGCGCGTGTTCTTCACCACCGACCATCCCAACGGGGCACCGTTCACCACCTACCCCGACCTGCTCGCACTGTTGCTCAGCCGCGACCTTCGCACGCAATGGATCGGCACGGTACCCGCCGAGGCGATGACGGTGACCACCCTGCCGTCCATCACCCGCGAATACACCTGGCCGGAGATTGCGATCATGACCCGCGCGGCACCGGCACGGCTGCTGGGGTTGGCCGATCGGGGCCACCTCGGGCCCGGCGCCCGCGCCGATATCGCGGTTTATCGGCCAGGCGCCGACCTGCCCGCGATGTTCCGACACGCCGAGCTGGTCTTCAAGGACGGACGCCTCGCGGTGCGCCAGGGCGCGCCGGTCGAGACCCTCTTCGGCCGCACGCTGTCGGTGCGGCCCGGCTTCGATGCGGCGATCGACACCCGGTTGTCAGGCTGGTACGAGCGCGTCTTCGGCACCCCTGCCGGCGCCTTCGACGTGGTGCCCGAGGTGCTGGGTGCCGCCGATCGCTTCGAGACCGTCCCATGCCGGCAGTAACCCGCGGCGGCGTGCGCATCGACGAGACGTTTGCCGAAGCGTTCGACATGCGCGGCACCGCGGTGCTGATCACTGCCGGCGCCGCGCGCTGGGCGCGGCAGGCAGCCGTGACGATGACCGGCTTCGCCACCTCGATCATTGCCTGCGGCTGCGAGGCGGCGATCGATGGCGAGGTGCCGCCCTCGGCCACGCCCGACGGGCGCCCGGGGGTGCGCGTGCTGATATTCTCCGGTTCGACCGGTGAGTTGCAAAAGCAACTGCAGGCGCGGGTCGGACAATGCGTGCTGACCTGCCACGACACCGCCTGCTATGCCGGCCTGAGCGCTGCCGAGACGCTGCGGATGGGCGACGCGATCCGCTACTTCGGCGACGGCTGGCAGATTTCGAAGCGGTTCGGCGGCCGCCACTATTGGCGCATCCCGGTGATGGACGGCGAATTCGTATGTGAAGGCACCACCGGGCTGACGCGCCAGGCGGTGGGTGGGGGCAACCTCATCCTGATGGGCCGCTCCGCCGCCGCGACGCTACGCGCCGCCGAGGCGGTGGTGGCAGCGATTGCCGAGGTCGGCGGCGCGATCGCCCCGTTTCCCGGCGGCATTGCCCGATCCGGCTCCAAGGTCGGCTCGAAGTACAAGGCGCTGGTTGCATCCACCAACCATTTCTACTGCCCGACCCTGCGCGGTGCAGTACAGTCGGAACTAGGTCCGGACATCGTCTCGGTCCTGGAAGTGGTGATCGACGGGCTCACGCCGGACGCCGTGGCGGCGGCGATGCGGGCCGGGCTGGCGGCCGCCGTGGCACTGGGGCCGGAGCGGGGCGCCGCGCACATCAGCGCCGGCAATTACGGCGGCAAGCTCGGCCGCCACCATTTCCACCTGCACGAGCTGCTGCTGTGAGCGGCCTGCGCTTCGAGCTGCGCCATCCGCCCGACATGCGGCTCGATCTCTCGCCGCTGGTCCCGGACCGGCTGGCCGGGATGGATCGGGCGGCCATCGAACGAATCGAGCTCGGCACCAAGCGCATGAGCCGTCGTGTGGGTGACGTGTTCGGGGTGCACACGGCCGATTGCGAGTGCATCGCCATCGAAGGCGGCTCGCCCCGTTTTGACTGGGTGGGCGCGGGCATGCGCAGTGGCGAGTTGGTGCTGGACGGTGAGGCGGGGCTGTACGCGGGCCGACAAATGGCCGGCGGGCGCTTGCGGATCAGTGGGCGCGTAGCGGGCTGGGCCGCGTCCGGCCTGCGCGACGGCACCCTGGAGATCGGCGGCGATGCAGGGCCGTTCCTCGGCGGCCCGTTGGCCGGCGAGCGCGCCGGCATGGCGGGTGGCACCGTGCTCGTGCGCGGCAGCGCGGCTGAACGTGCAGGGGATTGCCTGCGGCGCGGGCTGATCGTGATCGAGGGCCGGGCCGGGCCGCATCCCGGCAGTCGGATGCTGGCCGGGACCCTGATCATCTGCGGCACGGCCGGCGCCTCGCCCGGGTATCTGATGCGCCGCGGGACCCTGGTCCTCGGGGCCGCCAAGGCCCTGCTGCCGACCTTCGTGCCGGCTGGAGAGGCTGGCGGTGCCTTCCGCCGCCTGCTGGCCGGCGCGTTGACCGCGCTCAGCCCGCGGGCGGCGCGGCTGGTCGCGCGGGCGCCGGACAGGTTCATGGGGGACATGGCGAGCCTGGGCAAAGGGGAAATTCTGCTGCCGGCCCCCGCTACCCTTCGCTTCCGCTGAACCAACCTTATGTGTAGCGCTGTATGAACCGTCCGTAACCGTCGGCAGCGGGAGGTGCCGAACCATTGATGTGGGAACCTGATTGATGAACCTCGTGGACCTGATCATCGTCGTCTGTTCGCTGGCTTCGCCCCATACCTGCCAGGAGCAGCACCTGTTGTTAGAATCGCATGGATCGCTCCGCGCCTGCGTGATGGAGGCGCAGCCGTACCTGGCGCAGTGGATCGGCGAGCATCCGGGCGTCCGCATCGCCAGCTATCGCTGCGACTGGCCGGAGCACGAGGGCGAGAAGACGTAATACGGTCTTGCGGGCATGGGACGCACAGGCGCGGAACGAATCAAGTGGACACGGATCCCACTAGGTCGGACGGAGTTCCACGGAGATCTCGCCTGTGACCTGTGGAAGCCGGAAAACAGGCGACCATGACGGGAGAGTGGCGCTGTCTGCGCAACGTGCATAAGTTTTATCTTCGCAAGACTTCGCACGAACGCGGTGCTCAGTTTGAATTTTGAGCGCCGACCCAATGCGAACGTATGACCAGAGCAGGTTCACTGTGACCGGAAACGGCGGGCGAAGGCCCACCTCGCCCGCTCTGCGGGAGAGGTCGCCGCGCATAGCGCGGCGGGTGAGGGTGCCGGCGATTCCGGTCAGCCTAAATGCGCTCTAACGATCAGTCGATTGCCTCGACGCCTTGCGCCTTCAACCGTTCGGGGGAGCGGCCTTGCCACTCCGTGACCTCGCCCATGACCCGGAGAGGTTCGCCGGTACGATAGGACTGCGTAGGGTTGCCGGGGAATTTCGTGTCCGTCAGGTTGGGCTCATCCACGATCGGCCGGTCGGCTCAACGATGTAGATTCTTTCTCGTCCGTCACCGGCGGCCAACTCGGCACCCCAGATGGCGGCATCCAGCGTGCCGGTGAGATAGACCCAAGACAACGGCTTCCCTGTGCCGAAGTTTGAGTTGTAGCCAACTTCGATCAGGTCTCCCGGATTCAAATCGGCCCGGGTGCCGTGGTAGAAGCGTTTCGGGATCGTGTTGTCGGTGAATGGCATCGGTGTGCGGCTTCCTCTTGAGATGCAGCTTGCTCTGAACTGCCCCCACAGTCCAACACGTCGTCCTCTGAGGCGGAAATTCAAACTGAGACACTACCTGCGCCGATGTCCACTTGATTATTTCGCGGTTGTGGGACAACGCTGGTACCCTTGCGCGGATGATAGGGGAGGGACCGTTATGAAAGCGGAGAAACGCGTGGTACGCATTGCGGTGATGGCGGCAGCGCTGCTGGCGACCGTGAGCGCTCGCGCGATGGCGCAGGGGGCAGGCGACGCGGCGGCCGGCCAGAAGGATTTCGTGATCTGCGGTGCGTGCCACGAGATCGGCCCGGGCGCCAAGATCCTGGTCGGCCCTCCGCTCAATGGGGTTGTCGGTCGGAAGGCAGGGACCTATCCGGGCTTCGACTATTCCGATGCCAATAAGAAGTCGGGGATCACGTGGACGCCGGAGGAGCTGACCAAGTACCTCGCGAATCCCCAGGGAGTCGTGCCAGGTACCAAGATGATCTTCCCCGGCCTGCACGATCCGCAGCAAGTGCAGGACGTCATCGCCTATCTCAGCCAGTTCGGACCGGACGGGCAGAAGAAGGCACCATAGCACGGCATCAACGGCCGACGGCGGGCGCAAGGCAGGTCGCGACGGAGGTGTGGGCGCCGCTGGCCGTAGGCTAAAGGTGTCGCCCGCCGTCGACCTGAATCACGGACCCGGTCGAGAAGCGCAGCGTGGTAGCGCAGGCGAGCACCGCCTCGGCGCAGTCCTGCGGCGTCGCGGCGCGCTTGAGAGGGCTGGTCGCGCCTTGCTTCTCGCGCATCGCCTTGTCGCGGCCGGGGACGAAATCGGTATCGACGACGCCAGGGGAGATCGTCAGCACGCGAATCGCCGGGGCGAGTGCGCGGGCGAGGGACATACCCATCACATCGAGCGCCGCCTTGGACGCACAATAGGCGACGCACGATCCAATCCCGGAGCTGCCCGACAACGACGAGATGTTCACCACCAGCCCGTCACTGTGCGCTCGCAACAGCGGCGCGAAGGCGCGCACCGCGGCAAAGGCGCCGCGGGTGTTGACGCGCAGGATGCGGTCGAAGCTGTCGTCGTCCATCGCATCGAGGTCGCCGGGCGGCACCGCGATGGTCACGGCAGCCGAGTTCACCAGGATGTCGGCGCGGCCCAGATCGACGGATACCGCATGGGCGAGCGCGGTGAGCTCGTCCGAGCGGTCGATGGCGGCGGCGTAGCCGTGATGGCCGGTGCCCGGCAGGTTGGCCGCGGTCGTTTCAGCGCGCCGGCGATCGCGGCTGGCGACGACCGCGACGCGCGCGCCGGCGTCGGCGAACAGATGCCCCGTCGCCGAGCCGATGCCGCCGGTGCCGCCCAGGATGACGGCAACCTTGCCGATCAGCGGCGTGGCGGCCAGCGCCATCAGGGTATCGGCGGCACGGGGATGCGCATCTCTCCGGGCTCCAGATACAGGTCGTATTCCAGCGTGTACCAGGGACCGGTGACGTCATCGGCCGGCGGCTTGCCGTCATGCTTGCGGAACTTCCCGACCAGCGAGCGTACGACGCTGAAGGTGACGTCGCTGTTCAAGTGTTCGTCGTCGTCCGCGAAGACCTGAGTGATCAGCGTCTTGTAGCCGGGATGCGTGACCATGAAGTGGTAATGTGCCGGCCGGTAAGGATGGCGCGCCGTCGCGTTCAGCATTTCGCCGACAGGACCATCGATCGGCACCGGATAGCCTGCTGGCTTGACCGTCCGGAACCAGTAGCGGCCCTCGGCATCGGCCGTGAACACGCCCCGCAGGTTATAGTTGGCTTGCTCCGCATCCTGGTTCTCGTAGAAACCCGCCGGCGAGGCGTGCCACACATCAACGAGTGCACCCGCAATCGGCGCTTCGTTGGTGTCCATGACTCGTCCGGAGACGAACACAGCAGGTCCCGGTGTCGGCGAATAAATAATCGTGTCGCCATTCTGCCGGAACGGCGCATT
>Ga0335074_10008146_pt1 | contig 14563 bp, 15 predicted proteins | sample Lox_Sample_23_FD_206715 | JGI IMG/M metagenome (GOLD analysis project Ga0335074, IMG submission 206715) | Soil microbial communities from Loxahatchee National Wildlife Refuge, Florida, United States - Lox_Sample_2.3 | ecosystem: Environmental > Terrestrial > Soil > Wetlands | place: USA...
ATGTCTATCAGTGGCAGGCGCCCGGAACGGAATCGAAATTCTGCCAGTTCGACGAAATTTCGATGTTCCCGTTCTTCAGGCACGACCGTGTCTCCGACGTGGCTTGCAGCGGTGAGATCTGGCTTTCCGCGGAAGGCGACATCGTGCGCATATCGGAAGCCTATGACCGCGTGGTCGGAAAATGGTCGCATTACGAGTCGATCGTCGTATACGAGAAAGTCACACTCAATGGGGAATCCCATTCGGTACCCATGACGATCAGCACGCGTGTTCAGCATGGGGGCTCGAAGATGTTTTACTGCCACAGCACTTTCTCCGATTACAGGTTCTGGAGTTCGCAAATGCGCTTGCTTCCCACCGACGGCACCCCGGCAGTGAAGCGCCCAAATTAGAATCGCAAGGTTCGAATCGGAACGCAGTCTCGAGGCATATCCGTTCACTCTCTCTCACAAATCCCTGTTTTTGAAGCGTCTGTCGATCGGCGCTGTCTGGAACTCCTCATGCAAGATCCTTTCGTGGACGTTTTGTAGGCCCCGGAACCCATGAAAAACTCAGCGGTTTCTTGCTGCCCTGATTTGCGGTGGAAGGGCACCAAAGGTGTGATCATGTTACTTCTGCAGACCGAGCATGTTCGCCGGGTTGGCCCGCCAGTCGTTGCTTGTGCCCTTGGGGTGTGCGCGTTACTTGCGCTTGCCGGGTGCGCTCTTACGGCCTCGCCAGGGGGACCGCCCCAAGTTGGCCCTCAAGCGCCAAACGTAGTGTCTCTCGATCCTAACCAGTGGTACATCCTGTACAGCGCGGGGATGCCGGCCCACCCTTCAGCAGATCCGGCCGGGGCGTGGTCATTCGAGTTTCCGAATCACTCGACCGGAGGACACGTGAACTACGTTGAGACTCCATTCAACGCGACCACGACCCTTCACAACGTGACAGTAACCTTCCTTGTCGAAGACGATGCAGCGCAATGGGTGGTGATTGACCCGACCGACCATCTGCCGGCCACGTGCCGACTTATGATCGAACGACAAAACGATGACCTAACCGACCCGAACGGCCGCTGGTGGGCCCAGGCGAGCATGTACAACCTCGGTTCAGAAGACAATCAGGTCCTAACCATCAGCATTCCACTGACGCCCGACCACTGGACCAACGTTATGGGGCAGCAAGACGCGGAAGCTTTCGCACAGACCCTTCAAGAGATCGGCTGGGTTGGAGTGACATTCGGAGGGCAGTTTTTTGCGGGACATGGCGTTGCAATCAGTGGCGGGAGCGCAAAGTACGTACTCATAAACTACAGCGTCGACTAGGCTGAGGACGCGCGTCATTCACGCGAGAAAAACCGCTCGAAAGACGCCGGGGGGCATCCGGCCGATCGCTAGTCCGGCAAGGCAACTCTCCTTCTCAGGTGACACGAGAAGCGCCGGTCGATGCCAGGTCGGTACCGTTAAGCACGGTTGCTACACGTGTGTGCGGGGCAACGAGTGGGCGAGACCCGTGGACCTCTACGTATAATTCCTCACGACGATGCTCCGCCCGATAGTAGTTTTCCGCATCTCAGTTTCGGAAACAACGACTTGAACTGGATGACGCTCTGGGTTCAAGCTGGCCTCCCCGCAAGAGACAGGTGCGTTCGTGCTTAAGCGACAAGCTCGAATCGCAGGGCGGGTCGAACGGCTTTTCCACTGCGCGTGTATAAATTGCGGGTGTCGGCCAATCTCATTCACCACTCGGGGCGAAGCCGATGAAGATCTGGCGCAATGTCGAGCGAAGGATTCTTGCCTTCCAATTCCTAAACGTAGCCCTGAGCTTCGCAGAGGTGGGCCGCGCGACGCGAAGAGCCGACGTCTGTGAGGGTTCCCTCCGCCAAATGAGCGAGGCGTACGATGCGGCGCTGTTGCTCAGCATCCGGGCGTCGTTTACGGCTGAGGACTGCAACATTTTTGATTCCGCCAGCTCCTATGTTCAACTCTCATTAGGGGCGCTTCGAGAAAAGGCCTGGCGTCTCCGCTCAGAAGCGGTCGACTCAGGCCCCGACATATCGGAAAGGCTGAAAGAGTGGGAACCCATGTGGGAGTTCACTGAATTCGGCTGCCTCTCGGAAGCCGCTTTCGCGGCGCGTGCTGTGCGTCGCCACCTTCGGGCCATAGAGGATTCAGTGTGTGGATTGCCCGCGAGTCTTCGCGAGAGAGCCCTCCCCCGCCAGGCGATCACCTGCTAGAGACCGACGAGAAAAGGTAACGGAGGTTTCGGTAGGACGGGGCCGCGAAGGTTTCAATTGTATCGTGTTGAGGCCGTCGGCCCACAGGACTTCGGCTTTATCGGCGACAAGTCAATCGGCGACGTGAGCCACATCGACATTCGACGATACATTGCTCGTGTCTCCGAGGGTGGCGCGTCTTTAGGTGCTGTTTATCGCGACCTCGGGTGCTCCACGATCTTTTGCACGACTGAATCATCGACTGCACCTAGACCTGTTTCGTCATGAGAAGCCGACACAAGTACGTTTGCCAACGCAATTCATTCGCGCCTCTCGGGAATCGAACGTGAGCTTACGGGGTTTCTTCGACGGCTTTCTGAACCGACTGAACCCAAGCTGCTAGAGGCACAGTCGTTCGTGAAGTATGGCCTCGCGGCAATTTCGGACACCCTGAAAAATCTGCGTCGCTCGCACAAGTAGATCGAACGGCAACTCTTGATTCGGTCTCCAGCGAGGAACCGCCGCTCAGTCTGCAAGTTTTTTCCAGAGCTGTCCTATTTCGGATTACGAGCCAGATTTTATTGGCTCTGTAAACTGCCTTGAAAATGTTGGGCCCCGCGACGCTGAATGCGCTGGCCGACTTTGACCCAGACGGTGTCGCCTTTCAGACGGAACCGGCCAGCTTGGCCCGCGTCGCAATCCACTAGGAGCCCGCTCTCGTTCGCTGGGGACGTCCAACTCACCTTGAATGAAGGCTCGGTAGATTACGAGCTTTGCGGTTTCGTCAGGAATCCGGGCGATCTTCCAGGCTTCGACTTGCTTCTTTGTTCCAACGAATGGGCCATGGCCCATATGTTGTGGGCGGGAACGTTCAAGAACAGTTGGACCGGATAACGGTTTCCATACGGAATCGATTCAATGAAATGTCTAGTCTTGTCGGAGAGGACCCAAAGATCGAGTATCTATTTCTCGCAGCGGCCGTCGAACGCGGACCGTTTCGACTCGAGTGGCACCGGCTGCGTTTTTCTTCGTTTAATACCCCGACCGGTGCAAGGTTCAAGTAACCTGATTTCACTCGAATAACGGGACACCCTCTTGATTCTAGTCTGCTCGTAATATGGGCGTTTCTTGTGTTTTGGCCTAGCGCGCAAACCCGGCAACTTATCACGTCCTCGTTGCGGAAGACCGTGGTGTACTAACCGGGACGAGCTCTAGGTCGGCGATTGTGTAGGTCGAGTTACGGTAGACGAGAACCCGGATCTGAAGCGGTTCAGTTGATGTATTTGCTCTCAAACAGCCCATCGAAGTGTTGTTTCGCTTCCCATTGCCTAGTACCCGGCCACGAATCCCTCCGATGAGAAGGTCCCAATTGAGACAAAGCCGAACGAGTCACCGAGTGCAGTGGGGTCGCTTACTCTGCGGTCGGTGGGGATTTGAGCTTCCAAGTCGCCCATCGCAATAAGCTCTGTTGGCGCTCGTTTCTGATCGTCTCCTCGCGTCCCGTCTGTCGCCACGCCAACAACCGTCTTACTTCGGAGAGACGATAGCGCCTTCGGCCGCCGATAAGTCGAAATTTGGTCTTTCCGGCGGACTCCCAGTAACGCAACGCTCGAGGTGTGATTCCGAGCAGTCGAGCCACGTCGACCGAACGCAGTAAATACAGAGACTCTGGATCGGTTGAAGGACGCCATTCAGGATCAAGCCATTCGGGGTCCAAGATGAGCATTCGCCCTGTACCCGGGGGAATCCTCACGGTCCTGATGCGTCCCTGTTTTGCCCATCGAGCAATAGTCGGCCTTGAGGTCGCGTATCTTATGGAAAATTCTCGTGTGCCGATCCAACGTTGTTGCGCTTGTCCAATGGAATTCATGGTTTCCTCGACTGGCCTTCCTCAATTGCTCGAAGCCGCTAGTAAACTAAATGCCAGAAATGCGCGTTTCTGCAAGGCGGCAGCGAGTGCAAGAATTGGCGCATTCTGGGTTCTTGACTAGCCACCTCACGAAACACCAAGAGTGCTGGAAGGGGTATCAAAACAGCACTCCAAACAGCCAAAATGGTCTTCTGAACGCCAAACGTTGCATGGTCTAAGACGCCATTCTTCGCGCCTGAATGTGCCCCCTGAGGGCCCTGAGTTGGCACTTTGTCCTTCCGCTCGCAGAGGCGCGAGTGAGCACCACGTAGACTTTTCGTGCCTGACAGCCGTTTCCCGTCCGCGAACGTCTTTTTACGCGATTTATCGAGCATTGAAGCCAACGCCCAAATCGAAACTGCTCAGTTCTTGCTTCTCGCCTCCTCTTCGCGGAAGAGCCGGCATCCTGCTTGGTGGGTGCTGACGAGTCGATCCAACACAGCTTCGAACTCCGCTAGCGGTGCACCGTTATTCCAGAGCTTGTCGATCTCATCGGGAATTCTGGAGGTCAGTTCCGCGTATAAAGTCGGTGCTTCCTGTTCCAACCATACGATCATTCCTGCCGGATAATCGGCCCGGTTTATTTGCGAGAGGGCCGCCTGCATTCGTACGGCGTAGGAGTCATGTTTCGACTGCTCCACTGCCATTTCCGATTGCCCCAGCCCCCGCAAGGTTTCCTTCGCTAGCTCGACGTATCTACCCATCTACACCTCCCTGCAACTGCGAAAAAAGCGAATTAAGCGAAGCGAGGGGTACTACGCGACGACTTATTCGCTTATTTCGCTTATTTCGCACCTCCGATGCACGCAAACCACCGTTCCAGCGGTCGTCCGTTGGTTTGCTCCGGTTCGTACCGTGCCCTACCCAACCGGCGCAAGAGATCGAGCGCCGCGTCGATTTCCTCAGCCCGCTTATGTCGATCGAACAGATTGTTGATGTCGGTTCTTGTGAACCCCCCGGAATTCTCACGCAACGCACGAAGAATAGCATCAGCCACGGGGTCACCGATTGCATCGCCAAACAAGTAACGAACGGAGTTTTCGCAGTACTCCCAAACCGCTAGCGCGGCCTCGAGGTGTTCCGGACGGATTTCAGTCGATTGACCTAATAAGGCGTACGCCATGCTTAGCCGCAGGACGTGTGCTTCCGCGCGTGCCGTAAGCGCACCAAATAGGCCGGGCACGTCATCCCGTGAAAGCTCTGGATACACGGCCTTCCAGATCTCACGGGCTTCCGGGCTTCGGCGCATTACACCAGCCACTCGACCGAACTCAACGCTCTTGCTCACTTTCTCCTGTAGCCTCTGTGCCTCCTCTTTGGGAAGCGCGCCGCCGTCTGGCAGTTCCTTGGAACGTTGCGCGCACCCTACGAGGAAGCGGTTTCCGAAACCATTCGCCTGATCCGTCACGGACAAATACCGCGACAGATCATCGCCTGTGGTGTGGCCGATGACTGAGATGTGCGACTCCGCGGCCCGGAGCGGAGAATTCTTTGTGAGAGTGCCTAGCGGGAGTTCATCCCACGCGCAGCGCAGGACCGGAGATAGTGTGTTTCCCTCCCTTTGCATTACTCTCAGTGCTGAGGCGAACTCGCTCTCGAGAATCAATAGCCTCTTGTCTTCGACACCTTCATCAACCAGAACCTTGGCGCCCTTCTTGTTTCGCCCCCAAATCTCGTCCCGCACGTGGTAAATGACACCTTCCCCGGAACTGAGGCCGGGCAAAACACGCGAGCGCGCCCAGCCATCGTCAATGGCACCAAGCGCTGCTCGGACCTCCCCAAGTGACGTGCCCTTGCGGGACTTGGCCGTGCGACCGACGATCAGAACAAATTCGTTCAAGTGATGTGGCGTGGCACCAACCATGAAATGCGGGCTCCTGCCGACAACACTGCCGAAACCAGCGAGGAACTGAAGGAGAATGGCTGCGGGATCAGCTTCGCTGTACGGGTCGATCGCGCGCACGAATTCACCGGCCAGGCCGTGAAAAGCCTCTGGAGCGAGTGGATCGGGCCAAGCCGGAGCCGCCGTGCTTCGTGCTCTCGCAATTTCTACGCGGGAGGTAATGCCGAGCCAGTCGCGCACTCGCCGTACCACTGCGTCTCCGACAATTTGTGCGAGCGTAGAGCCACCAGTTGCGGATCGACCCGCGTTTAGACGCTCGGCAGTTGACACGGCATCGCGGCCTCGCTGTCGGTGCTGTTCATCGCCAGCGGCTTGCGCGACTGCCTCCACGAACTGCGACACCTCTTCCTTGTCCCACCTCGCTCGTAGCAACATCCCGGCCAATGCAAGGGCCGCATCGTGGCGTTGACCTACGGCCGGCCAGTAACGCGCAAGCAGCGCGGCAGCTCCAATCCTAGCGACTGCCCGAGACAGAGTTGCGGCATCGGCGATTGCCGGATCGCCATAAGAGTCCCATTGCACAATTTCTCCGCACGGATGGACTGATGGTGGGGCGAGAGTCTGATGTCCGTCCTGACGGAGCTCGACAAGGGTTGATTGTTCAACGTGATTCACGTCGCCAGGATCAGAGAATTTCAAGTATGACAACGGCTGCGTGACACAATACCAGCGATGCGATCGAGGCTTGCCTGCACGACCGTGGACCAGCGGTGTGTGTGGCAGGAAGAAATCAGCAACAGCCAGGGCTTCCGCCGCGTCGAGATCGATGTCGATCAAGCCTCCGCTCGGGTGGCCCAGAAGAATCCCGATATTACCGCCGTTTGAGAAATACTGACCAAGTTCACACTCAGGAATCCGGAGATTTTGCCAGGCCGGCATGCGCGGTGCCTTCGCAGCGCGCGGAACCGGGACCACAACCCACCCGCGACCTGTGTACTCCAGCGCAGCCGCGAGCGTGTCCTGAGGCGTCGGGCGCACATCGGATCGCTGGGCTGTGTCTAACTGATCGAGAAAATCCAAGACAACGTCCGTGTAGATCCTGTCGGATTTTTGGTCTGGGTTCATCGCTGCTCTTCCCGCGCCGGAACGAACCCTTCACTGATGATGCGCTCGGCTTCGCTCTCTGGTATGCGAATTGCGCGACGACCCACCTTGACCTTCGAGATTCTTCGTGCGAGAAGCCAAGCGCGGGCGGTCGAAGGTTGGATCCCCAGCCTCTCGGCGAACTCCGACACTCGGAGAAGGCGCGAAACAATTTCTTTGGGCATCAATATCCCTCCGTGGTGATGCACGCAGCGAGTGTGCTACGCCAAGGGCGAGGGAGTACATAAGGTGACGGGGTGGGCTTTGTGCCCGTTCGTCTTACTGCCGGCGCAGAAGGCTGATGAGGGCCGAGTTCTCGGATCGCCACACGGTTTGGGCAACAGCATCGGACGTGCCGAGCGCAGGGGAGAGAATCCTGGCGACAAGCTCATCATTGAAGCTCCCCGTCTTGTCGTGGACATGCAGAACTATGGCTGCACGCGCCGCTCGACCTGTTAGGTTATTGCGGGGCTTAATTGATTTCCTTACACGTTCGAACTGGCCCGCAACATCACGCAGGTGATCTGAGAGGACGAGCTCGGAAGGCTTGTGAAGCAACGACTTGCCGATTACCCCTCCCAGCAAATGCTCAATATCGTCTGCACAGAGCCGCAGTCTCTTTAGGCTAGTTCGCAGCGTATCCGAATTAGAAAAGCCATAAAGCCCTTGCCATGTGTCTAAGCGATGCACGTCTGCGAGGATTTCCAGCATGGAAGCGAGGAATACCCCGTCACAATCCTTGCTGACAAGCGTGTCGAAGGCGTCGAACGCCTCATGGTTGGCCGGTTTTTTCCATCCGACCTTGTCGGTGAGGAAACTAGCAAGGGCGCTACGCAACGCCTCATCAACCACACCGATTGGCACTCTGCCCTTGCGGTGCATCGCCACCTCCCCCGCGTGGCTCCCAGTTGGAGTGAACGCGGCAGGCGGGCTGGGAAGCACGCGCCGTTCGGGAGCGACCCTAGCCGCGCAAGACCGATTCTATCATTGGAGTGCTTGACAGATTAACCCAAACAGTTTAGGTTATTGCGGTGAAACGCACTGACTTAAAGCACTTCACGAGTTGGCTCGGCAAGCGTAGCTACGCTGCGCGTGTCAAGCGTTTGGGAATTGAGCGCATCCGCGAGATTGCGCGAGAGAACGGCAAGAAAGGCGGCAGACCGCCTTCGAGGGGAGAAAAAGCACCATGATCTATCAACGAGGAAAGCAACGTACATACTGGATTCGCTTTCGATTCGCAGGCCGCTTCGTTCACGAATCGGCCCGCACCACTAGTAAAACAGTGGCGCGCGAGGCGGAGCGAGAGCGTCGCCGAGAACTGGAACTAAGCTGGAATCGAATCGAGCGGCGGACGTTGCCTCCGTCATTCCAGAAGGCGGCAACACAGTGGCTTGAGGCGGCTAAACCTCACCTCGCCGAGCGGACGCACGATATCTACGACGTGGCTATCCGCTGCCATCTCAGCCCGGCGCTCGGGTCAATGCTCCTGTCTGACATCAGCCCGCGCGCTGTGGAGAGTTATCAGACTCGCCGGAAGGCTCAAAGCGCTTCTGCCCGGACGCTCAACAAAGAGCTACAAGTGTTGCGGCAGGTTCTCAAGCGTTACAAGCTCTGGCCCTCGCTTCAGGGAGAAGTGAAGTTTGATCGGGAACCTGCCAGCATCGGCAAGGCACTGAAGCCGGAAGAAGAAACGAGACTACTCGCGGCCTGCGAGTCGAATTTGCTGCTTCACACGGTCGTTTCCGTCGCTCTGAACACAGCTTTGCGAAAGAACGAAATTCGGACGCTGCGCTGGGGGCAGATAGACCTGTTCGAGCGTACGCTCACAGTAGGCCTCACTAAAACCGAAGGCGGTAGCGGAAGGATCGTCCCGCTCAATAGTATCGCCTATGCTGCCCTAGTCAGGTGGGCGGGACTGTTCCCCGAGGCAAAGCAAGAGGACTACGTCTTCCCGGCCAGTGAGAATGCCCGGCTGGATTGCAAGAAGCCCAACCTGAGCAAAGTTAACCCCTCGCTCCCAATTAAGTCTTGGAGAACGGCTTGGCGGAGAGCATTGACGGATGCGGGGCTACAAATGCGCTTTCACGATCTGCGCCATTGCTGTATTACCAAACTCGCGGAGAGCCAAGCGAGCGAACAAACCATCATGGCTATCGCGGGACACCTGAGTCGGGCAATGGTGGAGCATTACAGTCATATCAGGATGGCAGCGAAGCGCTCGGCGCTCGATGGTATCGCAAAGCAGGCGCAGCCTACCGATTCTCAGGCTAGTGTGAACCAAAACGTGCACCAAGTCGCGGAGGCCCCTTCCAGGCCCTCGGCTAACTGATTGAAAAGAATGGTGGGCCTGGGTAGAGTTGAACTACCGACCTCACCCTTATCAGGGGTGCGCTCTAGCCAGCTGAGCTACAGGCCCGCGAACGAAACAGAAGCGATTCATTCATGATAGGTGGCAAGCGGCGGGTTGGTCAAGACGTTCGCCGCGATTGCTTGCCGCACGCCAAGAAGGGTGGACGGCGCTACGCAGCAAGGGAAAATGGATTTCGTCAGTCCTTCAGCAGAGCATCGAATACAAGCATCGCAAAGGCTGCCATGATCAGGGTGATGGCAAGCACCGCCAGGGCGTCGGTCGTCATACCCCAAGAATCGGCCGGTAGAGGAGGATTGTCGATACGGCATTACGCTCGTGTTGCCGGGCGCGCAATATGGATTTCGACAGGCAGCCCGGTATGCGGTACAGCGTCGCGGTCAGTTGACGATCATCTCGTCGACGTAGCACCAGCGCCAGTCTTCCCCGGGCTCGAAGGATTGGATGATGGGATGGTGGGCCTGGTGAAAATGCTTGGTGGCGTGCTTGTTCTTCGAGCTGTCGCAGCATCCGACGTGGCCGCAGCTTAGACAGAGCCGCAAGTGAACCCACGTGTCGCCCATCTCGAGGCATTCCTTGCACCCGTTCCCGGTCGGTTTCACGTCGCGAATTTCCTTGGTGTGCTTGCAGTCTTTTGCCATGCGGGGCCTCCGAATTTGGCCGAGTCCCGATTATACCCCGGCTCGCGCAAAACCATTTTTGGCGAGGCCTAGTGGCGGGCTTGCGCCGCTAGGCGTGGGCGGCGCTATCGCGAAAACTGGCGAGCGCTTGCGCTTCGTCCGTATAGGTGGGAAGGCATTGCACCAAGCGGGTGAGTTCGAGAATCTCCCGCACATGCCCGTTGGGATTCAGAATCTTCAGGCTGCCACCGTCGCGTTCGAGCGTGACGAACGATCGCACCAGCGTACTGATGCCCGAGCTATCCACTTGCGTCGCTTCAGAGAGGTTGATCAAGACGTTGCACGGCGCGCTTTCGGCGAGCTTGCGCAATTCGGCGGCGAGAGAGTCGTTGGTGGGGCCGAGGACAATGCGGCCTCGCAAATCTAAAATCGTTACGTTGCCGGATTTTCTCTCGGAAATTCTCAGGTCCATCGCCCCCTCCTCCGGCCGCCGGGCCGGCACGAGGTCGAGCCAGTGCGCGGGGCGGCCAAACTGATTCGAACGCAGGCCAGCATTATAGCGCCCGAAGCCGTTGAAAACGCAAGCGCCTGCCCTCTGGAGCCGGCCCTACTTGGCTTGGATGGATTCGAGGTAGGTGGTCAGGTCGTCGATGCGCGCGGCCACCTTCGCTTGGTCGGATTTGATGACCGCGTTGAATATCACGCCCCAGACGGGCATCTCAGCGGGCCCGTGATCGGGCATGCTGACGCCGCTGCGCAGCACGGACTTGACGTAGCTGGCCGGAAATACTCCGTCGTGACGCTTGGCCAGTGTCGTCAAATCGGGCGGCGACTCCTTGAAAGGTGATGACGCGGGCGGAGGCCCGTTACCCTTGCCATCGTTTCCGTGGCACACAGCACAATTTCGCTTGTAAATCCTGGCCCCAACTGCGGTGGACGAGGTGGGTTTCGTTTGCTTCGCCGGTTTCGCCTGCGCCGCGCAGAGGCTCGCGACGAGTCCCAAGAGCGGACAACACAGGATCGCTTTGCGCGTGATGCCAGAAATCATGAGAGGTGGCTCCATTATTCCAGCGACGAAGGTTTTGTCAATGAAGCTATGGTTTGCAGCGTTTGCGCGGATCTGCTCTTCGGGGCCCCGTGCGCGGAGAGTGCGGCCTTCACGCGTTCGGTGGTGAAGGGAACCTGGCGGATTCGCGCGCCGGTGGCGTCGAAAATCGCGTTACCGATCGCGGCGGCAGCCAGCGTGATCGCCGTCTCTCCTGCGCCGGTCGCCTTGGCATCCGGGCGATCGATGAGAACGCTCTCGATGAGCGGCGGCTCGATGCCGAGCGGCAGCGAGTGGTAGGTGCGCCAGTCGATCGACGTCACCTGATGATCGTCCCAGGTGATCTCCTCGCCCAGCGCGCGGCTCATTCCTTGCAATATTCCGCCTTCGGCCTGATTGCGCAAGCCGTCGGGATTCGAGATCGGCCCGCAATCGAGGGCTACGACGAACCTGGTGGGCTTCACGCGGCCCGTCGCTTGATCCACTTCCACTTCCGCGACGAGCGCGGCGTAGCCGTTGTCGCCCTCGTATGCTACGCAAGCAACGCCGCGCCCCTTGGCGACTCCGGTGCGCCTGTTTCCGCGCTTCGGTGAAGGGCGCGCGTCCCAATTCGCCGTCTTGGCCGCGGCCTTCACTACATCCATCAGGCGCGGATCGCTCAGATGCTTCAGGCGGTACGCGACCGGATCGGCCTTCACCCGCGCGCCGATTTCGTCCATGAAACATTCGTGCGCGAACGTGTTTTGCAGGCGCAGGGGCGAGCGCAGCGGTCCGGTGAAAAAAGGGGACTTCACGGCGCGCGTCAGCACGCGTTCGCTGCGAACCGATCCGCCTCCGCCGCACTTGCCGCTGACGCATCCCGCCACATACGACGGCACCGCGTTGCTGCCGTTGCGCAGCTCGCCACTCGGCTCGACGGCCGTTCGCGGTGTGATCGTCTCCGGCTCGAAGCCGGCCAGCATGCCGGTGATGACGTTTCCCGGCGTTTCGTACCCGGGCCTCCCGCCTAAGGATACCGACCAGCTGGTACAGTCCCATGCGGTGATGGAGCCGCTCGCATCGACACCCACTTGCTGTTCGATCACGCACGCGGAGCCGTAGTTTTCGGAGATGAATTCGTCGTGACGCGTGAGCTGTACGCGAACGGGCTTGCCCGCCGCTTGCGACAGCAGCGCCGCATCGTAGGACACAGTATCCGCCGCGTTGAGTCCGTAGCATCCCGAGCCGCGAACGAAAATCACACGCACGCTTTCCAGCGGCAAGCCGGTGAGCATGGAAATGCCGTGCTGCGTCGGATAGACGGACTGCGTCGGCGACCAAATCGTGGCGCGATCCGCGCGCACGTCGGCTACAGCGCATGATGAACCAATCGATCCGTGCGCCTGGTAGGGATACGAATAGACTGCCTTCACGACGCGCGCCGCGGACTTCAACTTCGCGTCCACGTCCTTCGAGTCGACGAGCATGAAGTCGCGCGAAGGCTGTTTTCGGATGAAGCTGTAGAAGTCCGCTTGCGGCGGCAGCACGGGCCCGGGCTTCCACTCGACCTTCAGCTGCTTCGCGGCTTGCGCCGCCTGCCACTGCTTCTCCGCTACGACGCCGACGAAATTCTTCCGCACGACTACCTTGATCAAGCCGGGAACGCGCTCGACCGATCGCTCGTCGACGTTGGCAACGGTTGCTCCCGCCTGCGGCGGACGGACGACGCGGCCGTGGACCATTCCCGGCACATGCACGTTGTGAACAAATTCGAATGTGCCGGTCACCAGCGCCACGCGGTCCATCGAGGGCACCGGTTGGCCCAGCACCGTCCACTCGCGTGGCGACCGGCGCTTGGCTGCGGGATTGACGGGCAGATTGAATTGCTTGCCGCCAATCAGTTCGCCATAGCTCAGACGGCTGCCGCCCTTGGAGCTGATGATTCCATCCTTTGCAGCCAGCTGATCGATCGGCACCCCGAGCGTTTCCGCCGCCATTCCGATGAGAGCCTCGCGCGCGGTTGCCGCCGCCTGCGCGAGATTTCGCGCGTTGAAATTCGTTGGAGTGGACTGGCTTCCCGACGTAGTTCCCTGATCCGGAGTGACCGATGTATCGCACTGAATCAGTTTTACCCAGCCAAGCGATACGCACAGCTCCTCAGCCACCAGCTGCGTCTGCACGGTTTGCATGCCCTGCCCGAGATCGCATTTTCCCGTGTACGCGGTTACCGTGCCGTCGGACGCAACCGCCAGCCATGAATCGAGCTTCAACGGATCAACATGCGATGCGTGGGTGTCGAACGGTCCCTGCGCCGCGGCGAGGGGCGCGAACGTCGACGTCGCGCTAAAACTCACCACCAGCGCGCCGGAAGCTTTCAGGAAATCGCGGCGTGAGAGTTCTCGTCTCATGCGCGCCTCGACTGGTAGAGCCTGATGGCGCGGACCATTCGCGCGTGGGTGAAGCACCTACACAACACTCCCGACATCGCCTGCCGAATCTGCTCCTCAGACGCCCTCGGATTTTCGTCCAGAAGAGCTTTCGCCGTCAGGATCACGCCGCTCAGGCAGAACCCGCATTGCGACGCGCCCTCGTCGATGAAAGCCTCCTGGATCAGATGCGGCTTTTCCGCGGTGCCGATCCCTTCGAGGGTCGTCACCTCGCGACCCGTTACGGCGCTGACGGGCATCACGCACGAGCGCACCGCACGCCCCTGGACGATCACCGTGCAGGCTCCGCATTGCGCGAGCCCGCAGCCGAACTTAGGGCCGCGCAATTGCAGTTCGTCGCTCAACACGTAGAGTAGCGGCGTCGCGGGATCCACGTCCACCGTGTGACCGTTGCCGTTCACCTTCAAAGGAATCGCAGGCATAATCTCGCTCCCAGACAAAGCTCACACGTTCTAAGTGTAGCGCCGCGGCAAGCGCGCCTTGCGGAAACAGCCCGATCAAGGCTCAGCAAAGTAAATCAGCGAACACAAAACCATCCCGTTCCACGATTTCGCCGCGGCGCACGGCGATCGGCGCGCGGAACATCGGGCCAGCGCAAGCGAACGTATGAAATTCTCCGTTTTCGCCGCAAGGGTCGACCGAGGAAGGCAGTTCGGCCAGCAGTGCCGCATTCCACTCGCGCCCGGCGAACGATCGATCGAGCTTCCGTGGATCGACGCACGTGAGAAACGAGCGCAATCCGCCCGCGATCATCTCGCGTGCAAGCTGCCGCGTGGGAATGCCCCAAAGAGGAAACAGGGGCGTGATCCGGCATTTCGCAAGGTTTTCCTCGCGATATCGGCGAACGTCTTCGAGAAACAGGTCGCCAAAAATGACGTGCGTTACGCCTTCGGCCTGCGCGCGGCCCATCGCAATGGACATTGCGCGTTCGTATTCTTCATTTGGGCAAGGCGAGGGGATTGGCACGACAACGAGCGGCAGCCCGGCGGCAGCCGCCTGGGCTTCGAGCAGC
>Ga0335074_10008147_pt1 | contig 14562 bp, 9 predicted proteins | sample Lox_Sample_23_FD_206715 | JGI IMG/M metagenome (GOLD analysis project Ga0335074, IMG submission 206715) | Soil microbial communities from Loxahatchee National Wildlife Refuge, Florida, United States - Lox_Sample_2.3 | ecosystem: Environmental > Terrestrial > Soil > Wetlands | place: USA: Florida...
CTTCGCGCGGACGCGAATCTCCGGGGGGCCGGCGGCTCGCGCACGCCCTCGGCGCCGCGCTCGCGACGGTATTCGACGGCGCCCGCCCGCACGTCCCCGAGAGCACCGTGCGCGCCGCACTCGAGCGGCTGCGCAGCGAGCGTATCGATGCGGTCGTGAGCTTCGGGGGAGGCTCTTGCTCGGATCTCGGCAAGGCGGTGTGCTACCACGCCGAGCAGGCGAGCGGGGAGCCCGGAAAGACCTGCTTCGACCGGCCGCTCGTCCCGCACATCACCATCCCGACGACCTACTCGGGAGCGGAGGTGACGCCGTTCTTCGGCGTGACCGACGAGACGGCGCGCCGCAAGTCGGGCGCCGGCAGCCCGACGACAGCGCCAGCGGCCGTGCTCTACGATCCCGAGCTCACGCTCGATCTGCCGCCTCGAGCGAGTGCCGAGACCGGAATGAACGCGCTCGCCCACTGTGTCGAGGCGGCCTGGTCGCCCGTGCGCACCGCGGAGGCCGAGGCGCTTGCGCTTGCCGGGGCCGGACAGATCTATCGCGCGTTGCCGCGCGTCGTCGAGAATCCGCACGATCTCGCGGCGCGCCGTGCGATGCTCGCCGGCGCCATGCTCGCGGGCAGATGCCTGCAGAATGCCTCGATGGGCGTGCATCATGGGCTCGCGCAGATGGTCGGCGGGCGCACCGGAGTGAGTCACGGGCTCGCGAACGCCTTGATTCTGGCTCGCGCTGTCGAGTTCAATGCGGATGCCGTTCCCGATGCGATCGTGCAGCTGGCCGCGGCCTTCGGCCGGCACGATGGCGATGCCGCCCGGGCGATCGACGATCTGCGCGAGCGGCTCGGGCTGCCGGCACGCCTCTGCGAATGCGGTGTCAGCGCCGAGGACATCGAGGTGATTGCCCGCCTGACGCCGGCGAACGCAACGATCGCCAAGAATCCGAAGCGAGTGCGCGAGGAGGATGCCCGCGCGATCCTCACCGCGGCGTTCTGAGCTCCGCCACTCCGTCGGTCCGGGAGCGCGACGCTCAGGCCGTCGCCGACCGCCAGCCCTCCTTGTACTGTGCGCGGGCGACAGTCGCATAGGGCGCCGGGGAGACGATCGCTCTCACTGCCATTTGCTTGTGCCGCTCGACGGTCGCCTTGCGAGTTCCACCGTCCGGCTCTCCCCAGATGACCCGCACCTCGCTACCCACTTCGACGGTCGGATCGATGACACCGAGCGACAGGGCGCTGTGCTCGCTTTCGCTGTAGCCGGTCCACATCGAGAGTCCAATGCGAGAGCCGTTCTGGTCGAGGACGGAGTCGAAATTGAAATATCCGTAGTTCGCGAGCGGCAGATCGAAATGTCTATACCCGATATCGTCCGTGCGCAGCATGGAGGCGAATATCGCCGTGAGATCCGCGCTGTTCCAGGCGAAGGTCACCTTCTTCGGCTCCGCGCCCGGATCCATCTTCTCGAGTGCCGAGCGACCGATGAAGTCGTGATCGAACTTGATGAAGTTCCCGTATCCGAGTGCCCAGGGGCTGAGGTAGTAGTCCTCTATTCGCTTGGATACGAAACTGCCGGCGATGGCGCCCACCGCTTCGATGCTATCGGCCGGGAGCCACTCGCGGTACGCGCGCAGCGCGGGTCCCGTGTAGATGGCCGGCAGAGGGTCGGGTATCCAACCGGACTCCAGCGTGTTCGTGGGGTAGGCGCGACCCCCGCAGGCTCTGATGCCGAACTCCTCGCCTGCTGCCATGATCGCGTCGCGAATCTTGGCGTAGCTCCCGTAGTCGCCCCAAATCTCGAGACCCGGGACTCCGGACATTCCGTGCCGCAGCGTGCGCACGCGCTCCCCGGCGATGTTCATGTGACCCATGCGGAAGAACTTCACCTTCTCCATCGCCCGGCCATTGAGCTTCTCGATGATCGCCCAGGCGTTCGGACCCTGGATCTGGAAGCGCCAGTACTTGCGGGTGACCGGTCTTCCCATCGGATTCATGGGCGAGCGGCGATCCGTTTCGATCTCGAGGTTCGCGTAGCCACCCGTCGCACCCTGATAGCGCAGCCAGTTCCCTGCCGGCGGACGGCCGACGAATATGAATTCGTCCTCGGACTCCCGAAACAGGATGCCGTCGCCTATCACGTAGCCATCGGGGCTGGTGGGAACGTACTGCTTCGCGACGTTCACCTGGAAATCCGCCACACTGTTGACGGCGGTATCGCTGATCAGCTTCAGTGCGCCGGAGCCCCGAAGAATCACGTTGTCCATGTGATGTGACTGGTCGAAGAGCACGGCCGTCTCGCGCCATGCCCGTTGCTCGAGGCGCCAGCTCGAGTACTCCGCAGTGACGACCGGCACGACGTAGGCGGGATTTTGCGCATTGCGCAGGGTCTCGACGATGTTTCCGGAATCGATCACATCCTGCAGCGTCTTCGGCGTCTTGGCACTCATCGCGTCGTGACTCCCGTGATATTGGCATTCGGCTCCGATACCGCTAATGATGTCCTCTGCTTCGCAATCTTTCCAGCGAAACCTCGAGCAGCGGGAGGTCCGTCCTGCAGCAGCCGACGTGCGAGATTTCCCAACTGCGAAAGCTGATCGCTCGATTTCAGAGCCACTACGTGCTCGTCCATGTCAGGCTCGTCAGCGGCCGCAGCACCACACTGGGCGATTGACCCATGGGTGTGGCAAAGTCAAGATCGCCCGGCGCGGTCGATACGCGGCAGGTCACAAGAACACCAGCGGATCACTTATGGATCTCGGAATAGGGGGGCGCAAGGCAATCGTCAACGGCGGAAGTGCCGGCCTCGGGCGCGGGACCGCGTTGGCGCTCGCCCGCGAAGGGGCGGAACTGTTTGTTTCTGCGCGCGGCGAAGATCGTCTCCTCAGGACCTGTGAGGAGATCAGGCGGATTAGCGGGGCCTCGGTGACCCCCATCGTCGCTGATCACTCCACCTCCGCAGGTCGCTCCCGCATCCTCGCCGCGTGCCCGAGCCCGGACATATTCGTCGGGACCTGCTCGCCACCTCCATTCATCGAGGACTACGCCAGCGTGACGCAAGAGGATTGGCGGGCCAACCTCGAGCTGACTCTGATATCGCCGGTGGAAATGATGCGAGCGATCGTCCCCGGAATGGTACAGCGCGGGTGGGGCCGGATCGTCAACATCGGCACCGGTGCGGCGAAGTTTCCCGTTGCTCTGCGCGTTCTGTCCGGGCCACCGCGCGCGGCGCTGGTCAATTATTCGGTCGCACTTGCCCGCAAGGTTGCGCGTTACAACGTAACGATCAACTGCCTACTGCCCATCATGCACGACACCGATGGGATACGAGAGATTCTAAGTGGCTACGCGACACGGAAGGGGACCACGGTCGAGGCCGAGATGGACGACATGGTGCGCTCGCTGGGCATACCCGCCGGCCGCTTTGGTAATGCGGATGACTTTGGATCGATTGCTGCTATGTTCTGTAGCGAGTACTCGAACTACGTCACGGGCCAAAGTCTCGTCGTGGATGGTGGATTCGAGAACTCGACATTCTGACCGGCGCTCGGCCTGAGGGGGGTCGCGTGGATACTGTGCAGAACATCAATGCCTTCGTTCGCGTTGCACGCCTCGGAAGCTTTTCGGCTGCCGCGCGCGAGTTGGGCGCGGCGCCCTCGGTGGTGACGAAGCGTATCTCGCAGCTCGAGAAGAAGCTCGGGCTGCGGCTGATCAACCGCTCCACCCGTGGTCTTGCGCTCACGTCGGACGGGGAGCGTTTCCTCGCGCGGTTCGTGCGACTGCTCGCTCAGCACGACGAGATCTTCGCCGGGCCGTCCGTTCGCAGAGACCGGGTCGAAGGCATGATCCGGATCCAGACCCCGCCGACGATCACCTCCATGTTCCTCGGCACCATCTTGATAGAGTTCCAAGAGCGCCACCCGCGCGTAGACATGGAAATCATCTTGATGGAGCGCTCCGTCAACCCGCTGGAGGAAGGCTTCGACATCGCGCTCGGCGCGTGGCCGATCTCGTATCCGAACGTCATCGACGTTGCGCTGTGCCCGTACGAGCTGGTGCCCGTTTGCGCTCCCGAGTACTTGAAAGCGCACTCAGCGCCCACACACCCGACCGAGTTGGCGGATCATTCGTGTCTGACGACCGTGCTCTTTCGGACCACGTGGGCGTTCACGCATTCTCAGGGGTCGATGAACGTCGAGGTCCACTCTCGGCTGCAATCGAGCGACGCCAGAATGATTCGCGACGCTGCCTTGCGGGGAATGGGTATCACCGTTCTTCCCCGCTTCCTCGTCAATGGGGACCTTAGATCCGGTGCGCTCGTGCGTGTGCTCGACGACTTCTCTCTGACTGGTTATTGGCTCAAGGTATTGGTCCCACGCATGAGGATGAATCGGCCAGCGGTGCGCGAACTGGTGGAGTTCCTCAAGTCGAGGATGCAGCCCGTACCGCCGTGGGAGCAATAGGACCCGAGGTCCACTTCCTTGCCGCTGCTTCCGCGGCAACCTTTCGCAAATCACGAAAGCTGATCGCCAGTTCCGTGGCTTCTTGAGGAGATTTCACGGGACTATCGTTCATCGATAGCGCCAAAGCGAGAAAGCATCCGGTGCGAGTCGATGTCGCCAGGGTTGTCGATGGGGCCAGCTTTGGTGCGGTCCACCTGTGGGTCATCGTCATCGGCTTCCTATGCATGACCACGGACGGGTTCGACCTCCAATCCATGTCTTTCACGGCGCCCGCCGTCGCGGTGGAGTGGACCATCCGACGCGAGCTACTCGGACCGGTCCTGGCGGCCAGCATCGTCGGAATGGCCGTGGGATCGGTCCTCCTGGGATGGATCGGAGACAGGATCGGCCGAAAGAGGTCCTTCGGGCTTTGCTTTGCATTGATGTGTCTGGGGTCTATCGGGAGCTACCTGTCGCGCGACCTCCTCCAACTGACGATATCTCGGCTGATCACTGGCCTTGCGCTCGGCGGCGCGACGCCGCTCGCGACGGCCCTGATCTCCGAGTGGACCCCGAAATCATGGAGAGCGCTTGCGATTGCCATCGTGATCGTGGCTGTACCGGCAGGCGGCATGATCGGCGCTGCCGTCTCCGAGCGCATCATACCCACGTACGGATGGCGCGCCGTATTCCTCGTCGGCGCGCTGGTCCCGCTACTCTGCCTGGTCGTCACCTGGCTCGAGGTACCGGAGTCACCGCATTTTCTCGCGCGCTCACCAACGCGGCGCGTCCAGCTCGCAGTGCTTTTGAATCAGATCGTCCGCGACCGTCCATTTACCGGCGAGGAGGAATTCGTCGCGACCGCTCCGCGCACCACGCAGCGAAACGAGCTGTTTGCGCTGCTTCAATTCCCCTATCTCTCGACGACCGTGATCCTATGGATCACGTTTTCATTGAATACCCTTGCGTTGTATGGCTTCGTCAATTGGCTACCGACCATCATGGCCTCGACCGGTATATCGCTCGTTACCGCTCTCGGTAGCGCGGCTTGGTTCAACATTGGCGGTGTGCTGGGCGCGATCTGCGGTTCAGTCCTGATTTCTTGGTTGGGCTCGCGTCTCGTCGGCTCTATGACCGCCCTCATGGCCATGATCGCAGTGTTTGTCGTAGGCATGATCGTCGCGTCGATCCATTCGGAGGGCTCCCCGTGGCTCCTTCCGGCAGTCCTGATCTGCGGAATGTGCCTGAACGGGACGCAGGTGTTTCTGTATGCCGTCGCGGCCAATGCTTACCCGACACCGATCCGGGCGACCGGGGTTGGTTGCGCGGCGGCGGTGTCCCGCGTCGGAGGCGTCGGAAGTTCCGTGGTCGGAAGCGCGATGTTTCTGCTCGGTCTCTCGGTGACCACGTATTTCGATGTGCTCGCGGCCGTTGCGGGCGGCGTCATGCTTGGATTTGTTTTTCTTCGTGGGCAGATCTCCCGAACCGCTTGACTCGAGGGCTTGTCCGGGGAGCATCGCTTTCCAGTTCACGAAAGCTGATAACTTGGTTCAGCCGGTTCAATCGATTGTCCGGACGGGTTATGGTCGCTGCGGTCGCGTGGAAGTGCGCCGAGATGCACGCGAAAGAGGGAGTGTCAGCCGCGCGAGCCTTCCTCGGTCGGTACGTACGATGGCCCCTGCCGCGCGGTCGGGATTGATTCCGCACGAACAAGGACGAAGTGAATGCCCCCGCCAATAGGCTTCCTCGGCTTGGGTGTGATGGGAATGCCCATGGCAGAGCACCTCGCCGCGGCCGGCTACAGCCTTACGGTCTACGACATCGACAGCGTGCCTCTGCGGCGCCTGCAGGCCGCTCGGCCGGATGTTGCCGTGGCCGACAGTCCCAAACGCGTCGCTGCTGCATCCAACGTCGTGATTACGATGTTGCCATCTGGTCGCGAGGTGCGAGATGCTGTGCTCGGCGCAGATGGGCTCTTGGAGGGGTTCGCTGCGGGCAGCCTGCTTCTGGATACGTCCTCCTCGGAACCCTGGTACACGAAGGAGATTGCCGCTGCGCTGGGCAGAATCGGTGTCGCGATGGTGGATGCGCCCGTATCGGGGGCGGAGGCTGGTGCCCTGGCTGCGGAGCTTGTCTTCATGGTCGGCGGTGAGTCGGACTCGGTGAAGCGCGTAGCGCCCCTGCTGGCGGTCCTCGGCCGCAAGATGTTTCATCTCGGCCCGACTGGTTGCGGTCACGTCATGAAGTCGATCAACAATCTGATCACGGCGATCACATTCATGGCGACAGCGGAAGGACTGATCCTCGGCACTGCCAGCGGGCTCGATCCTGCGGTGATGAACGCGGTGCTCAATGCGTCGACGGGGATGTCGTGGATCACGCAGATGCACATCGCCCAGCGAATCCTCAGTCGCCGCTTCGATGACCCTTTTAAGCTCGACCTCATGGTCAAGGACGTTAGTATCGCGCTGCGTATGGCGAACGACTCGCAGATCGAAGTCAAATTGTCGACTGCGGCTGCAGAGCTGTGGCGAGAGATTCAGGGCAGGACTCCCAAAGGCGGCAGCGTGAGCGAGCTGGTGCGTGCCCTCGAAGCGGACTCTGGCGTGCAGATCAAATCGCCAGTGTCGGCAACCCCGAGGCCGTAAACCTGGCCCTGCCTAGGTGCGCCGCAGAGAGATGTCCCGGCGAACCCATACCGCAGCAACCGGACCGACCGTATGGCGCGGCAGTGATCAGCGGAGGCAGGACTGGACGGTCCCGCTCGGTCCCGACGAAAGCGCGGAGCTGATTCGGATCGCCGAGCGGCTGCGCGGGCATTCCCTGGAGCAGCTCGGGCGCGCCGACTTCCCCGTCTCCCGAGCCGCCTCGAAGTTCGCGAAAATCGCGGAAATCCTCGAGCGAGGCAGCGGTTTTGTCATGCTCCGGGGTCTGCCTGCGGCGACATTGCCGGGTGATGTGCTGCAAATCGTCTACTGGGGAATTGGCGCTCACCTCGGGATCGGCGTATCGCAGAGCGCTACGGGTGATCGCCTCGGGCACGTCTACGACCGCGGTACGCAGGACAAGGAGCGCTATTACACGCGAGGCGGTGCACTCGAGTTCCACATGGATCCCGTGGACGTCGTTGGCCTGTTGTGTCTGCGAACCGCGCTCGCAGGTGGCGCCAGCCGCATCGCGAGCGCTGGAGAGATCCACAACATCATCCTGGCGGAACGACCGGATCTTCTGGAGATCCTGTATCGCGGCTTCCATAACAGCCGACGCGGGCACGGAGAGACGAGGCCATCGGAAAGGGTACCCGTCTTTGCACGAGGCGCGTACGGAATTGAATGCTACTTCCTGCCCGTCACGGTTCGCCAGGCGACGGAGGAAGGTTGCTCATTGTCCAGCAGTGAAGAGGAGGCGCTTGCATTCGTTGAGCGGGTCGCCAATCGGCCTGGGGTGTTCCTCGACATGGACTTCTGCGTCGGCGACATCCAGTTCCTCAATAACAGGGCGGTCTTGCATGCGCGCACCGACTACGTGGACGCGTCAGAGCCCGAACGCAAACGTCACCTGTTGCGCCTCTGGCTCATGATGCCGGGATGGCAGCCACGACCGACATCCATGCTCTTCCACGAGCGCGTGGATCGGGCTGGCGGCGGGGTGCGAGCGGAGAATGCCCGCGATTGAGCGCGACTTCTGACGGCGGAGCAGTCGGCGGCCGTCAAAGAGGGAACTCTCTCACAGGAAATCGCGTCGCACAGAAAACTCGAACTCGCGTGGCGGGGCGACGTTTGCCGTGGTGTTGAAGCCAGTGCCGGTAAAGAGGTCGTAATAGTAGTACTTGTCGAAAAGATTGGTCGCCGAAAAGATGAATGACCACTTGCTGTTATTGGGCTCGTAGGTAATCTTGGCATTGAAGATGGACCGAGCCGGGATGATATACAACGGCGCCGGCGGCCCAACTGCAGGGTTCGGATTGAATGTCTGCAGACTTTGATAGATCCAATCGACGCGAGGCGTGAACACGCCGATCTGCGAGTTCACGGAGTATTGCGCGCCGCCGGAAATGTTCCAGTGGGGTTGTATCAGATTCCCGGGAGCGATGTACCCCGGTTGCCCGACCTGCGTCACCCCGGACTGAAAATCGTTATAGCCACCATCCAGATTGAGCACCAAACGCGGTAGCGGCTCGGCGCTAGCCTCCAGCTCCACACCCTCATCTCTAGCGCGAGTCGCAGTGTAAAGTCCCCACTCGACGGAGCCCCCAGCGGGACAGTCAGAAGGGAGCAGGACGGGGGTGGGAGGGGGCTTCTGACCGAGGCATTCGTAATCCGATAAGTAGCTCAGATAGCTCTTGTAGTCCTCGTAATAGCCGGCCAAATTCAAACGCAACCGATGATCGAGGAATTCACTCTTCAAGCCCGTCTCATAGGATATTAGTTTCTCGGATGGAATCGGAGTCAGCTGATAGATGGTGATCGGACGTGCGAACACACCGGGCGGGCGTGAACCCGTCGCAATCGTGGCGTAGGCCATGAGATCGTCGGTAAATTGATAGTTCGCACCCGCCTGCCAATCGACCAGGTTGACCTTGGCGGTGAAAGGCGTCGGAATCACGAGTTCCCCGGGATGGTCGAAGGAGTAGCTCTTCTCGTCGGCAGAAAAGCGTGCGCCCGCTGAGAAGCTAAGGCGATTGGTCAGGTGATATATACCGTGGAAATAGCCGGACTTGTTATCGACAACCACCCGATCCTGAACAGACCAGCCGACAAGCACATAGGTCTGTGCACCGCCGAGGGACTCGGAGGCTCGCAGGTCGAATCCGCCCGCGACCCACTCCAATTTGTCGTCGAACAGCTTGCCCGTGAAACGCAACTCGCTCGTCCCTTGGTACACCTTAAAGGTGGCGTCGGCATATGCGAATGCGAGTGGCGACAAGTCTGCATCTGCAACCTGATTCCCGCCGTATTCGCTGTATGCGACGATTGCCTTTAGATGAACTTTGTCCGTGATGTCGTAGTCCATCTTCCCGTTCAAATCCGTCTCATTCTGGCCCTGCTGATTCGGGTACGACAGGGTACGAAGCGGTGAGTCGAGACTCGCGTAACTCGAATATGGTTGCCCGGGCGGCGGCAGGAACACGTTGCTGTAGCTGATGCCGTACTTTGTGTAGACACTGTTGTTGTAGAGTGAGACGAAATCATCGCAGCAGGGAGGACTCGCATTGACGAGAACCTCGGGCCCGGCTTCGTCCACCTCGTCGCTGTAGGCGGCCTCAAAGTTGAATTCCAGCTTGTCCGTGGCTACGTAGCGAAGCAGCGCGCGGGTGGCGTTCAGGTCGGTGCCGCCGAAGGTGCCGATCTTGCATCCGTTCTGGTAGGAGCTGGGCTCGGCGAGCGGGAAAGTACCCGAGAGAGCCGGTGTGCCGAGTTGCTTCATCTCGCAGGTGAAGTCCAACTGATTGACGTAGCCGTCCTGCTTGTTTGTGACTCCGGCAATGCGCAGGAACAGCTTGTCTGGAACGAGCGATACGTCAAATGCGCCTTTGAGATCGACTTGGTTGAAGCTGCCGTATCCCGCCTGCAGATAGCCTGTGTCATCTCCCTGCGGAGTCTTGGAGAACAGCCGTATTGCTCCACCGATGCTGGCGTTGCCGAACAGTGTGCCTTGAGGGCCGCGTAGAACCTCCACGCGGTCGAGGTCCATGAGATCGAGGGCGGAGCCAAACAACGTATTGTGGTAAACGTCGTCGACGTAGATGCCCACGGAAGGCTCGAAGGTGAAGTTATAGTCTCCGGCAGTGACGCCTCGGATGACGATGGTCGGCGTAGTGCCTTCCTGGGCGTCACCCGGATGGGTATACAGATTGGGCACGGCGTCGCCGAGCGTTGTTACGTTCGTAAGATCCCGGGAGGCCAGGTCCTCGCCGGTAAGAGCCGTGACCGCGAGTGGAGTCGACTGTACGTTCTCCTTGGTGTATCGGGCGGTGACCACGACCGACTGGAGCTCACCGGTGTCGCTGCTGGACTCAGTCGGAGCGTTCGTTTGGGGCTGGGTGCTCGGTGCCGCTGCCGTCTGGGGCTCACCGACGGCGGCGTTGGGGACGTTCTGAGCGTTTGTTGTCATCGCCGTCGCGGTCGTCAGGCAGATGACTGCGACGACCGACGCGCGCTTGGACGTGCAAGATGGGCGCCCTAAACGAATCGCGCGTACACCAACCATACTGTCCCCCTCGCCGCGGTGCGAAACCCGGAGGTCCACGGCCCGAACGATTCTCGCGGCGGCCGCAAGCGGCCGGTCCCGGGATTTGTGTTTGTTTCTGCCTTAAGAATAGCGGCCTCGCCAATGTCGCAGAACTCCCAAAACTGCGTGACCAGCTTTCGTAATCGGGAAATCCGCAAACGGTCGTTCAAAGAAGACGTAGCGCGGCCACGCGCGCCGCCTACGAACTCATGGGGCTGCTGCATGGTCGCCGCGTTTCCGGCACTCAAACTATCGCTGCAGTGTCTCCTGCGACCGGAATAGCGTGTGGATTGGTGCGCAACCGTGCGACTCGCTTTCAAAGCCGTCCCGGCGTAGAGGATCCCGGAAAACAGTGTCTTACTCTCGTGTTACACCGCCGGAGACGCGAAGAACCGTAGGGCGGAGATTGAACTCGGTGAGAGTTTCCGGATTACGAAAGCTGATCGCGCGCTTCCGTGAGTTCTGTAGCTCTGATCATGTGACTAGACTCGCCCAAAGGCGGCGGCTACGGGACACGAATTCCGACGACCACAAAACCAGAGGCGTCGAGGCCGTCGCATTTGCGGCTGCAGCAGCGTGCTGCCAGTGCCGGCCACATGGTGAGATCGGTCTGCCGGCGCACGGACCGGCGGGCGGGCCTGCGAGGTTTGCTTATGAGGTACAGAACAAGTCTTGGTGTGGAGATATGCATCGCCGTGCTCGCCCTGACGCCGGCCTTGGTCGCACAGGCTGCGCAGGAGTCCCTCCAGGAAGCACCGATGAAGCTAACGGCGCTTGACTATATCGAGATCGGGCAACTGTCGGCGCGATATGCCTTCGCGATCGATACGTGCACGAACCGAGGGTACGACTACGCCGATCTGTATACGGATGACGGCTATTTCGCCGTTTCCCAGCACTGGGGTGTCACGGGCAAGATCTACGCGCGAGGCCGCGAAGCGCTCGCCCGCGTGGATGGCGGAACCGCGACGGGCTGCCGCGATCCGAAGACGATGATGGGATACGGGCTCACCCATATCATCGTCAATCTGGTCATCACGCCGACGCCGACTGGTGCCAAGGGAAAGTGCATGCTCTTGGCGCTGGGCGTAGGCGGTAGTCCAACGACGATTGAGCGTCAGGGTGGCTACGAGGACGTCTACGTCAAGACGGCAAAAGGCTGGCGCATCAAATCGCGTGTTCATGTTTTCCCCAACATGGCTGAGTCGGTCCAATTTGGGCACCGCAGTGTGAATCCTGCAGCGCCTCGCGCGGGTGCCACTCCGGGATCTCCCGCGCCACCGTCTCGGTAATCGTGAGGCATTCTCACGTTTGTCCCGACCCTGCGAGGTTCGCAATGAAAGCGCTGCAGCTCTGTTTGATTCTGGCGGCAAGCTTGCAAGCCACCCTGGCAATGGCCCAGGCGGATCCCCCCTGGCCGGCCGCACGCCCTTTCAGCATCGAGAGGCTCGATCCACAGCTCGATTCGATCGTCTCTACCAACGCCAGACTCGAGGTAATCGGCGATCGGTTCGGACTCACGGAGGGGCCGGTTTGGGTGCAGCAGGGACGTTCCGGCTACCTCCTCTTCAGTGACTTGATCTCCAACCGCATTTTCAAGTGGGACCCCGCCACGAGGAAGGTGTCCGTGTTCCTGGAGAATGCCGGCTACAGCGGCGATGACATCATGAACGCTGGTACGCAGACCCGACGCGGTCGCATGTATGTCCTCATGATTGGGCCCAACGGCGAGACGCTCGATCCACAGGGACGCCTCGTCTGGTGTGCCTCGCCCGATGGCACGGTCGTACGGTTGGAAAAGGACGGTACTCGCACGGTTCTTGCCGGCACGTACGAGGGAAAGCGATTCAACGGCCCGAATGACGTTGTCGTCCGGGCGGATGGGGCAGCGCTCATGACGGACAGTGATTTCGGCTTGCGCGGGGGACGCAAGAGTCCGCTCAAACAGCTGAATTTCAACGCCGTCTACTTCATCAAGGATCATCAGGTGAAGATTTTGATCAAGGACAAGGATCTAGGAGGCTTTCCAAACGGGATCGCGCTTTCGCCCGACGAGCGATACCTGTATCTGAATGCTGGCTTCAAGAAGATGATGCGCTACGAGCTGCGGGCGGATGGAACGCTCGGCCGAGGAATCGTATTCTTCGAGGGCGGCACCGGAATCGGCGATGGGATGCGAACCGACATGCGCGGCAATCTGTTCTCAACCGGCGGGGCTGGTCCCGGAGAGGTGCGAATCACCTCGCCCGAAGGCAAGCACCTGGGGACGATACATTTGCCCATCCTTGACCGCCAGCCTCGGGCGGAGATCTGCGCAACCAACCTCACCTTCGGGGATGCGGACGGGAAGGGCTTGTACATCATGGCGTGCGAGGCCATCTACCACATTCGCCTGAACGAGCGCGCGAGGCGCTAGACGCATCGGGTACTGGCCCAAACGTTGCTGCACGGCGTGGGGGTACCCGCGAAGTGGCATGCCGACGGCGCGGGCGAGTTTGCCGAGATCTAGTTATGAACCTCGCGATCGGGCATCCTGCCGCGATGCGCCGTTGCCTCGCCGTGCTGCTGGTGGCCCTGCTTGGGACGACGGGCCTTGCGATCGCCCGTGCGGATGATGCGTCCGGCGCGCTCATCCAGGCGGCGCAGGCGAACGATCACGGCACGGCGCTGCGGCTCCTCGCCCGGGGAGCCGACGTGCGCGCCCGGGCCTCGGATGGGACGAGCGCCTTGATGTGGGCGACCTACAACGACGATGCCGCGCTTGCGCAGGCGCTCATCAGGAAGGGCGCGAACGTGTCGGCCGTGAACGATTACGGTGACTCCGCCATGCAGGAGGCGGCGGTGAGGCCGGACACGGCGATCCTGAAGATGCTGCTCGAGGCGGGCGCCAACGTGGACTCACCGAACCCGGAGGGGCAAACCGCGCTCATGGTCGTCGCCCGCACCGGCAACCTCGAAGCCGCGGAGCTGCTGCTGCGCCACGGTGCAGACGTGAATGCGGTCGAAAGCTGGGGTGGGCAGAGCGCGCTCATGTGGGCGGCCGCCCAGAGGCAGCCGCAGATGGTGAGGCTTCTGGTCGGGCACCACGCCGACCTCGATATTCGCTCGATCGTGCGGGATTGGCAGCGACGCGTGACCGCCGAGGGGCGGCCGAAGATCATGAACGTGGGCGGCCTCACGGCGCTGCACTTCGCGGCCCGTGAGGACTGCATCGAGTGTGCGCAGTATCTGGTCGAGGGCGGTGCGGATATCAATGCGCTCGACCCCGACGACACCACGCCGCTCGTCGTTGCGCTCATGAACATGCACTTCGACCTGGCGAGGTACCTCATCAACGCGGGCGCGGACGTGAATCGCTGGGATGTCTTCGGGGATACGCCGCTCTACGTCGCGATCGACATGAATACCCTGCCGACCGGCGGGCGGCCCGATCTGCCTTCGACGGACAACGCAACCGGGTATCAGGTCGCCGAGCTCCTCCTGGCGAAGGGGGCGGACCCCAACGTGCAGCTGAAGCTGCGCCCACCGTACCGCAACGGGGTGTTCGATCGCGGCGGCGATCAGGTCCTCGCGACAGGCGCGACGCCGCTGCTCCTTGCGGCGAAGGTGGGCGATGTGGCGTCCGTCAAGCTCCTCCTGAAGTACCATGCCCTGGTCGATCTGCCGAATGCGGAAGGGGTCACCCCGCTCATGGCGGCGGCCGGCATGGGACAGAGCTTCAATCCGACCCGCGGGCGCTACAAGAGCGATGAGCAGGCGGCCGAGTGCGTACGCTTGCTGTACGCGGCTGGCGGCAGCATCACCGGCCATGCCGAGGACGGGCTCACCGCGCTGCACAGCGCGGCGAAGCAGGGTTGGAACGACACGGTGAAGCTGCTCGTCGCGGACGGTGCGGATCTG
>Ga0335074_10008148_pt1 | contig 14561 bp, 13 predicted proteins | sample Lox_Sample_23_FD_206715 | JGI IMG/M metagenome (GOLD analysis project Ga0335074, IMG submission 206715) | Soil microbial communities from Loxahatchee National Wildlife Refuge, Florida, United States - Lox_Sample_2.3 | ecosystem: Environmental > Terrestrial > Soil > Wetlands | place: USA...
ACCCACGCCGACGGCTGGATGGTGTTGCGGGTGTCGGCATTGAGCGCGCCGGTGAGCTTCCTCGGCTACACGGGCGAGCTCTGTCACGTGTTGCAGTATGTGAGCTCGGTGTTTGGTCTCGTGGTGCTTGCGATCTGGTTCGCCCTGTTGCCGACGCCCGCGCCTAAGGTCCGGAACGGCCAACGCTCCTCCGGAGGGCCGCTGCTGATCCTCATCCTGTTGGTGTTGGCGGGTGCCGCCGGCGGCTTCGAGACGATCGAGCATCTCATGCGGCATACCCCGCCGAGATACCACATCTTCTATCTGCTGCTCACCCGCAGCACCGCCTGGTTCGCGCTGCTCTACACCGTCGCCGGGCTCGTCATCGTTCGCGGACGTTGGCGCGCCGCGGCCGCCGCGACCGGGTGAGCGTGGGGTTTTCATCGAGGACACGCGACGTGTCCTTGATCCGCGCGAACGCCCGGCCCGGATGGGCCGGGCCGGGTGCCCCGCCACCAGCAGGGTCAGTGGCGCCGGCGCGGCGTCGCGAAATCCTCGGTCCAGTAGATCACTTCGGCGCTTGCGGGGTTGACCGCGAAGGCGACGCCCATCTGTCGAAAGCCCGCCGTCATGATGTTGGCGCAATGGTGCGGGCTCGCGAGCCAGCCGGCAACGACCTGCCGCGCCGTTCCGACTCCGCTCGCGATGTTCTCGCCCATCATGCGCCAGCGATAACCGGCGCGGGTCACCCGCTCTGCGGGGCTGCTGCCGTCGCTGCCCGCGTGGCTGAACAGATCGTGCGCGGCCATGTCCTGGGAATGAGCGCGCGCGGCGAGCATGAGCGCTGGCGCGAGCGAAAGCGGTGGAGCGGGAGGGAAGCGGTGCGAGCCGCAGCTGCGCCCGCGGGCGCGCGCCTCGTTCGTCAGGGCGAGCACGAGACGGCTCACCGCCCTCGCATCCCGCGCCGGCGGCGTGATGAAGGGCTGCGCGAGCACCAGCCAGAGCTCATCGCCCCGCTGGTAGTCGCCGATCTCGCGCACCCACGGCTGCGCGATCTGGCGGCAGAACCGCTGGCTCAGCATCCGCTCGACGGACGCATCGTCCGTCGCGCCGGAAATCTCGATCCACAGCGATCTCGCGGCGCGGTAGCCAACCCGAAGCTGCGCCCGATCGAGCGTCTCGCCGCGCGCGAGCAAGCGCGCGATCTCATCGAGCCCGCGATTCTCGGTGAGCCTCGAGTGAGGTGAGTAGCCGCAGTACTCGGTCCGTGCCCGATTGACCGCGCCGATTGGATCAGCGAACGCCGGTGGCGGGCAGAGAAGCAGAGGAATGAGCGCGGCGCTCAGGCAGCGGTACGGGGAGCGTGGAGAACAACTCATTGGTGCGCACGAACGAGAGAAGGAAGGAAGACATGACGCGCATCTGCGTTTGGTACTCGCGCACCGCCTCGAGTTTGCGCTCCTCCTCGAGGCGATCGAGATCAAAGGCGGCGAGCCCCAGGCCACGGCCGCGCGGTGGAGCGCGCAAGGGTAGTTTCATCCGCAGGCCCCTCGGGCTCGGCCAGATGGCGCCGCCGTGCACGATCCAGAACCGCGCTCTTGAGAGCTCGTGACGACGGCTCAGCACCTGCAGCGTCAGGATTCCCGCTGCGCGATGATCGGGATGCGCATCCTCCGGGCTGGGGGCCAGAACGAGCGTCGGCCGCACGCGATCGAGCACACGCGCGAAATCCCGCTCCAGGCTCTCGCCGGTGTAGGGATGGCCGGCGCCGAGCGTATTGGCGTAGGGTACCGATGTGCTACCCGTGAACTTCGAGTAGTACGGCACCGTGAAATGGTCGGTGATCAGCGTGAGCAGCCCGCCGTCCGGGTAGCCGAGGAAGAACTGTCGGCGGGGCGGCACGCCGAGGATTGCGGCTGCGGCGCGTGCTTCGCGCATCCGCCTGGCGGCCAGATCACGCATCTTCCGCGGCTGGACCCGCAGCGCCTTCTCGATGAACAACAGGTCGAGCTCCGAAGCGTCACCGCCCGTCAGCCACACGATGCTGGCGTGGCCGCCGGCGGCCCCGACCCGCTGGATCACCCCGGCGCAGCAGAGGGTCTCATCATCCGGATGGGGCGAGACGACGAGGAGCGAGGTATGCGAGTCGATGGGCGGGATGCCTTGCGCCTCGGGAAGCGGCACTGCGTGGGCTTTGACCGCGCACGCCAACGGCGCGAGCAGCACAAAGAGGAGGGCGGCCCGCGCCCTGGGTCGGTGGCGGGCCGCGGCGGACGGCACCCTGATGGTCATGGTGGACCGGAGTGTACTAAAGTGATGCGGTGGTTACCGTCAACGGTCCGAACCCTGGCACGTTGCCCGGGTCTGAGCCTGCAAGAGGTCCAAATGAGTCGGGTCAAGCTCATCGCGCTGTGCACCATGACGATGCTGCTGGCGGCGTGCACCACCGGACCGGAGGTCCGAACCCGCGTGGCGGAGCGGGTGGACCTCGCCAGCTTCCATACCTACCGCTTCGTGGCAAAGCCGGGGACGGATACCGGGCCCTACAAGTCCCTCACCACCCAGCAGCTCGAGAAGGACGTGGGCGCGGAGCTTCAATCCCGCGGGTATGTACCGGCTGGGGCTGGAGAGGCACCCGACCTGCTGGTTAACTTTACCGTGCATGCGCATGACGCCGTGGTTGGCACGATGGCGGGACCGGCTTTCGGCATGGGCTGGGGCTGGGGCTGGGCACCGAATCCCTGGGGTCCCTGGGGGCCGGGATGGGGCGGCTATTACAGTGATGTCCGGACGATCACCACGACGGCGCTCAGCATCGATCTGATCGACCGGGCGGACAAGTCGGTCGTCTGGAGTGGGACGGCGTTTTCCGACCTCACGCGCCGGATGATTTATCACCCCGCAGAGTCGATCGACGAGGCGGTGCATCAGATCTTCGTGCATTTTCCGGTGGCCGTCCGGCACTGATCGCACGCGAGGGATGGGGGACCTGACCGGGGCCCCGATCTTGCTGGAGCGTCTCCTGGGCCGCTGCGGCAAATGAAAATCGCGATTCTCAATCAGCCTCAGGATCCCATGGTAGCCGGCAGCGAGCAGCGCGGCTCGGTTGCCATCGTCAACTGGGAGCTCGCGCGCTGCCTGGCTCGCCATCACGAGGTCATCGTGTACGCGCCACGCTCGCGCGGCCAGCCTGACGTCGAGCGCTGCGGCGCGATCGAGATCCGGCGGATCCGCTTCGTGGCGCGCCGGCTCCATAAGGCCGCGCAGCTCGTGGCCGGCGGCCTCAGCTGGGATCCGCCCTACTTCAGCTCCCGGTTTTATTACCGGGAGTACTTCTCGCGGGTCGCGCGCGATCTTCCGACGTGTCAGCCGGACATCGTGCATCTGCCGAATCAGATGCAATTCGCCTCGCTGCTCAAGCGTGCCGCTCCCGCGGCCAAGATCGTCGTGCACATGCATCAGGATGAGCTCGCGAAGCTCGACAGCACGCTCCTGCGCCGCGGCTTGACCGACGTCGATGCGGTCGCGACGGTTTCGGAATTCGTCACCGCGCGCGCGCGCGCCCATCTTCCGGAGTTGGCCGGGCGTATCCACACGGTCGGCAACGGAGTCGACGTGCTGAGGTTCAGGCCCGCGGCTCGCGGCCGCGAGCGTAGCGGGCGCGCTCTGCGCCTGCTTTACGTGGGCCGGATCGCACCCGACAAAGGAGTGCACCTGCTCATGGAGGCGTTCGACCGACTGACGCGCGAAGGTGTGAGCCTCGAGCTGACGCTGATCGGCAAGCCGGGCCTCATGCCCTACGAGCTGCTCAGCCGATTGCTCGGCGACGATCCACCCGCGCTCGATGCGGTGCGCGGATTCTACGGCCACTCGCTGCGCTCGTGGCTCGCGAAGGAGGTGTTGGGGCAACATCGCAGCTACAGCGACGCACTGCGCGCGCTTCTGACGCCGGAGGCGTCGGCGCGAGTGCGCTTCCTCGGCACCGTGCCGCTGCCCGCGCTCATTCGCGCCTATCGCGCCGCGGACCTGCTGGTGTTACCTTCGGTCTGGCAGGAATCCTACGGATTGCCAGTCGCGGAGGCGATGGCCTGCGGCGTCGCGGTGCTCGCGAGTGCGAGTGGCGGTGTACCGGAGCTCATCGAGGACGGTGTCAGCGGCAGGCTCGTCCCCAGGCTCGAGACCGAAGCATTGACGCGCGCGTTGCGCGAGATGTCGGCCGACCGGGCCCGTCTGCGTGCGATGGGCCGCGCCGGCCGCGTCCGCGCCGAGCGATTGCTCACCTGGTCGCACAGCGCGCAGCGTCTGGAGCGGCTCTATCTTGGACTTCTCGCTGCGCAGTCGGACGCTCGGCGCTCGTCCCTCGCCGCCGTGAGCTCGCTTCCCGTCGATATCGCGTGAGTGCCCGTGGCGCCGATGCGGGACGGCGGCCCGGTCTGACATGCTCGAAAAATACGGCTGCGAGGGGGCTGACGCGTCGAGACTGAAGCGACCGCAAAACCCCGCTAACGCTACCGGGACTTCGGTAGAATAATCGCTCACGGCCCCGTCGCCGGCCGCATGAGAACTCGAAATGATGGCTTCCGGGCGCACTCCCGCACGCAAAAGCAGCCGCCGCAGCCGCCGCGGCACGACCATCCACGACGTCGCCCGCAGGGCGGGTGTCTCGCCGATGACCGTTTCGCGCGTCGTCAATGGAGAGCGCAACGTTCGCGAGGCCACGCGGGCCGCGGTGCTCGCGGCCGTCAAGGAGCTGCGCTATGCCCCCAACCCTGCCGCTCGCAGCTTGGCCGGCGCGCAGAGCCTGCGTATCGGACTGCTCTACGCCAACCCGAGCGCCGCGTATCTGAGCGAATTTCTGCTCGGCGCGCTCGATGAGAGCAGTCGCAAGAGTGCGCAGCTGCTGTTGGAAAAGTGCGAGGTGAGCTCGCCGTCGGCGGAGCGCGCCGCGGTGCGCAGGCTGATCGACGGCTCGGTTGCGGGCGTCATCCTGCCACCGCCGGTGTGCGAGTCGCACGTCATACTCGCGGAACTGAAGAAGGCGGCCATTCCCACTGTCGCCGTGGCGACCGGGCGCTTTCGCTCCGACGCCTCCTGTGTGCGCATCGATGACTTCAAGGCCGCTTACGAGATGACGCGCTACCTGCTCTCGCTCGGACACCGGCGTATCGGCTTCATCAAGGGACATCCCAACCAAACGGCAAGCGGCGAGCGTTGGCTGGGATTCGAGACGGCATTGCGCGAAGCCGAATGCAAACCGCAGCCACCGCTCATCGAGCAGGGATTCTTCAGTTATCGCTCCGGGCTCGAAGCGGCCGAGAAGCTGTTGGCGAGCGAGCCGCGTCCGACCGCGATCTTCGCGAGCAACGACGACATGGCCGCGGCCGCCGTCTCCGTGGCCCATCGCCGCGGCCTCGATGTGCCGCGTGACCTATCGGTGGTCGGCTTCGACGATACGGCGATCGCCACCACCGTCTGGCCGGAGCTCACCACGATCCGACAACCCACCGCGGCGATGGCCGAGGTGGCGCTCGATCTGCTGATTCGCGAGATCCGCAAGCGCCGCGACGGACTGCCCGGAGCGGCGGTCGATCACCTCGTTCCGCACGAGCTGATCGTGCGCGAGTCGGCGGCGGCACCGCCGGAGGGAACGGGGGCGCCGCGCTAGCCGCAGCGGCTATGCCGTTCCGAGCTCACAGAAAAAGAGGTGCGCCGGCAGCACGTTGAGCGGCTCGAACTTGCGGCGGACATAATGGAAGACGCGTTGCAGGTCTTCGAGCACGCGTGTGGAGAACTGGAACACGAGGAAGGCGCCGCCGGGCGCGAGCGCCGTCGACGTGTTGCGCAGGATGCGCTCCCGGACCTCGGCCGACAGGGTGCTGAAGGGTATTCCCGAGATGATGTAGTTGGCCTTGCCGCGGCCGAAACTCTCGAGAATCTCCCCTACCGCCTCCGCCGAGCCCGCGACCACCTTCAGTCGCTCGTCGTGAAATGAGGAGCGCAGGTGGCTGACGAAGTCGGGGTTCAACTCGATGGCGATCAGGACCGCATCGGAGCGCATGCGCCGCAGGATCTCGGCGGTGATGCAGCCCACTCCGGGTCCGTACTCCACGATGACTCGCGCCTGATGCCAATCGATCGGCTGCAGCAGCTGCTTGATGAGAAACCTCGAGCTCGGAACGATCGAGCCGAGCATGCGCGGATGGCGGAAGAAATTGCGGGCGAACAGCAGGGCGTCCCCGGTTCGTGTCCGGCTTGGTATTGGCTGGTTGTTTGACACGTCGTGCTCTGCCTGGGTGATGCTCATTGCAAACTCCTACATTATGCGCAGGTTCCGGGCCTGCGTCACCGTAATCTCAGCCGCCCGCCCGCTTGGCGTCGTAGCCGAGCTTGCGCAGCTCCGCGACCAGCCGGTCCCGGTGCTCGCCCTGAATCTCGATCACTCCATCCCGGACGGCCCCCCCGGCGCCGCAGAGTCTCTTCAGCCGGCTGGCGAGGGCCTCGAGGTCAGCGGCGGCAAGCGGTAGGCCCGCTATTACTGAAACCCCTTTGCCGCTGCGGCCGGCCACCTCGCGACCGACACGCACCCGGGCGCCAGAGGTGGGCCGGGCGCTCCTGTTGATGCTCATGAACCGTACTTTAAACCTTGTACGTCGCAGTGGCGCGGAACTTGCGAAGGCGGCGCCATGGCGGCGCGCTCGATCGCATCCCTCACGATTTCCTTCGGCTTGGTGGCGATCCCGGTGAAGCTGTACTCGGCAACGATCGGTTCGGCTCGTCTGCGGTTTCATCTGCTGCACGCCAAGGACGGCTCGCGCCTGAAGCAGCAGTATGTTTGTGTCGCGGAGCAGCAGGTCGTCGGCCGGGACGAGATCGTCAAGGGCTACGAGTTCGCCAAGGATCAGTACGTGATGTTCACTCCCGAGGAGTTGAAGGCGTTGGAGGAGGCGGGCAGTCACAGCGTCGATGTTGCCGAGTTCGTGCCGCTCGCGGCCGTCGACCCGGTTTACTTCGATACGGCCTACTATCTCGCGCCCGATCAGGGTGGCGCCAAGCCCTTCACGCTGTTCGTGACGGCGCTGCGCGAGAGCGGGCGCTGCGCCGTGGGGCGTTGGGCGAGTCACGGCCGGGATCACCTCGTCATCCTGCGGCCCGTCGGTAACGCGCTCGCCTTGCATCAGCTGCATTTTGCGCCCGAGGTGCAGTCAGTCGAGGCGCTCGGGGTCGAGAGCGCGAAGGTGCGCGAGGCGGAGCTCAAGCTCGCCCGGCAGCTGATCGAGCAGCAGAGCGCCGACCGCTTCGATCCGGCGGCCTTTCCCGATGAGGTCAAGGCGCGGGTCGAGGAGGCGATCGAGCGCAAGGTGCAGGGCGAGCGGGTCACGGTGAGCGAGCCGCGCCCGGCGCCCGGCGGCAACGTCGTCGATCTGATGTCAGCGCTCAAGGCCAGTCTGCAGCGGGTCTCGTCCCCATCCGGGCAGGCGGCTGCGCGCGGACGCGCATCGACACGCCGGCCGCCCAAGCGCGCGGCTGAAAACCGCCCGGCGCGCGAGCATCCGCGCGCCCACCGCAAAACGGCGCATTCCTGAGCGTCGCCGCGCCCGAGCGCCGAGATTCGCCGTCGCGCGGGGCCGACACGCGAGCAAGCGCTCGGCATAGCGATTGCGTATGGCTATGTCAGACCAACTCGCCATTCATCAGCTCAAGGTGTCCCATGATTACTGCACGCTTGCTCACTGTTCTCGCGGCCTCGAGCCTCGCCGCCATCGCCTACGCACAAACTCAACCCGCGCCTTCGAACCAACCGACGGCGGCGCCGGGTTATAACAAGGCCAACCCGCAGGAGCGCCAGCTGAAGAGCGTTGGCCACGAGACGGCGTCCGCGAACGGCCGCTCGGCTCCCGGCTCGGGACTCAACACCGCGCAGACCGGCATGCGCATGGCCGCGGCCGGCCCGGCCGGACATCCGTGGGCGGACATGTCCGTCCAATCGCGTTCCGGCCAGCCGCTCGGGTCGGTATCCAAAGTGGTCCCCGGGCTCAACGGCCGCAAGAGCTCAGGCTATGTGCTGGTGTCCGGCACCAGCGGCATGAGCGTCCCGGTTCCCTACCGCACCGCGGATTCCATGGTGCGTGACGGCAAGCTGGTTCTCAGCCAGGCGCAATTCGAGCACGCGCCGAAGGTCACCCAGGAGGACCTGCGGAACCGTGCCGACCACGCCTGGAGGGTCAAAGCGGACGACTATTGGATGCACCAGCACCCCGATCAGATGAAGAAGTAGACGTCCTGCTTCCGGGGCCGCCGCGTCCGGGGGCCCCGGGGGCGGCCGGACTTGCCAGGTTCGTTGCGCCAACGAGCCCGAATGTGAACCGATTGGAACGCGCATTGCGCATTCGAGGCGCTAAAATTCGCATCGCGCCGCCTTAAGACCCGACCGCGCAGGTGCGCGGAGCCCGCGGAAACCGCTGGCGGTGCTGGAAAGGCTGTTCCCGATGGCCCAACGGTCGCGCTTGCACGTTCCCCACCCGCCGGCCCGGCCGGGTGAGAAACCGGACTTCAGCTATCTTGCGGTCTCGCCCGCGGGCGCGGTCGCGCGGCCGGAGGTCCGGGCGCCGGCCCGGGAAATCGAGAATCTCGGCCGGCAGATGGTGCGCGTCCTCGATGACCAGGGTCGCGCCGTCGGCCCCTGGAACCCGCACCTCGATCCCGAGGACCTGCAGGTCGCACTGCGGCACATGCTGCTCACTCGACTCTTCGACGATCGCATGCAGCGGATGCAACGCCAGGGGCGCATCTCGTTTTACATGAAGTCGACCGGCGAGGAGGCCGTGTCCGTCGCTCAGGCCATGGCGCTGCAGCCCGGCGATATGCTCTTTCCCTCCTATCGCAATCAGGGACTCTTCATCGTCCGGGGCCTGAGCCTCGTCGATCTGATGTGTCAGTGTCTGTCGAACACCCGCGACAGGTGCCGCGGGCGCCAGATGCCGATCATGTACCACTGGGGCGCGGGCAACATCTTCTCGATCTCGGGCAATCTCGCGACGCAGTTTCCGCAGGCGGTCGGCTGGGCGATGGCCGCGGCCATCAAGGGTGAGGACCGCCTGGCGGCCGCCTGGATCGGTGAGGGCGCGAGCGCGGAAGCGGACTTCCACCATGGGATGACTTTCGCGGCCGTCTACCAGGCGCCCGTGATTCTCAACATCGTCAACAACCAGTGGGCGATCTCGACCTTCCAGGGCTTCGCCGGCGGTGAGCGGCGTACGTTCGCCGAGTACGGCCCGGGCTATGGCATACCGGGAGTGCGGGTCGACGGCAACGATTTCCTCGCGGTTTACGGCGTCACCCGTTGGGCGGCCGAGCGCGCCCGCCAAAGCGGCGGCGCCACCCTGATCGAGCACGTTACCTACCGCGCGGGCGCGCATTCGACCAGCGACGATCCGTCGCGCTACCGGCCGAAGGAGGAATGGGCCGCGTGGCCGCTCGGCGATCCCATCGCGCGCCTGAAGCAACACCTGATCAGTCTCGGTGAATGGTCGCAGGAGCGGCACGCCGCGCTCGAGAAGCAGCTCGAGGCTCATGTGGTCGCCTGTTGGAAGGAGGCCGCGGGCTTCGGCACGCTCACCGAGGGTCCGGCCCTCGATCCGGCAACCATGTTCGAGGACGTCTTCCACGAGATGCCGGCGCACCTCGCGCGCCAGCGCGAGGAGCTCAAGCGCCTGGCGCAGACTCAGCCGACAAAGGGCTCGGAGGCCGAGCGCAGCCTCGATACCCATGCGCCCGCTGTCGCGAAGGAGGGCTGAGTCATGGCACACATGAATATGGTGCAGGCGCTCAACTCCGCCATGGACATCATGCTCGAGCGGGATCCGCGTGTGGTCATCCTCGGCGAGGACGTCGGCTACTTCGGCGGCGTGTTCCGCTGCACCGACGGGCTGCAGCGCAAGTACGGCGAGCAGCGGGTGCTCGATACTCCGATCGCCGAGGGCGGCATCGTAGCGGCCGCCATCGGCATGGGCGTGAACGGCCTGAAGCCGGTCGCGGAGATTCAGTTCGCCGACTATATCTACCCGGCGTTCGATCAGATCGTGAGCGAGCTCGCGCGGCTGCGCTACCGCACCGCGGGAGAATTCTCCGCGCCGGTGACGATCCGCACTCCCTGCGGCGGCGGCATCCGCGGCGGTCAGACACACTCCCAGAGTCCGGAAGGCGTCTTCACCCACGTCTGCGGCATCAGGGTGGTGATGCCCTCCAATCCCTACGACGCGAAGGGTCTGCTCATCAGCTCGATCGAGGACGAGGACCCGGTGCTGTTCTTCGAGCCAAAGCGGCTCTACAACGGGCCTTTCGACGGCGATCCGCACAAGCCGGCGGTCCCCTGGAGCACTCATCCCAAGGGCGCGGTGCCGGAGGGCTACTACAAGGTTTCCCTGACCAAGGCCGAGGTCGTCCGTCCGGGCACGGATGTCACCATCCTCGCCTACGGCACGATGGTGCACGTGGCGGATGCGGCTGTCAGATTGGCGAAGGTGGACGCGGAGATCATCGACGTTCGCGCGCTCGCGCCGCTCGACACCGATACGCTCTGCAGCTCGGTCTGCAAGACCGGCCGCTGCGTCATCATCCACGAGGCGACCCGCTACAGCGGCTTCGGCGCGGAGCTCGCGGCCACGGTGCAGGAGGAATGCTTCTGGCACCTCGAGGCGCCGATCATGCGCGTCACCGGTTGGGACACACCTTACCCCCATGCGTTTGAATGGGAGTACTTCCCCGGACCGGCGCGCATCGCCGCGGCGCTGGCGCGCGTCATGGAGGGAACATGAGCCGGTATGTGTTGAAGCTGCCGGACCTCGGCGAGGGGACCGTGCAGGCGGAGATCGTCGGCTGGCGCGTGAAACCGGGCGATGTCGTGTCGGAAGATGACGTCCTGGTCGAAGTCATGACCGAGAAAGCGGCGGTGGAAGTTCCCGCACCGGTCAGCGGCCGAATCGTCGCGACCACCGGGCAGCCGGGGGACTCCGTGCCGGTGGGCTCGGAGCTCGTCGTGATCGAGACCGCCGCCGCGCAATCCGCGGGCTCCACTGCGCAACCGCCGGCCCCTGTGCAACCGGCCGCTGTGCAACCGGCGGCCACTACGCGGACGGCCGCCCCCGCGGGAAACGGCGGCGCGGACCACGGCGCCGCGCGGCCCGCGCCGGCGGCTAGCGCCAACGGCGGCGCAGCGGGTGCGACGGGCGCTTCGGACCACCATCCCCGCGTGTTGACTTCACCGGCGATCCGCCGCCGGGCAAAGGAAGCGGGGATCGATCTGCGCCAGGTCGCCGGCTCCGGACCGCAGGGGCGCATCGTCCGCCAGGACTTCGAGGCGTATGCCGCGGCGCGCTTCGCGGGCGGCTCCGGCGCTGCGGTGACCAGTCTGCCCGCGGCCCGCGCCGCTGAGAGCCGCCTGCGCGAGCCGGGCGGGGGCGCCGGGAAAGGCACCGAGGAGATCAAGGTCATCGGCCTCAGGCGCCTCATCGCGCAGCGGATGAGCGATGCCAAGCGCAACATTCCGCACTTCTCCTACGTGGAGGAAGTTGACGTCACGGAGCTGGAATCGCTACGCCGTCATCTCAACACGAAGCTCGAGGCCGGAGTGGCCGCGCTCAGCTATCTGCCGTTTCTCGCGCTCGCGCTCGTGCGGGTGCTGGCGGAGTTTCCGCAGTGCAATGCGCAGTACGATGCGGAGCGAGGTGTCATCGTGCGCCATCGCGCGGTGCATCTTGGGGTCGCGACCCAGACCGCGGACGGACTCAAGGTGCCGGTGGTGCGGGACGCGCACCTGCGCTCGCTGTGGGATATCGCCGCCGAGATGCGCCGGCTGACGGAGGCGGCCCGGACCAGCAAGGCGACGCGCGAGGAGCTCGCCGGCTCGACCATTACGCTGACGAGCCTCGGCAAGCTGGGTGGAATCGCCAGCACACCCATTATCAACGCACCCGAAGTCGCGATCATCGGGGTGAATCGCGCGGTCGAGCGGGCGGTCGTGATCGCGGGCGCCGTGGCGGTGCGGCGCATGATGAATCTGTCCTCCTCCTTCGATCATCGCTTCGTCGACGGCTACGACGCCGCCGCGATGATCCAGGCACTGAAGGAGCGGCTCGAGCATCCGGCGACGATCTTCGTCGGCTGACGAGGATCTGCGGGCTCCTTCAGCCGCCCTCAGACTCGGGGTCGCCGCCGGGGGTCGCGTAGCGCATCGGGAAGGCAATCCGGATCGTGGTGCCGTGTCCCGGGGCCGTCTCCAGCTCGAGCGTTGCTCCCAGCACCTCGCACAAGCGCTTGACGATCGAGAGCCCGATGCCCTCGCCCGAGGGCAGCTCGGCCGAGCCCGGACCCGAGCGCGCGACGAGCACGTCGGCCGGTCCATGCTCGGTGCCCTCTTCCGCATCCGCCACGCCGGCCTCGACCCGATGCGCAGCCTCGGTCGCCCGCTTGAGCGCGTGCCGCAGCGGACCGACCGATTGCAGCGCGAATCCCGGTCCGGTATCGCCGATGGACAGCAGCCACTGGCGTGGCGCCTTGCCTGCGGTGGCCCACCAGCGAACCACGACGCCGCCACGCTGCGTGGCTTTGAGCGCATTCAACAGCAGGTTCTGCACGATCCTCTGCAGCTTGACAGGATCGCCCTGCACGGTCAGCGAGCGCGGTCCTTTCCACTTCAGAAAGAGATTCCGCTCCGCCGCGGCAGGACGCAGCGCCTCGCAATACTCGCGCACGCGCTCCGCGGCGTCGAACGACTCGATCCTCATGGGATTCTGACCGGCCTCGAGGCGCGCGAGCTCGACCAGATCGGTGAGCAACGCTCCCATCGAGCGGATGCGCTGCTGCAGCACGCCATGGAAGTGATCGCGCGCGGGACCGGCGACCTCAGGCTTGGCCAGAAGAGCGGTCGTGCTGGCGAGCACCCCAACGCTGCCACGCAGATCGTGCGCCGTCTCGCGCAGCAGCCTCGAGCGCTCGTCCTCGAGTGCCTGTAACGCACGAAGAGAGGACTCGAGGTCACGCACCCGGCTCGCCGCCTCCGCCTGTTGGCGCAGCACGTAACCGCTCGCGCTCTCGCAAGTGCCTTCCATGCAGAGCGTGACGAGCGCCTCACGCGCGATCGACATGACCTCGGGCACGAGCTGCGGATGGTCCGCCGCAAAGCGCTCGAGCGCGCGCAATATCACCGTGCCGAGGTGACCCCATTCGCGCATCGCCTCGCGGATGTCATATCCCTGCTGCCAGCGGTGCATGCCGTGCTCGGCGGCATCGCGCCGCTGTCGGCGCTCGGCCTGCGAGGCATCGCGCGCCTGCTCCGAGCGCAGACGCTGCGCGAAATCATCGATGATGCTGGGAACGTGATCGTCGAGCGCGCTGCGCGAGAGTCCCGAGCTCGTGGTGAGCACCGCGTCGCGGCGCACCGCTTCGCGCCAAGCCTGCAGGACGTCCTCGCGCCGCTCTCCGAGCCAGCTGGAAAGCGCATCCAACTGCTCCTGGGTCGAAGTCATCGTGACCTAGCTCCGGGGAAATGCTGGGCGGGCGAGGCGCAATCAAGCACAGGATTGCCACGCTGATGCAAGGGCAGGCGCAAGCGCGGCGTTGGGGGGGCGCGGGAGAATCAGCTCATTGCCGGCGGCTCCTTGCCGAGGATCTCATCCCTGACATCATCGATTTCGCGTGCGCGCGAGGGGCGCACTCGGGCGCCCTCGCAGCGCTCGGGCCGCGGACAGCGGCTGCTGCGCGGGCAGATGATGCGGGCCGGCTGCTCCAGCGCATCCTCGATCCAGGCGATGTTGAGGACGTTGGCGACCGCCACCAGCGCCTCGGTGGCGTTTCTCGGAATGCGCCCTTCCCCGCGCCGATGCAGGCACTCGGCGAAGATGCTATCGATCACCTCGTGGCTCGCGACACCGTTGGCATGGAGCGCGGGGGCGAGGTCGACACCGACCGAGAGGACATGCGGATTGCCCGCCATGTCCTTCACCCGGCGCGAGTGGCAGCAGTAGAGGAGGGAGCGATCGCCGTCGCGAAGAACCGATATCTGTGAGCCGGTCTCGCCGCGGGGTCCATCGATCATGCGGAACACGGCCCAATTGGGGCACGGGTCGCTCACCTGAGCGAGGTTTCCCCAGGGCAGCGGAATGCCGTTGCCGCGATAGACGGCGCGCAGATACCCAGGCGGATAGGCGTCAAAGAAGTGCCAGTAGGGGTAGGAGGACACCTTGGTCATGCGCCGCATGATCACCGCCGGTGTCAGCTCGAGGCGCATCCCGGGCTCGACCCGATAGCGCTCACGGGCGAGAAAACGCCGGAACGGGACCCGCGGGGCGAGCAGCGCGCCGGCGAAGAAGCTGCACTCGAAATCCCGCCACGCGTGCAGCACGTCCTGGGCGTTCATGCCGGCGGTATCGGAGCTGCCCTCGGGGCTGCCGCCCATCTCACCTCCGGTCGCATGCGCAGATCTGAGGCCGTCGCCCCCATGCAGCACCTTATGGGCGATGTGCGCCGCCAGATCGAATTTCAGCCGTGCCGGATCCGACTGCAGCGCGCGGTTCGCGTAGATGACG
>Ga0335074_10008149_pt1 | contig 14561 bp, 8 predicted proteins | sample Lox_Sample_23_FD_206715 | JGI IMG/M metagenome (GOLD analysis project Ga0335074, IMG submission 206715) | Soil microbial communities from Loxahatchee National Wildlife Refuge, Florida, United States - Lox_Sample_2.3 | ecosystem: Environmental > Terrestrial > Soil > Wetlands | place: USA: Florida...
CTGGCAAATCGCGCCGCTGTCGGCCGCCGACCCGCCGCACCGCGCCCGACCCGCCGCCGGGCAGGTCCACCGACCGCCCGCCGGATCAGGCCCCCACACCCGGAGTGGCCGGCGCAGTCATCCAAACCTGGAAGCGAACGAGCTGGGGCACCGTGGGCACCTTGATCAGCTCATGCGGGTCTTCGCTCGTGGACAGGTCGAGGACCCGGACCGGCGAGCCACCATAACCCGCCAGCGCATGCTGGGAGCCCGCGATCAGCAACGGCCGCCGCCCCGACGTCGCGATAGCTCCGAGAACGTTGTCCACCTGCTCGACCGAGTGGCCCGTCATCCAGGCCACTGGAACGCCGCACATGCCCCTGATCACCTGGGCGAATTCCGAAGCCGTCGGCCAGTCGACGATCACGACGGAAGCGCCGTGCGGGATCTGCGCGCACATGGTCACTACCGCCGCGCTCTCACCTGCTCCGGTCTTGGTCAGCGCCAGGCCCTGCGCGACCGGCTTGAGGCCGCCAGACTGCCCGCTGTGGCTGAACCCTAGCCCGAACGTCGTCGCCACCGTCGGCACCAGCATCGCCGCGATGCAGAACACGCCGGCCACCGCGGCAGTCAGCGGCCGCGCGCCACGGTCACGGGCCCGTCGCCCAAGCCAGGACGCGGCCGCCAGCCCAAGCAGGATCAGGCCGGGAATCACCATCACCACGAGCCTCCTGCTTGCCCACGGCTGGTCCGGGGCGATATCTGGCGCCCACAGCACAACGGCCGATCCACCGCAGATCATTGCCAGCGGAAGGGCCCACTCTCGCCACACGCCGGCCGGGTCACGCCAGGTCACCAGCGATCGCAGGCAGCGCCGCAGCACGATCGCCAGACCGACCGCGCCAAGCAGCACCGTCGGAAGCCCGATATACCAGATCACCCAGTACAGCGTCTGCTCCGAATACACCCTGGTCGGATCCACGCGCAGGCCCTGCAGCCGTTGGAGCGAGGCAATGAACCTGTACTCAGCCAGGCTTGGGTGCCCGTGCACTGTCTGCACGTAGGGCCGGATCGCGAAGCAGACGATCAGGGCGACCGCGATCAGCGCGCCGATCTCGGGCAGCCACCGCAACGGCCGCCGCTTGAGGCTCGCAGGCACGACCCGGCGCACCCGTTCCAGCCGCGTCAGCAGGATCGCCGCGATGGCCAGCGCGATCAGCCAGACCCCGACGACGCCGCCCAGCGCGACGGTCTCGCCGACCGAGTCGAGGAATGGCCGGTCAAGCAGGAAGCAGCCGAGGAGGCCATAGCAAACCCCCAAACCACTTCCGACCAGGAACGGCACCGCCTGTTGCCGGCGCCCGATCAGCAGCACGCAGGCGAACGGGACGGCCGCGACCAGGTACACCAGGCCGTCCAGACTGACGACCAGACTGAAGCCGAGCGACAGACCAGCCAGCAGGGCCAGCAGTCGAGGCGGCGCGCCGAGCGAAGCCCAGCGGCCCGGCGCCGTCAGGTGCCGCAGCGCGGCGAGCTGGCGCCGGTGCCGACCCGGCCCGGTAAGCCGACGGGGCCGGCCTGGGACGGGCGCCGGGAGCACCGCCGTGTCGGAGCTGTCGGCGGCCTCACCGGCGAGCGGTTCCGGGCCGGCGTAGCTGGTCTCCGCCGTCCCGAAGGCCAGCGCTCCACCTCCGGCAGGTTCGCTGCCGACCGACTGACTCGCCAGCGCCTGGTCTGCTGGCGCCTCGCCCGATCCCGGCCGGACTCCCGCCGCGTTGGGTGTCGCAGGCTCGGATGCCGCAGGCATGCCTGCGGCCCCGGCTGTTACAGGCTGTACCGCAGCCGACCGGGAACCGCGCGGGGCCAGCGAGTCGGCGAGCAGGCAGAGTCCGCCGAACAGCAGGATCTGCAGCGCCGTCTCGCCCAGCGAAGTCCGGCTCACATACTGCTGCGGCAGGCAAAGCCCTAGCACAAGGGCTCCGGCAGGCGCCCACTGCGGGCCGACTAGCCGAGCAACCAGACCTGCGAACGTCAGCGTGGCGAGCGCCCCGAGCACCGGCCCGAATGCCGTCGCGCTGCCGATGCCGTGCACCCAGAACGCCCCGGCCAGCAGTATCGGCAGTCCCGGCGCGACCGCCGGATAGAGCGAGCTGCCACGCGCAAGGAATCCGGTCGTAGTGAAGTTCAGGCCCGGATGCGCGCCACCGAATGCCTTCAGCGCGTCCGGGATGGGCAGCGATCCATGCTGCGAGATCCAGTAGCCAGTCTGGAGGTAAATGCCGGGGTCACGGAGCACGACGAGCGCTTGCGAGCCCTCGGTGAGCTGCCAGCCCATCAGTCCGGCGACGATGGCCACGGTCGCCAGCAGGCCGAACCATACGGTCCACCCAGCCTCTTTCTTCCGGCCCGCGGAGAGCAGCCGGGGCCAGCTCGCGGGCACCACACGCAGGCCGTTAACGCACAGAGCCACGGCGAGCGGAACAGAGATCAGCAGCATCGGCACCGGGCTGAAGTCGCCGGCCAGCAGCAGCGGCACACCGGGGATCAGCCAGGCCAGGATAAGCACGGCAGGCAGAACCGTCAGCCGTGTCAGCACCCCGTGCGCGATGTCGGCCGAGAAGGCTGGCGCGAGCCGGGCGAGCTGGCGCCGCCTACGCTGCAGCAGATTGCCCCGGGCCGACTCGGCTCCAGCTGCGGGCTCGGCTCCGGCTGCAGGCTCGGGTCTCGCGGGAGGACGGCGGCGCCCCGGAATCAGCCGCCGGAACCGCCCGGACGCAGCGGACGCCGCCTCACTGCCAGGCTTCACCTTGCCGAGGTCGCCACCGGGCTCATCGTCGCCGGGTTCTTCGCCACCGGGCTCATCGTCGCCGGGTTCTTCGCCACCGGGTTCTTCGCCGGCAAAGCCGTCGCTGCCGATGCCATTCTGAGGTGCCGGGCTGGGGCCCCCGACCGCCACTGAGCTCTCCGCCGCGGCAGCGGTTTCCACCGCGGCGAGGCTCTCTGCTTCGGCGGGGCTGCCTGCAAGCGAGTCCTCACGCTCGGCGGCGTCAGCGGGCGGCTGGTTAACTCCGCCGCTTCCGCACGCGCCGTTAGGTGGGAGCACGGGTCAACTGTAAATGGGCATCGAGGTGAACCCGACGAGCGCACGGCAGAGCGCGCCGGACGAAGCCAGCGGGACTCCTGGTGACGGACGAGGCCCGGCGGCGCACCGGCCACCACATGGCCACTGATGCCCGCAACGCAGCGGGCTGGGCTGGCGCGCAGCGAGCCCGGTCTGCAGGCCATCGACCACTCACGCCATCGGGTCGTCTGGGACTGCTGATCCGCTGCTCGAGCCCTCCGAACGACGGCTCTGAGGCCCGCCCCGAACGGCTCTGAGCTACCAGACCAGCTGAAGTCAGCCCGCGCTCAGGCTTACCGAGATAACTGAGTGACTGGACGCCAGCACATACCATGAACCGCGACCTGGCCCCGGCCCCTGACCAGGTCAGTGAGCTGACGACGTCAGTTAGTTGCCTGACCGCTGGGGAGTTATGCGCCGCCACGACAAAGCCGACGAGCCAAGCCAGCCAGGATCACGAACCCGCCGACCGAACTGGCTCGGGTTGCTTCCGGGGTCCGGCAGGCGGTCGACCCTTATCGCCCGCGGGCTTGCCGTCTTGCTGGCTGTCGTGGTCGTCAGCGGCTCTCTCGCCGCCTACGCGAAGTACCGTGCACTCTGGGACGGCATCGACCGCGTCGACGTCCAGGCCGACCTGACTGGCAAGCAGCCGCCTGCCGACCCGAACGCGCTCAACATCCTGATCATCGGCTCAGATACCCGGGTCGGCATCAATGGCAAGATCGGCGGCAGCGAGGGCATCAGCGGCGCCCGGTCGGACACCGTGATGGTCCTGCACATCGCGCCCGGTGCCCACAAAGTCGTGGTTCTGAGCATCCCCCGCGACTCTGTGGTACCGATTGTCAGCTGCACGGCGGAAGCGGGAACGAGCGGCCAGACCGCGCAGCCACTCGACCAGATCGAGCAGATCAACGCCAGCTACGCCGACGGCGGCCCCGGCTGCCTATGGAAGACCGTCGAGCAGACAACAGGCATCCACATCAACGACTTCGTCGAGCTGACCTTCATCGGCTTCGAGAAGGTCATCGACGAACTTGGCGGCGTCAACGTATGCCTGCCGGAGCCAGTCCACGACCCGATGTCCGGACTACGCCTGAGCGCCGGCCGTCACCACATCATGGGCGCGCAGGCGCTGGCGTTCTGGCGGACCAGGGAGGACCTCGGCGAGGGCGACGACCCGCAGCGCATCCAGCGCGACCAGTTCCTGATGGCAGCTTTGCTGCAGGGCCTCGAGCACAGCGATCTGATCAAGAGCCCGACAACCCTCCTCGGCGTGATCGACACCCTGACCAGCCACCACTACGTCACCACCGACACCGGCCTGACTGCCGAGGGAATGCTGCGGCTCGGCGAAGATCTGCGCGGGATCTCCACCGAGTCCGTGCAGTTCGTCACCGTCCCGTGGACCATCTACACCGGCGATGCCCAGTGGATTGACTCAGCCGAGACGCCGACCTACGGCGAGCCCGAGTGGGTTCAGTGGGTGCAGCCGCAGGCGAACAGCCTGTTCTCCGCGATCTCGCATGACACGAAGCTGCCCGGGGCGACGAAGACGCAGGTCAAGACCATCAGTCCGGCGGCGGTGGACGTCCAGGTGCTCAACGGCACTCCCACCGCGGATCTGGCAGCGACCACGGCCGCAAACCTCACCAGCCGCGGTTTCCACGTCATCGGGTCGCCTGGAGACGCGCCGTCCGACACCTACGCGAGCACGGTGATCCAGTACCGCAGCGCCGCCCAGCTGCCGGCCGCGCACACGCTGGCGGCGCTCTTCAGCCACGTCACGCTACAGCAGAACCCGAGCCTGACGGGTTCGGCACTCAGCCTGATCCTCGGCTCCACCTTCACCACGCTTGCGGCCCCGAGCGGCAATGCAGCGATCTCGAACCTGGCCAAAACCTATGGCGGGATCACAGGGAACACCAATATATGCGACGACAGCAACGCCTTTGCCGGCCCGGACGGTAGCTAGCGGCCCGCTCTATTCTACTATATTCTAATAGGAATAATCTATAAACGGTTCTGTAGCTTACTCTGGTCTGCAGACAGTCCGCTTTCGTTAAACCCTGACGACCTGCTGTGTTGCATTTCGGGAATGCCCCATAGCATAACTGCAAGCCCATCGATGGCATGTTTTGACATCGGCTGGGCATAAAGTGCACGGAGGCTGATGTGGCGCTCGGCCAGGGTGACGACGGGGGGACAGCGGGCTCCGGCATTCCTCCAGGGCATCCCCCGTCCGGGTCCTCAGCGCCCGGCAGCGCCGTACGAGCTAGATTTCGCCTCTTTCCGGTCCGGATAAACCGGCTCACGGACTCCGGGCGGCGCCGTTCTGTGCGCGGAATCGTGGGCCGCAGCATCGCAGTTTTCGTCGCCATGGCGATGGTCGGCAGCGCTCTCACCGCATACCTGACGTTCCGTCATGACTGGAACGGCATCCATCGCATCGACGTATCGAAAGACCTCGGGACACATCGACCGCCAGTGGACCCGAACGCGATGAACATCCTGTTGATCGGCTCGGATAGCCGGGCGGGCAAGAACAGAAGGTTCGGCGCCGGGATAACGGGCCAGCGCTCCGACACGATCATGGTGGTGCACATCTCGCCCGGCGACCACAAGGCGGTTGTGCTCAGCATCCCGCGCGACTCGATGGTTCCGATCCTGTCGTGCGCGCCCGAGGCCGGCACGCCTGGTCAGAGCGCGCAACCCGGCAGTCTCGAGCAGATCAATGCCACGTTCGCATTCGGTGGTCCTGGCTGCCTGTGGAAGACCATCGAGCAGACCACGGGCATCCACATCAACAACTTCATCGCCCTGACCTTCACCGGGTTCGAGCATGTGATCGATGATCTCGGCGGCGTTCGGGTGTGCCTGCCTGTCGCTATCGACGATCCCGACAGCAAGCTGCACCTGTCAGCCGGGCGCCACCTGGTGTCGGGCGCCGAGGCACTCGCCTTCTGGCGGGCCCGTTACATCGGCGAGGGCTCAGATTTGCAGCGCATTCAGCGAGACCAGTTCCTGATGGCGTCGGTGCTGAAAGGCATCGAGCACAGCGGACTGCTGCACGACCCGCTGAAGCTGTTCCAGGTTATCCAGGACCTCGCCGGTCACGGCTACATCACCACGGACACGGGGCTCACTCCCGGCAAGCTGCTGACCATCGGTGAGGAACTTCGCGGGCTGGCGCCTAGTTCGGTCCAGTTCATCGAGGTTCCGACGGTGCCTTACGCTGGCAACCCACTGGCCTGGGTCCAGTGGGAGCAGCCGCAGTCCGATGCGCTGTTCGCCGCCGTTGCACACGACACCAGGCTTCCCAGCGCGCACCGGGCGAAGGGGACATCACCCCGGCCGGCTACCGACGATGTCAGCCCGTCCCAGGTTGACGTGACGGTGCTCAACGGAACGCAGCAGCAGGGCCTGGCGACCTCGACGTCGCAGTCGCTGAGCGCACTGGGGTTTAAGGTCGGGACGCCCGGCAACGCCACCGCCCAGTCCACCAGCTCGGTTGTCGAGTACCCCGCACGCGCCGATTTGCCCGCCGCCAGGACACTGGCCAGGCTGATCGGCAACGTCACCCTGCAACGTGACCCGGGAGTCGCGCCGGGCACGGTGGAGCTCATTCTCGGCTCGAGCTTCACTGGCCTTCAATCGACTGGTAAGTCCGGGTCATCCGGTAGATCCGGGTCAGGCAGCACCTCGGACAGCATCGACGACCTCGCGGGCGAGTACGGCGGCATCACCGGCGGTGCCAATATCTGCGGTGATTCGGCAGCTTTCGCCGGGCCTGACGGCACGAACTAAGGCCTGCCGGATCGGCAAAGAAGGCACCAACTGGGGGTTAGGCCATGGTCGGCCTGGCAACGATCCAGCCTTGGCATGGACAGGCGCGGGGAGGTCCCGGGCGGCCGCTGGGTCAGGCGGCCGGGACAGGCGCAGCGCATATTCCGCTGGATCGCGGCGTGCCTTGCCGTGGCGCTGGTGGTCGTGTCGCTCACGGCGTACTTCACCTACCGCTCAGTGTGGGACAGCATCACCCGGATCCCGGTCGGCGACCTCGGGCCGCAGCCGGCGAAGCTCACCAGTGCCACCAACGTCCTGCTGATCGGCTCCGACAGCAGAGCCGGGCCGAACGAGAGATTCGGCGCAGGCATCGGCGGCCAGCGCTCAGATACGATCATCGTCCTGCACATCGCCCCCGGTCATCAGGGCGTGGTCGCCCTGAGCATCCCGCGGGACTCGGTGGTACCCGTGCTGTCCTGCCCGGCGGAGCCGGGGGCGCCGGGGCAGCAGGCCCAGCCGGGTCAGGTTGAGCAGATCAATGCCACCTTCGCCTACGGCGGGCCCGGCTGCCTGTGGAAGACCATCGAGCAGACAACGCACCTGCATCTTGATCATTTCATCGAGCTCAACTTCACCGGCTTCGAGCACGTCATCGATGACGTCGGCGGGGTGAGCATCTGCCTGCCGTTCGCGATAGACGACCCGCTGTCGAAGCTGCGGCTCAGCGCGGGCAGACATCACGTCGACGGCGCGGAGGCGCTCGCGTTCTGGCGGGCCAGGTACATCGGTAATGGCTCCGACCTGCAGCGCATCCGCCGGGATCAGTACCTCATGGTCTCGCTCATCCAGGGCATCGAGCGCACGGGCGTGCTGGCCGACCCGGGCAGGATCCTGCCCGTCGTCTCCGACGCTGCCAGGTCAATGACCACCGACTCCGGACTGAGCCTGTCAGCGATGCTGGGCATCATCGAGAGCCTGCGCCGGCTTCCTCCTGGCTCGGTGCAGTTCGTCGAACTGCCGACTGTGGCGTACCCGCCGAATCCAAACTGGGTGAGCTGGCCGCCCAGTGACGGCGCTCTGTTCAGCGCTATCGCCCATGATCAGACGGGGACACCGCGTGCAGCACGGCGGCCGGCCGGCAAGCACGTCGACGCTCTGTCTGCCGCGGCGACCGGCCCGACCCCGGGCGCGACAGGCCCGGCAGCACCGCACAGCCTGTCCGGTACCTATGGTGGAATCACCGGGAGCACCAACGTGTGCCGCGACACCGGCGCGTTCGCGGGTCCGCGCGGCGGTTCCTTATAGCTACCTACCTACCTACCTGCGGCGATACCAGGGCTTACTCAGCTCAGTTCAGTAGCCGGTCTGAGCCAGTACGCCGTTGGTCACGTCGTTCCTGGCCGCCGTGGTGTTGTGGATCTTGAGCAGCGGGCTGTTCAACGGCACGTACACCGCGATCGTCAGGCCAGGCAGTTGCAGCAGGCGCCAGTCCTTCAGGCCCTGCGGAGTGTCGGCCAGGAACTGGACGATGCCCGTGCCGGTCTGCGGGGACGAGCAACCCGTATACCAGGCAATCGACGTCGACTCCATCACGCACGGCGGCTTGACCCCGACCCTCATGACCTGGTCGGCCTGCAGCTGGAACTGCCGGGCGTAGCGCTGGTAGGACACCTGACCCTGCAGGATCAGCCGCTGCGTCACCAGGCCACTGACGAGGAAGACGCACGTCGCCACGATGGCGGGTTTTCGCCAGCGGGACTCGGTAACTGCCCACACGATGCCGTCAGCGATCAGGATGGCCATCAGGGCGAGGGTGGGCAGCAGATAGCGCGGCGCGCCGAACGGCACCAGGAATGCGTACAGCAGGAACACCCACAGGGCCGTGACCGCAGCCAGCATGGACGACGCGCGCTGCGCGGCATGCCAGCCGGCCCATAGCCCCAGAAGCGCGATCGCCAGAAAGGCGATCCACCAGGGCGTCTCCTGCGGCGTCGCCCAGGTATTGCAGTCGATCGAGCAGTACCACGGGCCGTTGAGATACCTCAGCTGCGTGCCCAGGGCGGGGTACAGCCTCAACGCCGGCGGCTCCTGCCCGGCCAGGTGGATCCTGTTGCCGAGGCCCCCGAACCACAGATAGGCGCCGATCAGCCACTCAAGGAAGCCGAAAGCGATACCGAGGCCCATCGCCGCAATGATCTTCGGCTTGCGCCAGCCGCGCAGGACCAGAGCCCCGATGACGATCGGGCCCATCAGAAAGATGACATTCTGCGGTCGCATCACGACGATGACGAAGCTCGCGAGCGCGATGAGCGGCAGCACCAGCCGATTGCGCATCGTGCCGTTGACACCGTGCAGGAACAGCGCGGTCAGCGCCAGCAGACCCAGCGCTCCCCACCAGTCGGGGTAGACCTGGACACCGCTGTTCTGCGTGATGGCCAGGCTGCCGAGCACCAGCCCGGCCAGCGCCAGAAGCCAGACTGGCCGCAGACCCCGCCAGCACAGCAGCGCCAGGAACAGGCAGACGGCGGACAGCACTGACATCCAGATGCGGAGCGCCAGCAGCGAGGTCGTGAGCAAGGTCACCGGGGCGGCCAGCAGGCCCGCGCCCTGGCCGTGCACGGGCGGCAGCCCGATCGGAGACGACCGCACGCTGGTTCTGGCGATGTACGTGATTTCATCCGCGCCGAGCGGCATCCGTAGCAGAGCCGGGGTGAGCTCAGCTGCGAGGAAGGCCAGACAGACGAGAGCCAGCCACAATAGGCTGTCCCGGTGCAGCAGTCCGCGCTTGGCCGGCTGAGTTGCCGGTATCCGAGGACCGCTGACCCTCACCTCATGCACGAATGACTCCCCCTGAGGGTGACGGCAGCGCTATGAGCCTACCTAGCAGGAGTGCCTCCTAACCTTGTCGGGGCAGTTTGGGACCGGCGCGGCAGGGTCAAGTATCTGGCGACGTCTTAAACGCTGTAGAACGTACCGTAAGCTGGCGAGTGCCTTTTCGCGGCTTCGCCCGGCAAGGAGGCGTAAAGCTTAGTTAAGGCATCACAACAGTGCCCTGGTTAGCTCATAGCTGGCTGAGGGATTGCGCTATCTTTGCCGCGACGTTGATGTCTTGCGGCCTGTCTAAGTGATGGCCAGATATAAACCAGAAAGCCCTGAGGAGGCCGCGGTGACGAGACTTGCCACCGAGGTGGCCGAGTCGTCGCAGCAGCCGCCGCAGCCGGCCGGCGCGCTCGCCTGGATTACCAGGCATGCGACGGTACTGACGCTCCTGTGGTACCTGGCGGGCGGCTTCTGGGTCACGGCGCGGCTCTGGATTCATCCGTCGAGCCTCCGGCAGCCGGACGACCCGCAGGACGTCAACCAGGCAACCTGGTTCATGCGTTACACCGCGCATGCCGTCGAGCACCTGCACCTGCCGGCCTTGACCACCACCGCGATGAACGCGCCGCACAGCGTCAACCTGATGTGGAACACATCGCTGCTGCTGCCAGGGGTAGTCGTCACGCCGATCACGGCAGCGTTCGGCCCGCAGGTCAGCCTCACCTCGCTGCTGGTCATCGGCTTTGCTGGCTCGGCCGCGAGCATGTACTTCGTACTGCGCCGCTGGGACGCCAGCCCGATTGCGGCGGCTCTCGGCGGCGCGCTCTACGGCTTCTCCCCCGCGCTAGTTGACTCGGGCATCGGCCACTACTCGCTCGTGCTCGCCATGCTGCCCCCGCTCATGATCGACCGCGTAGTCCGGCTCGTCACCGGACGCGGCAGCGCCGTTCGCAACGGGCTCTGGCTCGGCCTGTTCGTGTCGGCTCAGCTGTTCATCAGCGAGGAACTGCTGGTCGACACGGTCATCGCGGCCGTGATCCTGCTGGTGGTGCTGGGTCTGTGCCGACCTCGCGACATCGGACGAGTGATCCGGCCGCTGGCGACCGGCCTGGCGTGCGCAGCGGTTGTGGCCGGGGTGCTCTGCGCACGCGGACTCTGGGTGCAGTTCCACGGCGTCGAGGCCAAGACCGCTGCGGCCACCGTGATCATCAACTACAACGGCACGCAGACAAACCTCGGGACGCTGCCGTACGCGTTCATCAACCCGGCCGACTTTGTGCTCATGCATCTGCCGATCACCGCGAGGATCGCCGGATCGTATCCGCAGCCGTTGCCGGAGTACCTGGCCTACCTGGGCATTCCGCTGATCATCCTGCTGCTGGCAGCCATCATCTTCTTCTGGCGCGTCGTCGCCATCCGGGTGGCGGGCATCACCTGCATCCTGCTGGAGTGGCTCGGGATGGGCGCCCAGCAGCTTCACCCGCACTCCACGCTGCCGGGCTGGCTGCTGCCCTGGCAGGCACTCCAGCATCTGCCGGTAGTCGGCGGGATGGTGCCCGACCGGCTGTGCATCCTGGCCGATGCGGCGGCCGCCGTCGTGCTGGTATTCGCGCTCGACCGGGCCAGGAACGGCGAGGTCCCGTTGTTCGCCAGGATGAAGGACGGGCCGCTGATCGCGACCGGCCTCGCCTGTGCCGCGCTGTTCTTCGTCGTCCCCTCGCCGTACGCCGGCGTCCAGGTCAATGCGCTGCCGGCTGGCTGGACGGCAACCTTCAAGTCGCTCGATCTTCCCGCGAGCGCGCGGGTGCTGGTGGCGCCGTTCCCGTACTCCGGCGAGTCAGAGGTGATGCGCTGGCAGGCCGACACTGGCTACCCGCAAACCATGATCGGCGGTGACTTCATCGCGCCGAACCAGTCGGCTCATAACAGCCGCGCCGGGCGGTCCGCGATGACAGAGACCTCGTACTACATCAACTACCTGTACGACGGCACGCCCGATTTCGGCACGCCGTCGGCTGCTCAGATCCAGGCCAACCTGGCGACCTGGCAGCCGAACGCGGTGGTCGCCGTCGCAACGCCGACAAGCTCGCTCGGCAAGTTCCTGATTCACTGGTTCGGCCAGCCCACCACCGACCAGGGTCAGGTGATGGGCTGGAAGTACAAGCCGGGCACCGGGTACGGCAGCTAGCCGGAGACGCCGCCGTTAACGCCGCGCCCGCTCAGGTAGCGAACGCCTTGTCGAACTGCGCCACCGCAGCCGTGACCTCGGCCTCCGGCAGCGCTAGCCGCTCCAGGATGGTGTACCGGCCGGGCCGGGTCCGCGGCGCGTAGCTCACCGCGCTGGCGAAATCCGCCAGGGACATGCCGAGACCTGCCGGTGTCTGCGGCAGCCCATGCCGCCGCAGACACGCCGCGATCAGCTCCGCTTGCTCGGTGTCACCGCGCAGGTAGGTGCAGAACACCGCGCCCACGCCCGCCAGCTCGCCGTGGCTGGCAGTGCCGGGATATAGCTGATTGATCGCATGCATGATCTCGTGCTCGCTGCCGCTAGCCGGACGGCTGTCCCCGGCCACCGCCATGGACATGCCGGAGAGGATCAGCGACTCCGCCAGCACCGTGAGAAACTCGTCTGACCGCGCCGGGCCCGGCTGACGCAGGACCGCCTGGGCAGCCGACCTGGCCATCGCGACGGCCAGGCCATCCACCTTCTCCCCCAGCTCGGCCGAGGCGAGCTCCCAGTCGGCGATCGCGCACAGGTTGGCGAGCACGTCGCCGACGCCCGCCGTGGCCAGTGAGCCCGGCGCCGCACGGACCCGGTCAAGATCAACGATCACCGCCACCGGCATTGCCACGCCGAAGGAGCCGGTTCCTGACTCGTGCTGGAGCGTGCTGATGGGCGAGCAGATCCCGTCATGGGACAGGCTCGTCGAGACGGCTACCATCGGGATCCCCGCCATGTGCGCGGCGAACTTGGTGGCGTCGATCGTCTGGCCCCCGCCGATCCCGGCGACCGCCTCGTACGACCCGGCCCGGAGCTGCTGTCCGAGCGTGGCTGCCGCCTCGTGCGTGCCGGCCGGCACCCGGAAGATCTCCGCGGACCCGCTGGCCAGGCTCAGCTGGGCAGCGATGCTGTCACCCTGGCCCGGCCCCACGGCCACTGCCACCCGGCCCTCGGTCGCGATCCGATGGTCGTTAAGCAGTCCGCTCAGGCTGGCGATCGCTCCCGGCCGTACATCGATGACCAGCGGCGACGGCAGCATCCGGGCCAGCAGCGGCATGATCCTCCTTCGCGGGGCTGCGGCCGGCCAACTGGCGGCCGGCTCGCCCGTGAGACTAGCAGCGGGCCGCGATCTCCCTGGCCCGGCGCAGGTCCCGGTGATCATCGACTTCTACCCAGTCCACAACCCCGATCGGGGCGACTGCCACCGCGCCGCCCCGATCGGCAAGCTCCTGGAAGCCGTCCTCGTAGTACAGGCCCGGGTCCCGCCGCCAGGTCGCCTCCAGGGCGGCGGCCAGCGAGTCGGCTGCGCGAGGCTCGATCAGCGTCGCGCCGATGTACTCGCCGTTGGCCTGCGCCGGGTCCATCAGCTTGGTGATCTGGCGCATCAGGCCGCGCTCGTCGAGCACGACCTTCATCTCCTCGTCGGCGAGCTTCTTGACGTCATCGAGAGCCAGGATGAGGTCCGCACCGCCAGCGCCGCTTGCCAGCCCAGCGCCGCTTGCCAGCAAAGCCGCCCTCTTGTCGAGCAGCGTGCGCTCGACGCTGACCGGATGCACCGTGTCGCCGTTGACGAGCAGCACGCCGCTGCCGAAGTGCTCGCGGGCGAGCCAGAGCGAGTAGGCGTTGTTCCAGTCCTCAGCCCGGTTGTTGTAAACCAGCTCCAGGCTGACGCCGTGGCGCCGCTCCAGGTCCGGCACCCGCTCCTCGACAGCGGCCGCCGCGTAGCCCACCACAACTACTACGTCGATGAGACCGGCGGCGGCCAGGTTCTTCAGGGCGATGTCCAGGATGGTGAGATCGCCGTCCACAGGCAGCAGCGTCTTGGGCAGGTGGTCGGTCTCAGGGCGCAGGCGGCGTCCTGCGCCTGCTGCCATGACCAGGCCGATCACGGGGGGCATCCTCCTGCAACGTGAGGCAGCTTGTTACGGCTTTGACACAGATGAGCAACCCAAGATATGCCGCCAGAGCCACGTACGCGAACGTCGCGATGCCCATGGCAGCAGCGAGGCCGGCTATAAGCATCCGGCCCTCCCAGCCGAGGGCGCTGCCGCGCTCTGCGCGCGCCTTGCCCGGTTCGCCCCTGCTGGCCAGCATGACCGGCCGGCCAGGGAACGCCAGGTCCGCATATCGCAGCAAGAGCACCGCCGTCAGGGCAAACACCACCGCACCCGGAACCCCGCGTGCCAGGCCGATCGCGCCGAGATACAGGATTTGCGCACCAAGCAGCAGTACCGGGACCAGGAAGTCAAAGCGGCCTGCGTGCGCGTTCGCCGAGCCGGGCGCGGCGAGCAGCATGACGATGGCCGGGGCGATCATCAGAGCACCGGGCAGCCCGTGCAGGCCCACCAGCGCGAGGGCCGCGATAGCCGCGATCCCGAGTATGGCCGGCGGCAGCGGCACCAGGTTGCCCCGCACGAGCACGCCTAGGCTGCGGGCCAGGACCCCGTCGTCGCGCAACCGGATCAGCTCCGATGACGCGGCCGGTGACCGGACCGGGCCGGCCCAGTCAGCTGAGCCAGCCCAGTCAGCCGAGCCAGCCCAGTCAGCCGAGCCGGCCGGGTCAGCAGCGTCAGCCGGGCCGGCCAGGTCAGCAGCGTCAGCCGGGCCGGCCAGGTCAGCAGCGTCAGCCGGGCCGGC
>Ga0335074_10008152_pt1 | contig 14558 bp, 12 predicted proteins | sample Lox_Sample_23_FD_206715 | JGI IMG/M metagenome (GOLD analysis project Ga0335074, IMG submission 206715) | Soil microbial communities from Loxahatchee National Wildlife Refuge, Florida, United States - Lox_Sample_2.3 | ecosystem: Environmental > Terrestrial > Soil > Wetlands | place: USA...
GACGGCCTGATCCGGCGACTGGCACTCGATGTAGGGTCCCACCGGCAGCGCCGCCCTGGACATCGCCTGCCTGTACCCGGCATAGCGCGCCTTCAGCGTATAGAGCTCGCGATCGATGCCGATGAAGCGGATGTTCCTGTGCCCGTGCCCGATCAGGTGATCCACCGCCATCTTCGCACCTGCCCGGTTGTTCACGAGGACAGAATCGAATCGCGGATCGGCGACGGGCCGGTCCAGAGCGACAATGTGCACTCGCGAGAACATCTCGGCGCGCAAATAGTCGTCGTCGCCCGGGGCGGGAATAATCACCATGCCGTCGATGCGGCGCCGCGCCATCAGGCTGGTCTGTTTCTGCTGGGTATCGTGTTCTTCATCCGACGTGGTCAGGATCACGGAGTAACCGTGGCTTTTGGCTACCGTGGAGATGGCGTGGGCGCAGGTGGCAAAAAACGGATCGTACAAATAGGGAACGATCACAGCAATGGTTTTGGAGTAATCCGAACGGAGAGAGCGGGCCAGTTCATTGGGCTGATAGTCGAGCATGCGGATGGCGCGCTGCACGCGTGCGGCGGTGGGCTCGGCCACCTTCGCGCTCCCGCTCAGCACGCGCGACACCGTCATCTTTCCGACGCCGGCGAGACGCGCGACATCCGCCATGGTCGTGCTGCGCCGCATAGACCCGTGCTTGCCGTCCAATGACCCCATGACTTTGGCAAGCATTATAGACTCCGGCGTCAAGAGCTAAACGCATTAACTAAGCTTTTGCCCGGTACTAATACCCGGAGACCAGTTCCAATGCGGAACCGGGATGCACCCTGCACCGGGGTGTCATCAGCGGAGCAGGCGCTGAAACGGAACCTGACTTACTTCGATTTTGGTCCGAAGTCCGCGACGCCGACCTGCACGATCGTCTTGCTGCCAGCCTCCGGTTTTACCGGCCACGCGCCGTAGACGCGATCGCCCCACGCCGCCAGCCCGATGTAGTCGCCCATAAAGACTCCGCTGGGATCGAAATCTTTCCTGGTCCAGGCATAGTTGGCAAAGGTCCTGCCGCCATCCTCCGAGCGCGCCAGAACCACAATCTGCCTGCGGTGCTGCGGATCTTCGCGGCGGTCATAGAAGGCCACGTTCACCGCGCCCGATACCGGATCGACGGCCAGCCACTGAAAGAAGTGATCGGCGCCATCGTGGAGCGGATCGTTATTCACACGGGTGGGCGCGCTCCAGGTCCGGCCGTGATTTCCGGAGACGATGCAGAAGATATCCACTTCCCCGTTGCGGTAATCGCTCCACGTCACGTAGATCGGTCCACCTTTGGAGCCTCCACGCGGATCGACCGCGATCTGCGGGAACCCATTCGCGCGATCCATCCCCTCGATCGCGAACATCGTGGGCGCTGTCCAGACGATGTTGCGGGTGCGGCTGAAGGTCCGTCCGCCATCGTGCGACTCGGTAAAGACGATATGGTCGTTGAGAGCCCAGACTGCATAGAGCGTCCCGTCGGGCCCCACTGCGCCGTCGAAACCCTCGAGCGCCCCGTTGTCGTCGCGGGGCAGGCCGCGCACCTGGGAGATCTCGATCGGCGTCGACCAGGTCAGCCCGTCATCGGTGGAACGCGAGAACAGCATCTGCGAGTCGGTCAGAGTCCATCGCGTCCATCCCACGTAGAGATTGCCGGCGTACCGGCTCTTCGAGGTGTCGGCAACCAGATACGGTTTGTCTTCGAAAGGAATGCCTGGAGCGGTGGGCTGTGCGACGACGGTACGCAGTTCCGGCTCCCAGGTGCTGCCGCCATCGAGGGAGCGCCGGAGAAAGATTCCGTTTCGCGTGGCGCCATGACCCCAATAGTTGAAGCTGCCGAGACGATCGAAGGCAATGAACCCCACAAACGCGTGGCCGTGGTTGTCGAAGACCGTCGAGACATCGCCGGACATGTGAAATCCCGCGGGCGCCACCCCCTCGGCCGGGTGCCAGGTGCGTCCGCTGTCGGTGGAATACGCGGCGTGAGCACCGACCTGATAGGCCACCACCACCTGATGTGGATCGAGCGGATTCACGGCCACGCTCGGCTCCGAGTAGCCCCCTGGAATGGGCGTGAGATCGGTAATCGCTGCGCCCGGGGCGGGGGGCGGCGCCTGGCTCCATAAGGGAACCGTGCCGGCGATCGTGCACGCGGCGAGCAGAAGACGAGAGGTTATTGCCATGAGAGTCATTATGCGGGTCGCGCTGTCGTGCCCGCAGAGAGCAGGAGGCTCGCTCGTCTATTTCGCTACGGTGAGCTCCACCATCGTGGTCGCATCCACCCGATAGCCGGCGGGAGGATTCTGCGCAATCACAGTTCCTGCCGGGGGCGTGGGAGCCGGCGGAGCTGCCGCGGCTCCCGGCGCACTGACCGAAGGCAGATGGACATCCTGTTCCCTGACCGGGGCCAGGCGCAGCCCTGCACGCGCGAGCTCATAGGCCGCCGCGGTAAAGATTTCTCCTTCCACGTCCGGCATCACCTCGCCCTGATTCGCAGCTGTCTCCGGGGCGGCCAGCAGCAGGTTCACCATGGGAGTGGCCACACCGGTTGCATCCGCCTGCGGATTTTGCGCGATGACCGTGCCGGGCGCTGCGGCAGACCACGGCAGATCGGCGGTGATTCCGGATTGCAGGCCCGCACGCCGGATCTCGATCGTTGCAAGGCGCTGATCCTGGCCGGTCAGGCTGGGAATGGCCAGCTTCTGCGGGCCCAGGCTTTGCGTGAGCCAAACCCGCCACCCGCGCCGCACAATGGTGCCCGGCACAGGCGACTGCTCCGCGACTCGTCCGGCAGGAATATCAGCGGAATACCGCTGCGATTCAACGTGCAGGCTCAGTCCTACGGCAGCCGCGCGCCGTCCCGCGTCCTGCAGGGTCATGCCGCTGAAATCCGGCGTGGTGACCTCGGTGCCGTGGATGGCATAGTGCATCGTCACGATCGCTGACGACATCGCCACCACGGTGAGCAGCAGCAGCACGAGCACGAAGCGGAAGAATCCGGTCATTCGTCGTAGGCAATCGAATAGTCGATCGACGCTGCCTTCTCCAGCATCTTCGAGACGGAGCAGTATTTGTTCTTTGAGAGCGCGACCGCGTCCTCAGCGGCCTTGGGCGCGACTTTGCCGCGAATGCGATAGGTGAGATGGATTTTGGTAAACACGCGCGGCGCCTCCGGGGCCTGCTCGGCGGTCGCCGTGACGATCAGACCCTGGATCGGCTCGCGCTTTTTCTGGAGAATGCTGACCACATCCACAGAGGTGCATCCGCACAGGGCGGTCAGCACCATCTCCATCATGCTGGGCCCGGCTGCGTGATCAGCGCCCGCGTCAAAGCGCACCGTATGGCCGCTCTGCGAGGTGCCGTCGAAGAGCGTCCCGCCTTTCCACTCCGCGCTGGCAATCATCCGTGGCCCTCCTTCACTGCCGATGCTTATTATCCGATGCCGGCTCGGGATGGATCAGAGTCCGATCGACCTCCGGACATTTCAGCTTAAACCGATTCTCCAGCGCCGTAATCAACTCATGGACGCTGCGCATGGGCATGGTGTCGGGCAGCGTGCAGTGACAGGTGACGTGCACGTGATCGCCCACGCGATCCACGAGGACCTCGTGAATATCGATGATCTCCGGCGCCTCGGCGGCCGCTTCGCGCAGCCGCTGTTCGATGCTGCGGTTCTGCTCCACGCGGACGGGGGCTTCGATGGTGGCCGGCTCGCTCTCGATGTGGGTGAGCACCGAGTCCACCTGGGGCAGTTCCCTGCGAATCTCCTGTTCCAGCGCCCAGACGAAGCGGTGCGCTTCGAGCAGCGGCATGGTCTCGCCCAGCTCGATGTGCTGTTCCACATGGAGCCCATCGGGAAACGACTCGATGCTGACGTCGTGCAGGAGCGCGTTGTTGCGCGCCGCCACGGCGCGTACCTTGTCGAAGATGCTCTCGGCGACGGTCGAACGCGGCACGGTACGGATGACGACGTCCGCCCCAGGGAGCACGCGCTGCACCGCGGCGGTCGCCTCCCGCACCAGCGCCTCGCTGCGTGGAAAGGTCAGTTGCCGCGGCAGCGACAGCGTCACATCGGCAAAATACGCGCTGCCCGAGCGTCGTACCCGCGCCTGGTCGATGCCCAGCACGCCTCGCGTCCGCCGCACTTCCTCGAGCACGCGCGTGTGCAGCTCGACCGGAATGGCATCGGTCAGCGCGCCCACGGCTTTCCATGCCAGCTTCCAGCCGAACACCAGAATCATGGCAGAAACGAGCAGCGCCGCTGCGGGATCGGCATAGCGCAGCCAGAGCACATGCTGCACGCGGCCCAGCCAGGTGGCGCAGAGCCCCGCCAGCACGGCCACGCTGGCCCAGATGTCGGAGGCGAAATGAAGGGCATCCGCTTCCAGGGCCTCGCTGCCCGTCCGCTGGGCTACGATGCGCAGGCGACGGGATCGCCAGCGGTCGGTTCCGATCGATGCAGCCAGAACCAGAAACGGCCAGACTGAAAAACGCAGCGCGACAGGATGGAAGAAGATGCGCCGGACGGCCTCAGCGCTGATCCACAGCGCCGATGCGGCCATGAGACCGGTTTCGACGAATGCGGAGATGTTCTCGACCTTGGCGTGGCCATAGGGGTGGTTCCAGTCCGCAGGGCGGTCGGAGACGCGCACGGAAAGAAAGGTGAGCGCCGAGCCGGCCAGATCGAGACCGGAATGGGCCGCGTCGGAGAGCACGCCAAGGCTGCCGGTCATCAGCCCCACGGCCAGTTTGAGGGCGGTCATCACGCAGGCTGCAGCCACGGAAACCAGCGCCGCCCAGCGCTTCTCGGCGCCGGCGCGCAGCGAATCCGGGATGGCTGCACTGGACATGATGCATTCAGACTATCGCGAGCGAGGATGGCTCAGCGGTCAGCGCTCAGGATCGCGCCCTGACTCCCCGCCACAGGCCGGCGATCCCGAAAGTGTACGGCGTCCACGAAACGTCGACAAAACCGGCGCGGCGCATCATCTCCAGCATCGCCGGCGGAGCGGGAAAGTTCTTTACCGATTCCGGCAGGTAGCCGTACGCGCCGCGGCCGCCGGAGATCCGGTCGCCGATGGCCGGCAGCAATCGCCGGAAATACCACGCGTAGAGTTTTCCCACGAGCCCGCCCGGCTCGCTGAAGTCGAGAATCCCCACTTCGCCTCCGGGCGCGAGGACGCGAAAGAATTCTTCGAGCGCGGCCTGGTAGTTGGCGAGGTTGCGAAAGCCAAACGCCGTAGTGATCAGGTCGAGCGACGCGTCGGCCATAGGCAGTCGCAGCGCATCCGCCTCGACGACCACCGCTGGGCGCCCTGCCAGCTTTTTGCGCGCGCGTTCCAGCATCGCGGGAGCAAAATCCGCGGCGGTCACCGGCTTCGCGCCCGGCGGACGCCGTCGCAGCAGCGCCATGGTCATATCGCCGGTGCCGCAGCAAATGTCCAGCACTCGCGCCTGAGGCCGCGCCAGGATGTGACGGAAACGTCGCGCCGCCCGCCACCACCAGATCCGGTCGACGTTGCAGGAGAGGACGTGATTGAGCAGGTCGTAGCGCGGAGCGATGCGGTCGAACATCTCGCGCACCGCGCGCGCCGAGCCGAGCTCATCGCTCGTCCCCGCCGGACGAGACCCCGCCGCATGACGATCGTTTTGCAAAGGTCAGATTACCGCACCCGAATTTGCCGTCTGCCGCATACACCGGGGTTACACTGGCACCTATGAAAATCGCACGTCGTTTCCTGCCTGCCTTTTTGCTTGTACTTTTGGTGCCGCTTTGGTCCGCCGCTGCTCAGGAAACCACTTCCCTCGCCTTCCAGCGCGCCAAATCCCTGCAGCACGGCATCAACACCAGCCTCTGGTTCGCGCAGTCCCGCGATTATTCCGTCGAGTATCTGAAGACGTTCACCACTCCGCAGGACATCGCGCTGATCCACAGCATGGGATTCGACCACATTCGGCTGAGCATCGATCCGGGCCCGCTGGAGCCATGGGTTTACAGCGGCAAGCCCACGCCTTTTCTCGATCAGCTCGATCAGGCCGTCCGCACCATGCTCGACAACCACCTCTCGGTGATCATCGACATCCATCCCAGCGACGAATTCAAGGCGCAACTGTTTCAGGGATCGGAGGGCGTGGGGCGCTTCATCTCGCTCTGGAGTGCGCTGGCCGCCCACTACGCTCCGGTCGATCCCGATCACATTTTCTTCGAGATCCTGAACGAGCCGGAGCAGAGCGACCCGTACCGCTGGATGGGAATCCAGGCAACGCTGGCTGCCGTCATCCGCCGCGCCGCGCCGCAGAACACTATCATCGCGACGGCTGCGCATTATTCCGGTATGGCCGATCTGCTGATGCTCGAGCCGCTCGCCGATCCCAACGTGATCTACACCTTCCACGATTACGAGCCGTTTCCGTTCACCCACCAGGGCGCCACGTGGACCAGTCCCGAGGTTCGCCCCGAACACGGCATCCCCTATCCCTCGACACCGGAGAACGTCGCGCCGCTGCTCTCTGAGGAGCCCACGCTCGAAGGCCAGCTTTTCCTCGATCAGTACGGATGGAGCCGCTGGGACGCGGCGCACGTGGAAGACTACGTGGGCTTCGCGGAGAAGTGGTCGCAGCTGCACCATGTTCCGGTTTATTGCGGAGAGTTCGGATCCTACGGGCTGGTCGCGCCGCCCTCGAGCCGGGTGCAATGGATCCACGACATGCGTGTTGCCCTCGAAAAGAATCACATCGGCTGGGCCATGTGGGATTACCAGACTCCCTTCGGCGTGGTCAGCAAGGCCAACGGGACCACGACGCCGAACCTCGACGTGCTGAAAGCTCTGGGCCTGCATGCGCCGCAGTCCTGAACCTTTGCGGGCGGCACAAGGCCAGCCGGGACGGCTGTGCAGTTTCGGGACGGGCGGGCGTTCCATGCCTGGGCAGCCGGACTCTTGACGCATCCCCGCGAAAAGTGGCAGCATCTGCTCGGTACAGAGTGCGGACCCAGCAATGATCCAGGTCATCACCGTCGAACGGGAATATGGGAGCCAGGGCGCGGCGTTCGCCCATCATCTCTCCGAGCGCCTCGGCTGGAAGCTGATCGACAGCTGCCTGATTGAAGATGTGGCGCGAAAGGCCGGCGTAGCGGCGGCGCTGGCCAAACGCTGCGACGAGCGCGTCGATCCGTGGTTCTACCGCTTCGGGAAGGCGATCTGGTTCGGATCGCTGGAACGCCTGCCCGGCGACCCCGACGTCTTCGACAGCGAACGCATGGCAGACTTCAGCCGCAAATATCTTGCGGAGCAGGCCGCTGAGGGGCACTGCGTGGTAGTGGGACGCGGCGCCGCCTGCATGCTGAGCAAAGCTCCGGGCGCCTTTCACATCTTTGTGTATGCATCGATGGCGCGCAAGATCCGCTTCATTCAGGAGCAGTTCCCGGAGCACGCGAAAGACGCCGAGCGGGAGATCATCGCCACCGACCGCCGCCGCGCCGAGTATATCCGCCGCTTTCACCAGCGAGAGTGGGACGACCGGAAGCTCTACCACCTCATGCTGAATTCGTGCATGGGCATGGAAGCGATGGTGGAAGCGGCTCTGGATGCAGCCGGGCTGAGGGCAGCCGCGCAGCAGACCAGCGCTGTCGGTTAGCCGCGCTTACTCGCACTTCGCATCGCGCTGCTTCCAGAGCGCCGGATCCACGTCGGGAAAGATGTTGTCCCGATCCTCCACCTGCTTCAGGCGCTGCTCGGTCTCCGCCGAGAGGCTGCCCTTTGCGGTGAACTCGTTCCAGGCCTTCTCCGTGTCGCGGAACTGATCCACATGGGTGAGGAATCGCTGCTCGGCATAATCCCGCGCGGCCTCGGTGGTGATGAGGAACTGCCAGTCGGAGGACTCCAGCAACAGCAGCTCGCGGCACATCTGCTTCGCGATCCGCTCGCCCAGACCCCCATCTTTCCATTTGCCCTCGGTGGCGATCGCGCGCACCGTAGCCTCGGCCGGATAAATATGGGTCCAGGTCCACGCCGTATCGGGATTCAGCCACACCTCGTTGGTGCCGTTCTTCCCCCATGAGCCCTCGGCGATCGCCAGGTATCCCTCGGCCGGATGCTTCTCGAGATACTCGGTCCCCGTCGCCAGAGCCACGGGGAAATCGTCCCTGGCGATGATGCGGGCTACGTGTTCCAGCCACTCCGGTCCCTCGTACCACCAGTGCCCAAAGAGCTCCGCATCGAAGGGCGAACTGAGGACGGGAGGATTTTCCACGCTGAGGTTGTCTCGCAGCGCGTCGTAGACCACGCTGACAAAGTGCTCGGCGTGATCGCGGGTCCGCGAGGAGGCACGCTCGGGATAGTAGGGCGTCTTCAGCGCCAGGTCGGCCTTCGAGTGGGTTACCTGCCAGTAGCGGTGGCCGCCAGGCCAGCGCTTCTTGTGAAAGTCGAGATAATTCGCGTCGCCCGGATAGCCGGCGTCCCCGCTCCACACCTGCAACCCCGTCTTGGGATCGCGCGGGAACATGGCCACCGGATGCTGGTGGGCGCAGGGGCCATCGACGAAGTAGGCGTGATACAGCATGCGGCTGCCATTCACAGGCTTCGGCAAAGCGGCCGCGGCGCCCACCGGACCTCCGCCGATCTTGAGGTCGTAGGGAGTGAACTGCACCGATTTCTCGACCAGGTGGGTATCAACGAAGAAGTACTCCAGGCCGCCCTCGGCCAGCGCTTCCTCGACGCCAATGCGATCGAATGCCGGCCATGGCTGGGGGCTGCCGCTGGGGGTCACCGGAGCCTGCCACATGCCGGCCGGCCGGTACCCGCACTCGGGCGCCCAGATGCCCTTCGGCTTCCGGCCCATGTGACGCTGATGGGTAGCGACGCCGGTCTTGACCTGCGCCACCACGCTCTCGTCGGTGCCCAGCAGCGGCATGTATCCGTGGGTGGCGCAGCAGGTGACGACCTCGATCAGGCCCGCATCGTTGAAGTAGCGAAATCCGCGGATGATATCGCCGCCCAGGGCCTCGAAATCGTCGAGCGCCTGCTGGAAGAATCCCCGCCAGTACTGCGCGGTCTTTGCAAAGTGGGTCTCGCCGCTCTGGCGGAAATAGGCTTCATCTTCCTGAGTCGCCAGCAGCTTTCGCTTCAGGTACTCGGGAAATTCTTTGATGAAAGTGGGGTGGGCGAGCTGCTCGAGCAGCACCGGCGACATGTTGATGTTCGCCTTCAGCGCCAGCCCGTCGCGCTCGAGATTTTTCAGCACTCGCAGCAGGGGCAGATAGGTTTCCGCCGCGGCCTCCAGCAGCCACTCCAGCCCATGCGGCCAGGTTCCGTGATGCACGACGTAAGGCAGATGGGCGTGGAGCGTAAAGGTGATGTAGCCCTTCGGACGGCCGTTCTTCATGGAATGTGATCCTCTTGACCCTGGCTGGTGGGAGTTCTCGCCTGAACGCTGACCGCATCTCACCCCAGGCGACGATAATCCTCCGGCTGACCTGCGGAGCCCGGACACCCTCAGACGAACGAATTCGAGGCTGCTGTCCGGCCGGCAGAAGCCGGAAGGTGCAATTGAGTGCGATTCCGAAGAAGAGACGCGCCCGGCATCCGGAAGGTTGTAAGCGCGATCCCCAGTGAGGCCAGTTTACTACGCGCCCTGCCGCGCTCGCGGAACCGGTTGCAGCAGCAATGGCTCAGGAGGGCCAGCGCCGCTGTTCCAGCTGATCCCACACCATGGCGTCAAAGCGATGGGTGCCGGCAAAGCCCAGCTTTTCATACAGCCCCACTGCGTTGCGGTTCGAAGCCGTCACGGTGAGGGTGAGGTAGCGGAAACCGCGCTGCTCCAGATTGCGCGCGCAGGCCTGGATCAGCATTTTGCCCAGGCCGCGCCCGCGATACTCGGGGGCCACGCAGACCTGGGTTACGTGCCCCACATCGTCGCGCACCCGCGAGCACAGCACCAGCCCGACCAGGTCCGCGCGGCCTGCGAGCACCAGCACGCCCGACGACTCCGCATCGAAATACCCGCAACCGGGAAAGCGGACAATGTTGTGCAGAAAGCGCTGCGATCCCGCCGCGGTCCGGTACTGCTCGTTGATGTGGCTGTCGAGATGTTTCAGGTACGACGCCGCGATCAGCCTTCCCGCCGCCGCGAAATCGCCCTCCACCCAGCGCCGCAGCTGCATTCCCGGGAACGGAGGGTTGGCGCCCGCCGATCCATCCTTGTTGGCCGGTGGCTCGCGGCGCAGCGGCCACTCCATAAAGATCCGCTCGTGCACCTCGAAGCCGGCTTCTTCCAGCACCTGGCTGTGCGCTCCGTGCGGATGCAGGAGAAGCTGCGATTCGATCCGGGTGACCCCTGGGGTGCTTTGCAGCATTTCAACCAGCCGGCGCAGCAATTCGTTGCGGACCTCGGCCGCGGAGGGCAGCGATTCCAGCGCGAACACGTCGCCGATGACCGCTTTGTGGCCTTCGTAGACGCAGAAGACGTATCCCACGACGCGGCTGTTTTCCACCGCTACATAGCCGGGAAGGACCCGCGAATCGAGATACTGGAGGAGCAGGTCGGCGGAGCCGCGATAGTCCCAGCGCAGACGCTCGCTCCACACGCGGCTTTCCATCTCCAGCAGCGGGCGCATCATGCCCGCCGAGAAGTGGCGCAGATCCAGCACCTCGAACTGCAGAGCGGAAGTCATGAACACAGCCCCCTGAGCGCACCTGCTGCGATCAGCGGGGACTCTCCTCCTGAGAACCAGATGCAGACGATGACCGCTCAAACCCAGGAACCGCCGTTCGGCGGCCGCGCTTTCGCCGCCTACTTTTGACTGCTTGTTATTTGCTGTTTCGCCATTACTTCGTAAACTTCCAGGTCCTGCGCGGGAAAACTGAACAGCGGCTCGTAGCTTCTTCCCGCCAGCTTCTCCCGCAGATCGTCGACAGCCGGCTCCGGAACCACCAGCAGATGTTCGGCGTCCGGTACGCCGTCGTCCAGAATGCCTCCGAGGAATTGCGGCTCCTTGTCCGGAATTCTCGGATCGATCACTTCAAAATCCACGCGCACGCCGGGCCGCCAGCTGGCCATCATGCGGTCGAAATCTGCCGCGTTCAGGACCGGCTGACCGTTCACCGCAACAATATCGTCCCCCGCCATCTGCCGCAGGCCGAATTCCGCGGCCGAGGAGCCCTCCTTGACCTCGTCGATCACGACGCCGTGCGGTCCGGGCCCCGCGCTTGGCGGCGCATCGCTCACCACGATGCCCACATCGTAATTCACCACACGCTGGTTGCGGTAGAACGCCAGCCCGTACTGTAGTTCGCGGCGCACCCGCCACACGGCGATGGTGGCGGGAGGCGGCTCGAGCTCATTGAGAATCTGCGCCAGCGGCCGGGCCGAAAATGTCATATCGATCAGATTGATATTGCGCTTCGTGTTGGGCAGGGGGCCGACCCCGAAGACCGGTCCCACCCCGAAGATGTACAGCAGCAGGATGACCATGGGGACCATGGTGGCGATGCGCAGCCGCTTCAGCCCGAAGCGCGCCACGGTAATCAGAATGAGCACAGCCGAAGCGAACCCCACCAGCCCTGCCGCGACGATTGCTCTGCCCGGAGGGATGGCCTCCGGATCGTGCAGATGCAGCGGCAGAAGGAGCACGAACATCGCCAGCAGGCCGGTCAGCACCGCGTGCAGCACCAGCAGCCAGGTCTTGAGGCCGCGGGCGCGGATGCGGTTCAGATAGTCTCCGGCCAGAATGGTCAGCGGCGGCAGCGCGGGCAGAATGTAGCCGGGCAACTTCGACTCGGAGAAGGAGAAGAATACGATTACCACGGTCGCCCACAAGACGAGAAACTCAGGAAAAGCGTCGCCGGCCCGGCCGTGCCCGACGTAGTGCCGCTTCGCCCGGCGCGCCTTCCACTCATTGATCGACCCGCCCACGGCGTCGGCGAATGCCGTCACCGCAATCACCGCCCAGGGCGTCAGCCCCAGCAGCACGACCGGCACGTAGTACCAGAAGGGGTGGTAGTGCTCGAAGCGGTTGGTAGCAAATCGCTCGATATTGTGCTGGAGGAAGAAAATCTTAACGAAGGTCGGATTGCGCCGCTGCACCTCGATGTACCACGGCAGCACCATGGCGAAGTAGAGCACGAAACCCGGCAGCCAAAGACTTCGTCGAAACAGCGACCACTCGCGGCGAAGGCCGGCGAAGATGCCGATAATCACCAGCGCCAGAATGGGCGCCACCGGGCCTTTGGCCAGGGTGGCCGCGCCCACAAAAAAATACAGATCGAAGAGCCAGAATTTGCTGTCGGTCTCGTACCAGGCATACCAGCCCAGCATGCCGATGCAGAACGGCGCAGCCAGCTGCATGTCGGTGGAGGCGCCGCGGGCGAAGCTCAGGATGCCCGCGCAGGAAGCGGTCAGCAGCGCCGCATCCAGCTGGCCGCCGTTGCGGAAGCGGCGCATGTGCAGCCAGATGAGCAGGACCAGCATGAAGGCAAAGCTGGCCGAGGGCAGACGCGCCGACCAGTCGTGCACGCCAAACTCGCGGAAGGCGAACATGGCCCGCCAGTAATACAGCGCGGGCTTTTCGAGCCAGGGATGCGCCCACAGGACCGGGGTGACGTAGTCGCGGCGCTGCAGCATCTCGCGCGCCACCTGGGCGTAGCGGGGCTCGTCGGCGCCCACCAGTCCCAGGCCATCGCCGCCGAAGATGGGCACCAGCCCGTAGAAGAGGAAGAACGCGGTGAGAAAGAAGAGGGTCAGCGCTTCTGCGGTCAGTTCGACGCCGGGAACGCGCTCCCACAGGCGAGCCATGATGGCCGGCCCGCGCTTCCTGGCAGGAGCCGGGTTTGTCGCAGTTTGCTTCTGCTCCGCTCCGTGGGTCCCAGGTTGTTGCGAGCGATCGGTCACGGCTGGAAGCCAGCCTAACAGATTCAACCTGGGTTATTCCGCAGGCTGGGCGCCCTGCCGGGAAGACGCGCCAAGTTCCCGCCGCAGGGTGGCAAGAATGCGCTCCGCCGAGGCCTCCAGCGGGCCATCCAGAGTGCAGCCGCCGGCGTGCAGGTGGCCCCCGCCACCGAAGCTTCCGGCTATTCGCGCCACGTTCACGCTGCCCTTGCTGCGCAGCGACAGCCGCACCTTGCCGCCGGGCAGCTCGCGCAGCAGCACGGCGGCATCCACGCCGGCGATGCCGATGGCGTAATTCACGATTCCCTCGCAGTCTTCCTCGGTGGCGCCGGCGCGCGTCATGTCCTCGTTGGTCACCCAGAGCCACGCCAGCCGGCCATCGCGCTGCAGCCGGGTGAGTGCCGCGCCCAGCAGCAGCATCTTCGGCAACGGATTGGAAAAATACACCTCGCGCGCGATGGCCGCCGGATCGGCTCCGCACCTGACCAGCTCGCAGGCCAGCTCGAAGGCGTGGGCATCGGTGCCCTCGTAACAGAACGAACCCGTGTCGGTGAGCACCGCCGCGTAGAGGCAGGCGGCCATGGGCGGGGTAACCTCCGCGCCTGCGGCCCGCGCCAGGCGGTAAATCATCTCTGCCACAGCGCAGGCCTGCTCGTCGATCCAGTTCACATCTGCGAAGGCCCGCCAGCTGGCGTGGTGGTCGATGTTGACCAGCATCCGATCTTCCAGCCCGCTCAGCCGGGTTCGCGCCGGGCCGTCGCACTCGAGCAGGATCACTGCGTCGAAATTTCCATCGATCCGCGCCACGTGACAGATCGTCTCCGCGCGAGGCAGCCCGCGGTAGATCTGCGGAACCGGATCGGCGGAAAAGAGCTCCGCCTGCTTGCCGAGCTGCGCCAGCATCATTCCGCAGGCCAGAAGCGAACCGACGGCGTCTCCATCAGGCCGCGCATGAGAGCAGACGGCGAACCGGCGCCCGCGCCGCACCACCTCCAGCACCGCGTCGAGACCGTGCTTCGCAGACGCGGCGTCGCGCTCGGCGAACGCATCCGCCTGCGCCGGCAAAGCTGAATCTCCGCGCCGCTGCTCCATCGGCATGTCGTGCCCCGCACTCATCTGTTCCAGTCGTCAGTTCTCAGTGATCCGTTGTCAGCGAACAGTGCTCCGTAACGGCTTACTTCTGTCCACTGATCTCTGGTTTTTGATCACTGATCGCTGTCTTTTTCCTTCTTCGGCCCAGCAACTCGTCGATGCGCGCCTTCATCTTTTCCGACCGGTCGATGTGGAAGGTGAGCTCCGGCACGAATCTCACACCCATCCGCTCCAGCAGCTCGTGGCGGATATAGCCGCGGGCCGCCATGAGCGCTTCCAGGGTATCCGCCTCTTCCTTCGCGCCGCCGTCGACCGCGATATAGATCAGCGCGGACTTCCCTCCTGGATTCAGCACCACCTGGCTGACGTAGGCAAAGCTGATGCGCGGATCGGAGAGCTCGCCCTCGATCATGGCCCCGACCTCGTCCCGCAGCGTCTCCGCGACCCGTTCCTGGTGGTATTTGCGACTTCTCTGCTCCGGCATGACCGCAACTCCTCGGCCCTCGCCGCCGGGGGCTCCGGCAGGAAGGGAATAAACGCTTGAGAATATCAGACCTCGGCGG
>Ga0335074_10008155_pt1 | contig 14558 bp, 16 predicted proteins | sample Lox_Sample_23_FD_206715 | JGI IMG/M metagenome (GOLD analysis project Ga0335074, IMG submission 206715) | Soil microbial communities from Loxahatchee National Wildlife Refuge, Florida, United States - Lox_Sample_2.3 | ecosystem: Environmental > Terrestrial > Soil > Wetlands | place: USA...
TCGGCCATTACTTACTGCCTCCCAGGCGGTTGGCGATCTCTTTCGGCAACGCTGGATACCCCGACAAGATTCCCACGTATGCGTCGGCCAACCCCGTTTCGGGCGTGTTTCGCCTGTCAGTAGTCTACGCCAGCACCCGCGGATGCCACTGGCCTCGCTCGGTGAGGATATCGCGCAGCAGCTCCACCTCGTCGGTCATCACCCCGTCGGCCCCGAGGTCGAGGGCGCGCTCAATGGCCGCCCGAGTGTTCAGCGTCCAGACGTGGACCTGCAGCCCGAGCTTGTGCGAGCGCCGGATGAACTCGCGGGTGGCGATCTGCGGCGGTACCTGCGCGCAGCGGGTGCCCGAGTCGGCCAGCCGGTCGGCCAGCGCCCGGCCCGGGTGCCCCAGGTACTTGACCGACAGGATCCCGGCCGGGGTGACCGCGAGGCAGACCGGCCGCTCGAGCGACCGCTGCCCGGCCAGCAGCCGGCGCCCGGAGAACGACGAGATGCAGACCCGGTCCCACGCCAGCGTCCGCTTCAGCACCCCCGCGAGGGGCTCGATGGTGCCGGCGTCCTTGAGGTCGATGTTGAACCGGAGCTCGGGGAACGTGCCGAGGACATCCTCCAGGAGCGGAATCGAGGCCGTTCCGTTGACCCGCGCGGCCGAGACCTCCCGCCAGGGCAGCCTGCGGACCTGCCCGGTCCGGTCGGTGGCCCGGCTGAGGTCCGCGTCGTGGAAGGCGATCAGCTTCCCGTCGGCGGTTGAGCGCGCGTCGGTCTCCAGATAGGCGTAGCCCAGCCGGGCGGCGTTCTCGAAGGCGAGGAGCGAGTTCTCCGGCTGCCGGGCGGCCCCGCCCCGGTGCGCGAACGCAAGCGGACGGGGGTGGTCCAGGTATTCAGCTGACACGCCCCGAGTATCCCCGCCAACCAGACACGCCCGGTGAACGCCGGCCATCGTGTTCGTTTCCCCTGAACGAAGAGATCGTCATCGAACCCGCGCCACCCGATCGCACTGGATAACTGCAAGAAGTTGCCCTCGGATCCCCTCCGCCGACTCACCGCGCGGCCCGTGATCGCGAAGACTTTTATTATGGGGTAAAGAATTCGTGCTATATGCACGAAGAGTCTTCGTTATCAAAAATGTTTTCATAATAATTGACTCCTCGCGGAGATAACAGCAAGAAGCGTGAGGCGACTTAGTCTGGCTCGGTGGTCCATTCGCGGCGGCGCGCCTCCGCCAGGGCCACCGCCGCGGCGACGGCGACGTTGAGCGAGCCCACGCGGCCCACCTGGGGAATGTAGGCGACCCCGTGCACGGCCGACAGGGTGGCCGGCGAGCAGCCGTGGTCCTCGTTGCCGATCGCCAGGCAGATCGGGCCGTCCAGGGGCGCGTCGAAGATCGGGACCGCGCCCGAGGCGAGTTCCACCGCGATGACCCGGAAGCCGTCCTCGGCCGCCTCCTTGACCGCGTCGACCGGCGACGGCGTCCGGTAGGCGGACAGGAACCGCTCGGTGCCGAGCGCGGTCTTGCCGACGGCGGGCAGGGTCAGGTCGGGGGTGTTGCCGCACAGCCAGACCGACTCGACCCCGAACGCGGCGGCGGTCCTGATGATCGAGCCGACGTTGAACGGCTGGCCGACCGAGTCGAGCAGCAGCGCCAGCCGGCCCTCGGTGCGGCGGCGCCACTCGCGGTTGAGCCGCTTCACGTCGGTCGGCCGAAGCTGCCGTGGCGGCCCGCCGGTCGTCCCGCCGGCCACCCCGGCCGCAGTCTCATTGTCCATCGGGAGTCACTCCGGTCCGTTCGAAATCATCGAGGGCAGTTACCCGCAGCAGACGGTAACCGCTGCGCGCGGACAGTCGCCGCACCTGCCATCCTTCCTCTTTTTCGAGCCAGTCGTGGAGCGAGTCGGCGCCCAGGTTGCGCCCCATCACCAGGGTCGCCCCGGCACCGGGCGCGAGCCGCGGCAGCCAGCGCCGGAGCAGCTCGTGCAGGGCCGGCTTGCCGATCCGCACCGGCGGGTTGGACCAGATCTCGGCCAGGCTGGCCGGCAGCCCGGGCGCGTCGGGGGTGACGCAGCGGACGTTGGACAGGCCCGCCGCGGCGGCGTTCCGCTCGCACAGCGCCAGCGCCCGCTCGTTCACGTCGACCGCCCACACGGTCGCGCCGGGGGAGCGGGCCGCCATCGTGCACGCGATTGGGCCGTACCCGCAGCCGAGGTCGAGCAGGTCCCCGGTCGCGGCCGGGCCGGGCGCGGACTCGAGCAGGAACCGGGTGCCGGGGTCGAGGCGGCCGGGCGAGAACATCCCCGAGTCGGTCTCGAGCTCCAGGTACAGGTCGGGCAGCACGACCCGGACCAGGCCGGGCCGGTGCGCGGCGGTCGGCTGCGCCGCGAAGTAGTGATCGGTCTTATCGCTCAACGGCCTACCGGCTGGTGCGGGGTGCCGGCGGTGGCGTCGTCGGCGAGGGCCGGGGCGATGTAGGTGCGCATCATCCATCGCTCGACGACGAACGTCATGATCGGCACCGTGCCCGCGAGCAGGAGCAGGATCGTCGGGCCGAGCCTCATCTTGAGCTTCTGCGCGAGGATATAGGCGAAGATCACGTAGATGATGTAAAGGAAGCCGTGCACGGTGGCGACCTGGTTGGAGATGATCGTGTTGTGCGCCGCGAGCTGCAGCGGGATGCCGGCGAAGACGACCACGATGATCAGAACGCCGGTGATGTAGGCCATCACCCGGTAGCGGAGCACGGCCGCATGCATGGTTAAGTGTCCCTTCCTGGACATTGCCTCTGGTCGGCGCGGAGCGGGAGCGGGAGCGCGGGCGGCGGCTCCCGCCCGTCAGCCGTAACCGCCCCAGCGCTTATGCTGCTTGACCTCGATGTTAAGCCGGTCGAGGTACGCCTGGTAGCTGGCCTGGTCGGCGTCGTCCGCGTCGTCGGCCGGCCGTTCGATCGGCCGGGTGCCGATCCCCACCGGGAGGACCGGCGCGGCCGCGGCCTCGGCGGCGGCCGCTTTGACCACGGCTGCGCTCGGGCCGCGCTTGGCCCGGAACTCGTCGCGGATGGTCCGCGCCCAGAAGACGGCCCCGAACGCGGCGAACAGCGGCCACTCGAACGTGTACGCCCAGCTGAGGCCGTTCCCGCTGATGGCGCGGTGGAATTGCCAGTCGCCCAGCCAGAGCATCCCCCAGAACGCGACGACGGCGAAGACGTGCCAGGCCAGCCACCGGGGTGTCACGAGGAAGCGCCAACTGGGCCCCCTGGTCGCCGCGGGCCCGCCGGCAACGGCCGGAGCCTCCGCGGTGGCCGCGTCGACGCCCGCGGAGCCAGGGATTTCCATGGTTACGAGCGTAGCGCGCTCCCGCTCGCTTCAGCCATGGCTGATTGCCTTACGGCCGGATCCCTTCGCTACCGCCTTCCGGCCGGCTGAAATGGCCTTGTCCTTGCGGCTCAGCTTTGCCAGGTACCGGTTGTAGTCGGCCAGGTCCTTGTCGTCGCTGTCGTCATAGGCCAGCTCGTTGGCCTGCTGCGTGCCGATACCGCCCGGCAGGTCCTGACCGGGCGGCGCGTAGTCAATCACGGTGTCGATGCCGTGCCTGGCCCTGAACTCATCCCGGATCGTCCGGGCCCAGAACACCGCCCCGAACGCGGCGAACAGCGGCCACTCGAACGTGTAAGCCCAGCTCAGCCCGTTGCCCCCCATGGCCCGGTGATACTGCCAGTCGCCGAGCCACAGCATCCCGCAGACGGCGACGATGGCGAAAAGGTGCCACGCCAGCCAGCGCGGCTTGAACAGAAACGGCCATACTCGGCCTGAGGCCGCTGCTTCGGTGGGGTCGGTTGCAGTGTCGTCCGGCTCCGGCGGAACCGGTACGACCTTGCCGGCCAGTACGGAACCGGGGTCTTCCATGCCATCGAGGGTAGCGCGCTGCCGGGGCAGGCCGTCGACGCGGCCCGGAATATGCGATGGTGGTGTCGTAAGGAACGGCGAAGGGCAAGGAGCGGAGCACCGGGTGAACGCGGAAATCGTGATATTCGGCGGGAGCGCCCATCCGGAGCTGGCCGACGAGATTTGCCGGTATCTGAGCGTGCCGCGCAGCCCGGTGCGCATCAGCCGGTTCGCCAACGACTGCCTTCAGGTCCAGCTCCAGGCCAACTGCCGGGAACGTGATGTGTACCTCATCCAGCCGCTGGTGGCGCCGGTCCAGGAGAACCTGGTGGAGCTGCTGCTGATGGCCGACGCCGCCCGCGGGGCCTCGGCCGCCCGGGTGACCGCCGTCATGCCGCACTACTCCTACGCCCGCTCGGATAAGAAGGACGCGCCGCGCATCTCCATCGGCGGGCGGCTGGTCGCCGACCTGCTCGTCACCGCCGGCGTGAACCGGGTGCTGACGCTGACCCTGCACTCGGCCGAGGTCCACGGGTTCTTCTCGGTGCCGGTCGATCACCTCCACGCGCTGCGCGAGCTGGCCGCCCACTTCAGCAAGAAGGACCTGTCCAACGCGGTGGTGCTCTCGCCCGACCTGGGCTACGCGAAGTCCGCGGCGGCGTTCGCCCGGCGGCTCGGGCTGCCGGTCGCGGCCGGTGCCAAGGAGCGGTTCAGCGACTCGAAGGTGACGATCTCGGCCATCATCGGCGAGGTCGCCGACCGCGACGTGATCATCGTCGACGATGAGATCGCCCGCGGCACCACGGTCGTCGAGCTGCTGTCGGTGCTGCGCAGGCAGGAGGTGCGGTCGATCAGCATCGCCTGCACGCACGGGCTGTTCGCCGACGGGGCGCTGGAGAAGCTGGCCGCGGCCGAGGACGTCTCCGAGATCGTCTGCACGAACTCGGTGCCGACCGCGGTCAGGCACCCCAAGCTGACCGTGCTCTCCGTCGCCCCCGCCCTGGCCGAGGCGATCAGGCGGACGCACGACGGAGAGTCGGTCAGCGTGCTCTTCGAGCAGTAAGCGGGCGCCTCAGCCGAAGCGGTTGGGGCCGCGGGTGCCGGGGAGCAGGGAGAAGACGAGGAGCACGATCCCGCCGACGAACGGGACGAACCCGATCAGCAGCCACCAGCCGGACCGGTCGATGTCGTGCAGCCGGCGGACCGCCAGCGCCAGGCCGAAGATCAGCCAGGCGACGCTGAAGACGAGGTCGAGGGCGACGCGGGTGCCGAGCGAGCTGCCCGCCGCGACGAGCGCGATGACGTCGATGACGAGGAAGACGATGGCCGCGAAGAGCACGAACCACCAGTACGCGGAGCGCGACGCCCGGCCCTGGTAGACGAACGCATTCTTGATCGCGAGGCTGATCGACTCGCCGAAGCCGACCGGGCCGCCCCGGAGGTAGCCCTCGGGCCCGCCGGCCGGCGGGTAGGGCGCGCCGTAGCCGGGCTGCGGGGCGGCGCCGTAGGGGCCGCCGGGATACGCGGCGTAGGGCTGCTGCTGCCCGTAGGTAGGCTGCCCGTAGGAAGGCTGCTGCTGCCCATAGGGAGGCTGCTGCCCATAGGGAGGCTGCTGGCCGTACGGAGGCTGCTGCTGCCCATAGGAGGGGGGCTGCTGCCCGTACGGGGGCTGCTCCCCGCCGTACGAGGGCTGCTGCCCAGGGTTCTGCCGCGAGTAAGGGTCGTATGGGCCGTTGGGAGTGCTCATCCGTTATCTCCGGTTTGGGCAAAGGGTGGTCAAAAGACCGAGAATCGTGGCCGATTCTCCTGGCTTCCGGGGGCAGCCGCAGTCTAATTTTGAACATTGTTGCACGCTGCGCGAGAGTTTCGGCTGTCCACGCGGATGCAGTAGCCGAACACCCGACCTGGGAGGCACCATGAGCGACGATCATTGGCACCGGCCGCTGACCCACGTCCGGGCCGGGAACCTGAGCGGGGATACCGGCCAGACCTCGGGGATGGCCCGCTGGGAGGCGATCTCCGGCAAGAGCGCGGGCGCGGAGAAGCTCTGGATGGGCCAGACCCACGTCGCCGCGGGGGCGAAGTCCGGCAACCACCACCACGGCGAGGCCGAGACCGCGATCTACGTGGTCTCCGGCACCCCGGCGTTCGTCTTCGCCGACGGCGACGAGGAGATCCGCCTGGAGACCAAGCCCGGGGACTACATCTTCGTTCCCCCGTACGTCCCGCACCGCGAGGAGAACCCGGGCGCCGACGAGGCCGTCGTGGTCATCGCGCGCAGCAGCCAGGAGGCCATCGTGGTCAACCTGCCGAGCCTGCGGCCCGAGTCGTCGTAGGGCGCTGACTTGTAAATCCGGCATGACGGGCACAAGTTACATTGTAAAACCTACTTGACCGATCGGATTTATCTTATTTATGCTCCGGTTATCGGGCAGCCAGGGCCGATCCTGGCCGGCCAAGACAGCCGCTGTCCCTGACAACGGGAGCATCCCCCCATGCCTATGCATCGTTTTCATCCGCCTGCCCGGCTCCGGCCCAGGCTGGCCCGCCGCCTCGCGGCCGCGGCCGCCGCCGGGATCGTGATCGCGGCGGTCGCCGCGTGCGGCAGCAGCGGCGGCTCGACCGCCGCCGGCACCGCCGACGCCGCCGCCGGGGCCGGCGCCAGCGGCACGCTCAACTGGGAGTGGGAGCTGCCCACGTCCTGGGATCCGGTCACCTCGAGCGCCGGGTGGGACATGCACGCCCTCGGCCTGGTCTACGCGTCGATCACCACGCTCGACCCCAAGGGCACGGTCGAGGCCGGGCTCGCGAGCTCGTGGCAGTACGCCGCGAACGGCAAGTCCGTCACCTTCCAGCTCCGCCCCGGGTTGACGTTCACCGACGGCACCGCGCTCGACGCCGAGGCGGTCAAGGAGAACATCGCCCGCGGCCAGACCCAGGCCAACTCCACCGAGGCCTCGGAGCTGTCGGTCATCTCCAAGGTCGTCGTCAACAGCGCGACCAGCTTCACGCTGGACCTGACCCAGGTCGACTACCAGGTGCCGGACCTGCTCGCGGGCAAGGACGGGATGATGGTGAGCCCGGCGTCGTTCAAGGCCGTCGGCGGCATCCCCACCCAGCCGGTCGGCGCGGGCCCGTTCAAGCTGACCAGTTACGTGCCCGACTCGCACGCCGACCTGGTCCGCAACCCCGGCTACTGGGACGCCAGCCAGATCCACATCGCCAACTTCACCGTCCAGGACATCACCGAGCCCGAGCAGATCCTCGCCGCGCTCCAGTCCGGGCAGGTCAACGTCGCCTATATCGCGGGCAACCAGGTCGCGGCGGCCGAGGCGGCCGGGTTCAAGGTCGACGTGATCCCGTCCGAGGTCGTCAACGAGCTCGACATCCAGACCACGACGGCGCCGTTCAACAACCCGGACGTGGTCGAGGCGATCAACTACGCGATCAACCGGCAGGCGATCCTCACCGTCCAGGCGTCGGGGTACGGGGCGATCTCGTACCAGCCCTTCCCCAAGGGGTTCGTCGGCTACAGCTCCAAGCTCGCGAACGAGTACCCGTACAACCCGACGCTGGCCAAGCAGCTGCTCGCCAAGGCCGGGTACGAGAACGGGCTGAAGATCACGCTGACCGCCCCGGCCACCGACAGCTCGCTCGCCGAGCAGATCCAGGGCCAGCTCGCCCAGGTCGGCATCACCGCCACCATCGGCAACATCTCTGCCGACACCGAGACCCAGTACCTCTACCTGGACAAGACCATCCCGTTCGCGGTCGACGGGACGGCCGGGCGGATGTCGCCGGTCGAGATGCTCGACGTCCTCTACAGCCAGCAGGGCCTGATGGACGTCGACGGCAAGGCCGGGACCACTCCCGCCGCGGTGTCGTCGGCCCTCGCCAACGCGCTCACCGTCCCGCTGAACTCGCCCGATTACCCGGCCGCGCTGCAGAACGCGGTGGTGACCTCGGTCCAGGACGACCCCATTCACATCTGGCTCTACACCAACCCGCGCATCCTCGCCTACAGCCCGAGCGTGACCGGGATACCGCAGGACCTGGTGCAGCAGCGCTGGGAAGGCGTCCGGGTGGGGAGCTGACCGATGGCAGTCATCGAACTGACCAGCGTCGCCGGGGCCATCGCGCCCCGGCGGCGCCGGGCCCGGTCGGCCGCCGCCAAGCTCGGCCGCGGGCTCGCCGTGCTCGTCCCCATCGTGCTGCTGAGCTCGTTCATCACCTACTGCCTGGGCGCGCTCTCCAACAGCAACCCGGCCGCCACCATCCTCGGCCAGGACGCGGCCACCCCGGCCGCGGTCGCCAAGCTGGACCGGGCCCTCGGCCTCGACAAGCCGCTGGTCGTCCAGTACTGGGACTGGCTCACCCAGGCGGTCCAGGGCCACCTCGGGGTCTCCTACTTCACCCAGATACCGGTGGCGCAGTCGATCGGCCAGCGGCTGCCGGTCGACCTGTCGATCGCGCTGCTCGCCGTCGTCCTGGCGGTGCTGATCGGCGGCACGGCCGGGACGGTGGCGGCCGTCAAGCGGGGCAGCTGGTTCGACCGGGGGGTCACCATCGCCTGCTCGGTGGTCTCGACCCTGCCCGCCTTCGTGGTCGGGATCATCCTGGTGGTGCTGTTCGCGGTCTCGGCCCACCTGCTGCCGGCCAGCGGCTACACCGCGCCGTCAGCCGGCCTCGGCCCCTGGCTGGAGCACATCATCCTGCCCGCCCTCGCCCTCGCGCTGCAGGTCGCGGCCGACATCGCCCGGCAGCTGCGCACCTCGCTGGTGTCGGTCCTTGACCAGAACTACATCGTCGGCGCCCGGGTCCGCGGCCTGCCCTATCGCCGGGTCCTGATCCGGCACGGGCTGCGCAACGCGTCCGGGCCGGCCCTGACCATCCTCGGCAACGACTTTCCGATCATGCTCGCGGGCGCGGTCGCCGCCGAGGTGGTGTTCTCCCTGCCCGGGCTCGGCCAGCTGCTGCTGGCGGCGGCCGAAGAGCGGGACATCCCCGTCGTGCAGGGCGTGCTGCTGGTGGTGGCCACGTTCGTGGTCGTCGTCAACCTGGTCGTGAACACGCTGCTGGCGTGGCTTAACCGGTCGGCCGACGGGGTGGGCGCATGACCAGGCGACCGCTGACCGGGCAGCGCTCGTGGCTGCGGCTGCCGTCCGCCAGGATCGCCCTCGTCATCCTGGCGGTGGTGATCTTCCTGTCGATCTTCGGCTCGGCCCTGGCCCCGCAAAATCCGCTCACGATCAACGCGAACGCGCTGTTCCAGGGGCCGAGCGCGCACCACCTGCTCGGCACCGACTACCTCGGCCGGGACGTCCTCAGCAGGCTGATGGCGGGCACCCGGCTGTCGGTGCTGACCGCCTTCGAGGCGGTCGCGATCGGGCTCGTCCTCGGCGCGCCGCTCGGCATCGCCACCGTCTTCCTCGGCAAATGGTTCGACTTCGCCGTCAACCGGGTGTCGGACGCGCTGATGACGCTGCCGTACATCTTCTTCGCGGTGGCGGTCACCGCCGCCCTCGGCAACGGCCTCGTTCAGGCCATGTCCGCGGTCGGCATCCTGCTCGCGCCGGGCTTCTTCCGGGTGACCAGGGCGGCCACCCTGGAGTTCGCGAGCGCCCAGTACGTGGAGGCGGCGGAACTGCTGGGGGCGACGAAACTGCACGTCATCCGCGTGCACGTGGTGCGCAAGGTGCTGCCGACGATCGCGGTGACCACGGCCATGGCGGCCGCGGGCGCGCTGCTGGCGGTCTCGTTCTTCACCTTCCTCGGCATCGGCGTGACGCCGCCCGCCCCGACCTGGGGCGGCGTGCTCTCCTCGGACCTCGACTACCTGTCCCAGGCGCCCTGGGCGCCGTTCATCCCCGGCGCGCTGATCGCCGTCACCGTGGGCGCCCTGAACGCGCTCGCGGACGCGTTCAGGGACCGGATCGGCCCGGGCGCGCTGCCGGTGCCCGACCCGGTCATCAAGACCCACTCCACCCTCCCTACTTCACATCCGGAGGCCGCCGATGCCCGGCAAACCGCCGCCTGACGAGGTCCTGCACATCCAGGATCTGCACATCACCGTGCACGACGGGGCCGCCACCGCGGTCCGCGGCATCACCCTCAGCGTCGGCCCGGGCGAGATCGTCGGCCTGGTCGGCGAGTCGGGCAGCGGCAAGACGCTCGCCTGCCGGGCCGCGCTGGGCGTGCTGCCGGCCGGCTGCGCCGTGTCGCAGGGCGCGATCTCGTTCGGCGGCGAGAACGTGACCGGCCTGTCCCGCCGGGGCTGGGAGCGGCTGCACGGGACCGCCGTCGGCGCGGTCTTCCAGGACCCCGCCTCGTACCTGAACCCGAACCTGACCGTCGGCGGCCAGCTGGCCGAGGTGCTCCGGGTGAAGCAGCGGCTCGCGCGGGCCGAGGCGCACCGCAAGACGGTGGAGCTGTTCGCCGCCGTCGGCCTGCACGACCCCGAGCGGGTCTTTCACCAGATCCCGGCCGAGCTGTCCGGCGGCATGCTGCAGCGGGTGATGATCGCCATCGCCATCTCCTGCGACCCGCGGCTGCTGATCGCCGACGAGGCCACCACCGCCCTCGACGTCACCATCCAGGCCGAGATCATCGAGCTGCTCAAGGACCTGCGCGACCAGCGCAACCTGGCCGTGCTGTTCGTCTCCCACGACCTCGCGCTGATCAGGGAGCTGTGCGACCGGGTGGTGGTGTTCTACGCGGGCGAGGCGGTCGAGACCGGCCCGGTCGAGGAGATCATCGACCGGCCGCGGCACCCCTACACCCAGGCCCTGCTCCGGGTCGCCTCGGTCGGCGACTTCCAGCGCCGGGAGCTCCGGGTGATCCCCGGCCAGCCGCCGCAGATGGGGGAGGACGTCGTCGGCTGCCGGTTCGCCGCGCGCTGCCCGGCCGCCATCGACGCGTGCCGGTCCGGACCGGTCGACCTGCTGCCGCTGGGCCCGGGGCACCAGGCCCGCTGCGTCCGGGCGGGCGATCCCGAGCTCGACGCGGCCGCCGGGGCCGAGCTGGCCGCCCGATGACCGCCCCGATCACCGACCCCGCGATCGCCGGCCCGACGCGGGCGCCGCTGCTCTCGCTGGACGGCGTCGACGTGGTCCTCGGCCGGGGCTGGCGCGCGAACCACGTGCTGTCCGAGGTCGACCTGAACATCTGGCCAGGCGAGATCGTCGGCCTGGTCGGGGAGACCGGGTCCGGCAAGACGACCCTGGCCAGGACTGTGGTCGGCCTGATCCGACCGCGACAAGGACGGGTGACCTTCCGCGGCGCCCCGATCTCCGGCCTGCGCCGGGCCGCCCGCAGGCGAGAACGGCGCAGCGGGCACGTCCAGCTCGTCTTCCAGGACCCGCTGCGCTCGCTCGACCCGGACCTGACCGTCGCCCAGATCGTCGGCGAGGGCCTGCGGATCCGGGGCGGCGTCGACGAGGCGGAGATCGAGCGGCGCGCGGCCGGCGCGCTGGCGAAGGTCGGCCTCGACCAGACGCTGCTGCGCCGTACCCCCGGCCAGATCTCCGGCGGCCAGCGGCAGCGGGTTTCGATCGCCCGCGCGCTCGCGGTCGACCCGGAGCTGCTGCTATGCGACGAGCCGGTCAGCGCGCTTGACGCCAGCAACAGGAACTACATCCTGCGCCTGCTCGGCGACCTCCGCGACACCCTCGGGCTGCCGATCGTCATCATCTCCCACGACCTGTCCTCGCTGGCCGGCATCGCCGACCGGGTGGTGGTGCTCTACCGGGGCCGGATCGTCGAAGACGGCCCGGTCGCGCAGGTGTTCACCGCCCCCCGCCACCCCTACACCGCCCTGCTGATGGCATCGGCGCCGTCGGTGCGGCACGACCGGCCGCTCACGGTCCACCAGCTCCGCCGGACCGCGGCCGACCCGGCCCCGCCGTCGGCGGCCGGCGGGTGCGCGTTCGCCGCCCGCTGTCCGTTCGCGGTCGACGCCTGCGCGGTCCGGCCCGCCCTCGTCCCGGTGGCGGAACCGGGGACCGACCGCTGGAGCGCGGCCTGCCACCGGCACGCCGAGTGGCAGCCGCTCGCCCGGGAGAGGTCGGCCCTGGCAACCCCGCACTAGCGCCCGTCCGCGCATACAGCCAGCAGCTCACGCACCATCAGAAGGGACCTGCTTCATGCCCGTCGAGTTCATCGGGATGATCGCGACCAAGGACCAGTCGGAAACCAAGCTCAGCCGCGGCCCGATCATCGACAAGGAGTTCACCCGGCGGTTTGTCCGCGCGCACGAGGACGCGGGATTCGACCGGGTGCTGATCGGCTACGCGTCCTCGCATCCCGACGGCACCCAGGTGGCGGCGTACGCGGCCAGCCACAGCGAGCGGCTGGGCTTCCTGGTCGCGCACCGCCCCGGCTTCGTCGCCCCCACACTCGCCGCCCGCCAGTTCACCACCCTCGACCAGTTCAGCGACGGCCGGATCGCGGTGCACATCATCACCGGCGGGCACGACGCCGAGCAGCGCCGCGACGGCGACTACCTGTCCAAGGACGAGCGCTACGCCCGCACCGACGAGTACCTCGACATCGTCAGGCTGGCCTGGACGTCGGACCGGCCGTTCAGCTACCACGGCCAGTACTACCAGGTCGACGACCACCAGTCCGGCGTCAAGTCGGCCCAGGAGCGGGGGATCAGGCTGTACTTCGGCGGGTCGTCCGAGGCGGCCTACCGGGTCGGCGGCAAGCACGCCGACACCTACGCGCTGTGGGGCGAGCCGCTGGCCGAGACCAAACAGCAGATCGACTCGGTCAACCTCGCCGCCAACGCAGCGGGCCGCGCCGATGCCCCCGGCATCTCCGTCAGCTTCCGGCCGATCCTCGGCCCGACCGAGGAGCTCGCCTGGGAACGCGCGCACCGCATCCTGGAGGCCACCAAGGAGAACGTCGCCGCCTTCCGCGCCCAGTGGGGCGCGAAGGCGTTCGGCCTCGGCGGCGACAACCCCGAGAACGTCGGCTCGCAGCGGCTGCTGGCCGCCGTCGCCAAGGGCGAGCTGCACGACCGGGCGCTGTGGACCCCGCTCGCCGCCGCGACCGGGGCCAGCGGCAACTCGACCGCGCTGGTCGGCACGCCCGAGACGGTCGCCCAGGCGATCCTGGACTACATCGACATCGGCGTCACCACCATCCTCATCCGCGGCTACGACCCCTACGACGACGCCATCGACTACGGCCGCCACGTGCTGCCGCTGGTCCGCGAGGAAGTCGCCCGGCGCGACGCCAAGCAGAGCGTCGCCGCCGCGACGGCCGACTCCACGGCGGTGCCGGCATGACGGCGCCGCACCGCCGGCAGCTCAAGCTCGGCGCGGTCAGCCACGGCGTCGGCGGTCCCGGCTCGCCCTACCTGTGGCTGGACGAGGACTTCCCGGTCGACGCCAGCGTCAACATCAACTGGTACATCGAGCTCGCCCGTCGCGCCGAGGAGGCCAAGTTCGACCTCGTCTTCATCGTCGACAGCCAGTTCATCACCGCCGACTCCCCGCCGCACTACCTCAACCGCCTCGAGCCGATCACCCTGCTGTCGGCCCTCGCGGTCAGCACCACCCACATCGGCCTGGTCGCGACCATGACCACCTCCTACAACGACCCGTTCAACCTGGCCCGCCGCCTGGCCAGCCTGGACCTCATCTCCGGCGGGAGGTCCGGCTGGAACGTCGTCACCAGCGGCGACGCCGGCGCGGCGGCGAATTTCAGCCGCGACGAGCACTTCGACTATGACACCCGGTACACCCGCGGTCTTGAGTTCGTCCGCGTCGCGCAGGGGCTGTGGGACTCCTACGAGGAAGACGCCTTCCCCCGCGACCGGGCGACGCGGACCTTCCTCGACCCGACCAGGCAGCACCAGCTCAACCACGTCGGCGAGCACTTCCAGGTGGCAGGCCCGCTCAACGTGTCCCGTTCCCCGCAGGGTCAGCCGGTCATCTTCCAGGCGGGCGACTCCGAGCAGGGCCGCGAGCTCGGCGCGACGATCGGCGAGGGCATCTTCACGTTCTCGCCCAGCATCGAGCAGGCGCAGGCGTTCTACGCCGACATCAAGACCCGCGCCGCCGCCAAGGGCCGAAGCCCGGACGAGGTCCTCATCATGCCCGCCGTCTCGGCCTGCATCGGCGACACCGACGCCGAGGCCCGCGAGATCGAGCGTGACCTGCAGACCAGCGACAGGGACTTCGACCGGGCGCTGGCCGAGCTCGGCCGCCCGTTCGCCTGGCACGACTTCCGCCAGTACGACCTGGACGCGCCGTTCCCGCAGCAGGCGCTGAAGCACGCCGAACGCGGGTTCCGCACCGGCGCGGAGAAGATCGCCAAGCTCGCGGCCGACAACGGCTTCACCCTCCGGCAGACGGTGGAGTTCATCTCGTCCCCGCGCCCCACCCCGTTCGCGGGCTCGCCCGGGACGGTCGCCGACACCATTCAGAAGTGGTTCGACGGCCGCGCCCTCGACGGGCTCAGCCTCCTCATCGACCATCCGAGCCAGTGGAAGCGGTTCCGCGAGGACATCATCCCGATCCTCCAGGACCGTGGCCTGGTCCGGACCGAGTATGACGCCACCACCCTGCGCGGCAACCTCGGCCTCCCGATCCCCGAGAACCGCTACACCAAGGCCCGCGCAGCGGATGAGTCCCTCTTGAAAATCTAAATCACCACCCCGATATCGAACGGACCGGT
>Ga0335074_10008156_pt1 | contig 14557 bp, 12 predicted proteins | sample Lox_Sample_23_FD_206715 | JGI IMG/M metagenome (GOLD analysis project Ga0335074, IMG submission 206715) | Soil microbial communities from Loxahatchee National Wildlife Refuge, Florida, United States - Lox_Sample_2.3 | ecosystem: Environmental > Terrestrial > Soil > Wetlands | place: USA...
ACGTGCGGCTTCTCGGGATTGCCGAAGTTCAGGCAGTTGGTGAGCCCGAGTGGCTCGGCGCCGACGCAGGCGAGGTTGGCGGCGCACTCGTAGACCGCCTCGGCGGCCCCGGCCCGGGGGTCGCAGGCCACGCGGCGGCCGTTGCCGTCGATGGAGATGGCGATCGCGCCGATTGCGTCCCCACCCACCCCGAGGTCGAGGACGGCCGCGTCGGCCTCCTCGGGCCGGCGCACCGTCCGCGACTGGACCACCGGGTCGTACTGCTCGAACACGGGGCGACGGGAGCACAGATTGGGGCTCGCCAGGAGCGCCAGGAGGGTCTCCTGCGACGATGCGGCCGGAGTCAGCCGGGCCGGCCCCCCCTCGTAGAGCGGAGTCGACGGCGCCTCGGGCTCGAGGTCGTAGAGCGGGCAGTCGTCGACCAGCAGGCCCACGGGCAGCTCACCCACCAGCTCGCCCCGGCGCAGGATCCGGAAGTACGACCGATCCGTGATCTGCCCGATCGGGGTAGCCAGCGTCTCCCACTTCTCGCACACCGCGATCACATCGCCGACGCGTTCCGGCGTGACCACGCAGAGCATCCGCTCCTGGGACTCGGAGACCATGATCTCGAAGGGCTCCATGTCGGCCTCGCGCAGGGGAACACTGCTCACGTCGATGTCCAAGCCGAGGCCTCCCTTACTGGCCATCTCAGAGGCCGACGAGGTGAGGCCGGCCGCACCCAGATCCTGGAGGGAGACGAGCAGACCGTGGTCGAGCAGCTCCAGACAGCACTCGAGCAGCTTCTTCTCGGCGAACGGATCTCCGATCTGGACGGAGGGTCGCTTGGCCTCGTCGGCGTCGCCGAGCTCGGCGCTGGCCAGGACCGAGGCCCCGCCGATGCCGTCGCGCCCGGTCAGAGCCCCGAGCAGGACCAGGACGTTGCCCGGACCCGCAGCCGCCGAGCGGATCAGGCGCTCCCGGGGGGCGAGGCCGACGCACATGGCGTTGACCAGGCAGTTCTGCTCGTAGCTGGGCTCGAAGTAGATTTCGCCGCCCACGGTGGGAACCCCGATCGAGTTGCCGTAGTGCCCGATTCCAGCCACTGCACGCTCGAGCAGGTAGCGCGAGCGCCCGGACTCCCACTCGCCAAAGCGCAGCGAATCCAGCACGGCGATGGGTCGCGCCCCGACCGCGAACACATCCCGGAGGATCCCGCCCACCCCGGTGGCCGCACCCTGGAAGGGCTCGACGGCGCTGGGATGGTTGTGGGATTCGACCTTGAAGGCGACGGCCAGGCCTTCACCCACGTCGACGGCACCGGCATTCTCGCCCGGCCCGACCAGCACGTGCGGTCCGTCGGTGGGAAGGCGGCGCAGCAGCCTCTTGGAATGCTTGTAGGCGCAGTGCTCTGACCACATGAGCGAGAGCATGGCCAGCTCGACGTCGCCCGGCTCGCGGCCGAGACCCTCCAGGATCAGCTCGTACTCGTGGTCGGTGAGCCCAAGCTCTCGGTGCTTAGACAAGCGTTCGATCGCCGACATGCGCCCTGATCGATTCGAAGATGGTCAGCCCGTCGGTCGAGCCCATCAGCGGATCGACGGCGTGCTCGGGATGCGGCATCAGTCCGAACACGTTCCCGTCCTCGTTGACGACGCCCGCGATGTCCTCCTGCGAGCCGTTCGGGTTCTCCCCCGGTGCGTAGCGCAGTACGACGTGGACAGGACTCGGCGAGTAGTAACGACCGGTCGTGTGCTTGACCGGAATCGACAGGATCTGGCCCCGCCCACTCGCCCGCGTAAAAGCCGTATCGGGGTCGGCGACGGCGAGGTTGACCTGGCGGAAGACGAAGCGAAGCGTTGTGTTGGGCAGCAGTGCACCGGGCAGCAGCCCGGCCTCGCAGAGGACCTGGAACCCGTTGCAGATGCCCAGAACCAGCCCGCCCTCGTGGGCGAACTCGATCACCGACTCCATCACGGGGGCGAACCGGGCGATCGCTCCGACGCGGAGGTAGTCCCCGTAGGAGAAGCCGCCCGGGATGATCACGGCGTCCACGCCCTGGAGGTCGCGATCCTGGTGCCAGAGGATGACCGCCTCGCCCACACGCTGGGCGGCGAGCAGGGCATCGACGTCGTCACATGACCCGGGAAAGCGGACCACGCCGAACTTCACCTCAGCGCCTCCACGATCTCGTAATCCTCGATCAGCGGGTTGACGAGCAGCCGCTCGCACATCGCCGGCAGCTGCTCGGGGTCTTCGACGTCGAGCTCGATCAGGCGGCCGATGTGGACGTTCTCGACGCCCTCGAAGCCGAGAGCCGGCAGCGCCCGCTCCACCGCCTGGCCCTGGGGGTCGAGGATCCCGGCCTTGGGGCGGACGAGGACCCGAGCGCGCATCAGGTCGCGCCCCCGGTCCGCGCAAGCCAGTCGTCGAACTTGGAGCCGGTGATCCGCTCGTAGGCCTCGATGTACTTCTCGCGCGTGCGCGCGACTACCTCGTCGGGGATCTCCGGAGCCGGTGGGTTGCGGTCCCAGCCGGTGGAGGAGGCCCAGTCACGGACGAACTGCTTGTCGAAGCTCGGCTGACCCTGCCCGGGCCTGTACTGGTCAAGCGGCCAGAAGCGGGAGGAGTCCGGTGTGCACACCTCGTCGCCGAGCGTCAGCTGACCGGCCGAGTCCAAGCCGAACTCGAACTTCGTATCGGCCAGGATGATGCCGTGGGCCCGCGCGTGGTCGGCGCAGTGCCCATAGACGGCCAGGGAGACGCGCCGCACACGCTCGGCCAGCGCGCGGTCACCGATGAGGGTGATGGAGCGGTCGAAGTCGATCGCCTCGTCATGGCCGACATCGGCTTTGGTGGACGGCGTGAAGATCGGCTCAGGCAGCTGGTCGGACTCGGTCAGCCCAGCCGGCAGATCGACGCCCGAGACCATGCCCGAGGCCTGGTAGTCCTTCCAGCCGGAGCCGCTGAGGTACCCACGCACCACGCATTCCACCGGGAGCATCTTCAGCTTGCGCACGACCATGGAGCGACCGCGCACCTCGTCCGGGACGCCTTCGGTCACCGACACGAGATGGCCCGGCACGATCCCGGCGGTCTGTTCGAACCAGAACGTGGACAGACCGGTGAGCACGGCACCCTTGTCCGGAATCGGCGTGGGGTGGACGACGTCGTAGGTGGAGATCCGGTCCGAGGCCACGAGCAGCAGCTCATCGCCCAGGTCATAGATGTCCCGGACCTTTCCGGACGCAATCAGAGGCAGATCGGCGATGGCGGCAGCCACCTGGGCGATGCTAGCGGCCGCCGCTGATGGCACCCGCGGGCGCTGGGGGCGATGTACGCTCGTTGCGATGTTCGGCTCGGACTCCGGCTCCGAGCTGCAGGCCCAAGCCCGAGAGGAGAGTGATGAGTACCGAAGCGCCACCGGAAGTGATGCCCGGGCTGATGATGCGCACGCCGCTGCTCGTACGCTCGATCGCGGACCGGGCCGGGCTGCTGTTCGGCCACCGAGAGGTCGTGAGCGCCACGGCCGACGGGGCCGAGCGCTCGGACTGGAGCGAGGTGGTGAGACGGGCGCGCGCGCTGGCCAGCTCGCTGCGCGAGCTCGGGATCCGACCGGGCGACCGGGTGGCCACGTTCGGGTGGAATTCACGCCGGCACATGGAGCTGTACCTGGCCGTGCCATCGATGGGGGCCGTCCTGCACACACTGAACATCCGGCTCTTCGAGGACGACCTGCGCTACATCGTCGCCCACGCCGAAGACCGGGTGATCTTCCTGGACGCCTCTCTGGCGCAGGCGATGCCGCGCTTCGAGAGGGTCGAGTACGAGATCCTGATGCCCGACGCCCCCACCGGCCGCGACGGCGCGCTGGATTACGAGGACCTGATCGCCCGCGGCGACGAATCGTTCGAGTTTCCCGACGTGGACGAGAACTCGGCAGCGGCCATGTGCTACACGAGCGGCACGACCGGCCGGCCCAAGGGCGTCGTCTATTCGCACCGCTCGACGGTTCTGCACACGTTGCTCACCAACCAGGCAGACGGTGCCGGCCTGCGCGAGCGCGACACGGTGTTGCCGATCGTCCCGATGTTCCACGCCAACGCCTGGGGTCTGCCCTACGCCGCGGCCCTGGCCGGCAGCAAGCTGGTGCTGCCGGGTCCGAATATGGACCCGGCCTCACTGGCCAGGCTGATCGCCGAGGAGAAGGTCACCTTCGCCGGCGCCGTTCCCACCATCTGGCAGGGGATCGCCCAGCTCGATCCGCCCGCCGATTTCTCGTCAGTGGAGCGGCTGATCTGCGGCGGGTCCGCGGTCCCGGAGAGCCTCATGCGCATGTACGACGAGCGCTTCGGCGTGCCGATCATCCAGGCCTGGGGGATGACGGAGACCAGCCCGATGGCTTCCATGAGCCGGGTGCCGCCGGGGGGTCCCGAGGGAGATGGCGCCTACGCTCTGCGTGCCACCCAGGGACGCGTGGTGCCGCTCGTCGATTCCCGCATCGACGAGGACACCGGCGGGGAGCTGCAGGTACGAGGGCCGACCATCGCCCACTCCTACTACCGCGACGAGACCGGAGCCGAGAAGTTCACCGAAGACGGCTGGCTGCGCACCGGCGACGTGGCCGAGATGCTTCCGGGCGCCGTGATCAAGCTGGTCGATCGCACCAAGGACCTGGTGAAGTCCGGCGGCGAGTGGATCAGCTCGGTGGAGCTCGAGAACGAGATCATGGCCCACCCCGACGTGCTCGAGGCCGCTGTGGTGGCGGTGCCGAGCGAGCGCTGGGGCGAGCGACCTTGTGCCTGCGTGGTGCTGCGAGAGGGATCCGACCTCGACGCGGACGGCCTCAGGGAGTTTCTCGCGCCGCGGGTGGCGAAGTGGTGGCTGCCCGAGCGGGTGGAGTTCATCGATGAGGTGCCGAAGACCTCGGTGGGGAAGTTCGACAAGAAGGTCTTGCGCGCGCGCTTGGCGCAGGACTGATCAGGCGTCCCGATAGGGGCGACCGGCCCGGCGCGAGCGGGCGAACGGGAGGTCGAGGATGTACTCGGCGACGACCTGGACCGAGCGCGGCAGGTCCGACAGCACGCCGCTCCACACGAGCGCGAAGTCGCGCTCGAAGCGCAGGCCCTGGACCCTGCGCACCTCCAGGCCGAGGCTGGCGTATTCCCGAACCGTGACCAGCGGGAGCAGGGCCGGGATTCCGGCGGCAAGCGAGCGAGCGACCAGCACGGTTGTGCTCCCGATGGCCGCCTCCGGTCGCGCCGGGCTCAACCCGAGCCGCTCGAGCGCCGCGGTCACCAGCTGGCTCGCATGCGACGAAGGATCCCGCTGCAGCACCGGAGTCGCAGACAGAGCCGCTGGTGGGATCTCGTCGAAGGAAAGCCAGGCGTGCCCCGGCGGCACGGCGACCACGATTTCGTCTCTCCAGATGACCTTCTCCATCACACCTTCGGCCGGCACTCGATTGGCGTCACGCGCCGCGATCGCCAGGTCGCTGCGGCCTTCGCGCACGAGCTGGCGGGCGAGACCCGAGTTGGCCGTTATCAGCTCCACGGACAGCCCCGGCTCCACCTGGGCGAGGTCGACCAGCACCGGAGTCAGCCGCCCCTCGACAGCCGCGGGACTGCACGCCATCCGGACCGGGGTGGCGACGGCAGGGTTCTGCATCAGCACCTGGATCGAGTCCGCGTCATCAAGCAGCCGCCGGGCCGCGCGATAGAGGTGCGTTCCCGCAAGAGTGAGCGTCACGCCCCGGCTCGTGCGCTCGAACAACGCCCTCCCGGCCACTGCCTCCAGCGTGCGCAGCCGTTTGGACAGGGCGGGCTGGCTGACGTTCAGGGAGCGCGCCGCGCCGGCGATGCTTCCCAGCGTCGCGGCGGCACAGAATGCCCGCAACTCGGCCAGCTCGGGCTCCCGCACGAGCCTTCTGCTCGGCGGCTGCGGCGGGATGAATCCCGTCCTGACGTCGACCCCGCCCTCTTCCGAACGAGCCACACGTGAGACGTTCGCCTCGCGCTGGCCGATTCCTCGTCGAGACCGCCTCCCTGGATCCAAAAACCGGCGCTTCGAAAAAGATCAGCACTTCTTGACACCCAGGGAGTAGGAGGAGCGGACCGACCTGCCACGAATAGTTCCCCGGCGCTTCGGAAAGATCAGACGTCTAGCCACCCACTGGGTACTCCGTCTCCTGGCTGGGGGGACTCGGATCGTGCCGAGCCACTCAACCTTCCACCAGAGTGACGCAACCTGTTCTCATCCGGCATGTAGGTGCGCCGGGTCTCAAGAGAGCCGTCCGGCGTAGGGCCAGACGCCAACACACCAACTTCTTACTAAGGTTATTGGCGAGGGCGCCGATAACCGAACACATAAGCAGGAACCGAGTGAGGAGGCTTCGATCTCAGCGAAGCCCCCTCAGCACACGGTTCACATCCGTATCAACCACCACCCACGAGTCCCATAAGAGCCTCCTTTCTCACGTAGTCACCGCTACTGCGAGTAGACGGTGTAGTGGGCGCCCTGCATTGCCCACAGAGAGTTGCGCGAACTGGTCCTGGGCGGTAGCCCCTAGTTGGTTATGGCCGCTATAACCGCGGCTAGCGGATGCTGGAGACGAGCCCCCTCAGGTTGACGACCTTCCGCCACCTCGCGGCGGCCTACACGATCAACGAGTTGGGGAACTGGATCGGCGCCGTGGCGCTGGCGATCCTCGTCTTCGACCGCACCGGAAGCGCCCTGGCCACAGCTGCCCTGTTCGTGGGCCTGCGCTTCGTTCCCGCGCTGCTCGCGCCGCTGTTCACCACGCGGGTGGAGGTCTTCCCCGTCGGGCGCGTCCTCCCCGTGATCTACCTGGCCGAGGCTGCGATCTTTGCGGCGATCGCCTGGCTTGCGAACCGCTTCTCGCTGCCCGCCGTACTGGTGCTCGCCGCCCTCGACGGAATCCTGGCGATCACGAGCCAAGCCCTGACGCGCAGCGCCACGGTCGCCGCCCTGGGGCCCGCCGACCGCCTGCGCCAGGGCAACGCGATCCTCAACCTGGGGTTCACGACCGCCGGCGCCGCCGGTCCTGCGATCGCCGGCCTGCTTGTGGCCGCCGAAGGCGCCGGTCCCGCGCTGGCCCTGGACGCAATCTCCTTCGTGGCGGTGGCCGTCGTGGTGGCCACCGCGCGCGGCCTCCGAATCGAGGCCAACCCGGAGGCCACCTCGTTCGGGAGGCTTCGCGCCGGTCTACGTGAGGTGCGCCACCGTCCTACCGTCCGCCGCCTGCTCGGCGGTGCCGCGGCGGCCCTGCTGTTCGGCGCAGCCGTGATCCCGATCGAGGTGGTCTTCGCCAAGCGCACGTTGCACGCCGGCGACCTCGGCTACGGGCTGCTGATCGCGGCCTGGGGCGCGGGCATGATCCTCGGCGGCGCCGGCTTCGCTTGGGCCGCCCGGATTCGCCTCGCAGTGGTGGTGGCGGCCGGAATGGCCCTGATCGTCGGCGGCTATGCGGGACTCGCAGCCTCCCCAGACCTGGCCATAGCTTGCGCCTTCTCCGCCGTCGGAGGCATCGGCAACGGCGTCTGGTGGATCGCCGTCGTGACCGGCGTCCAGCAGGGCATCCCCGCCGAGGTCCAGAGCGCAGTGATGGCCGTCCTGGCGAGCGTGAATCAGCTGATGCCGGCCCTGGGGTTCGTGATGGGTGGCGTGGTGACTGCGCTCAGCTCGCCGCGAGCCGCTTACGGCCTCGCTGCGGGCGGCGTCGGACTCGTACTTCTGTTCACGCTCGCCCGGCCTGTCCGGGAAATAGACAATCGGATCCCCGTGGATGAGCCCGAGCCAGTCCGGGAAATAGACAATCAGATCGCGCTGGAAGAGCCTCTATGACGGCTCGCACGAGCTTTTCCCTGCTAACGGTCGGGGCCGAAGTTGCCGATGCTGCCCGTGGATAATGGTTGCCGCGGACGCTGCCAATGCCCATCGGGTGGATAATGTGGCCGCGGAGACTGCCGATGCGACCGGTGGATCGAATGGTCATGCCCCGAGACATGACGGGAGGAATACGTGTCACCTGACCAGGTGATCCGTATGAGCAAGGCTCGCTACAACGCGGTCGCGGTCGTGCATGTCCTCGCGCTGGCCGGTGCCGGGATCGTAGTGGTCTTGACAGCGCACTCCGCGCGCTGGAACCCGTGGTGGCTGGGCATCATTGCCGCGCTCACCATCTCCAGCGGCCTGATCTTGATCAAGCTCGCCTCCGGCGGGCTGAGGATCTCGGCTAGCTTCCTCGGGCTGGTCCTGGCTGCCGTCCTCCTCGGCGGCGCCCCGGCCGCCCTGCTCGGCGTGGCGACGATCGTGGTCGGGCGAACTCGCCTGCGAGAGGTCCCCCACTACTTCCGTAACAACCTGGCGACGTATGCGTGGTTCCCGCTGCTGAGCGGCCTGCTGTTCCACGCCGCGATCCGGGCCGCCCACGTAAACCAGCACGATGCCTCCTACTACCTGTTCGTGTTCGGAACGTTCGTCGTTGCCTTGTTCCTGAACTTCATCATGATCGCCGGCTACCAGTCCTTCCTCGACGGCTCGAACCTTTGGAAGGAGGCGCCGAAGGTCCTGCAGCCGATCCTGGCGCCCGAGCTGTTCTCGGCCGCACTGACGCTGGTCGCCGTGTATATGGCCCACGAGCTCGGCATCGTCGGCTTGATCCTGTTCGCGCTCGTGGTGGTCATCTTCCAGTACCTCGTCGGCGAACTGCTCGTGTCCCAGCGTCGAGGCGAGGAGCTCCAGCTCCTGGCCACCACCGATGAGCTCACCGGGCTGGCCAACCGCAAGAGCTTCAGCGACCGCGTGACCCGCGACATCAGTGCCTGCCGCTCCAACGGCGAGGGGTTCGGCGTCCTCCTGCTCGACCTCGACCGCTTCAAGGAGATCAACGACACACTCGGTCACCAGTACGGCGATGTGCTGCTCGGCCAGCTCGGTCCACGGCTGGCCGCCCAGGTCGGCTCGGATGGGATGGTGGCCCGCCTCGGCGGCGACGAGTTCGCCGTCATGACGGGGCGCCGCAGCGAAGGACCGGGCGAGCTCGAGCGGATCGCGTCCGATCTGATGGCCTGCGTCCACGAGCCGATCATGATCGACGACATCGCCCTGGAGGTCTCCTCCAGCGTGGGCATCGCCCGCTATCCCGAGGACGGCGAGGATGTCCAGACGCTGCTGCGCCGGGCCGACATCGCCATGTACGCAGCCAAGGAGCATCGGGACGGCTACCGCCTCTACGACACCGAGCACGACTACCACTCCACGCGCCGGCTCAGCCTCTTGGGGGAATTTCGCCAGGCTCTGGCCGCCGACGAGATCGTCGTGCACTACCAGCCGATCGTCGATCTGCGCACGCTGCAGGTACGCGGCGCGGAGAGCCTCGTCCGCTGGCAGCACCCCAAGCACGGGCTACTCGGGCCGGGGCACTTCCTCAACATCGTCGAGCAGACCGGCCTGATCGGCTCACTGACCCACCGGGTGCTCGACCAGTCGATCGCCCAGTGCGCGCACTGGCACAGACAGGGCCTCCCGCTCACGATCGCCGTCAACCTGTCGGTGCGGAACCTGCTCGACCGCAATCTCCCGCACGAGGTCGAACGCCTGCTCGCTCGCCACTCGCTGGCGCCGGCAGCGCTACAGCTCGAGATCACCGAGAGCATGATCATGTCCGATCCGGATCGGGCCCTGGCCACGGTGCGTGCACTCAGCGAGCTCGGGGTGCATCTGGCCATCGATGACTTCGGCACCGGCCACTCCTCACTGGCCAACCTCAAGCGCCTGCCGATCGACGAGCTGAAGATCGACCGCTCCTTCGTCACTCCGATGCTGCACCAGGAGAACGACCTGATCATCGTGCGCTCGACGATCAACCTGGCGCACGATCTCGGACTCCAGATCGTCGCCGAGGGCGTGGAGGACGCCGGAACCCTGGACCGCCTCGACGGCCTCGGCTGCGACCTGGCCCAGGGCTACCACCTAAGCCGTCCGATCCCGCCCGACGAGTTCGGTCTGTGGATCGCCGGCTTCCACCAGGCCGTCGCCTAAGAGCCTCGCCGCCGACCGGCAGAGCCCTGCTGGCGGTCAGGCGATGGCGTCCAGACGTCCGACGATCTCGTCGGCGTAGCGCACGAACGTGGCCGGATCGAAGATCGCCTCGAGGTCCAACCCGCCACCGGCCGGGTCCTCGGCGAGCAACCGGCGCAGGGGCACGTGCGTGTCGAGCGCCTGCTGGGAGAGGCGCTGGACGATCCGGTAGGCGTCATCGCGGGTCGCGCCTGCCTGCACCAGGGCCGACAGCACCCGCTGGGAGAAGACGGCCCCGTAGGTGAGCTCGAGGTTCTCTCGCATGCGCTCGGGATCGACGACCATCCCGCGCACGAGGGCCAGCACGCGCCCCTGCATGTGGTCAAGCAAGGTGGTCGAGTCCGGCAGGATGATCCGCTCGACGCTCGAGTGCGAGATGTCGCGCTCATGCCAGAGCACCACGTTCTCGAGGCCGGCCATGGCGTTGGCGCGCAGGATCCGGGCCAGCCCGCTGACCTGCTCGGACTTGATCGGGTTTCGCTTGTGGGGCATGGAGCTCGACCCTTTCTGACCGGCCGAGAACGGCTCGCGTACCTCCGCCACCTCGGTCCGGGCCAGGTGGCGCAACTCGGTGGCGAAGCGCTCAAGTCCGGCGCCCGCGAGCGCGACGGCCTGAAGCAGCTCGGCGTGCCGGTCCCGGGGCACGACCTGGGTCGAAACCGGCTCGGACGCCAGCCCCAACCGCCGCAGGACCCGCGCCTCGAAGTCCGGCGAGGTGGCCGCGTACGTGCCGACGGCACCGGACAGCGCGCCGACCGTGACCTGGGCGAAGGCGCGCTCGAGGCGCTGGCGGTTGCGGTCGGCCTCGAAGGCGTAGCCGGCGAGCTTGATCCCGAACGTCGTGGGCTCGGCGTGGATCCCGTGGGTTCGGCCCACGCACAGCGTGTGGCGGTGCTCGCGGGCCTGCTCGACCAAGGCCTTGACCACCTCTCGAGCGCCCTCCAGCACCAGCTCGCCCACGATCCGCAGCTGGAGCGCCAGCCCGGTATCGAGCACGTCGCTAGAGGTCAGGCCGTAATGGATCCACCGTCCGGCCGGCCCGGCGCTGGCCGCGAGGACGTCGACGAAGGCGGCCACATCGTGGTCGGTCGTGCGCTCGCGCTCGGCGATCTCCTCCACCGTGAAGGTGGCGCCTCGGATCGCCTCGAGCTCGGCCTCGGACGGTCCCTCCATCTCCTCGCAGGCGGCCACCTCGACCTGGCGCATCGCCTCGAAGCGCGCATGATCAGACCAGATCTCCGCCAGCGCCGGGCGGGTGTAGCGATCAATCACGCGGTGTTCAAGATGCGCGCCGCGAGGACGGCGGCGTTGCGGGCGTTGTCCACGCCCACGCAGGCTACCGGCACCCCGGGGGGCATCTGCACGATCGAGAGCAGCGCATCGAGCCCGCCGGCGATCGAGGTGCGGCTGGTGAGCGGCACGCCGATCACGGGCAATTCGGTGTGGGCGGCGACCACGCCGGGGAGCGCCGCCGACAGACCCGCTCCGGCGATGATCACTCTCAGGCCGCGCATCCTTGCGTTCTTGGCGTAGTCCGCCACCTTGTCCGGCTCGCGGTGGGCGGACATCACCCGCACTTCGCAGCGGATGCCGCGATCGGTCAGCTCCTTCTCGGCGGACTGCATGGCGGGCAGATCGCTCTTGGATCCCATCACGATCCCCACGCGCGGAGCGTCGACGTCGAGCCCTTCGAAGGCGGTCGCCGGCTCGGCCAGTACCTCCGGATCCTGAGCCGATCCGAAACTCACGCCTGACCCACGTTCTGCGCGATGTCGCGCCGTAGCTGACGACCTTCGAACTCGATCATGTCCGCCGCAGCATATGCCGTCATCCGGGCGTCAGCAGCGTCGCGCCCCAGGGCGGTGACGGCCAGGACGCGGCCGCCAGCGCTCACCACCGCGCCTCCGGGGCCATAGGCCGTGCCGGCATGGGTGACGAACACGTCGTCCGGTACCCGGTCCAGACCGCGGATCTCATCCCCGTGGGAGGCCGACTCGGGATAGCCGGCGCTGGCCAGGACGACCGTCACCGCCGTGCGCGGGTCCCAGGCCACCTCGATCCCCTCCAGGCCGCCGGGCCTGGTGGCGGCGCCGAGCAGCTCCAGGAGATCGCTGCGCAGGCGGGGCAGGATCGCCTCGGTCTCGGGATCCCCGAAGCGGGCGTTGAACTCGAGCACCTTCGGGCCGTCGGGCGTCATCATCAGACCGGCGTAGAGCACGCCGTGGAAGGCGATCCCGCGCCGGGCGAGCTCCTCGAGCACCGGCTGATGGATCGCGCCGGCCAGCTCCCACGCCCGCGCCTCGTCCACGCCGGGAACCGGGGAGTACGAACCCATGCCTCCCGTGTTGGGGCCCCGGTCGCCATCGAAGATCCGCTTGTAGTCCTGAGCGGAGGCGAGGGGCAGGGCCCGCTCTCCGTCGCACACGGCCAGCAGCGAGAGCTCCTGGCCGCTCAGGTGCTCCTCCACCACCACCCGTTCGGTCCCAAAGCGATGCTCGACGAGCAGCGCGGTGAGCGCCTCGCGCGCCTGAGCCGCGTCGGCCGCAATCACCACCCCCTTGCCGGCCGCCAACCCGTCCGCTTTGATCACCGCTGGATAGCCGGCGATGGCCGCCATCCCGGCCTCGACGTCCCCGACCACGGCGTAGCGCGCCGTCGGCAGGCCCGCCGCCTCCATCACCTCCTTGCAGAACGCCTTCGAGCCCTCGAGGGCGGCGGCGGCGGCCGTCGGCCCGAAGCAGGGGATATCGACGAGAGCCAGCGCATCGGCCAACCCCGCCACCAGGGGCGCCTCGGGCCCCACCACGACGAGCTCCACCTGTTCGGACAGGGCCGCCTCGGCAAGCCCCGCGACGTCGTCGACGACAAGGTTGAGTAACCGCGCTTGGCGGGCGATCCCTGGATTCCCAGGCGCGCACAGGAGCTCAGGCGACTGGGGCGAGCGCGCCAGGGCCTGGATGATCGCGTGCTCCCGGGCGCCGCCCCCCACGACGAGGACGCGCGGACCGCGGGCTGTTCCCAACCTCACCCGATCGAGCCGATGAAATCGTCGATCGGAATCGCGCTCAGCGTCTCGTACTTGCCGGTTCCCCGGGAGCCGAGCTCGAGCGACACCCGCGCGATGGTCTTCTCGTCGGGCGCCTCGATGACGTTGACGAAATCGAAGTGGCCGAGCGTCGCCCACTGCGCCTTGACCGTCGCTCCGAGCTGCTCCACCTCCCGATTGACCTCGCGGATCCGGGAGGGGTTGTTCTTGATCGTCTGCACGCCTTCCGGGGTCAGCGTCGTGAGCATGATGTACGTTGGCACGACAGGCTCCTCTCTAGCGGGTTGGGTCACTTGTACCACGGGGCGTTACGGTGGAGCAGGATGGCCACCGCTACCGCCGGCGTCCTTGATCGGGCGCTGGACCGCACTCTGATCGGGTACTCGCGGATCGGGTACGCGGCCCGGTGCCGCCTCTGGCGCCAGCCAGCCGATGCCCGCCTGGACGGGAAGCTCGTAGGGGTGACCGGCGCCACCTCCGGGATCGGGCTGGCCACGGCGACCGGCCTGGCCCGCCTCGGAGCCTCTGTCCGCCTGCTCGTGCGAAACCCGGAGCGCGGCGAGACGGCCCAGGCCGCGATCGTGACGCAGGCCGGCAACGACGACGTCTCGGTGCTGGTCTGCGACTTGGCCGATCTGGGATCGGTTCGGCGCTGCGCCGGGCATCTGGCCGCCGAACCGCTCCACGTCCTGGTCAACAACGCCGGCGTGCTCCCCCGCCGGCGGGAGCTGTCGGTCGACGGGATCGAGCTGACGCTGGCCACCAACGTGATCGGGCCGTTCCTGCTCACCCAGCTGCTGGTCCCGGCCCTGAGCGCCGGCGCGGGCGGGGGGGGAGGGGTCATCATCAACGTCTCCTCCGCGGGCATGTACACGCAGCGGATCCACGTCGATGACCTCCAGATGGAGCGGGAGGAGTTCAACGGCGTCACCGCCTACGCCCGAGCCAAGCGGGCCGAGGTGATCCTCACCGAGCTCTGGGCGGCGCGCCTGGCCGACCGCGGGATCAGCGTCCACGCGATGCACCCCGGCTGGGTCGACACCCCGGGCCTGGCCGAGTCGCTGCCCCGCTTCCGCCGCCTCACCCGGCCCCTGCTGCGCAGCGCCGAGGAAGGAGCGGACACGATCGTGTGGCTGGCGGCGGCCCAGGGTGAGGCCATCGGCACCGGCGGCTTCTGGCAAGACCGCCGCCGCCGCCCCACGCACCGGCTCCGCCGCACCCAGGAATCGGACGCCGAGCGCGCCCTCCTCTGGGCCCAGTGCGCCGAGCTCGCTCAGATCTGACTTGGACCACGTTTCTGACCCAGGGGGTCACAAACGTTCTCCAAGACGGCCGTCAGGCTGTGGGGTGGCGCCGCACGCAAGCGGCGCAGCTGCTGGGGCTGGCCCACCAGGCCCGCCCCAGCAGAGCAAACGTGTGTGTTAGACGACC
>Ga0335074_10008157_pt1 | contig 14556 bp, 13 predicted proteins | sample Lox_Sample_23_FD_206715 | JGI IMG/M metagenome (GOLD analysis project Ga0335074, IMG submission 206715) | Soil microbial communities from Loxahatchee National Wildlife Refuge, Florida, United States - Lox_Sample_2.3 | ecosystem: Environmental > Terrestrial > Soil > Wetlands | place: USA...
TTTCTACACCAAGACTCGAAAGAGTATCGATTTGGGACATCCCATGAGCAACTCACTATCTTCCGCCCAATTGCCATAAACCCTTCTATAACGTTGCTCTCTGCTGCGACAAAAGATGCTCTCCTAAAGTTTACTGAAGAGCCCGATGAAGAGGAGATTACATCTACCGCTAAAATATCTGCCCTTGGCTATGGGACAAAAATATTGAATTTCCAGATCTACTGGGAAGACGGACGAGAAAATCTAATATCAGAGATATCTTACGTCACAACGGCGTTTGCAATTTGTGTGTCTAGGAGTCTTGTCATTAGTCGTAGCGAAAGAGATTGCCGCCGTCATAATCTAAAGGGTAGTGAGTATGTGGAAAGTGGTTTGACAGAGTTCGTAAGATACAAGGTCTCAGAGGATCGTATCTATGAGGCAGCTTGTTTTATATTTGGCAATAACAAGCTCAAAAGAAAGAAAATCGAGGACTACGTGGTGAAATATACAGAACGACCTATATACGGCATGGAGACTCCGTCAGCGATCTCTGCCATTGTCAGTGACTGGCCAGCCAAGCGCAAGGATCGCGTCTGGTCTGACTCTTGCTTGACTGCAGCTCAATTGTGTGTCTTGGTACTGGCTTTTGCACACGTTGTAGATCTTGAGGCATGTTCCAAGTTCGAAATGTGCCAATTTCCAAGTCTACTAGCGACATCAGAGTTGTCAACTGAGCTAGCAAAATGGGATGGGAAAGCTTTTCTACCGATCCGCCATCTTGTTTGGTTTGAAGTTATTGCTTTACTCCTTGTTGGCCATACTGAGACCATCGAAGACGATAGGGTCTGTTTGTTCAGTAATTGGGGTTGGAGTATCTATATCAACACACTTGGAACGCCAGATCCGAGTTCAATTGGTATGTTCCTCCCCTGACCTTGAATTAGGTACTAGATAGGCTCAGTTATCTAAAACCCTTGATTTAAATGCACTAACTAATAACTAGAACCTGGATTTGTTTCTATCAAAAAGGGAGTACCAATGCGCAACGGGATCTGGAAGCATAAAATATTCGACGGTCCTGGAAGCATTCAACATGGGGGTCTTGAAGCTAAAGAAGAAGTGGTAGCGGCATGTGGCAAATCCGTCTCATTGTCCTGTCTAATGCCTGTTGAATATGGGCCTCCTTTAATCGGTGAGCGAGGAGATAGCTTCATTGTCAGTCTGCGCCTTCAAGCGGAATATAAGGGTACAATGTTAATGGCTCGAATGGCATATGGGGATCTATTTGCAGCTATGTGGAGTGTTATGAAGTCGCACCCTTGTTCTCATGGAGCAAAACTTGGGGATCAGGTCGTTCTCCCCCCAGGTTCTACTGCTGTATCAAGAATAGATACTACCTATGACTCAACGGAACATCAGAGTCTAGTCATAGTTCTAACAGCACTCAACCCTGCGGCAAGGTGGCTGGCTCTTGTTCATATCTGTCAGTACAGCTCTTCGAATGAAGCCTATGGCTTTACTCCAGTGATGTTGCGCGGGCCTGATTGTTGCTTTCAGTGTGTTCTTGATCAGACAATGAGACAAGCGGGAAAGGGGCCGTGGTGCATTGTGCTGTAGAGACATTTCCTTGCCATTTGAAATTCAAAATGTATTTTAATTTTTTGCCTTAACTCTGAGGGTATTCTTTTGAATTAAACACCAAATGCAAACACGAAGCTTGCGTTGATTTATACAGTCGAACTCTCTCGAATAGTGTTGAGCGCAAGATCAGAAACACCCAGATATATCTGGGTGCCTGCCTATAATTTAGCGCTAGATATCTATGGAGAAGCTCCTTCTAATCATACCACAGCGCCTCTCAAATTGTCGTTGAGAGACAGCATGCAAGAGTTCAAAGACGGAATGCATGAGCCGCTAGTTATCACCACTTAGAAAATGGAATCTCTCTTCATGGATGAGAAACAGAAGTAGCGTGTTATCTTGAAAGAACTTGAAGATATCGAAATATCTGTAGCAGTCTCTGATGCTAACAAAGGATTTATCCAAGAATGGTTCAAGGAAGCTATCAGCAGTGGTGCCTTCGAAGAGCAAACCTTTGGAGATGACTCCAGCAGCATATCACATAAGAATGAATTACATGACTCCTTCGAAGATAATGCTTCTACTACAAACCAATATGATAGTCAAGACGCTCTTTCCCATCAGAATGAAGACGGCTAACTCCCCAAATTCTAGTCAAATTGGAGCACGAAGTTACCCGACAATCACACTGGAGGACTCTTCAAACCTTGCTCCGAGGCTCCCTACTTAGAAACCATCAAAACTTGCACTGGAAAAGATTCCACAAAACTCCATGCTCACTGGCCCAAGTCCTTATCTTCAGGACACGGCCAATTCTACTCCTCGAAACCCTTAGATCAGACCCAGCGCTGATTACCCTTGCTTATAGATGCTGTCCTGAGCATATATTTCCGTAGAGGAAAAAGGAAAGGGAAAATCGAAGGAGAAACGGGTCACCTTAAATATATATATCTCTATATATACATAACCCGTTGCAGGGAGGGAAGTTCCCAATGTTCTAAGGAATTGTTCTAATTGCAAGTGCTAAACCCCCTCTCATTCTCTCAGAAGCGCTTGATTTGAGGTAGTATTGTGGAACTTGACAAAAGGTTATTTCAAGAGGAATTTACAGCAGGTACTTCACGAGTGATGCATTCTGTCTTCTAAAAAACCCAACCCTAAACGAAGAATTACGTACCTAAATATCCACATTCCCTTGCTGTCGTAGATCAGTGGCATCCTTGATCTTGGTCGCATTGTCGCCGCTACATTTTCCTCTGAGAAATTCGATTGTCTATAGCAATTTTGGGTTACGAATCGTCCAACACGAGGCTGTGACATACGACCGCGGTTGGGAAGTGGGATGATCTCGCTTCGGCTTTCTTGGCATAGCTGGGAAGCATTAAAGCTAGTTGACCACTGTTGCATATGTAGCACTTACCACAATTCTTTCAATATATGCGGAAGCGTTGTCGTGACTGGGGCGTGGTAAACTAGCAAGTAGTCAGAACGTGAGCAAAAGCAGCGAGGCCCCTAACCGGATTCTGTGGGTGGATTTGGAATTTGGCCATGACGACTTCACAAGTCCTCGACTTATCCACCTTCATCCTTCGCGAAGTAACACCTGCTGAGAAACTTGCCTGCTGGCGCGCCAACAGCACCTCCTGGGCTGGGAAGCTCACGATAGAGGACTACATTGGCCGCGAAACCGCCATTGGGAGTGGGGACTTGTCGCGCGATGGCGGGATCCGCTACTGGGGTTTCACAGCGCCTCCTGCGGATGGCGGCACGGGCGACCAAGAAATATATGCGGCAGTCGAGTCAATAAGGAAGCCCGTAGTCGTGAAGACAAGTGATGGCGGCTTCAGTATAGAATGGAGCTATGCTGCTGCAAGTGTGTTCACGCCTGCGAAGTACCGAGGCAAGAAGGTTGCGGCATGGATGATGCGCAGGCTTGGAGAGTGGTTTGACAGCGAGGAGGCGAATAGCAGGTTCAGTGTCTTGTATTCGGATGTTGGGGTATATACAATTCCCCAGTCCATCACTGCCTCACTGATAAGCAGTTGCGGCTCATAGGAATACTACTCCCACCTTGGCTGGCCCTCTTTCCCTTCCCTCGAGACCTCCCTTCCTCCTATTGCCGCTGCCGCCTCCTCTGACACAACGCCTCTCATAGTAAGCACTCTTCCTCCGCTCTGTGAGCGCGACGTCTCCGCTCTCGTCTCTTACGTCCGGGCCGCCCCTCTCGAGCCAGGAATCCACACCCGTCTCGCCTTCCTCCCGACCTACGCCCAAGCGGCCTGGCACTTCGGCGCGGAGGAGTTCGCCGCCTTGAAACTCTTCACCGCCCCAGCCCGCACGCCTTCCATCAAAGGCGCCATCAGCTCCAGCGGCGAGACCTGGGGCTACTGGTTCCACGACTATAACGATGAAAAACTCAGTCTTCTCCGACTTGTGTCATTGCATCCGTCATCGACGCCAGAGGATAAGGAGAAGGCCCTGCTTGAATTGGCAGCTGTTCTGCGCGCTGCACAGGCTGAAGCCGCGAGCTGGACATTCAAGAAAGTCGTTCTCTGGAATCCTGACCAGCGCACGTTGGCTGCGTGTAAACTCGTGCTAGGAGATGGCAAGGAGGTAGAGGTACGACAGCGGACCGAGAGCATCCCGTGCCTGAGGTGGAATTTGGGGGATGAGCGGCGAGGATGGGAGAAGGGGGTAGATTGGGTGGCGTTGGAAAAGTATAGTTGGTGCTGAGACGCAGCTTGAGAAATTATTTTCACCATTGAGATCTGATAATACATGCTTGTGCTAAGAGATTCCATGTTTCCTTTTCTTTTTCTCTAATCTTACAAATCCGACATAAAAAGGGAGAGCAACTACTCTGGGTGAAGCTGTTTAATCAGGCGATCGTCTCCTGTCTCTTTTGCGCGGTCGATAGCGGTCCGCCCAGAGTTATCCACTATATTAGGATTCGCGCCTTTATCGAGAAGAAACTTTACCATCGGAACAGAGCCTGCTCCAGACACCCAGTGCAATGGCGTACAGCCCTGGGAATTCTGCGCATTGATATCTGCTCCTTCCTCTAGCAGCATGCGCATTACGGATTCATGGTAAGGGCTTGTTAGCCTCATTCTTGAAGCTAGGTCCTCGCCTTGGCCGTCACTGTTGTCAAGGTCGTCCTTTTTATCGTACATTAAGTTGCCAATCTCTGTATGCCCACCCCACGCAGCCCAGTGCAGCGCTGTCGAACCGGTGTTATCTGTTGCCGCAGGACTTGCGCCTTTCTCCAATAGCCTTTGTACCAATATCTTGTTGCCTCCCTCTGCCGCGCCCAGCAGTGCTTCTGCGAGAAGGAGGTTCATCGTCTCACCACAGGCAGGTTGATCTTCAAGCAACATGCCAAGAACCATGTCTAAATTACCTGATTTCGCTGCATGGCGCAGCTTATATGTCTTTACCAGCATATCCTCATCCCCATCACTATTCTCCAGGAATAAACGTGAGATGTTGTCGTGGCCTTGGGTCATAGCATATATTGCTACGCTCCACCCATCGTAGTCGAGAATCGAACTGCATGCGCCTTTTTTAAGTAGTATCTGAAATAAATCTTCATTACCAGTCCACGCCGCAGCATGAAGAGCTGTCGTACCTGCTGCATCCTTGGCGTCGATATTTGCTCCACAAGAGAGTAAATACAGGACAGCAGCACGATGCCCATAATAGGCTGCAAAATGAATGGGTGGCGCGCCAGTAAAATCCCAACCTGTTCGGTCGCGGCGGTACAGGCTGTGAGAGGGTACTTTCCAATTTAAGCTATCATTGTCTACGTCCTCGAGTACTTCATCGAGTTTTACGACGTTTCCTGTTGCGGCTGCACGATGGACAGGAGGCAGGGCAGCGAGGAAGTCTCCGAATTCGGGATCGGTCTTGTGCCAACGCTGTTCCGCAGAGGAACGGCGGGGAACATCTCGCTGATAATGTACCCGTCGGTATGGATGGGCATATTTATCAGGTGGGAGTGTCTGGCTTCGAGTGATGGCCCGTTTCATAGGGGTGTATTTGTATTTCAAGGATACTTCTAGAGAAGAATGGCGCATCAGTGGTTTGGGACGCGGCTTGAGATCTTTCCAGAACAACCGCGTTCGTTCTTGATCCTCAATCTTGAATGTGAGGTGGCACTTTAAACTAAAGGAGCGCGGTTAGCAAGAAGATCTATTTTACTTTACTAAGAAAGCAGCATACCATCTATGTCGCCCTGGCTTATTGTCCGGACCCGTTCTGAACGTTTTGCATCTAGGACATTGTTTTTCGTCGCCTACCCCTGGATGCTTGAGTATGAAACTGAGTGCAATGCACCTCCCAGGCTGAATGCTGTCAAGCCATTTATCTCGCGGGATCAGAGCGCCGCCGAAGTCCTCGTCAGAAACCACGTATTTACCGCTTTCAATTTTGTCGAACCCAGGACCGCCGCGATGTATAATTAAGAGAACTTCTCGAAATACCTGTGCTCTGGGTATTAAATTCTCGAAAAGTATAAAATTTTGATGCTTCCACTTACATCGGGAGAGCTAGCCAACATTATTGGGAGAAACAATTTCCTACCAAGCCCATCAAGAAGCTGTATTGGCGCCTCCGGTCCCCAACAGTAACCTATTGACATTGGGACGCTATTTTGAACCACCTCCAGCTTGTTTATCGCCTCAGACATCATAAGTTGCATGTCGCTAAATCTTGTTGTCAGCGTGCCTACTGAAGAGTCTATGGACCCCAGTAAGAGAGTATTCTCTACTACATCGCTCTTCATTGATGCGCTATGTTTATCAGCTTCCCTCTCGCCATCCTAGTATTTGAGCACCTACTGGCAAAATGTGTAGAGATGCAATTGCAATGCTTGCATATGTGAGTTGAGCCGCCTTTCAAGTGCTGCAGCTTCAACCCTACGTCCGATCCATGTCAATTTTCTAAGACTTTGGCGAATCATGCCTATGCCCGGTTCCGTGAATGCCTCATTATACGCTGCAAAGTTCTTCAAGAATTGCGTAATTAATGCCTCACATTCCATCTGCTCTTTCCTTATTTCACGAGCGATTGAATCAAGAAGCTCTAGATGGAATGGGTCTGTGGATGTGTTGTCTGAAGACGACGTATGACATCCAATGCAGACTGCCTCAGCTTGCAGCATAGCCTGACTCAGCGCTTTCAGCGTGCTGAGTAACGAGGTGAACTCAAACTTGGAGCCTCGGGCGCTGTTAAGTGCCTGGAATGCTCTGACTGCCAACGTCGCAATAGCGATGAAGTCGCCGATTTGGAGACTCATGATGCCTGAGTTGCGGATTCAGGCGTGCTCGCTCTCATATATCTGGGCCGGCTCGAACTAGTAATGCTGGATATACTATTTGCAGTGTAGAATCTCTTCACAGCTTGCACCGTACCAGCCAAACGTTCGAGACCGGGAATTCACGGCGCTCTAAAAGAGAGGCTATGTATAGTACTCACTCGGATCCAATTCTATTAGCTTCACGACATTCGAAAATAGGCTATATGGGGCATCTAGTTATTTGAAGAGATTGACTTGTCCGTGGTGATATATGTAGAGCTGAGGTTCAGCAAAAAGGAGGTGCTAGTACCGACTTCGCGGCTAGCGGTGCCATGCTCCGGTTGGCTGGATGGTGCCACACAATATTGTAGCATCCTTAATTTTAGATATTGTAAGCTCTTTGACATGACCTGACCACATTAGGCCTGTGATTGTCTTCTACTTTAGTTAAGACCTAGTCGGCCTGAGATATCCGTAACGTCTGACACGGCAATTGACGAGCCTCTCGATCTCGAAAAAAAACCTCCCACTCGGCCGTGTCGCCGCCCTGGAGAACCGTGAGCGATTATCCAGGCCAAATCCGGTAGAAAGGGTCGTTGGTATTGGCTAGTTCTAATTGTAATACAGAGATGGATCTTCTAGGGACCTGGTGAGTCGAGTTCATATGCTAGTGTTCCCACTTTGCGAATAACACGGAAAAGTACCCACACGTTTGATAGGAGAGCTTCTTGTTTTCGTGCATAGAACCAGCGAGGCTATGTTTGTAGGGAGGCGTAGGAGGACGTAGTTATTTTTGCAGATATTCAGCGGCTTGAGAATCATTGCATGACAGGGGTTCTGATAGGTAATCGTAGCAGAACGTTCAGCGGTTAAAAACGCCATAGCGGCGCCACAGGTTTCGCCACAAATTGAGGTTGTGTTGGCGTTTTTAGGCGACAGTTGACGCAAAATACTGACACAATCCCCAGTCATTGCTGTTTTGCGCCTTTTGTCAATTAATTGAATTACCAATTCTGAGTTAACATAACTTCGACGCGTAATGTAAAATCAGGTAGTCTGAATGACACGTGCCGTTTGAAGACTGAAGAATTGATGCTGCAGTTTTGGCTTCATTACTGCCTTGCATGTGAGGCAACAATATGAATGCCTTGGGATTTATTCGGCAAACTTTTAAAGAGAAATTGAAGGTCCATGAGCATTACAAAGGTAAAGGATGTCCAGTATTCAGGTTAGTCAAGATGAAGTTTCTGTGTTCGACTATTCGTAATACTTTCTCTTTAGAATTATGGCTGACTGTTTCTAGCATGAATTTACCTTGAATGCTGTGACAGCTGTTGGCTTTTACAAACCTAGAGGTAGTCCATTATTTGTGCTTACTGGAGAAGGTTGCTTCCTGAAAGTATTCGAGGCCTCGACTTCGAAACTTGTAGCTGAATGCAAGATCTTCACTGCCCAGGCTATTCACGGCATCACAGTCTTAGATTCTGCTGGTCATGACAGCAGAATCAAAGCGGCGTTCTGGGGCGGAAGGTCGTACGTCCTTCTAGGTGTCGAGGAGCTAGAAGCTGTTGTGGCAGGTGATGTGAATTCCATCACCGCTTCTGAGAGCGTGGCCCCGGACTGGATCTTGGACTGCGCGGTTTCACCTTTTCAAGGCTTTACATCGTGTGTTTTTGTCACTGCTCATAGTGCTGCTTTGAATACTGTGCTGGATGGAAGTTCTCGAAGAACAACTCTGAAACTATTGCCATCCCCGTCACGGTCATTACTCTATTCCGCTCATGTCGTATGGACTTCTTCAGACTCGTTTATGGTCGCTGGCGGCACTGTGTTCGGCGAAATCGAGGTTATAGTGTGGCAGCAGATCAACGATGATGCTCTTGTTCATAGCCGTAAAACTGACAATTTTAGTGGCCATGAAGGTTCTGTCTTTGGAGTCCGAATATCGCCTGAAGTTACAGGCCAAGATGGAAGTCCTACCAGATATCTTGCAAGCTGCAGTGATGACCGAACTATCAGGGTATGGGATCTTTCCACATCTGTGAGCAAGAGACACTTCCACAATTTAGGGCCGAAATCGAACACTGCGATTCGAGAGACTGGCTTTGGCGAAAATGGCTCTACTTCTACAAACCATGCTTCAGCAAAGAGATGCATAGCTGTCGTTATGGCTCATGCTTCCCGGATCTGGCGCGTGGATTTCATTGTTTGGAAGAGGACCTTAATAGACTCGAACATCAAGGTACATGTTCTGTCCTTCGGCGAAGACTCGACATGCCAGCAGTGGTCTATAGACTTCTTGAATAGGAGTAGTGAGCTGAAAGGCAGCACTAATCAAGGGACAGCAATGTCTAGCACTGGTCCGAGTCCAACACACCTCGCTGTTTTGACTCATCTCAAAACGTTTTCGTATCATAGCGGAAAGCACATTTGGTCTACAGCAGTCTCATATCTTAGTGAGACATCAAGACGCCTTGTGACAGGAGGTGCGGACGGTACAGTGGCTATTTATAATGTCTTTCTGGATGTGTCTGGCGAATCCTCGTCAGTTGAGGTGACGAAGCTTTCTGATCCTGGGGAGAGAATATCTCCACAACAGAACCTACCCTCTGTTAGTTGCAGCCGGGCTCTTAAAGATATTTTTCACGAGATTACTCTCACGAACAGAAGCTCAGAGGAAGCTTCAGCGCCTGGTGAAAGATATCCGGAAGTTCTGCAATCATCAGACACACTAGATATATGTAATCCGTCCGAGGCAAAAGGAAAGGAATTAGCGCAAGTAACTAAAGATACGCCAAACCGGTATGGTTTTGTGGGAAGCAATAAGCTTCTGGTCACAACATCCTTTGGTCGAATACTCCTTGCATCAATAGGAGAACTGCAAGAATGGGAGGAATTGGATCTTCCAGAAAAAGTTAATAGTGACCTCAAATCATACTGTCTTCTCCTCGCTGTACCAGTCCCTGGCATAGCGCTATTAGCCGGAGCGAATGGAACGATATACATGTATCATAAGAGAGTCATTACAGAGCTAATCAAGGTAAATGGCAAGCCTGCTGCACTTCTCAGTCTCTCTATACCATGTGAACAGCGGCTCGGTATCCTAGTCACTACTCTCGGAAGTACCTTAGCATATCGACTCTCTATCACCGCACCTGTTGTACAATCTCCAGCTCTAGGCAAAGTTGAGCCAATTAAGTTGCCATCAAACTTCATTGTGACTGGTGCTGGCAATATTATGGGCCTGCTCATTCTTGGCGGAAGAAACGGATCATTGGCCGCGTATGATCTCGATATCAGCAAAGAACCAATGAAGGTTATTCCTGGGCAAGAAATACAAAGTAATGATGCTGTTACAACTATCATCGCCATCCCTTCCAAGGGCAGTCAGGATAACCACTGTCATTTCTTAATGACCAGTCGTAACGGTTCCTACTCCATATTCTACCTCCTAACAACTCGAAATCCTGAGACCTATTCTAAGACGGTTTCAATCAACCTCGTCCATCAAGCCTTCCCACCGCTAGGACCAATGATAGAGGCTGCCTGGTTCAGCAACTCTAACCTCATGTTATATGGCTTCCGTAGCAAGAGCTTTGTGGTTTGGAATGAAACGAAGCAATGCGAAATATCTAGCATTGAATGTGGGGGGGGACACAGGAGCTACTCTTACATGCCCAGTCCCGAGAAAGGAGGAGCCGGTCATTTTGTTTATACTAAGGCGTCAAGGCTTTGCATACACTCACAAGCCTATCCATCACATCGAGTGTTGAAGTCAGGAGGCCACGGTCGAGAAATTAAGGCCGCTGCAATACATAGCGAATTTATCGCCACCGGGGCGGAGGATACCGTGATACGGATCTGGCGTATTCATAAAAATGGTGGAGAGCCTCCAAAAGCCTCGATAACCGTTGATGGAGAGAGTGGGAAGTATGGAAGTACCTCCCTAGAATGTTGTGCAGTTTTGGAGAAGCACACCACGGGAATTCAACACCTCCACTGGTCCTGTTTTACTGAAGAGTACCATAGCTTGTTCAGCGCCGGTGGAAATGAAGAGTTTCATGTCTGGGCTGTTTCTGAAATTCCTGGCTTTGGGGTGGGCGTTGTATGTGAAGCAACGCTCATGGATAAAAGTGAGGATGGCGACCTTCGAATTATGGGCGCCGCGGTGGAGTTCACCCCTGATCGCAGTCCACGCAAGGTAGTTGCCGGCGTTGCCCAAGCCCCAGTGGGATCGAACGAGATCACTCTTATATACTCCGACTCCACAATCAAGCGTTACAATTATTCGCGTACCCTTGGGTTCCAGAAAATAGCGCAGGTAAGATACTCATCCGCTTGCCTAACGCAAGTTGTCAATCTCCGCCAAGGCCAGGATTTGCAGAAGTTCTTCACGGCCTCTACAGACGGGCACCTGACATTATGGGAATGCCCACCGCGGAAATTCAGCCCGACTGGGTTTTGTGACGTATCTCACATATCTGGCGATACGCCGGTCCTCCCAACCCCGGAACTGAAGCTCATATTATGCCTCAAGCTCCATCAATCCTCTATCTCTGCTCTCGCTATCCAGCACCTCACCCTCATCCCCCAAATGGGCTGCATACTCGCTGTTACTGCTGGCGATGACAATGCCCTGGCCATCACATTCTTCTACAACCTCTTGCCCACGAAGCGCATCATCATTCCGTCCGCCCATGGTGCCAGTATCACTGGACTCACTTTTAAATCCGACGTCACGGGCGGAATGGAAGAACATAAATGGTCTCAGCTATGGACTGTCGGAGGCGATCAGCGCGTCAAGCGCTGGACAATTGAGCTCGATCATATAGATGGCGACGCAAAGCCGAATATGGAGAATGGACTCAATATGAGGGCTTGGGCTCAGGATGATGGGGACGATGTTTGGTGCTCGGTGGCGGATCCGGGCGGATTAGTGAATTGGAGAGATAATTGGGAGGAGGATCATGTGTTGGTATATGGGAATGGGATGGAGGTGTTCAAGCTGAAGGATGGCTTTCCGAACGGGGATGGGATGAGGTGGGTCGGGTTTATTGGAGACGAGCCAAAACGAAGATGGTTAGAGGGGGACGATGAGGAAGAAGATATAGGAAGCAGCGAAGTAATATAAACTAAAATGTGGGTCCAGAGACAATCAACACGGTTATTAGCCTTTTTCTTAAAATGACCGACTTAAGCGTGCTCAAAGTACGTTCTGGAGTTGCCGCTCTGTAAAGCCGAGGGGGAAATCGAGACCGTTGGGACTTGGACTAGTTATGACAAGATGTCACTACTTCCGACAGAACTTTAGGAAACGCGAATAATAATTTATATTAACTAATAGTTTTCTACTGTGACAATTTGCCCCATCGCGAGACTTTACGACTGTCTATAAACATATATATATTTGGACCAGGAGGCGCACAACCAAAAACGACTGCTCGTTCTCTTTCCTAGATCTCTAGTATTGAATACCACAGCTTGGAAGCATCGATCTCTGTTGAGACAGGATTAAACTCGATCGCTCTCTTCCGGATACAGTCGGTAATCCCAGCATAGACTTGGGATCAACTATCATCAGTATTATAAAAGGGCCTATAACAGTATCTAAATGCGCTCTAAAAACTAAAAGCAGAAAGGGTTTTGTTTCTCATTAGGTGGCACAGGTCACTTTGAGCGTTAGATTTTGCCATTTTGATTGTTTTTCGTTCGTTTGTTCTTGAGAATTTTGCGGTTGGTGATTGGGAGGAGATTTTGCCTGTAACGTTAGAGATATTTGCCATCGTGGGCAATCATGAAAAATTACATATATCTGGATAACTGTTAAGTTTTGAGACTCGTCAATCCCGAATCGCCTCACTGCTTCCGACAACTTTTAACTCGCATGTCGTTGTTGACTTCACTCTCACTTTCCATCTCGTCTTCTACGAAGCAACTCGAATGAGCTGCCAACATCATCAAATTCGTTAAGGCTCAAACCGGTAAGGCAGCCTCTTGCAATGTCTCAGCAAATCTCTGCTCTGGTAAGAGAATTCACGCCTTTTTGCGTGTCTACTAACCGTCAACAGGCGGAAGTCATGGACGGTCTAGAGCTTCACGACGGTTCCATAGGCTTCGACATGAATAATGTAAGTTTACATATCCCTGAGCTTCTGTTTACTAATGAAGTAGAACTTCCTGTCAGAACCCGAGATTGAAGAAACCGGCAGTAACCCGATGTTAGTAGACGAGGAGGGCGACTTCGACAACCAAGATACGAACCTCTATGGATACCTCAAACTGAGGATAGACGCCAGAAGTTTCCAAGAGACAATCTTGGACTACATACAAAAATTGCGAACCTTCAACCCAGATTTCGATGACGGGCATTTCATACTCGAGAGCCGAAGCAGAATGCTCCATCTTGCGGACAAAATATGTGATCGAGCCGACGCCATGGAAGAGTGCATCGACAAGGAGATCAAGTACGCAAGGCAAGCGCTGGATCTAGCGAAGCAAGTTCTGCGCCATTGCCATAGTGGCCCTTTTAATCGCCACCACCCTAGTCTTGATATGGTTGAAGATCTCGGGCTGAAGCCCCTATTCTCGGAAATGGGGTGCGCCATTGCGGAGTACAATGAGAAATTAGTGGCGAGATCTCTAGATGAGGAGCTTCATGAACAGATGCGCGAGCTTGATATTCGGGCAAGCGCAATGGTTGAGCTTGCCGTTGACAAGTATGACGAGATCATGCACGCTAGAAAGATTTGTGAGAGGGAGAAGAAATATGCGAGAGAGATGATGGAATATGCGAAGCGGGCACTAACTGATATTCATGGGGAGGGAGCTTGACGGGGGCTTTTGTATTGTATGAACAAATCGAATTCGGAATTATGGGATAGAACAGAAGATCTTTGTACACTACTCTACCGCCTAAACAAGTTACTTCTTTAGATGTAGCTCTTAGGCACGGTTCAGGTTGTCAATAAAATATTCTCGTCCACCCTTCCATTTCACCTCCAATTGCTCACGACTTACCTTCCTTCCCAATCCTCAATGCGACCTCAACCCACCAACCTACCTAGCGTTAAACCCCCCATCAACAACATAAACCTCCCCACCGACAAAATCACTTCCCGCACTAGCTAAATGCACTACCGCGCCCGAGAGATCCTCCGGGACGCCCCACCTCCCTAACGGAACCCTCTCCAAAACCGCCCTCTCCCTCTCCCCATCTTCACGAATCCCACTCGTCAGCTCTGTCTCAATATATCCTGGTGCAAGCGCATTGACATTAATTCCCTGCTGCATCCACTCGTTATTCAGCGCCCGTGTAACCCCTGCTATGGCACCCTTGGTAGCGACATAAGCGGGCACTTGCATACTGCCCGAGAAGGAGAGGACGGAGGCGATGAAGATTATCTTCTTGCGCTTCAGGGGCGGCGGGGCTGGAATGGCGAGAGGGCCATCTGGGGGTTCTGAAAGGGGGCAGCTCGAGAGCGTAGTGGAGAGCCAGTGGGCGGCAAATTCGCGGGAGAGAAGGAAGCCGGCTGTTAAGTTGACGTTGAGGATATCGTCCCATTTTTCATCTGGGAAGGCGGCTGCGGGCGAGCGGTGCTGGATGCCGCCGCTGTGCACTAGGATGTCGACTTCGTGGCCGTCTTGTTTGCATACCCGGTCAACGATAGATAGGATGTCGGCGCGGTTGGCTAAGTCGC
>Ga0335074_10008158_pt1 | contig 14556 bp, 9 predicted proteins | sample Lox_Sample_23_FD_206715 | JGI IMG/M metagenome (GOLD analysis project Ga0335074, IMG submission 206715) | Soil microbial communities from Loxahatchee National Wildlife Refuge, Florida, United States - Lox_Sample_2.3 | ecosystem: Environmental > Terrestrial > Soil > Wetlands | place: USA: Florida...
CTGCTTCGGTCCGGTTTGCGTCACTCGCCGCGCCGGCGCCTGTGCGAGCCTGCCGCCGTCGCCGATGTGGTTTCCCGAGGGGCTGCGTCCGGAAACCGCATCATCCCCGCGCCGCCGATAGCCGATACGGCCGCAGCGCCCCGGTCGGGCGGCCTGCCTCGCGCCGGTAGATGTAGAATTGCCGCCTTGGATAAAGCTGCTGCAGCTGCGGCAGATGGTCCGGCACATCGAGCACGTAGAGAACGTCGGCACGGGCGTCGATGCCGTCGCGGACGAGATCGGGCGGGTACATTTTGTAGATGCTGCCAGTGCCGGACTGGACGATAACCACCGCCTGATGCAGGTGTTGCGCGCGCACCTGATCGTAAAGATCCATCCGCTGGTCGACGACCCGCCGCATGCCGACGCAGAGAAACGCGAAGACCAGAGCGCAGATCGCGCCATGCGCCGCCAGCGAAAACCAGGCAAGCGCGGCGCGCCGCGAACGCTCGTCGAGCAGCGGCGCAAGCCACGCCACAAGCGTCAACACGAGACACGGAAAGGCCTCGAAGTAATAGCGCGGTCCGTACTGATTGCCGCCGTCGAACGGCACGACCAAATAGGCCATGACAAACAACGGGAACACCAGATCGATGAAACTCAGCCGCCGGTGCCATGCGAGCGACACAAACGCGGCACCCGCGGCGAGCGCCAGCAGCGGTGAACTCCATTCGGCGAGCGCCACGAGGCGCGAGAGCGCCAGCAGCAGTCGCGGAGCGAGCACCCCGAAGCTGTTCTGAACTGCCACCGGCGAGGCGCCGAACCGGATGCTCTGCGCCATCGCCGGGAAATGCGGCAGAACGGCACCCGTCGTCAGCCGATTGTAGGCCAGCAGCGCGGCGAGAAACGGCAGGCCGGCGAGGCCGATCAGCGGCACGCGCCGATAATGCCGGCGGCCCGCCCGCCAAAGCAGTTCGATGGCGAAGGGCAGCGCGAAAATCCCCGCGTCGGCCGCCCTGATCAACCCGAGCACGCCGAGGGCCGCGCCGCACAGCGCGGCCGACCCGGCCTGCGGCCGCGCGATGAAGCGAGCCGCCTGCCAGCAGAACAGAAGACCCGCGGCGGCGGCCGGCACATGGGTGAAATAGGAGCCGGCGTTGAACAGGAAAAACGGCGAGAAGCCGATCAGCGCCACCGCCAGCAGGGCGCCGAGCGGCCCGCTGCGGCGATACCCGAGGATCCCCGCGGCGAGCAGCAGCACCCCACCGCAGAGCGGGCAGATCAGCCACGCCGGCAAGCCGGCCTTGATGCCGCCGGCCAACAGCGCCGGCCAGCCGGGGTTGTATACGGCAAGCCAGCGCGAGCCAAAAAATCCGGTCTGGGCCAGCGCAAACAGGTCGGGGACGGGCGGCAGCGGATTGTCGGCGCGGCCGGCGAGGAACGTCCGCGCCATCCACAGATAGGCGTATTCGTCGCCGGAATTCGGAAAGGCGCGCAACACCCAGACGACGACGAGCGACAGCAGCACCGCGACGGCCGCGGCGAGGCCGCTATTGCGCCGCCAGCCGCCGCTCAGCTGGCCGGCCCACGCAAGCGTGCGCGGCGCCAGCCCCAATTCCCGCAACAGCAATGCAAAGGTGGCGGCGGCGGCGAGCAGGAGTGCCAGCGGCAGCAGGCGCACGAGCCAGAGCCCGGCATAAGGCGCGTAGATCAGCCGCCGCCAGGCAATTCCCGCCGTGATCATGCAGAAGAGCAGGATGAGCCCCGCGGTCACCACACCGTAGAGCAGGACCCAGGCCGGCGAGCGGCGGTCTGCCCGACCGCCAGGCGCGGCAGAAGAGATCATGGCGCGGTGCGTCATCGCCGACAGCCGGGCCCGCGGCGCGGCTCACGCCCGACCGGGCGTGGCGACCCGCCGCAACGCCCGCGCGCCATCCGCCTCACCGCAGCCGATCAACACGGCGGCGCGAACGAGCCAGGCGGCTGCCGTCGCGAGCACCGCGCCGTCGAGCCCCCAGGCCGCCACGGCCGGCGCCAGCGCGGCCAGCAGGCACAGCGCGCCCGCCAGATCGGCCAGCGCCAGCGGCCAGCGCCGGTTGGCGACGAGCAGTACCTGGGCATAAGCCGTCGGCGCCAGCGCCGCGCCGCCGATCAGCGCGAAAGGCGCGAGCAGGCGGCCGGCCACGGCGTAGCGCGCGCCGAGCGCCAGCGCCACGACCGACGGTCCGAAAAGCCAGGCAACCAGGGCGGCCGCCGCGGCAACGCCGGCTACCGCCAGGGCGGCGATCCGGCCATAGGCGATGCCAATATCGGCGCCGGGCGCCGACCGGCTCAGCACCGGCAGAACGGCGGCAAGAAAGGCCTGGACAGAGCCGACCAGGATCAACGTCAGGCTCGACACGATCGCGAACCGGCCAAGTTCGGCCATGCCGACCGGCGTGTGGCGCAGGATCATGATCGGCCCGCTCGTAAGGCACGTATAGGACGCCATCGCCAATCCGAGGATCGCGCCGTCGGCGAGCAGCCCCTTCGCCGGACGCCAGGCGAAGCGGAGAGCATAGCGGGTCAGGCGCGCGCGGACCTGCCACAGCCCGAAAGCGGCCTCGCCGCCCCAGAGCAGCGAGTGCAGCATGACGACGCCGACGAGACCGCCGCCGGCGGCCAGATAGGCGATGCCGCATACCGCTTCGGCGCCGCGAAACAGCGCCGCAAAGCGCGCGTAATCGGCCATCCGTTCATAAGCGAGAAAGCAGATCCGGACCGTTGTCGCGACGCCGCGCCCGATCGCCGCCGGCACCAGCAGCAGCAGAACCGTCCGACCGAGCGGGTCGGGCTCGGCCACAAGCGCGTAGAGGGCCAAGCCGACCGCACCGAGCCCGAGCAGCATCAGGCGCAAAGTCAGCATCAATCCGACAAAATCGCCCGCCGCCGGCTTGTCGCGGCCGAAGCGCAGCAGCGTCAGCGGGTCAAAGCCGAACCCCAACAGGCCGACGACTAGCACGTAGGCCGCGACGCCGTAGGCCCAATGCCCGTACAGTGCAGGGCCGAGACAGCGCGCCATGACCGCGAAATAGACGGCGGCGAGGGCGGTCTCGATCCAATTGACGCCCATCAGCCGGCCGCCATTGGCGACAACCGAGCGGGCGGCGGCTCGCATCTGTCCGGAAACCCGAGCGGCATGCCGGACGATGGCCGACCAGGTCGCCAAATTTTGCCCGATGATTCGCATCGCGAGGGATAGGAGCGACGCCAACGTCTGGCTCAAGCTTGCCGGCGGCTGCCCGGAACGGGCGCATGATCGCGCCGAAACCGCCGGCCGGCTTGAGAAGCGGCGATGTGCCCGACCGCGATAAACGGTTCGAGACCGGCTAGAACGAGTTGCGCCGGTGTCGCGTGCGGCCGCCAGACCCGGTAGCTCGCAGCCGCTGACTCGCGATCGCCGCGCACGGCAAAGCGTGCTGCTCGCAGCAAGGCCAATCGGGCAATTTTGCGATCGAACGCTATATCTTGCTCGATCGGCACCGGCTTTCCGGCGAACAGCATGTTTATGGTTTTGAGCAACGACCCGGGACTTGCCGAATTCGGCAGGTTGACAGCATTCGAGTTGGGGTTGCTGGTCCACCCGCGGAAATGGCGCGACGGCTGGAGCAAGACGTGCCGGCAGCCCAGCGCTTGCGCCAGCCAGCCGATGCCATTGTCGATCGTCAGCACGACTGCGGAATTACGCAACACGCCGCAGACATCGCGCAGATCTCGGCCGGCCACGATGGTCGCGAACTGTCGCAGGCCTTCCATTTCCTCCGAGCCGGCGCACAACAGACACACGCGCTTCTCGTCTAGGCGGGAGAGCACTTCCTGCCAATGCGCCAGCGGCCAGCGGGCCGACCAGAACATCCGCGGCACCTTGTCGCCGCGAGGATCAGAGTTGCTGAATGGCGCAATTGCGAGATCGAACCCGGCTCGCGGCATCGTCACCGGCAATTCCGGCCAGGCAAGCGGCGGCTTCGGCGCTTCTATGCCGAGGCGCCAGAACCAGCTTTGCGCAAGGTGCAATCCGCGCACCTCGGCGGCTGCGGCAAATTCCTGAACATCGAGAGTGGGACCGTCGAGCGGCTGGTCCGCGACCTCGGCAAACGTGCACAACGGCCGAACGGCGGCGCACGAGAAATAAACGGACAGCGGCGCAGCGCGCGCTAGCGTCCACAGCATCGGAAAGGCGGAGATGGCATCCCCGATCGCCTGCGGATGCAACGAATTGACGATGTTGATCTTCATGGCAGGCCGATTTTCCGGTGGCTGGCGCACGCGTCGGCATTCACGCCGCGGCGATTTTCACCGCCCCGCCGCCTTCCGACAGCCCCAACACCATCGGGTCTGCCTCGTGCAGTGCCAATATATTTTCGGCGAACCTATAGTATCGGTAACCGAACTCCGTCAGAAACGATTTGATTTGACTTCGCTCCGATTTAATTACTTCAATTATCATGGCTGGCTTTTCACGTTTTATCGTCGATCGCGCACCAGTCAGGACATCAATTTCCATTCCCTCAACATCAATTTTAACAAAATCGACCCTTTTCAATTCAAGGCGGTCGATGCTGATGACATCGACGTCGGCGCAGTGATCATGGTCATAGTTAATGTCTTGTCCGATATACTCTGCCCCTTTTCGTCGCCGCAGCTCTAAACTCCCAAAGCTCGCGGGTTGATTGTAATCAGGCGTCGGAATGCGCATTTTCCCCGGCTGGGCGCCAACCGCGGCCCAGATCGCCCGGGCATTCATACAATTGTTGATCGTTATGTTCCCGCAAAGTGAATAAAATATGCGCTCCTGCGCCTCGATAGCAATGACTGTCCCCCATTCGGTCATCTGGCGTGCCCATTCCACTGTGTGGACTCCAAGATTGGCGCCGCAATCAATAGCGACTACTCCTGGCCCGCGCGCTTTCTTTCGTTCAGCCAAGATCGTCCGGGCAAGGCTCACTTCCTCGCGGTTAAGGGAGGAGGTATTCAAAAGCTGGTGCCCCACCCCGAAACCGAATGGGCCCGAAACACAGAAGTCGTTTCGGTTGACAATCATTGTTCCGTGGTTTGCTGCAACCAGCACAAAGGGAGCCGGGCGCAGGCTCGCGGGATCATCGATAGGGCTGGTGAAACATAGTTTGTGGACCGGGTCAGCATCGCGTGCCTCGCCGAGGAGCAGACGAGGGTTGCGAATGACGGCCTTAGTCACAGCATACTTGCTTGCGATCGGGAGGCGAACGAAGCGGGTGAACCGGTTGCCTTGGGCCATGCCTGCAAACTCTCTCGTGCCTGGCGGACGCGGCAGCGGCGACCGCTGTCTGCTTCGTCGCGGTACCGACGCGCCGCGACGGGATCGTCGCGGCAGATTGCGCCGATTTGGTTAACAGTAGGTTGCGTCCGGCGTAACGGACCGACAGGCGCCGGCGCTAGCGAAAGGCAGCGCGTAGTCGATCGCTCACTAATTTTCGCTTGCGCTTGGATTGCCGTAGAAGAGCAACGAGGTAAGCGCGCAAACGCCGCCGCACTGGAACCCTGAGGATTACGTCGTCATCAGATTGCGGGTCGCCTTCGAGTGATCGCCCTAAGCCGTGGAGCACCCGTGCGGTTTCGCGCAGATAGGCATACCCGTAATGACGGTCGGGTTCCAGGTGCGCGCCTTCCGTCCATTCATTCCATGCGTTGATGAAAACGATCCTTTCATCCGGGTTCGAGGTCTGCAAGGCCTTGCGGCACGCGCGATGAAGCCAACGCCCATATAGTTGGGGTGTGGACCCCGCGTAAGTCCGGCCTCGCCCGGGCCGGCGCGGTTCGTTATCCCAGCCGGTACAGACGGCGGGGAATGTTTCGTACCGATTTTTAGTATAAAAACGCTCTGCCATCGCCTCGTAGCTGAAGACCTGCCCGCGAAACCCGGGGTCAACGAATTGGAGTGTCTTCGTGATCGGTGAGTCCAGGCCGAAATCATGCGGCGGAAAACTGGCGGCCGCATCCATACCGTAAACATGTGGATCATTGTCCCCAAAGGTTTGCGCCATCACCAAATAGGGATCACCGACACCGTTTGCGATGAAGTATTCTCGCCAACGGGCCACCGTCGCATGCGGATCCGGCAAGATGCCGGCACGGTACACCATTAAAAGAGGACGCCCATTGATTCGGATATACCGCGGATCGCGGAGCGCCGGTTCGATTGCGGCGGCAAACGCGAGATCGTCTTCAGCCGAATGCTTCTGCCCGATCAGGATCTTCTTTTCAGCTCCGTCCCAGGTGCGAGTCCAGTTTTCGTTAGCCCAGATTATGCAGAATGGCATTTCGATATCGGGATAAGAAAGCAAGAGGTTCAGTGGAGCATCGAGAAGCCGACGACCGCCGAACCAGTAATAATAAAAGCAAAAACCGAAAATTCCGTGTCGCTTTGCCAATAACGCTTGTTCGCGTAGAGTTTGTGGTAAGCGGAGATCATAGAATCCGAGGGCGGTCGGAAGCTGGGGCTGATAATGGCCGACAAAACGCGGCAAAGCTTTAGTGACGTTAGTCCATTCGGTAAAGCCCTTGCCCCACCATTGATCGTTTTCCGGGATGGGATGAAACTGCGGGAGGTAGTAGGCCAGCAGGCGCACCGGGAGCTGGGTCGGCAAGGCGATATCGGCGTCATCCGGTTCAAAACGGGGTCCCGGCGTGTGATTGAACTCTATTTGCTGCAACAGATTCATGATCGATCTCATTTCCGCGCGACCATCGGTCCAAGGGCTTACAATCCGCCGGCGAGGCGCGCACGCAGGCGCGGGCGGCTGCGCTCGACAATGCGCGAATAGTCCAGGTAACGGCACAAACCTCGCGGTCCCAGCGCCATCAGCCGCACTGCCGCCTTCATCAACGGCGCGAGGTTCCCGTGACTTGCGGCCGCCAGGCCGACGTTCACCTCAACCGAGGCCGCCGCCAGCCGCTGCGTCATGCCGCGCCGCGCCGTCAGCCTGTCGACATGGCGGTCGATGACGCGCTCCATCTGAGCGCGGAACTCGGTCAGGTTGCGCGAGCCGGACATCGTCAGCGAACTGTCGTGAATGCGGAAGCCGGCCAGACATTCGCGATGATAGTGGATGTCGCCGAGGCGAGACAGCTTCAGGTAAAGATCCCAATCCGCGGTATACCAGAGCTGCGGATCGAGCCCGCCCGCCGCAAGGTACGCGTCGCGTCGGATCGTCGGCGTCGGAATGGCGATGAAGTTCTGCACGAGCAACCGTTCCAGAAGCTGCTGCGGCGGCACCGGAGCTGCCCCGGCCGGCAGCGGACAGCGCCATCGCCCCAGCACCCGGCCGGCCGCATCGATCATGTATGCCGGATGCACATGCATCACCGCCTGCGGATGTCTGACAATCCATCTGCTGATCGCGGCGCATCGTCCCGGCAGCCACAAATCGTCCTGATGCAGCATGCAAAGCCATTCGGATGTTGCGTTCTCCGCCGCAAAGTTGGTCTTCGCCATCCACGACAGCAGGTCGGGCCGGCGGTAGGCGCGGATCGGCAACAGGGCTGAATATTGCTCGACAATGTGCCGGCTGGCATCACCCTCACTGGAGTCGACGACGATGACTTCGATGTCGGCGCGTTGCTGCGCCGCGACCGAACGCAGCGCGGCGTCAAGCCACCGCTCGCCGTTGTGCGATGGGACAATCGCGGTTAGCCACGCTCGTTTGCTGACCTCTTCACTCATCATGGACGTCCCGCAAACCGCCGCGTTCGGGCAGGGTGGCCGAGACCCGCTAAGCCATGGTTAACTCCGGCCGGCGCGGCCCGCGGATTAACGCTTTTCTAAACGGTCGCGCCGATCGTGCGGCGATGACCACCGGGATCGAGCTGTCGATCGTCATGCCGTGCCTCGATGAGGCGGCGACGATCGGCCCCTGCATCGCCAAGGCGCGCGGTTTTCTCGCCCGACGCGGCGTTGCCGGCGAGGTCATCGTCGCCGATAACGGCAGCAGCGACGGCTCGCAGGCGCTGGCCCGCGCGCAGGGCGCCCGCGTCGTCGCGATTGCCGAGCGCGGCTACGGCAATGCGCTGACGGGCGGCATCGCGGCGGCGCGCGGCGCCTATGTCATCATCGGCGACAGCGACGGCAGCTACGATTTCGCCGCACTCGACGGGTTTCTCGATGCATTGCGCAACGGCCGCGATCTGGTCATGGGCAACCGCTTTGCCGGCGGCATCGCGCCGGGCGCGATGCCGGCGCTGCATCGCTATCTCGGCAACCCCGTGCTGTCGGCGCTCGGGCGGGTCTTCTTCGGCAGCCCTTGCCGCGATTTCCATTGCGGGCTGCGCGGCTTTCGGCGCGATGCGATTCTCGCGCTCGACCTGCAATCGCCGGGCATGGAATTCGCCAGCGAGATGGTCGTCAAGGCGACGATTGCCGGGTTGCGGGTCGCCGAAGTGCCGACCGCGCTGGCGCCGGACGGCCGCGGCCGGCCGTCGCATCTGCGCACGTGGCGCGACGGCTGGCGCCACCTTCGGTTCATGCTGTTGTTCAGCCCGCGCTGGCTGTTTTTCTATCCCGGCTGCGCGCTGTTCGTGCTCGGGCTGGGCGGCATGGCCTGGCTGCTGCCGGGGCTGCGGCGGATCGGGCCGATCGGCCTCGACATTCACACGCTGTTCTACGCCTCGCTCGCCGTCGTTGTTGGCTTCCAATCGATGCTGTTCTGGCTGTTCGCGCGGATCTACGCGACCCGGGAAGGCATCTCGCCCCCGGATGCACGCCTACGCACGATCACCGGCATCTTCACATTGGAGGCGGGGCTGCTCGTCGCGACGGCAATGCTGCTCGGTGGCATGGCCCTCGGCGGCTACGCGATCGGCTTTTGGGGCGCACAGGATTTCGGCGGCCTCTCGCCCAGCCAGACGATGCGGTTTGTCATCCCGTCGGGGACGCTGATCCTGCTCGGCTGCCAGACCGCCTCGAGCGCCTTTTTTCTCAGCGTGCTGGAACTCAAGGGCCGGCAGCCGGCGCTTCGCTCGCCGCCGCGGGATCTCGACAGCCAGGCGGCATGACCGGACGGGTCGGCAGCGGCCCCGCGCATCCGGCCATGCACGAGCGCATCGAGAGCGCCGCAGCCCGGTTCCGGCTCGACCGCCGCGGCATCCGCGCGTTGGCGGCGATGCTGCTGGCGGTCGATCTCGTCGGGTTCGCGCTGTTGATCGTCGGCACGCACGGCTGGATCGTCCCGCTGCCGCGCCCGACGACGACCGATTTCGTCAGCTTCTATGCTGCCGGTGCGCTCGCCGATGCCGGCACGCCCGCACTCGCCTACGACCGGCGGGCGCATCTTGCCGCCGAGGAAAAGGCGACGGCACCCGGCATTCGCTACCAATTCTTCAACTATCCGCCGGTCTTCCTGCTGCTGTGTGCGGCGCTCGCCCGGCTGCCCTACCTTGTCGCGTTCGTGCTCTTCGAGGGCGCGGGCTTGGCGCTGTATCTCGCCGTCGCGTGCCGCATTCTCGGCGAGCGCAACGGCACCGCGTTGTTGGCGTTGCTGGCGTTTCCGATTGTCTGGTGGAATTTCGGTCTCGGACAGAACGCCTTTCTGACGGCGGCGCTGTTCGGCGCCGCGACGGTTTTTGTCGATCGCCGGCCGTTGCTTGCGGGGCTGCTCTTCGGCGGGCTGTGCTACAAGCCGCAATTCGCCGTCCTCGTGCCGGTCGCGTTGATCTGCGCCGGCCGCTGGCGGGCGCTCGCCGCGGCGGCGCTCGCCGCGGCAGCGCTGGTGCTGCTGTCGGTCGCCGCGTTCGGCGGCGCGACGTGGCTGACGTTTTACGCGGCGATCCTGGCGTCGCCGGCAATGTACGAGTCCGGTCGCATCGTGTTCGGCGGCATGGCCAATCCGTTCGGCGCGGCGCGCCTGCTCGGTGCAGCGCCGGCCATCGCCTACGGTGTGCAGGCGGCGGCAATCCTCGCGTTGGCCGCCATTGTCGGCGCGGCCTGGCGCGGTCGCCTGTCATTGCCGGCGCGCGCCGCCGTACTCGCCGCGGCGGCGCCGATCGCAGCGCCGTTGTCGCTGCTCTACGATCTTATGCTCAGCGCGATCGCCGCCTGCTGGCTCGTCGCAGACCGGCATTCGCCGACCGCATCGACGCATGAGCGCGGCGTGCTGGCGACGCTCTGTCTCCTGCTGCTCGATGGCCGCGGCCTCGCGAAGGCATGGCATGTGCCGGCGTTTCCGTTCGCCGCCATGGCGCTGTTTGGCCTCACGGCGGCCCGCGCCTGGCGCGAAGCCAGGCTGCGGCGCGGCGCCGACGCCTGAGATCGATCAATACGGTTGTTCGCGCAGCCGCAGCTGATGCAGCAACCGCGACAGCACAATCTCGCCGACGAAAAACGCGACCACGCCGATGCCGATGTCGAGCGCCGTCAGACCGAGCCAGAGGCGGCACAGAAGCAGCGGAAACAACGATTCCGGAATCTGGTCGAGGCCGGTCGCCCGGCTGCTCGGCGCAAGCCCGGCGCGGCGCTTGCAGAAACTCGAAAAAAGATCGCCGACCATTGCGGCGGCGCCGACCGCGAGGCCGATCGGGGCATCGAGATCAAGCAGCGGCCGAATGACGGCGGCCAGCGCCACCGCCAGCACGACGCCGCGGATCGTCTTGGAGGCGCCGAACAGCGGTCGCCGATCAAAGAACAGAACGCCGCCGTCGACCGGGTATGCGAGGGTTTCTCCGAATATTTTCTTCGCAAAGAGCGGCGCGCCATTCGCCACGGTCATCAACGCAAGCAGATCGAGCAGCAAGATAGGGTGCATTCGAAAAGCGGCCGCCGTTCGCTGCACCCGAGCCCGCTGATTACTCGGCGGCGGCCATGCGGGCGGCCTCTGCCGCGCGCTCGGCACGCAGTTCGAGCAGCGCGCGGCGGTAGTCCTTCGGCGTTACTTTGACGAAGCTGGCAAGGGCTTCGTTCCAGCTTTCGAGGAGCATGCGGGCGCGCGCGCTGCCGGTGAACAGGTGATGCCGCTCGATCAGGATGCGCAGCCGCTCGGCGTCAAAGCGCAACGGATCGCCCATGCCGTTGTCGGTGACGCTCGGCGCCCGCTGGCGCGGCCGGTCGGAAGGGTCAGCCTCATCGGCATCCGGCTCGGCGGCAGCGACCGGCGACAATTCGACCTCGCTCTTGTTGCACAGGCTCGCAAAACGCCCCTTCGGGTCCCACACATAGGCGATGCCACCCGACATGCCGGCCGCGAAATTGCGGCCGGTGTCGCCGATGACCGCGACGACGCCGCCCGTCATGTACTCGCAGCCGTGATCACCGGTGCCCTCGACAACCGCGACCGCGCCCGAATTCCTGACCGCGAACCGTTCGCCCGCAACACCCTCAAAATAGGCTTCGCCGGCGATCGCGCCGTAGAGCACGGTATTGCCGATGATGATGTTCTCGGTCGGCTCGCGGTCGGCCGCGGCGGGCTGGCGGACAATGAGCCGGCCGCCCGACAGGCCCTTGCCGGTGTAGTCGTTGGCGTCGCCGTGCAGTTCGAGCGTCACGCCGTGCGCCGCGAAGGCGCCGAAGCTCTGCCCGGCAGTGCCGTCAAAGCGTGCCCAGATCGTATCTTCCGGCAGCCCAGCATGGCCGTAGCGCCGGGCGACCTCGCCCGACAGCATCGCGCCCACCGTGCGGTGGATGTTGCGGATCGGCTGTTCGATGCGCACCGGTTCGCGGTGTTCGAGCGCCGTTTCGGCGAGCGCGATCAGTTCGTTGTCGAGCGCCTTGTCGAGCGCGTGGTGCTGGCTTTCGCAATGACGGATTGCGACGCCCGGTTTCGGTTTCTCCTGGTACAGCAGGCGCGAAAGATCGACACCCTTGGCTTTCCAGTGATCGACCGCGCGTACCATGTCGATGCGATCGACCCGGCCGATCATGTCGTCGAGCCTGCGAAAACCCATCTCGGCCATCAGTTGCCGCGCTTCCTCGGCGACGAAGAAGAAATAGTTGATGACGTGGTCGGGCGTTCCGGTGAATTTCCGCCGCAACACCGGGTCCTGCGTCGCGATGCCGACGGGGCAGGTGTTCAGGTGACACTTGCGCATCATGACGCAACCGGCGGCGATCAGCGGCGCCGTGGCAAAGCCGAACTCGTCGGCGCCGAGCAGCGCGCCGACAACGACATCGCGGCCGGTGCGCAGCCCGCCATCAACCTGCACCGCGATGCGGCCCCGGAGGCCGTTGCGCACCAGCGTCTGCTGTGTCTCGGCCAGGCCGATCTCCCACGGTGAACCGGCATGGGTGAGCGAGGTCAACGGGCTGGCGCCGGTGCCGCCCTCGAAGCCGGCGATCGTAACATGGTCGGCGCGCGCCTTCGAGACGCCGGCCGCAACCGTGCCGACCCCGACCTCGGAGACGAGCTTCACCGAAATCAGCGCCCGCGTGTTGGCATTTTTCAAATCATGGATTAACTGCGCCAAATCCTCGATCGAATAGATGTCATGATGCGGCGGCGGCGAAATGAGGCCGACCCCCGGCGTCGAATAGCGGACACTGGCGATGATCTTGTCGACCTTGCGGCCGGGCAGTTGGCCCCCCTCGCCGGGTTTGGCGCCCTGCGCCATCTTGATCTGCAGCATGTCGGCGTTCACCAGATACTCGGCGGTGACGCCGAAACGGCCGGAGGCCACCTGCTTGATCGCCGAGCGCATCGAATCGCCGTTCGGCAACGGCCTGAAGCGCGAGGCTTCCTCGCCGCCCTCACCGGTGTTGGACTTGCCGCCGATGCGGTTCATCGCGATCGCCAGCGTCGTATGCGCCTCGCGGCTGATCGAGCCGAAGCTCATCGCGCCGGTCGAAAAGCGCTTGACGATTTCCGCCGCCGGCTCAACGTCGTCGAGCGGCACCGGGCCGCCCTCGGCCGGCCTCAGCCGCATCAGACCGCGGATCGTCAACAGCCGCTCGCTCTGATCGTTGATCTCGGCAGCAAACGCGTCGTAGTCGGCAAGCGAGTTGCCGCGCACCGCGTGCTGCAATCTGGCGATCGTCTGCGGCGTCCAGGCATGCGCCTCGCCGCGCAGACGGAACCCGTAATCGCCGCCGAGATCGAGCATTTCCTGATAGAGCGGGTCGTCACTCCAGGCGCGCGCGTGGCGCGCCAACGCCTCTTGGGCGATCGCCGTCAAGTCGGCGCCCTCGATCGTCGTCGCCGTGCCGGTAAAGTATTTCTCGACGAAATCGCTCTCGAGACCCACCGCATCGAAGATCTGCGCGCCGCAATACGACTGGTAGGTCGAAATCCCCATCTTCGAGATGACTTTGAGGATGCCCTTGTTCAGCGCCTTGATGTAATTCTTCTGCACCTGTTCGGCCGACAGCGGCAGGCCATTCTCGCCGCGGATCTGCTCGACCGTCGCGAAGGCGAGATAGGGATTGATCGCCTCGGCGCCATAGCCGGCGAGGACGCAGAAATGGTGCACCTCGCGCGCTTCGCCGGTCTCGACGACGATGCCGGTATTGGTGCGGTCGCCCTCGCGGATCAGGTGATGGTGGACGGCCGCCGTCGCGAGCAATGCCGGGATCGGGCAACGCTCGGGCGATACGGCGCGGTCGGACAGGATCAAGATGTTGTGGCCGGCGGCGACCGCGGCCGTCGCCTCGGCACATAGCCGGTCGAGCGCACGGGCGATGCCGTCCGCACCTTCCGCCGCCGGCCAGGTGATGTCGAGGGTGTCGGTTTTGAAATGATCGACGAGGTGCTCGATGTTGCGGATCTTCGCGAGGTCGCCGTCGGTCAGGATCGGCTGTGCGACTTCGAGCCGATGATGCGTCCCGACCGCGTGCGACAGCAGGTTCGGCCGCGGCCCGATCATCGAGATCAGCGACATGACGAGTTCTTCGCGGATCGGGTCGATCGGCGGGTTGGTGACCTGCGCGAAGTTCTGCTTGAAGTAGTTGTAGAGCAGCTTTGGCCGGTCGGAGAACGCGGCGATCGGCGTGTCGGTGCCCATCGAGCCGACCGGGTCGTCGCCCTCGCGCGCCATCGGTTCGAGGAAGAATTGAATATCCTCGACGGTATAGCCGAACGCCTGCTGCAGATCGAGCCGGCTCTGCGGATCGTTGGAGACGACCGGTATGGCCGCGTCCGGCGCCTCCGGCAGCTCCTCCAGCTTCCATTGTGTTTCTTTCAGCCACTGCTCGTAGGGATGCTCGGCCGCCAGTTTTTTCTTGATTTCTCGATCGTCGATAATGCGTCCTTCTTCGAGATCGATCAGCAGCATCCGGCCCGGCTGCAGCCGCCACTTGCGGACGATCTTCTCCTCCGGCACCGGCAGGACGCCGGCTTCCGAGGCCATGATGACGTAATCGTCGTCGGTGACGATGTAGCGCGCCGGCCTGAGGCCGTTGCGGTCGAGCGTTGCGCCGATCTGGCGGCCGTCGGTGAAGGCGATCGCGGCCGGGCCGTCCCAGGGCTCCATCAGCGCCGCATGATATTCGTAGAAGGCGCGGCGCTCGGCCTCCATCAGCGGGTCGGACCACGCCTCCGGGATCAGCATCATCATCGCATGCGCCAGGGAATAGCCGCCGCCGAT
>Ga0335074_10008159_pt1 | contig 14554 bp, 11 predicted proteins | sample Lox_Sample_23_FD_206715 | JGI IMG/M metagenome (GOLD analysis project Ga0335074, IMG submission 206715) | Soil microbial communities from Loxahatchee National Wildlife Refuge, Florida, United States - Lox_Sample_2.3 | ecosystem: Environmental > Terrestrial > Soil > Wetlands | place: USA...
GTAGTGAATTGGTGAACCACATACAATTGTATCTTCACCATAGTAGACCTTCGCTGGAATCAGCGACAGGAGTCCATCAAAACTTTTGGCATGTTCTCGCAGCCGGTCCTGCAGACGATCGTTAGTGACCAAATTTCCGCGAGATGGCGGGGAATATCACACCAATTGCGATATACCTTCCTCCATCTTAAGGCCTCTAGTTGCTAGCAGATTTAAGTAACTCGACACAGTAGATATAGCTTAGATCGAAAACCTTCACGAACTATCCCGAAGTATGTCCGCGGCATAGACGTTAGAAGTTCTTACGAAATCACTAACTATTGTCGACAATTTCCAGCCTAAATAATCTTTAGTGCGGTGCGAAATCTTGGCGGCAGCCTCATATTCCAGGCGTGATATGGTTTTTGACTGTCATTCTTCCAACTGGGTTGACACCCGTCGGGGTAGTTTCGCAGGACCCACCAGGTAAGTTCCGACCACCGACAGTTACCCGGTACGTTTTTTCAAGTAAGCAGTTTTTACCCCGGACAAAATTAACAAGCCACATAAATATTTATGATTATTATGAAAGCCTATGCAAATAAAATATATCGCTACAGACAAGTATAAGCTAAGACAGTAATATAGAAGTAAACTACAAGATGGTAGGGATCAAAAACGGGGGGTGGCGGAGATAACGTTATGACTAGTTGCAGACGGGTTTCGGACTGCTTGATTACTAAAGAAGAGCGGTGAGAAAAAGCTCTTAACCTTTTCTTGTTTAGTTGCAGGAAAATATTGTACTATAATTCCTAACTATTAACTAGAAAGGTATAGTCAATAGCAAATATTAGTTTTTAGTGTATATAGCTTGCGTTTTTCCTACTTTGAGAAGTGCTTGCGACTGAAAACCTGCTCTGGACCAGTTACGAACTAGTCTTTCACACAAGAATCACAGCAAATGCAAGGACACTAGTTTAGTTGCAGGAATATATTGTACTATAATTCCTAACCGTTAACTAGAAAGGTATAAGTCAATAGCAAATATTGATTTTTAGTGTATATGGCTTGCGTTTTTCCTACTTTGAGAAGTGCTTGCGACTGAAAACCTGCTCTGGACAAGTTACGAACTAGTCTTTCACGCAAGAATCACAGCAAATGCAAGGACACTAGTTTAGTTGCAGGAATATATTGTACTATAATTCCTAACCGTTAACTAGAAAGGTATAAGTCAATAGCAAATATTGATTTTTAGTGTATATGGCTTGCGTTTTTCCTACTTTGAGAAGTGCTTGCGACTGAAAACCTGCTCTGGACCAGTTACAAACTAGTCTTTCACGCAAGAATCACAGCAAATGCAAGGACACTGGTTTAGTTGCAGGAATATATTGTACTATAATTCCTAACCGTTAACTAGAAAGGTATAAGTCAGTAGCAAATATTGATTTTTAGTGTATATGGCTTGCGTTTTTTCTACTTTGAGAAGTGTTTGCGACTGAGAACCTGCTCTGGACCAGTTACAAACTAGTCTTTCACGCAAGAATCACAGCAAATGCAAGGACACTGGTTTAGTTGCAGGAATATATTGTACTATAATTCCTAACCGTTAACTAGAAAGGTATAAGTCAGTAGCAAATATTGATTTTTAGTGTATATGGCTTGCGTTTTTTCTACTTTGAGAAGTGTTTGCGACTGAGAACCTGCTCTGGACCAGTTACGAACTAGTCTTTTACACAAGAATCACAGCTAATACAAGGACACTGCTTAACTAACTGCATAGATGCGTAAGGGACTATTGATTACTAGTAAATAGCTAATAAGTTAGATAAAAAGTATTGGATAAGACAAAATCTGGCGTTAAGTTATTCTATTATAGGGAACGCTTTGATAGTTTGCTTCCAAGCAAGAGTCTGTGCGAACTAGTTTGTGACCGGTATCGCACTGCTAGCGGAGCAATATCTGCACGGAAAGGAGGTTACTGAGTGCTTAAAGGTTAACTTAAGCTGCAGGAAATATTGATTACTATACATAGTATCTAAACTAAGGGAAATCATTACTCAAAATATCAATTTAGTATTAAGCTTATACGCCATCAGAATTGAAAATGCTAAAAGGATTGCTTGGTAACTGGTTATAGACTAAATCCAATTAAACGTGAATTACACTTTGACCGGTGTCGGCATTGCATGATTCCTAACAACCATCATGCTTGTGAACATATAAACTGTATAGTACCTAGTACGAAATCCAACATGTACTGTATAGCACCCAGCACGAAATACAACACAGCTAAAGTCACAATGTCACATGCTTCTTCACCAATTGATTTGACATCAAGTCCTCTTAAAGGATTACTGTCTTCAGAGCTCTCAACCCCTTTTGAATTAAGCCCACGAGAGTTGGAAACATTCGATGAAGAATTTGTCGCAGAAAATTTAGTAAGTAACTTGTTCTCAACTAGTTTTATTCTAGTAATTAAGAACTGTGTAGGCAGATGATTCATTTCAAGAACCTACCAACACAGACCAAATTGTCTATCTGTCTCGGCCTTCAATTAACGGACTTAATGGTTCACAAGTTCAATGCCACCTTACCATGCCAGAATACCCTGCAACTAGCCTATCAGGAATAGTACATGTTATATCGACTCAGAATCTAGATTGGGAGGATGTAATAAAGCTTCACCAAAATGTAAGTAGTCTTAGATGAGTCCTTAACTAATCTCTAAGTCTAATATTTATAGTTGCAATACTCTAAGGATAAAGACAGCTTTCGACCATTAAAATCGTCAAATTTTTTTGGAAATGCTGCCTGTTTCATGCAACAATTTTCCTGTCGTGGGATCAAGAAATGTGAATATACACATCCAGACCTGCTGAAAGTCACACACTCAGAACTGGATCCTAACTGGTCAACAATTATTGAGCGATATCACACACAAGTGGTTGTGAACGACCATCATGTCCCAAACGCTCGCGAAACAGAAGAGCAATATCAGTACCACCTTCGCGAATATGCAAAGCCTGGATCATGCTCGCCAGCAGGTCTTTGCATTACAAATCAAGGACTAAAATTGACTCATGTTCGGACGATGGTAGGTCCACTTCTAAATGGTCTAGTTGACGACTGGTTACTCACTGGTCATAGGGTGATGTAGTCCATGCTTACCGTGTAGACTGCCGGAATGCAAAACCAAGAGATGGAATTAAGCATTATCACCGCAATCTTAGTAAGTTAGCTGTTGTTAACATTCAATACCTTGCAAATTTGTTTGCAACTGGCTCTCAAAATGTTGTTCAATATTGTACAACAATTGAGTCAACAAAGTCGACCAAACGTGTCTGTGGTAAGAGATTAGTACTCCTTCAGTTTGCAACTAGTTGATGACTATTAGACCAAACACATGCTGTTGCTCCCCCTGGAGGCGCACCTCTTTCACGACAAGGATGCGAAGTGAAGTTTCATATTATTATACCGATTGATCAGAAAGCTCTCCCTTATATAGCTTTACGGTCTAGTGGAATCCATAGTCATCCTCCTCCACCCCCAAAGCAGCTTCCATTTGAGCTAGCGCAAGATCTATACAAATTAATCTCTCAAGGGGACGTCTTAAACATGACAAGAAGTAAGTAGTAGCTAACTAGTCGCAGACTACTTGCTAACTATCTAATAGCATCATTCCTTTCTAGCTCAGCGTTTAAGCAATTTCTTACATCTCGTGGTGTGAGTTTTGCAAATGAACTTCATCCATCATTAAACAATCAAGACAAGTGGACAGCAATGATTCGGAAGCAACGGCTTCTTGATTATCCATATGGTCGAGACATTATTGGTATGAATGAAGTAAAAAGGTTTACTAAATACTAACTAGTTGAATAGCAGTACTTCACCAGTTCCACGTTCAGCACTCAGCAAAATTCGAGGAGGGCATATTTATCCAGAAAGTCATTGCAAACGAGACTGACTTGCTTGTCCTTATTATTGACAAGGATCAAGCTAACTTGCTCTTGGATCATAATCATTTTCAATGTGATATGACATTTGCTCGAGTATATGGAAAAGTTACAGAGATCGTTGTTGCCATTTACGAAGAAGCTCCCCGCAAATGTAAGTCAGATGCTAAATAATTAATTACTAGTCTTTAACTAATTTACAAAGCTTTGGTCCTCTGCCGTATTTATGTTAACCAGGATAAAACAATAATTTATCAACTAGCATATGAGCTGTTGTTTACATCGGTATCAGAGCTCACCGGTCGTCCTGTTCAATGGCAGCATATTCATGGGCAAGGATTTTATGGAGCTGTAGTGGATATGTGCAGAAAACAAGCTTCTGGTAAGGTCTTAATCTTTAACTAGTTGACAATTAGTTCTTAACCATTTTAGGCCTTGGGCACTATCTTGCCTCTATTGACCCAACAAGAGATTGGCGAGAGCATTTGCAACATGTTCTAATATTTTGCATCGTCCACTATCAACGCAACATTCATCAAAAATTTCGAAATAGCCCGCACGCCGAACTAATGAGATCGATCCCATTTATGAAGACGAAACTTGACGTCCGCGCAGCATTAAAGCGCTTGCTTCAATCTAGGGTCAAACCAGTTGTTGACTGGGCGAAGAACAAAAATCAACTATGGATTCTAGCAGGTCTTTGTAGACCTTTCTCACTAATGGACCCCTTAGCTTTTGATTCAATTCAACGTATTTCTAATGTAGTTGAATCTGTTCATTATAAAACACAGCGACGGGGTGTTTATTTGTCTCTCTTAGGGGCAATTATGAGGCAAGCGAGTTTGCAACAAGTCTCAAACCAGTCGCTAACCAGTCAGTAGGGGACGAGAAATGGACAGACAAGACTTCCTTGCTTGCCAACAGTTTTTACAAACTGGAATAAGGACGAGCTACCGAAACCAATCTTCTCCTATAAAACTTCATAACAATTATCAGCAATCATGTAGGTAGAATTTTACAAAATAAAAAAAACTTGCTAATATTAGTAGTAAACCGTTCCCGCAAACGCGAAGCAGCTGTGCCTGAAGCTAGAAGCAAACCTTTTCAATTAGAAAATGAGGAGGTTCATGAGCCTTTAGAAACAGGTAAGCAACTATTAATCTACTAGTTGCTAACCTGTCTGACTTGAAATTTACAGAATCTTCATTAAAAAGAGGACGTTCTCTAACCCAAGAGTCTGTCCAAGCACATAACGAAATTGAGCGTAGAAAAGAACTTGCAAGGCTTGAAGAACAAGAGCTTTCATTAGCAAGGCAGCGTCTTCAGCTTCAAAAAGAGCAACTCAATTTTGAAAGAGAACGGGAAGCCCGAAGTGGTATGTAACCTCTTAATAAATAGTTACAAACTGCTCCTTAACTAAAAAAATAGAATCGCCTGAGTTTCCAACTCTGGAAGAACTTATTACTGATCACTTTTCAAAGTCAAAAGATAAAAAGGGCAAAGCAAAGAGTATAATTTCAATAGATTCTGATGAAGGTATATTTTAATTCACTTTTAAAACTAGTTATTAACTAATCAGTTTCTTTGTTAGATCCAGAATTTGACATTTCCAAAAAGAACCCTTCAACACCAACTATGCCGCAAGAAGACCAAGTAGTCTTTAACCAGTCCCCTACAGCTTTACTCCCAGTACGGCCTATTGAATCCAGCAAGACCATGCAAGAAACAGACAAATCAGAACAAGGCATTAGCAAGTCAAAGGCTAAAAAACTGGTTGGGGACTGCAGTGGAACTCGGAGGTCAACACGTGAAAGGGTTGATAGTCGCAAGGTTAAGGAGAACAAAGCAAGCATGTAATAAGCTTTTTCATTTAGCTATTATTTCTTTTAACCTCGTAGTTGCAAATCTCTTTTTCCAGACGGCTTTATAGTCTTCTTCCTCTGAGCTTTCTTGCTAGTGCGTGCCTTCTTTTTCACAGGAGAAGCAGAATCCTCAGCAACTGGTTGATTACTAGACCCTTCCCCCCTTAATGATTCTTCTGCGTTGACAATAATGGTTGGGGAGTGTCGATCAGAGTGTGGGAGTTCAGGGGCAGACTGGTTGGCAACTGGTTCCAGTTGGCCAGACGAAGGAGAACCAACTACTTGTAGCGTAGAAGCAGGTGCAGGAGCTATTTTAAAAGAAAAGTTAGCTATTGCAAGAAAATAGATGTTAACTAGATATGTACTAATTGCGGCATCATTCCTAGTCGTCTCATTATTTGTATGCGGGACAAATAATTGAGGAGTTTGCTCCTCAAATTGAGGAACGACACGATTGTGTATGCCATGAGCTGCGTCGATCTCCGCAGCTGATTGTAGGTGTGCTTCGTAAATCTGGCTGTAATTGAGGCGTTAGTACTTGAGAACTAGTGGTATACCAGTCACTTACCGAGGGTTCACGTATTGCGCTTGATCTGCTAGTGCCCTCTTTCCTCCTCTACCAGCAGACAAAATATTAAATGGTGAATCCTTAAGATGACACTACTTTAATTAGTATATAATCCTATGAATTAAAAAGGTGCTTACTCGAGCATGTTTCCTAAGATTAGCTGCTGTTTCCCAGAGCCTAATGTTAATAATTAGCTACTATTCTATAATGAGAAGCACTATACCTTACTTTTCTTTTGAAAGGGGACACCATTGACAAATTTGCTCGCAAGGCAAAATTTCTAAATCCTTCTTAAGAGGTAACATAGGCCAAATATGAGATATATGGTCTGGATTCCGACAAGCGATGTTTGGGGCCATTGTGGAGTTGATGAAACCAGTCGCAATCTAGTTTGACGGATTTACAAAACGATAAAGAAAGAAGAAAGAAAGAAAGAAGAGAGCGAAATCTGAATCGATTTTAAAAACAAATTGTTTTGTCAGATATTACAAATAATTAGTTAGCGGCCGCTCCCGAACCCGCTAAGATAAGGCAAGGTAAGTTAGTGTGACTAGTTGTAGACTGGTTGATAACTGATCGAAAGGCATTTTATCTTCACTTGCATCTTTACTTTAGTTTATCACGTAGGAGAGCAATTTTTTTTTGTAAAGGGCATTGGCATTGACTGGTCTCTAACTAGGTTCTAACTAGTCGTTCTCCCTCACTCATCCTCATCATCGCTGCTGATGTAGATTGCCTCGTTTCTAGTATCGTTAGTAACTAGTTATAAACTGGTTGGAAACTGGTAAGATCTTACTTATCATATGGTATGATAATTATAGGCTGCTCAGCAAGAGCCTTCTCCACCTCAGTAGGCTCCTTTTTGCTATAACTAGTTAGCGATTAGTTACATACCAGTTATCTAAACTTACATTTTTGCGGACGGAGATTCCGGCGCGGGAGTGAAGACACGTCCAGGATCATAGAGCTTTTGGTCATTAACTGGTTGAGAACCAGTTTGAATTCGCTTGCGCACCACCACATCCTGATCATCATCTTCTTCGGCCTCGTCCTTCTTCATCAAGCGCGCTTTCTCACGACTAGTTACTGATCAGTAAGGAACCAGTTAGAGAATAGTGTTACTTACATTGACATTGGTCCACCACGAGAAGTAGCAGAAAGAACGCGAAAAGGGGAGTCTTTCTGGATGTGGAGCTAACTAGTTAGTAACTAGACACCAACTGCTCCACCTGACTTACCATGGCATGTTTGCGAAGTGTGGCGGCATCTTTCACAGATTTGTCGCACCACTGACAGACACGCTGTGACTAGTTAGCAAATAGTCATTGACTAGAAGAAAGTAACTCACTTCACAACGATAAATCTCGAGATCTTTCTTCAGGTCTTCCGGTTTTTTTGGCCATTCTGGTGTGCAGTTAACAACCAGTTTGCAACCGGTTTAGAACTGGTCTTTAACCACTTACCATGTACTGCGTGGCCCACGACGACGCACTTGTGTTTGGTGGACATATTGAACTAGTCTGTGACTAGTTAGCAACAAAAGAAATCAATCAACGAAAAAAAAGGAAGGGATTGTACTTGGTGGGGGCGGGGCGGGTTGATAAAAAGGTTTAAGTTTGGGGGGAGTAGGAGATATTTATACAGTTGGAGACAGGTTCTCGCCTAGTTGCGAACCAGACTAGCGTAATCAAACAATGCAAACAATCTACTAGTGCGAAGCAAACGATGCAAACAACAATTAAATTACGTCCTGGGTAAAAACAAGGCACTAGCGAAAAGCCACCCAAGTGGGTCCTCCGAAACTACCCCGACATAATCCAACCCATTCCATACCGTGTTTAGTAATACCTTAAAAATCTCGTGGCTTGTAAGCTGGTGGCTTGCCTCGCTGGTTCAGACGACTCGCTGTTGCTGATTTGTTACTTTCATCCAAAGCCATGGTATTCGGTAGAGTTGTCGTAAATTAGTTTACAGATTAGAATGACAGAATATTTTGCCTAAGGTGAATGAAAATTAGACTAGAAATACTTCCTCCTTTCTCTGTTCATACCTCTCCATGACCTCCCCACTCATGATCCCTTCGACGTATCCGCTTCCTTGAAGCGAAAAGTACGGCTTGGACTGGTTAGTTTGGCGACGAAGGACAAATGGAATCCGACCTCCACAGAACACGTATATCTCATCAGATATTTCAACGTTGCCAGAGGCAAAACCCACGTATCCAGTCCTCGTGATGAAGAAGTGTCTACCTCGAACGCCTCTTTGCACATCGTTTTGCATTTCGCTAGTGATATGGCGGCCACTGGAATCGTTGCGGATCATCTTCTCATAGGCGGCGTACTCCACTTCGCTAATCTGGTACAGTTTGCGCTCCGCTTGATACGAAATTCCTGTTGTAATTCGTCTCACCAATCTCCCTCCCAAGATCGCTCGTATAAATGCACGTGTAAGGCCGTCGCTGGAACTATACGGTGTTTCTTCCCCTCTCCGAGACTGTAAAAGTCGTCTCCATAATCGAATAGTGTCGCTGTATGTATCCCACTGAGCCCCTGTTACGACTTCCAGTTTCAAGCCAACCTGCTCCACTATATCGACTTGTATGCCCCACAGGGAGAGCGCCCCATCTTTTGTTAACCATACATCTGAAACTGTGTCATCGCAGGCAGAGTAATCATCATAATCAACTGCCCAATTAGATAGAGCCATCACCTGCCTCTCTGGCAAGCTTAGAGTCCAGTCCGTCACCCAAGAAGGCAACTCAAAGTTCGCAACAGGGCGATGACTCGCTGAAACAAGAGCCTTCAACGCTCGACTATGGCGAAGTTCTTCAAAACTAACTCGTTCCATAAGCTTGCGTGGTGCCACCGAATAGTCTGCAACAATCGAATCTTGTCCATCCCATAATTGAGCGAGGCCAAGAACGCCATAAACCTTATCAAGTGGGTTGGTCGATTCTCGACTTAGTCCGATTGTTAATAAGGACCATATGTTCCGACGTTGTTCGCCCTTGCGGATCGACGATATTCTGAAACATTTAAGGGAAAGATGCCAGAGTGTCATAGATAAGTGCGGATCCAGGCCGTTCAGGAATGACTCACAGCATCTTCTGCACCTCTGCAAGGCATCCGCGGCTGCAGAAAGCATCTTCCATGGCATGGACATGCCTCCGCATATGAAGGTCATCTCTCTCGGAAGGACGGCCTCTTGCAAGGTCCATATCCGATCCCACCACTGACGTGACACAATTAGCGTATTCAAGGACTCGCAAGCAGGGTCGAACCATTTTGGAGAAGTGTTCTTATCCCAAGGACTCTCAATCATGACTCCATGGTCATCGGGTAGGTTATACACATGACCTTGGTTAGAACATTTCGCCAGCGAGTAGAGAAGACGAAAGGCAGAAGCTGCTTCTCCATTCGATGCGAGCTGTGCCATTTCGATCTTTTCACTGTCTTCAAAAGTCCAGAGAACGCCGGCACTCTCGTGTATAGAGTTAAATGGAGCATTTTCATCCTCTTTATCTTCCCCCAACCATACCAAACAGCAAGAGGTCTTGGAGTAGATGTCTCCCATCATCCCGACTTGGTGGGTCTTCTCTTTGCTATCGGCTTGATTGATGCATATTGCATCAATCCACAGTGTCCTTTCCGTCGTCTGCGAGCGTATTCGTCGGAGTGCATTGGCTAGATTATTTGTAACGTCGCACCAGCATTCGTCGACTAGAATTGGGATAGTGGTCTTCGGATTTCCCCAGTAGTAGGATAGGGCTTCATATTGTGGCACTACCTCGAGGGCTGCAATCACCAGCTTACAAGAGATAACGTCTGCCCACTGCCCAGGCAGGAGAATCACAAGTCTGATATTTCTTTGGCTCGGGTCAAGAGGCGTGTATTGAGGACCCGACATGGTTGGCTGGTATCATATGACTTGGGAACGTGTAGCTTTGAATGTAAATGAAGAGAGTTTGAAGAGAATAATGGAAACGGGAATGTTATCTTCATGATCTAACTTTGCCTGATGCAAGCCTGATGTGAGCCCGATGATCAGGCAGCAGTCCGATACTTCCAGAGCAGGGGAAAAGCAAATGTGAAGGGTTTTTTCTTTCTTTCTTTCTTCTCTCTTTTCTTTTTTTTTTTTTTTTCCCATGTGAAGCCGATTTTGCCTTTCGATATGAGCTGAACTGAAAAGCTCAGAGAAGGTTCTTCGATCGAAGAGAGAGAGCGCAAAGTGTTCGGCGTTTTATTATTCCGTTACCGAATTACATCATTAGTTTAAGTTGTTCCGTCCCGCTCACGTGCATGGTGTGAGTTGACTGTGTGTTACCTATATTGAAAGCTAGGCGCTAGGCTACAACTCCGACGCCACCATTGCCTTCGAAATGAGCTGAAAGCTCAGAGAGAAGGTGATTCGAAGAGAAAGAGAGAGAGAGAGAGCTTCCCTTTTTGCTAATATCCTAAAAATCTTGTGGCTTGTAAGCTGGTGGCTTGCCTTGTGCTGTTTCAGACGCTACTATTGTCCGTGCACTGCACCTTGAAACTTTTCATTCATCAGATCCATCTACTTAATACTTACTCACTGCTCATTCTAATGTTTCCTAATTAAATTTACAATACTCTAATGAATTTCGAAGGCTTCGTGTGAGCCGCAGGCTGGCACCCACGTAATTACGACTAGTGTGATGTAACTTCACTTATGTAATCGTTTGCCAAGCTTCTGGTGCTTGTGGCTGTTCAAGGCTGTGGCTAACGCACAGGCCAAACTGCAGTGATGCGCCCCATGCACTAAACCACTAAAATTTTGTTATCTTTGCTGCTGAACAGACTATTAAGATCAGTGTTTTTTTATCTACACATATCGAAATTGCTACTAAAGCGTGGTTCAATAATATTTACTAAGATCAAAGCTGAAATCTAAGATTTAGCTCAAATTCTGGTGAGCTTGGGTATGACCTTTTTATAAGTATTAGGAGTGATAAGAGCTCGATGGTGGAGCTGTGGTGAAGGAACTCTATTTTGCTATAAACAGAGACATTCCACAAACCAGGCGCGAGGGCGACAATGCGAGGGTGATTTTCTAGTGGGAGGTGTTTAGAATATTTAGGGGTAGTTAGTGTAACAACCACAGCTCTTCTTGAATTCCATAGGGTCCATTCAGGAAAGAAAAGTCTCTTCCTACACTAATCATAATAACTGCAGGCGAAAAATGATTTGTGCTAGGAGTGCCTAGCCACGCACTACTTCAAGCTTATAATTACTATATGCCTGTTAGATAATACTAAACGTAAAGTAACCATCTCCATGATCTTCTTCGTGTGACACTTGAGAGCCTCCGACCAGTCCTTCCTTGTAAATAGTCCAAGAGGCGGCGGCAAAGAAAGAGTTGATATTCAGATATTCAGACTCGCTCAGCGTGTCATGATAACGATTAACCAACTTGGTGTTTACCACACCGTTCCAGTATGGATCCTCGGGTTCGGTTGAAATTTCGTTAGATGATACCGAGGGGCAATCTTGCCAAGGGTCCAACCTTCTCTTCATCCTTTGAAAGGGTCCATTATTTGATGAGCTGCTACATTCAATTTCCAGTAACTTGTCCTCCTCAGCCATTTTCGCAGCGTATGCAATCACATCAAGACAGGTGATGTGAAGAGGGTGAGAGGGAATGGTATCGGAATCTGGACCTCCGTCGTCACTGAGACCACTCCCCTGGAAGGAATTGCTCCCAACAGAAGTCTTTGTATCTCTATGTTGTTTCTTGCTCCTTAGCAAATCATCTTGCACAGAAAATAAACCCAGTCTTCGGTATTGGCCTTCCGTTGAGTGAGTCGGCAATAACAAGAGACCTTCTAGTACTAGTTCACCTTTAGAACGGAGATGGATTTCGAAAGGGGCAAGGTAAATGTTTAATCCCTCTGCCATGTCTTCCATCTCCCAATCATCCCAATAAACAAACATAGGGATCTTTTCTTGGACATGCAAATCCAGATTAGAAAAGACTGCTCGGCAGTCCTTGAAGTCTAGCTCCCAGGAACGACTGCTGAGCTTTACTATTTTGGCCCTAAACAACGGACCTTTCAGCCGGATATCACCGCCCTTGACCTGGCCATAAAGTGAGGATGTGGAAGCTTGTGTTGTGCCGGCATCGAGGATCTTTATTAAGCCATCTCTAAACACAGAGATATTATCTTCAAATGTAGCTTGGAGGGAAAATCCAGACGGAATAATAGCACCTGTCGCTGAAGCCCATGACCATGAAGGAGCTATAAAATTCTTGTGTCTCTTGAGCTGCGGCTGCAGTACATGCCATAAGAGACCTCTACGTAATTGAAATGACCACAGGCCGGCAAGATAGGTTACATCACTCCAGCTCCTGCCAAGATGAGATGCCAAGCCTGATACGGCGACAAGCTTATCCGCTACTTTGGTCAACTGCTTGTCAGAGTATTGGCGAACAATCTCACACCATACTCCTAGGCGATTTTGATAGTTTTGCTGGTCAAGGTTTCCCCACAGTTCACGCATGGCTTTCCGGAGCCCGTCATAGCCTGGGTGATGTTTTTCCTGTTGCGAGATTGTTTCGGTGCCACGAAGTCTTCTGCATTCCCAAAAGAGCTCATGTTTTCCAAAGAACAGCGTGCGTGGTGCCAACAAGAGCTCTTGAAATACCCATGCTCTAGTGAACAGAGCACATTGACTGTCTCTTTCGAGACCATTTTCGGGATCATACTCTGACGCAATGTATTGAGAATTTTCACTCCTCCCAATGGTCAGAATACAAGGCGGGGTCTTTTGAGGGTCGAGGGAAGAGAACAAGCCACCGTTAGCATCCAGCGAACCTGCCGCTCCAATGTTCAGATACGAATTTTGGTAGATATGGAACATCCTAATCGACTCCATGCCCCAATCCTCGGCCGAATCTTGGATTATGCATAGAGAGTCGATCCACAGGTATCCTATTCTCAATCTTCTCGCGACTTGGACTGCCTCTGCAAATGTGGTCGGCAAATCACCGACCCGGATACCCTCAAGCATTGTCAAATAGTTCGTAGTGAGCAGTTTCTTCGGGACGACAAGACCCCAGCAATGACTAAGCGTCATATACTCATTGGATACAGATAGGTTGAGGTCAGAAGTCTCACGCACTCTGACGGTAAGACTGCCAACTTCGCCAACTTCAATAAGCCGCGCTGGTAATTGGCTCATATCTGACGTCCTAGCACTTTGTGAAGTGCAGCATTCATCATGACTGTCAGAGCACGACTGCACCCAGTCGATGATTTGAACCCAGCTTCTCTTGCTCGGGGTACAAGTTGACTCAGAGATCCTGCTCTGGAACTCTAAGCCAAGTGTCAGGCACGACTAAACAAATAAATAGGTATCCAAACTAGTGTGCTTACCGAACCAAATTGGGGCATCGCTGAACTTTAAGGTAACCCCAGTTATGAAGTCCCAGTTTTTATTCTTCTTGTACCAAAGACTAAAAGAGAGGCCTAGATCCTGATAGAATTGTATCCCTGCTATAAGTGGTCGCTGAGACCTCGTTCCATATAGTCGTTCGCTATTAGGTTTTCGGTTCCCGATCTGACGTTTGTGTATAGAGTCCAGAAGCAGAGCACAAAACGCGCATCTTTCTGGCTTGGCCTTTATCAATTCTGAAGCTGAATAGAAACGCAGAGTCAAGTGATCCCTCTGCTGGCTAACTTGGCCGAAAATCTTTGAACAGAGGGAGCAGAGTATTGGTAGAGATACTGCGTGCCGAGATGGCTGTTCTTCTTCCGCCTTGACAGTCCGCCCCGCATTCTTCCGTGCTTGAACGCCATCAGGGCTAGGAGTAGAGCTTAGCTTTTCTACCGGTCTTGTGGTGATCATCGCCTGATGATGTTTCTTGGAATGAATTGTTAGCACAGCAGGTCACCGGTTGATTATTGGCAATCATTCTAACAGATCAGTAGTGGAAGAGTTACTGTAAGACGAAAGCAGGCACGGGCTGCTTATGGAAGTTTCTAGAAGAACGCCTCACTTTATATACTGTACTGTAGGTTAGGTATACAATACGACTACTGTAACGTGACTCTTAAACGACATTATGTAAGCGTAATAAATTCGCTTGGCGTTTTGTGTTACCTCCCCCTTTGTCCGGATAAACTCGGCATACAGGTTTCCTTGTGCTTTGTGTCCTTAAAGCTTAGAGCT
>Ga0335074_10008160_pt1 | contig 14554 bp, 11 predicted proteins | sample Lox_Sample_23_FD_206715 | JGI IMG/M metagenome (GOLD analysis project Ga0335074, IMG submission 206715) | Soil microbial communities from Loxahatchee National Wildlife Refuge, Florida, United States - Lox_Sample_2.3 | ecosystem: Environmental > Terrestrial > Soil > Wetlands | place: USA...
CCGCCCGGCTCGGTGCCGCTACGCCCCGGAGTGAACTCAGGCTGTCCGAGGGTGGCCGATGTGCTCATCTCGATGGCGCCCCGCGGGTTAGGAGTTGTCGTTGTAGACGGACTGCCACAGGATTTCCGGCAGCACGGCCATGCTCGGGACCGGAGTCGTCAGGCCAGGCCCGGCGACGCCGTGCTCGGCGATGTTGTATCCGGCGATGGGGAACAGGAACGGCCCGTACGCATTCTTGGCGATATAGGCGTTGAGCTGGTAGTTGTACGTCTGCCGCTGCGCCATGTCGTCGGTCCCTGAAGCCTGCTCGAGCAGCGCGTCGAGCTTCGGGTCAAAGACGCCGGTGAACGGAGAGGTGGATGCGAAGCGGAACGCCACGCCGACACCGGCCTCTGGATCCCACGCACCCGCTGTCTGCAGGAATGCCTGCCACTTGCCCCCAAGGAACTGGGAGATCAGGCCGGTGAGGTCATAATTCTGCAGGCTGACCTTCATCCCGGCGGCTTCCCACTCCTCCGCCAGGGCCTCATCGAGCGTCTCGGCGACCGGGCTTGTGATGGTCTTCAGGCTGATGCTGATGCCGCCGACCTGCTGCACCAGTGCCTTGGCCTTGGCCAGGTTATAGGTGATGTAGCCGGGCACCGTCGGCTCGTAGAACAGCCCCGCCGGGGCAGTGAACGACTGAGTCACCGGATAAGCGTTGCCGAACAGCTTGGAGTCCAGCAGCGGCGTATCGGTGGCGTAGTAGATCGCCTCTCGCGCCTTGATGTTGTTGAACGGCGCGATCTTGGTATTGAGCTGTATGTCGTACGGGGATGTGGACGGTTCGGTGGTCGTTGTGAAATGCGCCCTGAAAACCGACGCGAGGCTTGGCGTCGACATTCCTTCGTAAGCCTGGGCCGCGCCGGATTCCATATCCTTGAGCGCGGTCTCATCGTCCAGGACCGGTTTGAAGGTGATGCCGTCGAGGTATGGCAGGCCCTTCTGCCAGTAGTGCGGGTTCTTCTTCAGGACAAGCTCGGAACTCGGATTGTCGGTGACGACGGTGAAAGGCCCGGCACCCACCGGCTTCAGCGCGAACGCCGTCTCGCCCATGCTCTGGACGGCTGTGGGCGAGGCGATCCAGTCGAAGATGTCGTCCTGGAAGGTGGCCAGGAGCGGCGCGTCGACGTAGGAAAGCGTGAGGTCGATCGTGTACGGGCCGGTCACGGTGATCGTCGGCGGGGCCAGGAATTCCGGCTTGCAGGTGCACGTGCTCTTGAGGTCCCGCTGCCAGTTGAAGTCGACCGCCTGGGCATTGAACGGGGTTCCGTCGCTGAACGTCACGCCCTGGCGGAGGTCAAAGACCCACGTCTTGCCGCCGTTGGTGGGGTAGATGTTGGTGGCGAGGTCCGGGATCCACTTGCCACCCTGGCCGAGCTGGTACAGCTGGCCGAAGATGGCGTCCATGTAGCTCTGGTTCGCGGCGCCGTCGGTGTCGGTGGCCGGGTCAAGTCCAGGCCAGGAGCCGGCGAAGCTGTCACCCTCCAGTACGGTGACCGACCCCCCGCTCTTCGGCGTCGTCGACGTGGAGGACGGGCTCGAACTCGTACCCGATGACCCGCAGCCCGCCAGCACGACCGCGACGGTCGCCGCCAGGACTATCGGGGCAGACAGGAAGAACCTACGTCTTTGGCTGGTCTTTGGTCTCACGTCGACGCTCCTGCTGTGAATGCTCCACCAGTGAGCTGGCCTTACGTGTAAAACAGCGACAGCTTCTTTTACCGGCGTGGCCGGCGTCCACGGCGCTTCCGCCGGGCGAAAGACAAAACGCAGGCCCGCGCACTTGGCGGCCCTCTCGCGGCACTGTGATTGGACGCATTCAGCGCACCGGACTGATGCCGAGCCAGCGGAATGCGTTATTCCAGGTGATGTCGTCCAGCTCATGCGCAGCCAGATCCAGGGTCCGCAGCGTGCGCCCGGTGGGTTCCTCGCGCGGCATCGCCGGGAAGTCGGAGCCGACCAGCAGCCGGTCAGCTCCGAGCAGGTCGACCAGGTACCGCAGGGCGCGGCGGTCGAAGACCAGCGAGTCGTAGTAGAACCGGCGGGCGTACTCGACCGGGGACGGCCCGTCATCGTGCATGATCGCGCGCCCGGGCACGACCGGCTCCTCGTTCCAGGAGCCGGCCCAGAAATACTGCGCCCGTGGCAGCATCAGCGGGTAGCCGCCAGCGCCGTGACTGAAGCAGATCCGCAGGTCAGGGCATTTGGCCGCGGTGCCCCCTGTGACTAGGGAGGCCGCTGCCGTGGCGCCCTCAAGCCCGACCACGTAGGTGCCACGGGCGGCCATCGGAAGCGCGCTCTCGCCGGTGGGCATCGCGTGCACGAAGACGGCCAGCCCCAGCCTTTCCGCCTCGGCGAAGAACGGCAGGAACCGCTCGTCACCGATGGGCATGCCGAGGATGTTGGAGGCGATCTCCACGCCGCGCAGCCCAAGCTCAGCGATTGCCGCAAGCTCGGCCGCTGAGGCGTCGACGTCCTGCAGCGGGGCCATGCCCAGCCCGATCAGCCGGGCCGGGTCGTGAGCGCACATCCCGGCTGTGAACTCGTTGACGTACCTGGCCAGCGCGAGCCCGTCCGCCGCTGGCAGGTCATAGCGCAGCAGTGGCGGCATCGGCGTGATGACCTCGGCGTCGACGCCCGACCCGTTCTGCTCCTCAATTCTTTTCTCGGCTTCGAAGAACACGTCGCGCGCCCGGAACGGCCGCGGCCCGAAGATCAGCATCCGGTCAGTGCTGCCGTCGACAGGCTCCATCCGGGGGAAGCATGCGGGCGCGCCGTCCGGGTAGTCGCGGGGGAGCAGGTGGGCGTGAGCGTCGACGAGCATCAACCCTCCAGGTTGGCTGGTCAGCTAGCTGGGTGGACCGAGACGTGAATCGCGGGCTCGCCCGGGACCTCGCCGCCAAGCGTCTCGATGGCCAGCGCGGCATCGTTCAGCGCGAATGTGTGGGTGTGCATCTTCTCCAGCGGGAAACGCCGGGACTCGATCAGCGCGATCGCGTCGTCCATGCCCTTGGCGTCCACGCCGAAGGCGCCGCGGACGGTGAGCGCGCGGTTGATGATCAGGTCGGTCCGCAGCGGTACCTCCTTGTTGCCCTTGAGCCCGGCCAGCACCACCCGCCCGCCGCGCTTGGCGGCCAGCAGCGCGTCGGTGACCGGCCCGGCGGCCAGCGGGGTCAGCTCGAGCACGACGTCGGCCATCTGGCCGCTGGTGATCTCCTCGACCCGCTTTACGGTGTCCTCACCAGCGTCGCCGTCGACCACAATCGTGTGGTCAGCGCCGAACTCGCGGGCCAGCGCCAGCTTGTGCGCGTCAGCTTGAAGCCCGGTGATGATGACAGTTCCGGCCCCAGCCGCGCGGGCGGCGATCACGGCGGCGATGCCGCGCTGCCCGGCGCCGAGCACCAGCACGGTGTCGCCCAGCTGCACCTGGCCCAGGTGGCAGGCCCAGCGCACGCCGGCGCCCACCGAGTTGAACATCGCGGCCAGCTCGACCGGCAGGTTCTTGTCCATCTTGTGCAGCACCGAGGTGGGGGAGAGGTACATGTACTCGGCCAGCCCGCCCCACAGCGCCGGCTCGGTGTCGATGCCGGTCACGCCGTGCCCGTACTTCCGGTTGCGGCAGAACTGGTACCTGCCGGTCAGGCAGTCCGGGCAGGACCGGCAGGGGACGATCACCTCCAGCGCCACCCGGTCGCCGGGCTGCACTCCCCATCGTTCCGCGGCGCGGTCGCCGACCTCCTCGACGATGCCGAGTGGCTCATGGCCGGGGATGAACGCAGGTCTGCTGCCCGAGCCCAGGTGGCCGCGGTAGGTCTCCACGTCGCTGCCGCAGATGCCGTTGGCCTCGACCCGCAGCAGCCCGTCGTCGGCACCGGTCGGCGGGCGCGGGAACTCGCGCATCTCGATGGTCCGCGCCCCGGTCTGGACAGCCGCCCTTACGGTGCCGCCGCCCATGTCAGGCCTCCTCGTGGATGATCACGCCGCGGATGTTCTTGCCTTCCTCGAGGTCTTTGTAGGCCTGGTTGATCTCGTCGAGCTGGTACCTGCGGGTGATCAGCTCGTCCAGCTTGAGGTCGCCCGACTTGTACAGGCCCAGCAGCATCGGGATGTCGTATAGCGGGTTGCTGTCGCCGAACAGCGCGCCGCGGATCTGCCGCTGGTAGCCGATCAGCATCCCGCCCGGGACGTGAACCGCGTGCTCGTTGATGTGGCCGACGGCGGTGATCGTGACCTTTCCGCCCTTGCCGGTCATCGCCACAGCGGCGCTGACGATCTCCTCGGTGACCGCGTCCGGCGTGCAGATCACGTGGTCGGCGAGCTGCCCCCAGGTGGTCTCCACCACGAAGTCGTGCGCCTCCTTAGCGGTGGCGAACGCGTGGGTGGCGCCGAACACGCCGGTCGCGGTCTCCCGCTTGAACGCCACCGGGTCCACCACGATCACGTTCTTCGCCCCGGCATACCTGGCCCCCTGCACGGCGTTGCTGCCCACGCCGCCGGCGCCGAAGATGACCACGGTGTCGGCGGCGCGAACCCCCGCCGCGTGCACAGCGGAGCCCCACCCGGTCGGCACCCCGCAGCCGACCAGGCTGGCCACCTCCCAGGGGACGTCGTCGTAGATGAGCGGCACGCAGGCCCACTCCGACACGACCGCGTACTGGGAGAACGTGCCCAGGGTGCAGAACCCGCCGAGGTCCTCCCCGCCGAGGTGGAACCGGAACGTGCCGTCGAGGAACATGCCGGTGCCAGCGTTGAGGCCCTTGACGCACATGTTCTGGTGCCCGGTTGAGCACGGCCGGCATGCCCCGCAGGCCGGTATGTAGGAGCAGATCAGCCGGTCTCCGGGCTTGACCCGGCGGACGTCGGGTCCCACGGCCTCGACGATCCCGGCGCCTTCGTGCCCGCCCACGATCGGGAACCGGGGTCGCGCGTCGCCCTTGGTGATGTGGTTGTCGGAGTGGCACAGCCCGGCGGCGTAGAACTTCACCCGGACTTCGTGGGCCTTCGGCTCGTCGAGCGTCAGGTCGGCCAGTTCCCAGCCGGTGTGCGGGCCGCGAGCGATCGCTGCCCGGGTCGTGATCGTGCTCACTCGGCCCCCTCATGCTCGTGGATGATGACGCCGCGGATGTTCTTGCCGTCGAGCATGTCCTGGTAGCCCTGGTTGACGTCGGCCAGCTTGTACCTGCGGGTGATCAGCTCGTCGAGCTTGAGGTCGCCGGTCCGGTAGAGGCCGAACAGGGCCGGGACGTCGAGCAGCGGGTTGCAGGCGCCGTAGATCGCGCCCTGGATGCGGCGCTGGTAGCCGATGAGGATCCCCGGGTTCTCGTCTATCCAGCCGGCGCCGACAGCGGTGAGTGTCACCTGCCCGGTCTTGCCGACGATCTGGATCGCGTCGTGGATGACCTCGTCGTGGAGCACGCCGACGGTGATGATCGCGTGGTCGGCCAGCTCGCCCCAGGTGGTTTCCCGGACGAACTCGAAGGCCTCCTTGGCCGTGGCGAACGTGTGGGTGGCCCCGAACACCATGGCCATGTCCCGCTTGAACTCGACCGGGTCGACTACGACGATGATCTTCGCACCGGCGAGCCTGGCGCCCTGGACCGCGTTGCTCCCGACGCCGCCCGAACCGTAGATCACCACGGTCTGGCCGACCCGCACCCCGGCCGCGTGCACCGCCGAGCCCCAGCCGGTCGGCACACCGCACGCGACCAGCGAGGCGATGTCGAACGGGATATCTTCCGGGATCCGGATCACCGAGAACTCGGAGACCACCGCGTACTGCGAGAACGTTCCCAGCACGCAAAGCCCGCCGAAGTCCTCGCCATCCTGGTGGAACCGGAACGTCCCGTCGGCGAACTCGCCGGTGGAGGCGTTCTTCCCGGCGTCGCAGAGGTTCTGGCGGCCGGTGGAGCAGTAGCGGCAGTGGCCGCAGACCGGGATGAACGAGCAGACCACGTGGTCACCGAGGGCGGCCCGGGTCACCCCTTCGCCGACCGCGTCGACGATCCCGGCACCCTCGTGGCCGCCGACGACGGGGAAGCGCATGCGCGCGTCGCCCTTCTGGATGTGGTCGTCGGAATGGCACAGCCCGGCCGCGTAGAACTTGATCCTTACCTCATTGGCCTTCGGCTCATCCAGCTCCAGGTCGGTGATCTCCCACGGCTTGCCGGGCTCGCGGCACACCGCGGCACGGGTGATCATGGTCATCCCAGGGGGCACCTTCCGCGCGTCAGGGGCGGCGGCCCAGGCAGTGCACGGCTACGCAGGCCCGGGCAGCCCGTGGCCTTTCCCACGATGGTGCTCAGGTGACAGCCCCCGCCACGCCCCTTTCACTTCGCGGAAGACAAAGCCGCGAGCGTTGCCGGGTCGAGGTGGCAGTGGGCGGCGGCGACGTTTTCCTCCAGGTGCCTGAGCGAGGATGTGCCGGGGATTGGCAGCACGACCGGAGAACGGTGCAGCAGCCAGGCCAGCGCGACCTGGGCTGCGGTCATACCGAGCCCGCGGCCGGTCGTGGTGACCGCGGCGCTGGCGGCCGACCGCGTGAGCGGCGCCACTGGGAGCCAGGGGATGAACGCGATTCCCTGCTGCTGGCAATAGCCGAGCACGTCTTCGGACGCGCGGTCGGTGAGGTTGTAGCGGTTCTGGACGCTGGCGACCGGCGTGATCTGCTGGGCGGCTGTCAGCTGGGCGACGGTTACTTCCGACAGGCCGATGTGTCGGACTTTCCCTTCGTCCTGGAGCAGGCGGAGGGCACCGATCTGGTCGGCTAGTGGCACTGCGGGGTCGATGCGGTGCAGCTGGTACAGCCCGATCTGGTCCAGACGGAGCCTGCGCAGGCTCAGCTCGGCTTGCTGGCGCAGATATTCGGGGCGGCCGAGGGGTATCCACTGGCGGCCCAGGTTGACCTGGCCGCCCTTCGTGGCGATCACGACGCCTCGCGGATACGGGTACAGCGCCTCGGCCAGCAGCCGCTCGTTGTCGCCGAGGTCGTAGGAATCGGCGGTGTCGATGAACGTCACGCCGAGTTCTACCGCGCGGCGGGCGATCGCCATGCCTGCTCGCCGGTCCAGCCGGGCCGGCTCTCCTGTCAGCCGCATCGCTCCGAACCCGAGCCGGCAAACCGTGAGGTCGCCGCCGATCGTGACGGTACTGGTGTTCTCCAGGGTCAGCATGGCTCGATTCTGTTACCACTTACCCTTAAGAACAAATGACTATTTCTTTATTATATGCGTAGTATTGCTACGATGTTGAATATTGAACGGCTGCGAGTGCTGCACGCGGTGGCGGTGACCGGGTCGGTCGCCGGTGCCGCGCAGGTCCTGCACGTGACGACGTCAGCTGTCTCGCAGCAGATGGCACGGCTGGAGCGGGAGACCGGGCACCGGCTCGCTGAGCGTCATGGCCGCGGTATCAGGCTGACGGAGGCCGGACTGCTGCTGGCCGGCGGCGCCGGGCGCCTGCTGGCGCAGGCCGAGGAGGTAGAGGCGGCCCTGGCCGGCTACTCCGGCTCGGTCTCCGGGAAACTGGCGGTCGCCGCGTTCGCCACCGCCGTCCGCGGGCTGCTGCCCAGCGCCCTGCAGGATCTGCGGTCGCGTTACCCGGACCTGTCGGTGTCAGTGGCCGAGCAGGAACCGCACGAGGCGATCCCGGCGCTGCGCCGCGGCGACGCCGACATCGCCATCGTCCAGGACTGGGCCGGCGCCCCGCTCGACGTGTCCGGCGGCCTGTCCCGGATGGACCTGATCGATGATCCTTTCGACGCGGCGCTGCCCGCCGGTCACCCCCTCGCCGGCCGGGAAAGCATCACGGTTGCCGAACTCGCAGCCGATGACTGGATCACCTGGAGCACCGGGCAGATCTGTCATGACTGGCTCACGGCGACGCTGCGTGCCAGCGGCGTGGAGCCGCGCATCCTGCATACCGCATCGGAGCATTCAACCCAGCTCGCGCTCGTCGCGGCGGGGCTGGGAACCGCACTTGTTCCCCGGCTCGGCCGCGACCCGGCGCCGCCGCAGATCCGGTTCGTTGCTTTGGAACCGCCGCCGGTCCGTCACGTCTTCGCGCTCTGGCGAGCAAGCTCGGGCGCCCGCCCGGCGATCAGGGCCACCGTGGAAGCTCTCAGGCCGGCGCGCGCGGCGGCGGCACCATCCGGTATGGTGGCCTGGTCATGATGCGCGCGCTGCTTCTTCGCGGCCGCGGCGAGGTCCGGTAGCCACGCCGGTCGGCTCCTCGCCGCGGGGCGTTGTGCTGTGCCGACCGGTTGCACCCGGCCATCCTCGTCAGGAAGCAGGAGCACAGCACCGTGACCAACGTAGACGACGTTCATGTATCTGGCGTGTCGTACCCCTTTAAGCAGCAGCCATCGGGCATGCCTTGCCACCGTTACAGCCCGTTCCCGCCAGTAGACCTGCCGGACCGGCAGTGGCCATCGCGCACGGTCACGGCCGCGCCGCGGTGGCTGGCCACCGACATGCGGGACGGCAACCAGGCCCTGATAGACCCGATGAACGCCGAGCGCAAGCGGGCCATGTTCGACCTTCTGGTCCGCATGGGCTACAAGGAAATCGAGATCGGCTTCCCGGCAGCGAGCCAGACCGAGTTCGACTTCATCCGCGACCTGATCACCAGCGGCGCCGTGCCCGACGACGTCCGCGTCTCGGTTCTCACTCAGGCCCGCGAGGAGCTGATCGAGCGCACCGTGCAGTCCCTGGTTGGCGCGCACCAGGCCACCGTGCACATGTACAACGCCACCGCGCCGATCTTCCGCCGGGTCGTGTTCGGCTGGGACGGCGACGGGCGGGCCGAATGCCGCAGCGTGGCCGTCGAGGGCACCCGGGCGGTCATGAAGTTCGCCGAGAGCTACCTGAAGGGCACCGGCTTCGGCTACGAGTACTCACCGGAGATCTTCATGGACACCGAGCTCGACTTCTCGCTCGAGGTCTGCGAGGCGGTGATGGACGTCTGGCAGCCGGAGACGGGACGCGAGATCGTGCTCAACCTGCCGTGCACCGTCGAGCGGTCCACCCCGAACGTCTACGCCGACCAGATCGAGTGGATGAGCCGGAACCTGACCAGGCGCGAGCACATCGCGCTGTCGGTGCACACCCACAACGACCGCGGCACCGCGGTCGCTGACGCCGAACTCGCTGTGCTGGGCGGCGCGGACCGGATCGAGGGCTGCCTGTTCGGCAACGGCGAGCGGTCCGGCAACGTCGACCTGGTCACGCTGGGGCTGAACCTCTACAGCCAGGGCATCGACCCGATGATCGACTTCAGCGACATCGACGAGATCCGGCGCACCGCGGAGTACTGCACCCGCATCGGCGTGCACGAGCGGCACCCGTACGCGGGCGACCTGGTCTACACGTCGTTCTCGGGCTCACACCAGGACGCGATCAAGAAGGGCTTTGACGACCTGGACCGGCAGGCGGCCGAGCAGGGCATTTCAGTCAGCGAGCTGCCGTGGGCGATGCCCTACCTGCCGATCGACCCCAAGGATGTCGGCCGGTCCTACGAGGCAGTCATCCGCGTCAACTCGCAGTCCGGCAAGGGCGGCGTCGCCTACATCATGAAGGCCGACCACCACCTGGACCTGCCACGCCGGCTGCAGATCGAGTTCAGCCACGTCATCCAGCGGCACACCGACAACGAGGGCGGGGAGGTCGCTGCCGACCTGATGTGGCAGATCTTCGCCGCGGAGTACCTCGCGCCCGGGGCCTTCGAGCTGGTCAGGTTCGTCTCGTCGAGCGAGGGCGGGGTGGAGCAGATCACGGCCACCGTACGCGCGTTCGGCACCGAGCACACCGTGTCCGGCACGGGCAACGGCCCGATCGCCGCGTTCTGCGGCGCCCTGTCAGGAACTGACCTGGGCCTTGGGGGGCTGAACGTACGGGTACTCGACTACTCCGAGCATGCCCTGACCGCAGGCCGCGACGCCGAGGCCGCCGCCTACCTGGAGATCGAGGTAGGCGACCGGGTGCTGTGGGGCGTCGGCATCAGCGAGTCGATCGTCGACGCCTCGCTGCGCGGCGTGATCAGCGGGCTGAACAGGACAGCCCGAGCTAACAGCTAGCTGGTGCGACGGTAGAACGGGTCGGCGTAGGCGGCGATCCACCGGTCGACCTCGTCAGGGGCACCCTCACCAGGGAACGTGACGTCGATCGGGAACCATGGGTCCTGGGGCGCCGCCTGCACCGCCTGCTCGATCACCCGGATCGCCGCCTGCTGCGCGTTGATGTCAGCCGGGTCGTCCAGCGTCACCGAGATCACCAGCCCCTCGCCGGCCAGCTCGACCGACAGCCACGCCGCCGCCGCCTCCCTGACAGTCGGCAGGCCCGGCAGGCCTGAGCGGATGCCACCGAGCAGCGCGTCGGGCTTGAACGGAACCGGGCCTACCCTGATCCGGCTGCCCGGGTCGGTCTGCTGCGCCGCGGCCAGGTAGGCGACGCCTTCCGGGTACACCGGCACGCTCTCGCCCGCCCCAGGGTTGAGCGCTATGCCGACGTCGGCCGGAAGGCGCCGGGCCAGCGCGGCCGCCGGAACCACGATGTGCGGCGTCACCTGGGCGGGCTCGGCAGCCAGCGGCGGCAGCTCAGGGGTCCTTGGCCTCGGGACCGACGCGCGCAGCCGGGCCGCGGACGTGAACGCGGGCACGAACTCGCTGCCGAGGTAGGTGACCGTGGGCAGGTTCACCGAGGAACCGTCTGTCACCGGCTGGCCGTCGTCTGGGAGGGGCAGCCAGAGCCTGCCCCGGCTGAGCTCGTCGAGCAGGTCGCCGATCCGGCTGCTGTCGGCGATCGCCGCGGCCAGCGCACGCTCCACGGCTTCCTGGGCGTGTCCGCCCTCCGTGCTGCTGTCATCGGTGAGAATCGTCATCTGAGATTCCTTGCGTAACGGCGCCCGGACGTCGCGCCGCAGCCGCCCCCCGTTGTTCCCGCTGCGGTGCGGGCGTCCCCCGAGTTCCACCTCACGGATAGTAGGCGGTTGGAGGCTCTTAGTAATGCCAAACGACATAGCTGGCGACGCGAGATGGGTCGAGGTAAGCCCCGAGCGCCTCGCGACCTGGCTCGATGACTTCGCGCGCCGTCACGGTCAGGTGGCCGCCGAGGCGGGCCCGGACGTTGTCACGTTCCGCGCGGCGGATGGGGCCGTTGCCGAGTGCCATGTGCCGTTCCCGCCGTTGCGGGCAGCGCGCGACGCGGGCGGCGGCGGCCAGGCCGACGGGTGGCCCGACAGGATCCGCGAGCACGCGCTCGCCGCGCGGAACGTCGGGGTGCTGCTTGTCCGGCTTGGCGGCTACGCAGCCGGCGTGTTCACCGGCTCCGATGCCCGCCTGACGGCCTCCAAGGTCGGCTCACGGCTCGTCCACGGCCGCAGTGCCGCAGGCGGCCAGTCGCAGCAGCGTTTCGCCCGCCGGCGGGAGAAGCAGTCGACCGAGGCGCTCGCCGCTGCCGCCGATACCGCTGCCGCGGTATTCGGCCAGTTCACGGGCAAGCTCGATGCCGTGGTCCTGGGCGGGGACCGGCGGGCAGTCGCCTCGATGCGCGACGATCCCCGGCTGCGGCCGTACTTCAAGCTCGCCGTGGACCGGTTCCTTACCGTGCCAGATCCGAAGCTCACGGTGCTGCGCGGCGCGCCACGGCAGTTCCAGGCAGTCCGGATCCACCTCACCGAGCCCGCCCCGCCCCCCAGCGCCTGACCAGGCGCGCCAGCAACCTAAGTACTGCTGGCTTGGTGGGTTGCTGTTGGCCGGGTTGCTGTTGCTGGCCGGGGTAGCGGTGGTGTTGCGGCTTGGTGGGTTGGGGCTTGCTGGGTTGGGGTGGTGGGTTGCGGCTTGCTGTGGCTGGCGCCCGCCCGCGCCTGCCCGGGGCTGGCACTGGCGGTCGCTTTGCTGGCCCGCAGGCGCCTGCAGCCTGTAAGGCCAGTGGCTGCTGAGTGGTCTTGGTGCGTATGTGGTGCATGTGATGAGCGGGCGGGAGTTGGTGAGGCGCCAGGTGCACCGCACGCGACTAAGCATGTACGGATAATCCGGTTGTAGCCGGACCATCCGTAAGTTCTTGTTCCGGCGTGGCTCGGATGAAAGTGACTATCCGGGCATACCACTCAGAGCAGTCAGGCCAGGAACCTGCGGGCCGCCCCGTACAGGTCACAATCAAACAACGTGGTTGATGGCAGGCCTATCTACCCGGCAATCGACCACGTTGTTTATTTCGGTCGCGTTCTCCGCAGTTCAATCGCTTTATGACCGGCCGGCTTGCAGGATCACGGTGTTCCAGAATGCGGAAGCTGACCGAATCTGGGTGCTTGAGGACGGGAGACCCATTTGCGGAGCCGCCACTTGAGGTCTTGCGGCAATCCGAAAACTGGCGGTGGTGCTGGCCGGGCTGGAGTCGGCCGGGCTGGAGTCGGCCGGGCTGGTACTGACCGGGCTGGTACTGACCGGGCTGGTACTGACCGGGCTGGTACTGACCGAGGTTGGTGCTAGCCGAGGTTGGTCCGGGCTGGGGGCCGGTGCGGGCGCAGCCGAGGCCGGTGCCGGCCGACGCCGGTGCTGGTGCGGGCTGGAGCTGATGCCGGTGCTGGCCGGGCGGGTGCTAGCCGCGGCCCGGGGGACGGCGCTGGGCGTGCAGGGCCAAAGCCTCGGGGCGATCGTGGTTATGGCTTGGGAGGGCCGAGTGCGGCGCGGTCGCGGGCCTCGGCCCAGAGGCCGGCGTAGCGGTGGGCAGCCACGCTGCGCGGCGCGAACGCGGTGACCGGGGCCCGCTCCAGTGACATCTGCTCGATCAGCGACAGCGCCGGGATAGCAGTGGCCGCGACGTCGTCACGGTCCGCGGGAAGCTTCTCCAGGATTTCGCGATGCAGCTTTTTGCGGCCGTCGGTCATGGAGAAGAATGCCAGGAGGGCCGGCTGGCGTCCGTTCAGATTCTCAATAAATTCGGTGAGCTGATCCAGGGTGCGCACCGAAAGCGTCGTGGGGATCAGCGGTACCAGCAGCATGTCAGCGGCCTGCAGCACGCTTTCCGACAGCAGTGAGATGCCTGGCGGGCAGTCCAGGAAGATGACGTCGTACTCGGTACTCAGCGGGGCGAGCAGGCTGCTGAGCCTGCGCTGCGGCTTCTTGGCCGCGTCGAGGACCAGGTCCAGGTTCCGGTAGGTGAAGTCCGACGGCAGCAGGTCGAGGCGGTCGAAGTCGGTTCCCTTGATCGCGTCGTCGACCGGCCTGGTTCCGCGGATCAGCGCCTTGCCACCGCCCTTGACCCGGGGCCGGATCCGGAACAGGAAGCTGGCCGCGCCCTGCGGGTCGAGGTCCCACAGCAGCACCCGGTAACCGTCACGCGATGCCAGGTAACTGAGGTTGACCGCGGTGGCCGTCTTGCCCACTCCACCTTTGATGTTGTACGTCGCGAAGGTCTTCATACCCCCGCCGTTCCGGTCAGCGCGCGGATCCGGGCTTGGCTGGCCGGGCTGGCGAACTCCCTGAACCGCGCGGCGAACTCGGCCCGGGCCTGCCGCTGTTTCACGACGAGCCCCGCGGCGATCTCGCCCATCGCCAGCAGTGCGGTCGGCGCGGCCCGCTGTTCGGCCATCTGCTCAGCGAACTCCCGGATCTCCTGGTGCTGGACGTGGGTGTCCTGGAACTCGCCCAGGCAGTCCTGCAGCGCCTTGAGGTCCCTGACCGCGCGCCAGTGCTGGTCAGCGTCGTACAAGGAAGCGAAGATCTCCAGCAGGTACCGCAGTTCCTTGCACCGTTTGCGCAGCTCATGCAAGCTCTCCGGCGGCGACGTGGCGTTGATCGCCGTGCCGTCGCGGATGACCCGCCGGTGGGCGCGGGCGATGCGGCCGGCGGCGAGACGCGCCACCGAAAGCCGCGATCCGGTGGTCGCTGCTTTCGCCAGAGCGTCCCGCCATTCCTTAAGGAACCTGGAAAACCGGGCAGAACGCAGGCCCCGGGCGAGCTGTACCTGCGCGGTCGCCCGGCTGCGCCTCAGGTGCTCGTGAAACGGCTCAAGCTCCTGCGCGGTGGCCGCGATCAGGTTGGCCGCCATGCCCGGGTAGCCGAGCAGGTAGACGTCGAGGTCCCGGGTGGGGGTGGTCAGGTCGCCCAGCCACTGCAGCTCCGGCCGGAACCGCGCCGACATGCCGTCAGGCAGCACGTCGCCGGCCAGCTTGAGCGCGGACCTGCTGCGGCGCACCGCAACCCGCAGGTCGTGCAGGAATTCGGTGTCCAGGTCGCGCACTGTCCCGCTGACGTTGACCTCGATGGCGTCCAGCAGCGCGGTGAGCACGGCGGCCAGCGCCGCCGCCGCGGGCATCCGCGGCGTCAGCTTCACGTCGACCTTGCCGGTGTAGCCGCCGGGCCGCTGCCCGGCGGCCGCGAGGGCGGCCTCGAGGCCAGGCTGACCGCCGTCGGTGACACCGGGCGCGCTGGCCAGCAGATCGGCTATCCGCTGCGCCTGCGCCTGATAGCCGCGCAGCGGCGCCACCTGCAGCCGCGCGGGCACGGTTCCGGCTGCCG
>Ga0335074_10008161_pt1 | contig 14553 bp, 15 predicted proteins | sample Lox_Sample_23_FD_206715 | JGI IMG/M metagenome (GOLD analysis project Ga0335074, IMG submission 206715) | Soil microbial communities from Loxahatchee National Wildlife Refuge, Florida, United States - Lox_Sample_2.3 | ecosystem: Environmental > Terrestrial > Soil > Wetlands | place: USA...
TCGATTGCCGCGGCCCTGGCCACCATCGACATCCTCGAGCGCGAAGCTATCGCCAATGCCGCGCGCGTCGGCGAGTTCATGATCGAGCGGCTGCGCGGCTGGGTCAAAACCCATCCCATGGTCGGCGACGTGCGCGGACGCGGCCTCATGATCGGCATCGAGCTGGTAAAAAATCAGGCAACCCGCGAACCTGCCGTTGCCGAGCGCAACCGCATCGAGACGCTGGCCTTCGAGCGCGGACTCATGATCCTGGGCTGCGGCGAAAACTCCCTGCGCCTCGCGCCCCCGCTCATCGTCACCGAGGCGGAAGCGACCGTGGCTCTCGACATTCTCGAAGAATCGCTGACCATCGTCGAAAAAGACCACGAGCACGCCGCAGCCGCGGTAGCAACCGCCTGAGGCATTGCTATTCCGCAAAAAAAACGGGCCGGCATTTCATCTGCCGGCCCTTTCATTCTTGGGATTACTGCTCGTCTACTTCCCCAGCCGCATGTTGGCAATCTCATTGGTCCGGTGCGCGGCTCGTTCCAGGTTCTGCGCCATCTCTCGCGCAGCCAGATGCTGCTCTTCAGCCGCGGCTGCCATCTGATGCGACACCCCTGACAGCTCATCCGTCTGACTTGCGATGCGGTCGATAGCCGCAACCGCCGTGCCGATGTCAGCACCGATCGCCGAGACCTTGGCCTGGATCTCCGCGGTCGCCTCTGCCGTTTGTTCCGCCAGTTTTCTCACTTCGCTGGCTACCACGCTGAAGCCCTTGCCGTGCACGCCGGCGCGCGCAGCTTCAATGTTCGCGTTCAGCGCCAGCACGCTCGTCTGCGTGGCTATCGAAGCAATCAGCTCCGCCACCTTCGCCACTCCACTGCTCGATTCTTTCAGGCTGAGAATCGATTTCTTGCTTTCATCTGTCGCCGTACGCGACTTCTCCGCGGCCTGGGCCACATTCTCGGCACTTCGCGCAATCTCGGCAATGCTCGCCTCGATCTCATGCGTCGATGTCGCTACCATCTGCAGGTTCCCATTCAGGTGCTCGATGTCGTTCCGCTGCGCCTCCTGCGCACGGCGCAGCGCATCGATTGTCTGCTGGGTGCTGGCACCCCAGATCACCACCGCGCCAATGTGCTCGCCGGCTTCGTCGGTCATTGCATCGATTTCAAGGTCGAGCTTCACCGGCCCGAGCTCGATGGTCGCCTTATGCGGCAGCTCATGTTTGCCCCGATGCTTCTTGTGCCCCAGGATCCGGTCGATTCCATCCTCCGACTTGTGAAAAATATGGATCGACTTGCCTACGATCTCTTCGACCGGAACCGGTAAGTACTGCTGCAAAGTCTTGAGCGTTTTGCGCGACGATCGATTGAGAAAGCGAAGTATAAGGTCTCTATCGCAGAACATCGCGTTCACGGGCAGCGCATCGAGCGCGTACTCAAAGCTGCGATCTACGACGGCCTCATCCCCAACCACTTCTTCAACCTCAATTACGGCTGGCGCTGCATGATCCTCTGCCCTCGAAAACAACCCCCCCAATAATCCATGAGACATTTCCGCATTCTCCTATGAAACCCAATCTCAGTTTCGAACAGGTTTTGGGCGCTTTCAGCGGAAAGATTCTGACTTTGCTTGTCTATTCCAAATACGGACCGCCGGTTTCGAAATGGGAATGGCGTGGCCAGCGTCAGGCCCTCAAACGGGCCTTCCAAAGTGAGCGTCATTTGCATCGCGCGGCCTGCAAGGTTGAAAATGGATTGCCATGCAGTCATTAAGAGATGTGGGAGTGGGCGCGATCCGTCTCGCCATCGAAGGGCTCGATCGCGTTTCGCGAATCGGGGGCCGTGTTCCCGATCTCCCGCCCCATCTCATCACCGGTCTCAATGGCGAGAAGGAAGCGTATTTCTATTTGCTGCGCAAGGGTTACATGGTAGTGGCAACGCGCTGGTCCGCGGGAAACCTGCCCGGAGACATCGACATCGTCGCCTGGAAAGACACGCTGCTGTGCATCGTCGAGGTCAAGACGCGCACCGCCCTCGACATGACGCCTGCCGAGGTCGCCGTCGATAGTCACAAACGCACCGTCCTGCGCCGGCTGGCGCGGCGCTATCTTCACCAACTGCCGCAATCTGGAAACTCCCAACCCGTCTTGCCCCAGGTGCGATTCGATGTCATCAGCGTGTATCTCGTGCCCGGCGCAAAGCCCGAGATCGCCCATTTTGAAAATGCGTTTGGCTGGAACGAGCGCCGCAGCGATTGAGATCGGACCCAGAGCAGGAAGTCTTTTCCCCGTCAAGGCTCATCACTATCGGCACGCTTCCAGATGCGACTTTCCCGGCGGAGGTTCCATGAATCGAGTCGTTACATTCCTGATCGTCAAAGACGCCGATGCTGCACTTCGCTTTTATCGCGATACGCTCGGACTGAATTTCCTCCGCGACGACGGCTTCGCGCTCGTCTTCGATTTGGGTGGTGTGATGCTGCGCATAAGCCGGGCTCCGCAGTTCAATCCGGCGCAGCATACCGTTCTTGGTTGGGAGTCAACGGACATCGCCGCAACCATTGACCAGCTCGCGGCCAAGGGCGTCGCGTTCACGCATTATCCCAACATGGGCCAGGACGAGCGCGGCATCTGCACTTTCCCCAATGGCGATAAAGTGGCATGGTTCAATGATCCTGAGGGAAACGTGCTGTCGATCTCGCAGCACGGGGAGGCGTAGAGGTTACGCCTTTCGCGTCCTGGTATTCCCCATGCCAGCGTTCGGTTGGAAGGAGTGAATGCACGGGCTCAAAAATCGCATCCCCAAGACGCGGATTCAGCGGTATCATCTTGTAGCTATTCGTTTGTTGGTCTTCCCGTTCCCCTGATCTGAGCTTGAGCACATAGGAGGAAACGCTATGTCTGGGCTCTCTCATTTGATGGACAACCCCCTCATCGGTCTGGCCCTGATTTCAGTGCTGGTCCTTTTTCTGTTCAGTACGGCCTTCGCAATCGTGTCGTGCTTTTGGCCGCGGTTAGCTCCCAAGAATCAGAATTTTACATACGTTGCCACAGCAGTTGCAGGGTTGGTTCTAACCGTCTCCAGCGGCGTGCTAGGGAAGCCGGCCACGATTCAATTCTCGGCGCCGCCCTCCGTCCAGTCCTCTGCCGATGCGTCAGCTTCAGTGCACGCCACGTTCGCCAACAATCAAACCGGTAGCTTCCAACAGCTCTACGCCTGGTCCTATATCGTCGCGGGATTGCTCTGTCTGGTCGTTTTCGTAATCCCTACGCCTGCCACACACGACCTGGTGAAAAGTGTAGCGCTCACGACGCTCGGGTTCCTGGTGACAATTGTCGGCGGACTTGCCACACAGGCGCCTCAGGCGATTCAGGACCAGGTCACCTTATCCGCGTCTCAGCCTCCCGTGCCTGCGCATCCCAACGCTACGGCGCACCTATATGCTACGATTCCGGGGATACAAAGCCAGAATCACGAGGCTGCCCAGACACAGTTTCTAGTCCGGGACTTGAAACTGAAAAACTCGGTTTTGTTTTGATGAGCTGGGTCGGCAAGAAAAGCTCCGCCGATCGCATGGCCAGATCATCTCTGCGCGTCCTCGAACTCCTCGTGCCACGCCATCTGGATGGCCTCAAGCCGCGACTCATTCGACTTGGCCGGGTCGTCAGCGAAGCCTTCAAGCTCGGTCACATAGCGATGCAGATCGGTAAACCGCACGGCCAGCGGATCGATGTCAGGAAATTTCTCCTGCAGTTGAATGCCGATTTCCTCGGCATCAGTCCAATGAATTTCGCGCGGCATGTTACTTCCCCTCCGCCAGCGCCAGCGGCTTGCCCTCTGAAGTGTAATTGCGATTCCACTTCGGAATCTCAACCACATAATTGCCAGGCTTGGTAATCACCGCCTGGCATCCCAGCCGCGAATTCAACTGCTGATCGGCGGCCATGTCGAGCCGGTCGAGTTCATCGTCCTCAGCCTCGCTGATGCCTGTCTGGTCCTTGATCCACAAATGGCAAGTGGTGCAGGCGCACGAACCTCCGCACGCGTGGTCGAGAAAGATGTTGAAGTTCTCCGCCACATCGAGAAACGACATCGGCTTGCCGTGATGCTCGTACGGCATGGTGCCGAACTCAAACTCAACCGTCTTGCCCTCGGGCTCAAACGTCACCCGCACCAGCTTCTCCGGCGGAATCTCTTTGTTCGTTTCACTCATATTCAATCTTCCTGACTCGCCAACCCGCTAACTCGCTAACGCGCGAAGCGCAGCTAACAGGCGCGGAGCGCCGCTAACTTGCTGCTACTTGAACTCCGCTGCCGCCATCGGATGCGGAGCGCTGATATTGTCGCTCAACTCTTCGCCTGCTTCACTCATCGTCTTGCCGCGAATCGCTTCAGTCACCGCCGCGTCCATCATCAAATCGGCCAGGTGCCGAGTCGCCTGATCGAGCGCCACGCGCGCATCGCGAATCGCCGCCGCATCTTCACCGGCCTTTGCCTGAACGAGCCGGTCGCACGCCGCTGCAATCGCCGCCTGCTCTTCACCACCCAACTGCTGCCACGCGGGATTCGACCGCGCCTGGTCGACCTTGGCCAGATCCGACTCCGCTTCGACCCGCGCCTCAATCAGCAATCGCTTCGCAAAATCTTCTTCGGCATGATCGAACGAGTCGAGAATCATGCCCTCGACCTGCTCATCGGTCAATCCGTAAGTTGGTTTCACTTCAATCTCAGCCTGCTTGCCGCTGCGCTGCTCGCGCGCAGAAACCTGCAGAATTCCATCCGCATCGATCAGGAACTTGACCTCGATGCGCGGCAACCCGGCCATCATCGGCGGAATGCCTTTCAAATCGAAGCGTGCCAGCGAGCGGCAATCCGCAGCCAGCTCGCGCTCACCTTGCACCACGTGAATCGCGACATTCGTCTGGCCGTCGACGCCGGTTGTAAAGTGCTCGGTCGCCGATGCAGGAATGGTCGAATTGCGCTGGATAATCTTCGCCACAACTCCGCCCAGCGCCTCGATGCCCAGCGACAATGGCGTCACATCAAGCAGCAGCAATTCTTCAGTCGACTTCGATGCGCCGGCAAGAATGTCGGCCTGCACGGCCGCACCAAGCGCAACCACCTCATCGGGATTCAACTCGGTGTGCGCATTCTTGCCGCGCGCGCTCAGTTTGAAAAGTTCATCCACCAGCTTCTGCACCGCGGGAATCCGCGTCGACCCGCCCACCAGCACCACTTCATCAATCTGTTCGGGTGTAATGCCCGCGTCCGTCATCGCCTGTTTGCAGGGCCCCACCGTCCGCTCCAGCACCGGCTCAATCAGCATCTCGAACACTTCGCGCGGAATCTCCCGCTGATACCGGTCGCCATTCGGCAGTTCGATATCGAAGCTGGCCGCCAGCTCAGAAGAGAGCCGCACCTTGGCATCGATCGCGTTCTTGCGCAGCGCCTGCACCGCTCCGGGATGCGTCCTCAAATCGACGCCGTGCTCGGAGTGAATCTCGTCGAGGGCAATCGCCAGCAGGATATTGTCGATGTCGTCGCCGCCAAGGTGCGTGTCGCCGTTGGTCGACTGCACCTCGAAGATGCCTTCGCGCAACTTGAGAATCGAAATGTCAAATGTTCCGCCGCCAAGGTCGTACACCGCGATCGTGCCGTCCTTGCCGCGATCGAGCCCGTACGCCAGCGCAGCCGCGGTGGGCTCGTTCACCAGGCGCAGCACATCCAGCCCGGCCATGCGGCCCGCGTCTTTGGTCGCCTGCCGCTGCGCGTCGTTGAAATACGCGGGCACTGTGATCACGGCCTGCGTCACGGGTGCGCCAAAAAACCGCTCGGCATTGCGCTTGAGCTGGCGCAGAACGTAGGCCGAAATCTCCGGCGGCGTAAAGCGCAGTTCGCCTAGTTGAATGCGCGGCACCTCGCCGGCCTCAACATCGTCGGCCAGCCGGAACGGGAAGAACTTCAGTTCGCTCCTCACCTCTTCAAGCCCGCGCCCCATCAGTCTTTTCACGGAATAGATCACGCGCTCCGGAGTCTCGATCAACGCCTTGCGCGCGCTGTTGCCCACCGTCACCGTCGGCCGGCCGTTGCTTCCCGCGTGATTTGGATCGAGCGCAATTGGATCGAGTGCGACTACTGACGGGACAAGATTGGACCCGTCCACGCCGGGAATCACCACCGGCTTGTCGCCCTGCATATACGCAACCAGCGAGTTCGTTGTCCCCAGGTCGATCCCGACTACTTTTCCTTCCGCCATAATCCTTGCTCAAGCTCCAAGTGTTTCCGTCACGTCGCGGACCAGATTGCTAAGATAGCGCCGGCGGTCAAGCAGCGCCACCATTGCGCTTTGCGCTGCTTTGCGCTGTGCCTCGCCGCCCTCATCCCACGCGTTCCATTGCGCGCGCAGGTCGACGTCGACCTCGTTGAGCAGACCGTCGAACTTCTTCTTCGCTTCAGTGAGATTCTTTTCAAGCTCCGCATCGGTCTCGCCCGAGGCGCGCGCCATGCGCATCTCTTCAAGCTGCATGTTCAGATCGAAAACTTCTTCGAGCAGATCGGGCGGGACGCGAGAGGGATCTCTGCGGTCTTTGCCGCTATGTTCCTCACCAATCTCCGCGCCTTCGCGCTTCAGCAGATACTCGGTGCGCCGCAGCGGATCCTTGAGCGTGCGATAGGCGTCGTTGAGCAGCGCCGTATCGGCCAGGCTCCATTCCTTTTCGCTCTCCGTTGCGCGCGCAAAGCGGTCAGGATGCAGCTTGCGGCTCAGCCGATGAAACTCACTCTCCAGCGCGGCCAGATCGATATTCAGCCGCGGCTCCAATCCAAATACAGTGAAATAATCGCCGCTGGGTGGAGGCTGAATCTTGGTGCAATGCGGGCAAAAGAGCGTGGACTCGTTGTGAGCCACGGAACAGGACCAGCATGCAACGGGGATTGCGGAATCGAGAACTTTCATCATCATCCAAACCCTGCGTGCGAAAACAGCCTACGACGAGAACGAGCTACCGCAGCCGCAGGAGCGCGAAGAGTTCGGATTGATGAAGTTAAACCCCTGCCGCATCAGGCTCTCCTCGTAATCCAGCGTCATGCCGTGCAGATAGAGGAACGATTTGGGGTCGACGAAGATGCGAACCCCGTCGAACTCGTACACGCGGTCGCGCTCGCGCGGCTGCGTGTCGAACTTGATGGAATAGGAAAGCCCCGAGCATCCGCCGCCCATCACGCCCAGGCGCAGTCCGCCCTCGGCGGGCGAAATGCCTTCCTTCGCCATGGCCGCGCGAATGCGCTTCACCGCGCGCTCCGTCACCTGGATGCCGCTTGCGGCGGGCGTTTGCGATGCGGCCGATTGCGGCTGCGACGCAAACGCGCCCTCAGCCGGCTTCGCTCCAATTGTCACCACGTCTTGCATTCTTACCCCTGTGTCACCCGTGCCCAATCCTTGCGCGTTTTTTCTCCTCGCAAGGGTGGGAAACCACAGGCTCTCTTATTGGGCCTGGGCTGCGGCCGCCTGCGCGGTCTCAGCCACGCCGTTCTTCTTCTTCCAGTCGCCGATAGCCGCGCGGATGGCGTCTTCAGCCAGCACCGAGCAGTGAATCTTCACCGGAGGCAGCGAAAGCTCCTTCACGATGTCGGTATTCTTGATGCCCAGCGCATCGTCTACCGTGCGGCCCTTGATCCACTCGGTGGCCAGTGACGAGCTCGCGATCGCCGAGCCGCAGCCAAAGGTCTTGAACTTGGCTTCCTCAATCACCTGCGTCTCGGGGTTCACGCGGATCTGCAGACGCATCACGTCGCCGCACTCCGGCGCGCCCACCAGTCCCGTGCCCACTTCGGTCGAGCTCTTGTCGAGCGTGCCCACGTTGCGCGGATTGTTGTAATGGTCGATTACTCTGTCGCTGTATGCCATCTGTCCGATCTCCTCTCGCGGGGGAAGCCGCGCTAACTCTTTGATGCTTCGTCCTTGTTCGCTAACTCGCTAACTTGCTAACTCGCTAACTTGCTGACTCGCTAACTCGCTAACTTGCTGACTCGCTAACTCGCTAACTCGCTGTCTTCCTCAATGCGCCTGCCACTCAATCTTGGTCAGGTCAATACCTTCCAGCACCATCTCGTAAAGCGGCGAAAGCTGGCGCAGCTTTTTCACAATGTCAATCACTTTTGCCGCAACGTAATCCACTTCAGCCTGCGTATTGAAGCGCCCCAAACCAAATCGAATCGAACTGTGCGCCACATCGTCGCCCAGCCCCAGCGCCTTCAGAACATAGCTGGGTTCAAGCGTCGCCGAGGTGCAGGCCGAGCCGCTCGAAACAGCTACATCGTTGATACCCATCAGCAGGCTTTCGCCTTCAACATAAACAAAACTCATGTTCAGGTTGCCGGGCAGCCGGTGTTCCATCGAACCGTTAACGTGAATGTAGTCCAGTTCCGATTCCAACTTGGCCTTCAGCCGGTCGCGCAGCCCGCGCAGATAGGCCGCCTCTGAGTCCATCTCTTCCATCGCGATCTCGCAGGCCTTGCCGAGTCCCACAATACCGGGAACATTCAATGTGCCCGACCTCATGCCGCGCTCGTGGCCGCCGCCGTCGATCTGCGCGGCAATCTGCACGCGCGGGTTGCGGCGCCGCACATACAGCGCGCCCACACCCTTCGGCCCGTAGATCTTGTGGCCCGAAATCGAAGCCACATCCACATTGTCGGCAATCACGTTGAACGGAACCTTGCCGATAATCTGCACCGCATCGGTGTGGAACAGCACGCCCTTCTCGTGGCACAGCTTGCCGATCTCGCGTATCGGCTGCAGCACGCCGATCTCGTTGTTGGCGGCCATGATGGTTACAAGAATCGTCTTCTCGTCCATGGCCCGCTTCAGGTCATCGAGATCGATCAGCCCGTCGGCCTTTACCGGCAGATAAGTCACGCGGTAGCCGTACTTCTCGAGCCGCTTGCAGGTATCCAGCACCGCCTTGTGCTCGGTCACCTGGGTGATGATGTGGTTGCCGCGCTCGCGATACATCTCCGCGATGCCCTTGATGGCCAGGTTGTCGCTCTCCGTTGCGCCCGAGGTAAAAATGATCTCCTTGGCGCTGGCGCCGATCAGCTTGGCAATCTGCTCGCGGGCCGTCTCAACGGCCTGCTCCGCCTCCCATCCAAAGGAGTGGTTGCGGCTCGCCGCGTTTCCAAACTTGCTGGTGAAATAAGGCATCATCGCTTCCAGCACCCGGGGATCAATAGGGCTGGTAGCGTGATTGTCCATATATATCGGCAGGCTCACACCCGCCGGAACCTCCACCTGGCTGACAACTGTGCTCATCGTCTTCTCCAAACTCGTTTACGTGCAGACTATGTTCGCGGAATCACGGGGAATCTTTAACTCCGCTGGCGCCGCTAACGCCACTGACTCCGCTCTTATAGCGTCAATGCCACCAGCCCCTGTCCCTGTCCTTGATGTTGCCGGCCGGAGGGCTGTTCATGCTCTGCCAGATCCTGAATGCTGATGCTCTTCAGCACCCCGGCAATTGTGTCGTTCACTCGCGCCAATGGCTCTTTGATGGTGCAACTCGGGGTCAGGTCGCATCCTTTCGCGCCCTTTGTGCACGAAGTAATAAAAAACGGGCCGTCGATGGCATGAATTACCTCATATGCCGATATCTGCCTCGCATCCCGCGCCAGTTCGTACCCGCCGTTCATTCCGGCGTGGGAGCGCAAAAGGCCGGTCTTCGTCAGTCTCTGCAAAATCTTGGCCAGCAACTGGGCCGGAATTCCATACGCATCCGCCACATCTTTGGCGCTCAACGCAGGCGTCTCGGGATGCTCTGCCAGGTACTTCAGAGCCATCAGCCCGTAATCCGCCTTTTTGGTGAGTTTCAGCATGGAATATCCGACTGGATCAGTCCGTATTAAGTATACGACCGTTTCTGTCCGGGATTCAACTGCCCGCAACGAATAAGCTCCGGCCGCCCCTCGCCACCCTATCTAACCGAAGATTCAACAAAATATGCTTTCGCAATTGACGAAAAACCGGCTACAATTCCCGGCAAAGAAAGCTACTTCCGCTCGAATTTAGAACGATGGCTACCGCCTGCAGACACCCTAGGGTTCGAATCGTTTCCCGCCACGAAGACAGTGAGTTCGTTGAGTGCCTGGAATGTGGCGAAGTCTTTGATTCCGAAGAGTTTCGTGACATGGAGATCGAAGACTCCGCTGAATCTGAAAACCCCGCAGACGACTCCTGAGCCAGGGCGTTATCGGGCATTGGAGCCGTTGGCTGCCGGGCTGGAGCTCCGCCTTGCCAACCATGCGTAGTGCAATCCCGACGCCACGGTGAGTCCCATGGTGAGGTCGAGTGCCACCTGTCTGAAATAAACCACCCAGGCCACGGCGGTCAGTTGGTTAAGCAGAACCGCCGCCACTGCCACAATCTGCGCCAGCGTATTCGCCTTGCCAAACACGCTGGGGTGAAACTCCCTGCGGCCCGCCGCCATGTAAAGTATCGCGGCCACCAGCAGAATCCCCACGTCCCGCCCGAAGACCAGCACCGTCACCGTCACCGGCATGAGCCCTTTGTGCATCAGCACCAGGAACAGCGTGCTCAGCAGCAGCTTGTCGGCCACGGGATCGAGATAGTGCCCCAGCATCGACCGCTGCTTCAGGATCCGCGCCAGAAATCCGTCCAAGGCATCGGTCAGCCCCGCGCCAACAAACAGCACAAAGCTGAGCAGGTATTCGCCCTGCAGAATCGCCGCCACCAGGAATGGCGCCAGGCAGATGCGCAGTAGCGTGAGGAGATTGGGAGCTGTCCGGAGAGGATTCCAGCGAGGGTGCGGATCACCGTTCATAGCCGATGCGTCGGAAAATAAAGGACTCTTAGGCGCAACCCCCACTGACTCCTCCGCAGAGCCGGTTCGATCACGTAAACGATGGTACAGCATGGGAACGCCCGAGCCGCGAGCTTTCAGCCATCAGCCTTCAGCTTGTTCGTGCCGAGGTGGGCGGCATCGTCTTTGCTCGGGTGAAGCCGTCCCGTCCGCTCCAATATATATACTCTGGAGTCGCCTCAGATTCGCCGCCGGCCCAGCGCTAAACGCCGCCGGTCAGACAGGAAGCCCCATGAGAAAAGCAACCGTTTTGATGGTTCTGTTCGTGACCATCGCCGCCAGCGCCTGGGCTGCCGGCGACTGGAAGCAGAAACTTCAGGAAGACATCTCGCTCTTCGGTCACCGCAACTGGATCGTGGTGGCCGATTCCGCCTACCCGCTTCAAACTTCGCCGGGAATTGAAACCATCACCGTCGATGCAGACCAGCTCGCGGTGGTGAAAGAGGTTCTCACGCAGCTCTCCAAGGCGAAGCACGTCAGGCCCATCATCTATACCGACTCCGAACTGAATTATGTGCCTGAAAAAGACGCCCCGGGCGTGACTGCATATCGGGAGGCGCTTGACGGACTGCTTGGTTCGCGGGATTCGCACCAGCTCCTGCACGAGCAGATTATCGAGAAGCTCGATGAAGCCGGCAGGACCTTCAAGGTCCTCATCATCAAAACGCCGCTCACCATCCCCTACACCTCTGTGTTCTTCCAGTTGGATTGCGCCTATTGGAGCGCTCAAGACGAATCGCAGCTCAGAGCCGCAATGAAATCCTCGGCCAAACCGGCAAAATAGAAGAACCGGGGGTGTCCCGTTCAAGCTCTGCTTGAGCGGGCAAGGAACAGGGCTTCGTTGGAGTGGAGGCCTCGATTGCGAGGCCTGGGATAGCATGAACGCATACCCCAGGCCACGTATCAGGGACACGAGTTTACTCGTGCCGCACAGCCCTACGTAAGGAAGTTTTGAAAGGGCACCACCGGCTTCGCCGACCCGCAATGGATGAAACGGGCGAAGCGCATCGAGTAGAGTGAGGTCGTGAGTTTCTTTGTAGGGCACGAGTTTACTCGCGCCGCACAGCCCTACGTAAGGAAGTTTTGAAAGGGCACCACCGGCTTCGCCGACCCGCAATGGATGAAACGGGCGAAGCGCATCGAGTAGAGTGAGGTCGTGAGTTTCTTTGTAGGGCACGAGTTTACTCGCGCCGCACAGCACTACGTAAGGAAGTTTTGAAAGGGCACGAGTTTACTCGTGCCGCAAGTGCCTCCAAATTGACTCGCGGGCTTTAGCCCCTGAGGGAAGCTTTCCCTCACGTCCGCAGCGTCGGAAATATCGTCAACCGCAGCTCCGTCGCCCCATATGGAACCAGCGTAATCCGCGTGACCTCGCCCGCAGGTTTCCGCGCCGAAACATCGGGCAATGGCGGCGTGAACTTCTGATCGGGATCGTCAGGATTAGGCTGCAACTCCCACCCCGCAATCAACCGCGCCGGGACCGTGACGGATGTGGGCGGCTCGACCCACGGATCCATAGCTGCGTCCTCCGCGAGCGTCTTGCGATGAAATTCGAGCGCGGCTTCGGGCTTGGCCGGGTCGAGGTCGAGTCCATAATTCCACGCGCTGGCAGGCATGGCCTCCCAACTCGGAAACTCGGCTGTCGTGTACTTGGGCTCAACCTTCGAGCTCCAGTTCGCTTGGATTGGCAGCGTATAAACCAGCGGTCCATGTTCCACGGCCACGCCTTCCTGCGGCCAATTAGTCACGCGGGCGCGCATGGGCAGCGTGAGCGCAATCCGGTCGCCGGGTTTGAAGGTACGTTCGATGCGCAGAAAACCATCCTCATTGCGAACGGCCTTCACTTCAGCGCCGTTGACCGTCACCCGCGGCGAGGCGCACCAGCCCGGCGCGCGCAGCAGCAGCGGAAACGCCACCGGCTTGTCAGTCTCAATGCTCAGCCGAACCTGTTCTTCGAAGGGATAATGCGTCGTCTGCACGATCGAGACCGGCTGATTCTCCGCGCCCACCGTAGCCTGAACGCGCGAAGGACCATAGAGAACCGCGGCAAGGCCGTTATCAGGCGTCTTCATCCACATCCGGATCGCATAGTTGGGCAAAATGCGGTGCACGTTGGCTCCGCAGCACGCGGTGCGCTGGCCCGGATTGGGCTGATAAGCCATCATGCGCCCGCCATGCTCCATCACATTATGGTCGGAGTTCAGCGTGGCCAGAAACTGGTTGGGGCAACTGAAATACTGCAGCCCCTTCCAGTCGTTCCGGATGGCGCCGGGCGCGGCGTTGAAGCACGCGCGCTCCACCCGGTCGGCCCACACAGCATCGCCGGTGGCCATCAGCATATAGCCCCACGACCATGTGTGGTCGCTGATGTCGCAGGTCTCGTGCGAATCGAGTGAAGTGGTGGTTCGGTACCATTCGGTGGTTGAAGGAATGCCGTCGACCAGCATGTGGTGGTCGAAGATGCGGCGCTCCGCGGCTTGGGCAAATACCAGGTACTCGGGCTTGCCGGTGGCCAGATACAGAATCGCCGGCAGCTTCATGGTCTCCGCGTAGGTGCAGCCGTGGGCGTCGATGGGCGTGGCCGCAAAAACCCGCATCGCGCCCAGGTCGCCGTGATCGGGATCTGCGGCAACGGTCTTCTCATACTCCTTCCACGCTCTTTCGGCCATCTCGAGCAAACGCTGATCGCCGGTCTTTCCGTAGCACCAGATCATGCCTTCAATGTTGGTCACATTGCGCGTCGGCGATCCGTAATCCGCCGTGTCGCCCAGGAAATGCCGTCGCAACGCCTCGGCCACATCGGCCGACTCCGGCGGGCCGGGAATGGAGCGCGCGTCGGCCAGCGCAGCCATGCCCCGGAACAGCACATTCTGCGGCCAGCGGTGAAAGTCACCCTTGGGATCGCGAAAATTCTCCGGGCCCAGGTAGCCGTCGTCGCGCGCATGGCTCAGCGTGTAATCCAGCGACTGCCGCACCAGCGCCATCAACTGCTCGTCCTTCAGCACGATCGAAAGCCGTGTAGCCCCATCGAGCCAGTAGGCCTTTTGCTCCCACGGCCACCAGGTATCGGTGGTCTGTCCTTCCACGGTCTCCTCGCCTGACCAGTACGCCGCCGTGAACGGCCATGACACGTTTGGTAGTTGCGATCCCAGTTCCGCGGCCTGTTTCTGGAGCCAGCCGCGCAGCCAGCCTTCGGGCTCAACTGCACCCGGCGGCAACGGACGCAATTCAGCGTGAGCCAGAGAAGCCGGCGCGGTTTCCTCCGCTGCATTCGCCCGGCCAGAAGCAGCCAGCGCGGCCGAGGCCGCCAACGCGAGGCGCAGAAACTCACGCCGGTTCAGTTCATTTTGATGCGATTGCATGTGCGCGGCCATTGCGCCTCCGGATTCGGCCCCGCCGATTTCCCTCCGGCGCCGACAGTGGATTTTAACAGAGGGCATTGAGTGCGTTCGCCGATACTGGCGCCATCGGGCGCGCCGCACTTGACCTGTAAACACGCGATACGACCCGCGTAGAATGAGTCGATAAATCAGAAGGAGCCGACCATGGGCGCAGCCAGCGGCGGACAAGATGAATCAACAAAATACAACGGCTCAACAGCCCAGCCCGAGAGCGCCCCTTCAGGCAACCTCGACCGCCGCGATTTTCTCCGCATCGCCGGTGCTGGCGCGGCCCTCGCCTTGGCCAACCAG
>Ga0335074_10008162_pt1 | contig 14552 bp, 13 predicted proteins | sample Lox_Sample_23_FD_206715 | JGI IMG/M metagenome (GOLD analysis project Ga0335074, IMG submission 206715) | Soil microbial communities from Loxahatchee National Wildlife Refuge, Florida, United States - Lox_Sample_2.3 | ecosystem: Environmental > Terrestrial > Soil > Wetlands | place: USA...
GTCCAGGCGGGACCCTCATGCTTCCACTTGCCGCCGGAGGTGTACATCGGATAAAAATCCGGATGATTCTCTATCAGCCGCCGCACCTGCTTTTGGGCGAAGCCGAGGGCGCCTTTGAACAGCTCTTTGTCCGAGTCGAAGATGAATTGGATCACGTATATACCAACGATGACAATTATAAGTAGCCGCCGGAGCTTCCTTTGCTACCATCGGGTTCATGGCGGCGAAAGTAACCATCGTCAACAACGGACCGATTCGTATCGAAGGTGAATTCACCATCCAGGACTCGGAAGGAAATTCCTATGGTTTGGCAGGACGGTCGGTGATCTCGCTGTGCCGTTGCGGGTTGGCGGAGAACAAGCCCTTTTGCGACGGCTCGCACGGCCGAAACGGCTTTCTGTCCGAGTGCAAAGCGCGTGAGCTTCCCCCGCCGAAGCCGAAAATCTGAGATCATTCTTTCTCTGAGAGAGCACCTTCTCTTTTCAGGGATTTTCCATGGAGTGGTATTACGCGGAATCCGGGCAGCGCGTCGGCCCACTGCCGGAAACGGAATTTCGCTCGCTGTGTGCCGCGGGCAAGGTGGGCGCGGACAACTTGGTCTGGACGGCTGGAATGGCGGGCTGGCAACCGCTAGGGACCGTTCAGGGGCCCATTCTTGAAACGCCGGTTCCGGACTCTCGAAGCTGCACGGAATGCAAGGGCGTGTTTGCACCCGATGAGCTGCTCGCTTTCCAATCGGCACGCGTGTGCGGCGGCTGCAAGGACGTTTTTTTTCAGCGGCTGCGCGAGCAAGGCATCGCAGCCAGCAACAAAATCTTCCGCCAATTCGGGGGTTTTTGGATTCGCGCGGTGGCCCGGGTCATCGATGGCGCGATCCTTTCGGGCTTTTCCGTCGCGCTGATTTTCATTTGGGAAGCCGCCATGCGGCGCGTGATTTTCAATCCCACACACGCCACCGCTTATGACGTGCTGGCCCTATGGGGCGGCCTGGGCCTGATTTATTTGATTTCGATGAGCGCCTCGATCGCTTATGAATCATGGTTTCTATCTCATCGAAGCGCAACGCCAGGCAAATTAGCGGTAGGCCTTCGGGTGGTGCGCTCGAATGGTGAGGCCCTGACCGTGAAGCGCAGCATCGGACGCTCCTTCGGGTATCTATTGAGCAGCATGCTGCCGCTGGCAATCGGATTTATTATGGCCGGCGTGGACGATGAGAAGCGCGCCTTGCATGATCGAATCTGCGATACACGCGTGGTATACAGATCGTGAACGCCGCTACCTCAGCACTGACGTGTCCGCGTTGCGGCTACGAACTTCCCCTTGAAGCGCTTCAGCCGCAAGGCGGACGCTGCGGCGCTTGCGAGGCTCACGTGGAAGCGGCCGTGTTTCCAGCTCTCTACCGGGCGGAGGAAAGCTCCACCTGGGAACCAGTAGTGTCCGGCGAAGCGGGTTGCTTTTTTCATCCCGACCGCATTGCCGTCTTCTCATGCGATCGATGCGGCCGCTTTCTGTGCCCTCTATGCCGTATTTCATGGGCAGGCGAGAACGTATGCACGGCCTGCCTGGAGGCCGCGAGCAACGGGAAGCAGGCGCGCGCGTTAGCGTCGGGCCGCTTCCATTACGATTCCCTGGCGTTGGCCATTGCGACGCTGCCCGTTCTCACCTGGATCTTCAGCATGCTGACGGCGCCGCTCGCGTTGGGATTTGCACTATTCACATGGTGGCGCGAGTGCAGTATTGTGCCGCGCAGCAAATTTCGCTTCGTGGCCGCGATCTTGTTTTCAATGCTGACCATCGCGGGTTGGATCGTTTTCTGGGCTTACCTGGTGCGCCACAACTGGCGTACCCACTCCGGGCGGATTGAGTAGAGAATGGCTACGCAGGATCGAATGTACCGGCCTCTATTCGAGACGTTTTGGGTTCGCCTGGGAAACGTGCGTGCCTGGCGGTCTGCGGATCATCTGCTGCTGGTCGAAAGCCGCTTTTTCAGCGAGCACTATACGCGGCTCTTTTGGGCAGACATACAAGCCATTCTGCTCTATGGGCTGCACACGCAGAGCTCCGTCCTTCTGGCGTTGGAACTCGCCTGCCTATTGTCAGTTCTGGCCCCGGTTTTCTTCTGGCAACCCGGTTGGCCTTCCTTAGCAGCATTTGTCTTTCTCCTCTCTTATGCGGTTTGGCGCTTAGGCCGCCCTCAGTGGGCTTGCCAGGTGGCCACCAGAACTAACGCCAGGCAATTTGCGCTTCCGGGAACCTTGACCTCGTGCCGCCGCGTAGTGGAGGAATTGAAAGACAGCGTGAGGCTCGCGCAGGGCGCGCTACCCGAGACGCAGCCGGCCGAGGCTGCGCTCAATGACCCAGCGCCACAGGCCGCCGCCTATCCGGACAAGCCGCTTCGGAAGCAACCCGTACTCGTGGTACACGTCATAGCTTTTGTGCTGGGCATTCTGAGCCCGTTCAACGTCATTATCTTCGTCTTGTATTGCCCTGCGCTGATCGCCGCATGGTTCCTTCAGCAGGATTTGAAATTCCCTTTCGCTGTCCGCTCGGCGGCAGTGATGAGCCAGATGTTTGCCGTCTTGCGCATCGGAATCTGGCTGCTGATGGTTACACGCGCCAGGTTCTACTTCGCGCCAGTCGTTTTCAACCATTGGCGCTTCGGCCTGCCCCAAATCGTCTTCAGTCTATATGGCATAGCCGCTATTTATCTGCATTCCGTCAAGCTGGCCCAGCCCCAGCAGAAGAGTGCAACCGTTCTGGGCCTGAGTTAAGATCGCTGAACAATGGCCACGCTCGCCTTCGAACGCTGTTTGAACCACGAGTCGCGAGAGGCTGTGTGCCGATGCCCGTCCTGTGGCCAGTTCTTTTGCCGTGAGTGCGTGGCGCCGTTCGAATCGCGCCTGCTGTGCGCCAACTGCCTCGCCGCAGCCGTTACGACCGAGTCGCAACCCGCCTCGGCACACTTCCGGGTAACAGGCGCAGTGCTCATCGCAGCCGGAGTCTTGACCGCCTGGTTGCTTTTTTATCTGGCGGCCTGGACCATTCTGCAGTTCCGTGAGCACGCTCCCCTGGCCTTCCTGGCCGCTGCGGCGCTGAGGTTTGCGGGATGAAGGAATCGGCATTTGCGTCCGCTGTGCGCCTCATCGAAGATGCACTGGGGCTTGCCAGACGAGCGGATTCGACTGCCTGGCTGGTCTACGTAGCCGGCGTCGTACCGTTCTTCGGCTTGCTGCTGTTCGAAATAATTGACCTGGTCCAGAATCCGTTTGCGCTCGAACGCCTGCCAGTTATTGCGCTCGCGCTAGCGTTGCTTTACTGCTGGCTGCATATCTGCCAATCGGTTTTCTGCGGCGGTTTGAAAGCTAGTCTCGAGGGAACTAACGAATCACTACGAGCGCACTTCGCGCAGGCCGTCGCCACGCAGCCAATAATGGCAGCCAGCAAGCTGATTCTGTGGCCCGTGACGACGGCACTCCTGGTTCCATATCCCGCGGTCACGATGTTCTATCAGCATTCGCTGATTCCCACGCCACGCTTTGAGAGCTTGCGAGGCGTCATTGCTGAAGCAAAGCGTGACGCGCTCTATCGCCAGGGGCAGGTTATCTGGATGCTCCTGCTGGTGCTACTTCTACGAGCCATTCTTTGGATCAATCTTTTCGGTTTGTTGGTGCTGGCGCCATCGTTGTGGAAGATGTTGACGGGCATGGAAGGAAAGTTGACGCGCGCGCCAGGGCTGCTGGTGAACCCGATCACGCTGACCGTGCTCTCGATTCTCGTCTATATCGGGCTCGATCCCATCGTCAAAGCTGCTTGTGTACTACGGAGATTCGCGCGGCAGTCTGAAAGCTCCGGTCTCGACCTTCGCTTGCGTATTGCTGTGCTGGCGCGAGCCGCGGCGGTGGCGCTGGTTCTCTGCGCCCTGTGCATCCCGCTGCGCTCAGCCGCCGCAACCGCCGGGCAAGCTCCTGCGAAAACTGCAACTGTTTTGCCGGATCGAATGCGCCAGGCAATCGAAAGCGTCTTTCGAGATCCGCATAGCACCTGGGATCTTCCCGTCATGCAACCGCAGCGGCCGCCCTCAAGTCCGTTCGTTGCCTTCATGAATTGGATTGTGGATCGCGTTAACGCAGTCTGGAATGGCATCACGTCGGCGATCGTAACCCTGCTCAAAGCCTTGCATCGCATCTTTTCGAACACGAATCAAACCCGAGAAACGAGTGCGCATCCCGTTTCGACTCTCGGCGGGTGGGCTGTGATTATCGTTTTCAGCTTGCTTTTGGCGGGCGCCATTTTGGCATCATTTTGGAATCGACGCAAGCGGACACGCGGGCAAGCCGTAACCACTGCAATTCCCGCAAAGGCAATCGACCTGGCTCGCGAGGACGTCCATGCCATCGATCAACCCGAAGATGAGTGGCTCAGATTGGCGCAGCAGCATCGTGCAGCCGGCAATCTGCGGCTGGCTTTGCGCGCGCTCTATTTATCCACGCTGGCCGCATTCGGACGCAGCGGCCTGATCTCGCTCGCGCGCGGCAAATCCAATCTGGACTACCTACGCGAGCTGCAACGCCGCGCCAAGCGCCTGAATTCCGAGTGCGTTCCTCTGTTTAGCTCAAACCTGAGCCTCTTCGAAGAGAGCTGGTACGGGAACCGTCTTGTCACCGAGAAAGCATTCGAGCTGTTCGAACGTAACTCTTTAGCGCTGCGTAAGCTCCTGTAGGCAAGAACGTATGGCGTCCGCTCATCCAGCCGTTCGAAACACACCTTCCGGCAGCCCAGCACCCCCGCCGGGCAAGCGCCGCGGCCGCCTTGTCGAGCTCGACGTTCTGCGCGGTTTTCTCCTCCTCTGGATGACGCTCACGCACCTGCCCACGAAAGCCAACCTGATCTCGAACCAGACTTTCGGTTTCGTCTCGGGCGCCGAAGGCTTCATCTTTCTGGCGGCGTTTATGGTGGGACAGCTTGAATACCGGGTCGAACAGAAGTCGGGACCTGGGGCTACGGTGCGCGATCTTTCCAGGCGCACTCTGCGCATCTATCTCTACCATTGCGCGCTGCTGGTGTTCGCTTTTACGCTGGTTGCCGAGTTTGGCGTCTCATTTCACCGCCTGGCGCTGCAAAATCTGCTGTCCTTTTATCTGCAGCAGCCGCAACATGCGGCGATTGCCGCCGCACTGCTTCTCTATCGCCCTTCTCTGCTGGACATTTTGCCCATGTACATCGTCTTCATGGCGCTGACGCCGCTGGCGCGCAAGATCGCTCGGCGGTGGACATGGGATCCGGTGGTTTACATCAGTTTCGGCGTGTGGGCTGCGGCCGAATTCGGTCTGCGCGCCTGGATTTACCGGCACGTGAATCTGTTCGGCTTGTCGGTGCCAGAGGCCTCCACAGGCGCCTTCGACGTTTATGCCTGGCAGCTTCTCTGGATGGTCGGCCTTGCGCTTGGAACTATCTATGCCGAGAGCGTCGCGGGCACAGCAGCGCCGACCGCGAGAGCAACGGCTCCCGGCGCCACCGAATCCGAGGTGGGCATTCCGGGCTGGCTGTTGAAACTCAGTATGGGTGTAGCGCTGGTCTTCCTGGTGCTGCGCTACAGTCCCATAGATCAGTGGATGAATCCGGACAAGTATGGCTGGCTGGTCGATAAGTGGCACTTGGGTCCGGCCCGCCTCATCAATTTTGCCGCGCTCTCCATCGTTCTGGTGCGCTTCGGGGCGCGCATCGCCGCGCTGCCGTTTATCAAGCCTCTGGCGAGCCTGGGCCAAGCATCTATTGAAGTGTTTTCAGTTCACGTGCTCTGCTGCCTCGCCGGCCACGCGCTTAGCCCGGAGGCGGATGCGGAACTGCCTTTGTGGCAGCAGGCGATCCTGCTTCCGCTTACGATTGCCGCGCTCTTTCTGACCGCGTACCTGCAGCGCAAATGGACCGCCAGAAAGCGCGAGCGAGCCACCGCTGCCTCCTGAAGCCGTTATGCATCGCCGGCACAATCTTGCATTTGCGGCGGCTCTCGCGCTGGGCGCGATGTTTGTCCTGGTGACGCTATGGTCCGTGCTGCGCGGCACCGATACAAGCTACAATTACCCAGATTATTCGTCTCTGAACAACCGCGACCGGGGAACGAAAGCATATTTCGAAGCGCTTACTCGGCTCGGCTTCGCGCCATCTCGCAACTTCAAGATGCTTCGCAAGCTCACGGGTGCGCGTGCCGCAATCTTCTACGCCGGTCCGGATCTGTGGTCGTTTCGTTACTCCGATGAAAAAGATCTCGAGCAGTTCGAACAGCTCGCGAGCGGGGGCGCCCGCGTCATCCTCGCGCTCGACCCTGAAGGGATTACGGAACTCCCGCGAGAGAAGCCGAAACGGGCTTCGGATTCGAAGGACAGCCGCTCGCGCGAAGACAATCTGAAGAAGCATTGGGGCATTGAACTCACTTATGTCGAACGTGCGGTTGCAAGCGAAAACCGCAAACTGCTCGCCGGTTTGGAGGTGCAGCCGGTGACCTGGCGATTTTCTTCCTGGCCAGCCGCATGGAAACCGTCGCACCCGCGCAACGGCTCACCCCTGTTTCTGGAGCGCGAGTTCGGCACGGGCAGCGTCGTGTTGATAGCAAATTCAAAGCTTTTTACAAACCGCGAACTGTTGGTCCATCCCGACGTGGATGTGCTTGCAACGGCGCCGGGCGCGTACCGCGACATCATCTTCGATGAAAATCATTTGGGAATCGCAGATACCGGCACGGTTATGGGCTTGGCGACCGCTCACGGTCTCGAATGGATGCTGGTGGGCTTTGTTGTCCTAGCGATCCTATACGTGTGGCGAAGCTCCGTTAGCTTTATTCCGCGGCTCTCCGCTCCGGTTGAGGCTTCAGTGAGTGGCCGCGACGCCCATCTGGCGCTTTCGCATCTGCTGATGCAAAGCGTGCCGTCCAAATCCCTTCTGCGTGTGGCGGGCGAAGAATGGAACCGTTCGGCGGCGCTGCAGGCACGCGCAAGGGTCCGTCCTCTCAGCCAGGATGAGCTAGGCCGGCTCGAGCAGTTACGGCCTGCAGATGCTGCCGCCGAATACCGGGCAATCGCGGCGCGCTTAAATTCTAAGTGAGGATAGAGACTCCCGAAGTGTCATTGGTTTTCGATCATTGCCTGGATTGCGATGAAGAACTTCCGGCAATTTTCCGCTCGCTCTTTCACCAGCTTTGGATCCAGGCGCTCGAGCAAGTGTGGGGCGTGTTTGGTTTTGTGGTAAGCGCCTTTTTTCGTTCTGAAGGTCGCGCGACGGAGACGGCGATTTACTTCCGTCTTCTGGATTTTCTCCACATCGGTGGTGCTCTTGAGCGCTCTTCGCGAGAACTTCTGATCATTGAAGTAGCGCTCCACCGCTACGGGGTCAGCCAAGAACCAAGATTCCATTAATTGCACCATCCAGAAAACATTTTTTGCGCGCGAAGGACTTATTCCGTGACGGCGGCACAGCACCCTGACATCTCTCGGTAGAGGCTCCTCACTATCTTTGAGCAGGATGTTCAGGGCCTCGGAATCACTCCTGAAAGCCTTCTCGTAAGCTGCGGGTCCATCTCGAGCGGCAATGAACCTTAGATCTACGCGGTGCGTCCGAGCGAGTTCGACGGTTTCTGAAAAGAATTTTTCAAAGCCGCCTCTGAGCGTGCCGTCACCCTCAAAGTAAACGCGGATCTCCTTCATCGCAAAGTTCCGCCGACCTCTCCTCGTCTCCAGAGGTCTCCCAGCGTGTAATCCTGGAGCCATTCTTCGAGTCGATCGCCGCGAAGGCGCTTAAATTTGGTGCTTCCATCAAACCCCTTTTCGCAAACGATAATGCATTCCGGTTGGTCTGAGAAGTAATCAATGAGCGCACTGGAATGGGTGGTAACAATAAGTTGCATCCGTTTTGAGGCGCTCCGAAGGGCGTCGGCCACCAGCCTCAACGCGTCCGGGTGTAGTCCAACTTCCGGTTCCTCAATACAGACGAGCGGTGCAGGGGCGTGATCAAAAAGGACCGCCATCAAACAGAGGAACTTTAGAGTGCCATCCGAAAGCCTGGGAGCGGAAACTCGGCCAGCTCCCTTTTCAGTAACGTATAGTTGCGCGATCCCGCCTTCCAGGCGAATCTTGACATCCTCAAAGTTCGCCGAAAGCCGCCCGAGGTAGCTCTTGACCTCTTTGAGCGATCCGTGAAAGTCCATTTCTTGAAGCACTAGAGCAAGGTTCGACCCCGAAAGATCAAGCGGATGCTTTGGAGCGGCAGAAGCGATACCGGATCGCGCGCCGTCTTCGGACCCCGTTCGAAAATCACGATAAACTCGCATTTCGCCGAACGCTCGCGCCATTTGTGTCAAGGGGGTTGGGTCGGATGGATTGCGGTAGACGGCAAGGGCAGATTCGGTCGCATTGATTGTGCCGGTCATCTGGCGAGGGTTCGCCGCGTCAATGTCGCCGATGGCAATCTTCGACCCGGAACGATCCATGTATCCGGACTTGCGATTGACTCCTTTTGCGGGTCGAAGCGTTTCCGACTGAATGTTCAGGGAATTTTGAACTGCGCTGAACACAAGCTCATACAAAAGCTGCCGATGTTCAACTTCGAAGACGCAGGTGAGACGCGCCGGGCGGTCGGGCGCTGGACGGCCACGCCAAATCCAATCGTTCGGACCTCCTCTGGAGGCAAGGAAATTATTGGGATTGTTCGGCAACGCCTGTAGCAACGAAATCGCATCGATCAAATTCGACTTGCCCGCGCCATTTGGCCCAATTACAATGTTCAACTCGTGAAGTGCGAGTGAGGTAAGATTCCGAAACGAGAGAACATTCTTCAGCGCCAATGAGTGGATGAACATGAAGTCGCCTAATTTTAGCTCCCGGCGTGCCCTATGCGCTTTCGTTGATAATAGAAGACGTTATGTGGAGTGACCGGAAACCAACCAGACCTGTCGAGAACACGCCTTCGGGCCCGAGCACGAGCCCAGGACCGGAGGGAATTGTCAATGTATCGAATTTGACTGTCATCGGAAGGGCCATGGTGGTGCGCGGTCACATCAGAAGCAAAGAGAGTCTACACATCGAAGGAGAAGTGGACGGGACGCTCGAGCTGCCGGGTGCACGCCTTACGGTCGGCGCTACGGCGCGCGTGGCGGCGGATGCAAGAGCGCGCGAGATTGAGGTAATCGGCACACTGACGGGCGATCTGGATGCTTCGAAGAAGATAACTGTTCGCAAGGGCGGGCGGCTGGTGGGAGACTTGCGAACACCCGGCATTGTCATCGAAGAAGGCGCCTACTATAAGGGCAAGATCGAGATCGTAAATCCCGAAGCGCAGCCGGAGTCCGATGGGGTGCCGGTGAAGCGGGCCGCGGCGGGAAGCTAGCTCCACTAAAAAATCAGCAGCTAGAAAACCGCCCGCTGCTGTTGCGTATGCTTCGACGCCAGAGCAAAACGCGGCTCGACAGGCGGTTCAGAGCTGCCGGTAATTCGGGCAGCCATGTATTCACCAACCGCGGGACCGTGCTTGAAGCCGTGGCCGGAGCCGCCGCCGGCGATCCAGACATTTTCAAAGGCGGGATGCCGATCGATAAGGAAATCGCCGTTGGAGGTGTTCTCGTACTGGCAGACGCGCGAATCGACGATGGGCGAATGAACGAGAGCAGGAAAGCGTTCGGCAACGTAAGCTTGCGCAGCGGCGACCTTGTCCGGCGTGACGATGCGATTGGCAATATCGGGATCGAAGGCGGGACCGTGAAGGTCAAAGGCGACTTTGAAGCCGCGCGTTTCCAGATCCGGGAAGCCATACATGCCGCGAGCATCGCTGAAATCGATCCACACCGGCATCCGTGGAGGCGCAAACCACTGGTCTCCAGGCGGAATACCGAAAAAGAGCACGTCCTGACGCGTTACGAAGATGCGATTGCCAAGTAGCTCAGGAAAGACTTTGCCGAGCCACGGACCGCACGCGAAAACGAAGGCGTCTGCGGTGATGGAATCGCCCGTAGAGGTGACGACGGCCTTGAGCGTGCCGCTGCCTTGCGGGGTGCGAACGGCCGCGTGGCGATAGACGCCGCCGCTTCCGATGAAACTCGCGACAACGGCTTGCACCGCTTGCCGCGCCATGAGCGCGCCACTTTCCGGTTCAAGAATGGCGACCGCATCCGGGTCGAGACGGATCTGGGGATATTCGCGTGCGAGGTCGGAGGCGGAGAGGTCTCGAAACGGGATTTGCAGCTTGCGTAGTGTTTGGCGGCTCTGCTCGGCATAGGCGTTGTCCGGCTTCGCCAACCACAACACGCCGATTCGCTCGAGAAGATTACGTCGGGTCTGCGCAAAAAAGTTCGACCAAAGCGAGAGCGAGCGCTTGGCCATGCGCGTGTAGACTTCATCCGGGCCATAGCTGCAGCGGATGATGCGCGATTCCCCGCCCGAACTGGCACGAGCGCTGGCGGGTCCGTATTCGTCGATAAGAGCGACCCGGTGACCTGCCGAGAGCAAATGATACGCAGTCCAGGCGCCGAATACGCCGGCTCCGATCACCGCGTAGGTGGCAGGTTTTTCGGCACGCGCCAGAAGAGCGCCGCTAGCAAGCGAGCTTGAAAATTCGCGGCGGCTCATGGCAAGCATGGTAAGCGAGTGCGCCTCCGCTCAGGTGGGCGCGATATCAGAACACAGCCTTGAGGCTGAATTGAATATTGCGTGGATCGTTGCGCGTACCGTAGACTTGGCCGAATGTTCCGCCGCAGGTCAGGCACTCATTAAAATTGTAGTTGCCGCCGAAGATGGGATGGTTGAAGACGTTCAGAAATTCGCCGCGGAACTGGACGCGGAATCGCTCCGGGCCGAATCCCTTTGCCACAGCCAAGTCCCAATTCTCAGTCGGAGCTTCGCGCAAGGTAGCCTGCTTGATGGGCGAGTTTCCGATGGCGAATTGTCCATAGGTTGAGAGAAACGCATTAGGATTGAACCATTGATCCGGCGTCTGGTGAGCAGGAACAGGGTTCCCGACCAGATCCGGAACCTGCGGGCTGGGGAAGCCGAATTGATTGTTCAGCGGCGAATCGTAGTCGTCGATGATACCGAAAATCGGCAGCCCGCTCGCCAAGCGAATGTTGGTAGAGAGTTCCCAGTTACCGAGCACCTGTCTCGCGATCCATGGCGCGCCGCTGCCCCAGCGCATGCCGGCGCCATAGGGCAGGTCGTAGACAGCCGCCACAGCGAAACTTTGGGGTTGATCGTGCGTGCTCGGGCCATAGTCGAGCATGGTGTTGTAAGAATCCCGCCAAAGATTCCCAATGCTCCAGCCGACGAGATCTTCCGAGCCATCATCGAGCGCCTTCGACCACCTGTAAGTCACGATCGCACTGAGACCATTGGTAAATGCGTGGTTGTATTTCAAGTCAAGCGCATTGTATTCCGAAGATGCACCGGGCAACGAGCGCGTGTATGTCAGAGCGCCAAATTCCGGATATGGCTGCTCAAGTTGATACTGGAAAATTGTGGGCCCGCTTAACGAGCTGTTTGGATCGGTGATCACGCCGTAGAACGGATTGGGCACCGTGTTCAGCAATGAGCCGCCCTGCGAAAGATCCTGGCCGGGGAGCTGGTTCGCATTGATGTCCGGATTGCCGTACATCAGCTTGCGCCCGCGCACGTCCGTGTATCCGGCTTCTACGACAGAGTGGGAATCGAGCTGATACTGCAGATCGAAGCTGAACTGCTCGGTATAGCCGATCGGGTGCGAGCCCTTCGGCCAGATTTGCCCCGCATTCAAGCCGAGATAGGTGAGCAGGCCTTGTGAGCTGCCCACCTGCGGCGTGAATCCGTTGGGGAACGGGTTGCTAATGTCGCCTTGAGGCACCAGGCCCTGGCCGTTTACCGTACCGAACGATTGCGTATATGAGCCAAAACCGAGAAACTCGCCCGGACTATCGAAGCTGAGCATCGCCGAGGCCGGCGCAAAGAAAATTCCGGCGCCCGCTCGAGCCACTAGTTTGTCGGTAATTCTGTAAGCCACGCCCATGCGCGGAGCGAAATTCAAATTGTCCGGCGCCCACGCGTAGCGATTGTTGGCGTTCGCGTATTCAAATCCGCCAAGCACGTTGAAGCCAACCTGAGAGCTGATGGGATTCACCACGGTGGGGTCGAACCAATCGATTCGGTTGTAGCGTTCCGTTGCCGGCCGTTGGTTCTCATATCGCAGGCCGGCATTTATTGTAAGCCGGGGAGTAACTCGCCATTGATCCTGTATATAAGCGCCGTAAACGTGCTCGCTCATAGCGGGGTCGATCTCGATGTTGTTGGTCGCGCTCCCGAATACGCCAAGCAGGGTCGTAGCTAAGCCGTTTCCACTGAATATCGAGCCATACGGTTGGGCCTGGCATGGCCCCACCGCGCCCGTATTGGTGTCCGGATCGCAAGCCGTCATTTGCCCGTTGAAGCTGAGGCTGCCCACGCCTTCCGGCTCATTGTTAATCATGAAAACGTCGTAATTGGCGCCAAACTTCAGTGTGTGTTTCGATAGCTGCTTAGTTAAATTGATCTGCGCCGTCTCCGAATAGCGGATATAACGCTCATAGGTGCCGTTCCCGAGTCCCGTGTAGTTATCCACGCTGATGGTGGGAAGTACGGGAGCCTGAAAATCCGAGTTCGGCAGCCCAATTGTTGCGGCCGTGGCCTTGCCGAGCCCGACGGGCGTCTGCTGCTCATGCCAGCGGCTATAGCCAAGGTAAGTGTCGATGACCCAGGTAGCGCTCGGTGTGATCGTATCGTTGATCACAACCTGAAAACCGTTATCGTCGTTGCTATAGTTCGTATCTGCGCCGTTGCAGAAGAAGCAAGCAGGAGCTTGATTCTCGCGCACCCGATCGGACATTCTTACAAACATCCGATGCACAGTGTTCTGGTCCCAATCGACGCGCCAGTCGAATTTGTCGTTGGTAGTGTTGCCCGGAGCCTGCGCGTAATAGTTATTCAAATCGTTCGGGCCTTGACTCGGCCGGTTGGGCAACGGATAGAGATTAGCAATCTTAGTCCCGATGGCACTGAGCAGGCTCGAGGGAATTTTGTTGCCTGGGAATGGAGTGCGCGTGTAGTACGTGTTCCCCTGGGAATCGGTGACCTGAGTGGTTGAGAATGGGTCATAAATGACATCGAGCGTCCCCGAGGAATTCAGTGTTTGCGAGAAGTCCCCGGCGCGCTCGGCCGCCGTCGGCACGGTGAGAAGTCCGCTGTTCTCCGTATCGGGCTGGCGCAGACCTTCATACGCGCCAAAGAAGAAGAGGTTATAGCGCTTCAAAATCGGACCGCCGATATTTCCGCCGAACTGATTGCGTTTGAACTGCCCGCGCGGGGTGTCGAATTCGTTGTTAGCCCACGAATTCGCGTCGAGATCCGAGTTCCGGAGGTAATCATAGGCCTCGCCATGAAAAGAATTCGTTCCGCCCTTGGTGATGAGCGTAACGACGCCCATGCCGGACCGCTCATACTGCGCATCGTAGATATTCGAGGCAACCTGCTGTTCCTGCACCGAATCGTTCATAGGCGAAACCATCAGGCCGCCCCAGTCGACCGCAGTGGAAGGAGCGCCATCGATCAGAATCTGTTCGTCGCCTGAGCGGCCGCCGTTCAGGCCGAACATGCTGAACTCCTGATCGAAGGTCTGGGACCGAGAGGTCATGCCGCCCTGAGCTTCGGTCGTTCCCGCTAGCGAGAAGACAAAATTTAGCGGATTGCGCGTGTTGTTCGGCAGCGATTCGATCAGATGGCTATCCATCGTGACGGAGTTATTCGCGCTTTCGGTATCGACCAGAACAGCTTCGCCGGTGACATCCACTTTCTGTTGCACATTGCCGACCTGGAGCGGAATGTTTACCGTGGCCGCCGTGTCGGCGCGCAGCACCATATGGCTTTGCGTGTAAGTCTTGAACCCGGGTATCTGCGCGGTAATTTCGTAGTTCCCCGGGAGAAGATTCTGGAACTGATAGGAACCATCGGGGCCGGAGGTCGTTTCACGGACATCATTGTCCCCCAGATTCTTCAATTGGATCTTTACATCCTTCACAACTGCGCCGGCTGGATCGCTCACAATGCCCGTGATCGATGAGGAGAATGTCTGCGCGACGCAAAGCTGGGGCACCAACAGTACTGCAAAGGCGCAAAGTAGAGCTGACTTAGTAAGTTTCGCTTCGAATAGATACATCGTTTATCTCCTTTCAACGGACGTGGGTGGGAGCGCGAGATCGGATGGTTTGACGCCTGGCGTGAACGTCTCCGATAAGTACGAATGGGGATGATAGTCGCCGACCAGATCGACATCCGACTCGGCAGGAATTTGGTTTTCGAGTCCGGTGGCCCAATAGACGGCATTCACGAGCAGGCGACGAAGCCCGGCGTTCAGCAGATCGTCCGCGGCGCCCATAGTGGAGGTGAACACGCGCGCGGTTTTTCCCGCTTCGCCGGTGTAGCTGTTGGTCCATGCGACGGGCAGCATAGGATCGTTGATTTTGCCGGGTACCGGCGGGTCAGTCGGGCTCAACCCCGAAAGGACCTGGCCGAGAA